>Ga0187894_10000719_pt1 | contig 44717 bp, 48 predicted proteins | sample GBC1701081metaG_FD_136650 | JGI IMG/M metagenome (GOLD analysis project Ga0187894, IMG submission 136650) | White microbial mat communities from a lava cave in the Kipuka Kanohina Cave System on the Island of Hawaii, USA - GBC170108-1 metaG ... | reverse complement strand
AATGCGCTCGCGAAGATCCCCCGAATATGGCTTGCCCATGATCCACCTCCAAACACGGTGAATCACAAACCAGCCCGCAAGGGAATCCCACGCGATTCACTTTTGGAGTCCGATGCTCTAGCTGCGCGCGACCCTCAGGCCGAGCAGACGGACATAGAAATCCCGGGTCTCGTCCAGTCTGGGGGCGGTGATCCTGGTCTTGAGCGCGAATGGCAGCATCCGCCCCTGCCCTTTCAGCCGGTCACTCCACCGTCACGCTCTTGGCCAGGTTGCGCGGCTGGTCGACATCGGTGCCCTTGGCCACTGCGACATGATAAGCGAGCAGCTGCACCGGCACCGCATAGACCAAAGGCGCGATCAGCGGGTGGACCTTGGGCATCTCGATCGTCGCGATCGTATTCTCGCCGGCCAGAGCGATGCCCTCGCCGTCGGAGATCAGCACCACCTTGCCGCCGCGCGCCTGAACCTCCTGCATGTTCGACACGGTCTTCTCGAACAGCGGGCCCGACGGCGCGAGGACGATGATCGGCACGGCCTCGTCGATCAAAGCGATCGGACCGTGCTTCATCTCGCCGGCGGCATAGCCCTCGGCGTGGATGTAGCTGATTTCCTTCAATTTCAGCGCGCCTTCGAGCGCCAGCGGATAATCCTGGCCGCGGCCGAGATAGAGCACGTCGCGCGCCGCGGCGATGACATGCGCCATGTCGGCAATGTCCTCGTCATGCGCCAGCGCCGCGTTCATCGCCGCCGGCGCCTCGGTCAGATGGAGCACGATCTCGCGCTCCTCTTCCTCGCTCATCGCCCCCTTGTCGCGCGCGACCTTGGCAGCAAGCGCGGCGAGCACCGCGAGCTGGCAGGTGAAGGCCTTGGTCGAGGCGACGCCGATCTCGGGACCGGCATGGGTCGGCAGCAGCAGGTCCGCCTCGCGCGCCATCGAGCTGGTCGCGACATTGACCACCACCGCAATCCTCTGCCCCTGGGCGCGGGCGTGACGCAGCGCGGCGAGCGTGTCGGCGGTCTCGCCCGACTGGCTGATGAACAAAGCCAGTCCGCCGGGCTCGAGCACCGGGTCGCGGTAGCGGAACTCGCTGGCGACATCGAGGTCGCAGGGGACCCGGGCGAAGCGCTCCAGCCAATATTTGGCGACCATGCCGGCATAATAAGAGGTGCCGCAGGCGACGATCGTGACCCGCGGCACCGGCGCGAACGAAAAGTCCATCTGCGGCAGCGCGACCTTCTGCTCGAGCGGCCGGAGATAGGAGCCCAGCGTCTGCGCGACGACGACCGGCTGCTCGAAAATCTCCTTCTGCATGAAATGGGCATGGTTGCCTTTCTCGATCCGCGCCGCGCTGGCGCCGGATTCGACGGTCTCGCGGCTGACCGGAACGTTGTCGCGGTCGAAAATCTCGACCTTGTCATGGGTGACCACCGCCCAGTCGCCCTCGTCGAGATAGACAATCCGCTGGGTCAAAGCGGCGAGCGCGAGCGCGTCGGAACCGAGATAATTCTCATCCTTGCCATAACCGACGGTAAGCGGCGCGCCGAGGCGCGCGCCGACGATCATCCCGGGATGATCGCGAAACAGGATCGCCAGCGCGAACGCGCCGTGGAGGCGCGGCAGCACCGTGGCGACCGCCTGGCGCGGGTCGGCGCCCTGCTCGAGCTGGTCGGCGACGAGATGGGCGACGACTTCGCTGTCGGTCTGGCTCTCGAACCGGCGGCCCTTGGCCTGCATCTCCTCGCGCAGCGATTTGAAATTCTCGATGATGCCGTTGTGGACCACCGCGACCCCGTCGACGACGTGCGGATGGGCATTGCCGACGGTCGGCGCGCCATGGGTCGCCCAGCGGGTATGGGCGATGCCGACCTGGCCGGGCAGCGGATCGCCGTCGAGCTGGCGCTGGAGATTGTCGAGCTTGCCTTCGGCACGCCGCCGCTCGAGTCGGGCGTCGACGATCGTGCAGAGCCCGGCAGAGTCATAGCCGCGATATTCGAGCCGCCTGAGCCCGTCCATGAGCCGCGATGCGACCTCGACGCGTCCCACTATACCGATGATTCCGCACATGATCGCCTCGAACGGCTAGAGTTTATAAGGGACGCGGACTCCCAGCGCATTGGCTGGAAAATCCCGGGTGTTGCGGGTTACCAGAATATGTCCACCGGCCTGGGCGCTGGCCCAGATGATCGCGTCGGGCAGCTTCATGTTCTTGTTTCGGTTGCGGAGCGCGGCCGCACGGCGCGCCACGTCCTCATCGATCTCGGTGACCGAAAAATGATCGAGGAAAGCTTCGATCTCTTTCGCCGAGTCCGGATCCGCTCCCGCCATGATCTCGATCCACGTCACCCGGCTGATCCAGCGGCGCTCGACCCGGCCCAGCTCGGCCGCCGCCTGCGAAACTCCCTTGAGTGCGTCGATCAGGATATTGGTATCGAACAGGCTTTCGGTCACTCGGGATCCCTGTCCCAATCGCGATCCCATTCGGCGCGAATCGAGCGCTCGTAACTGAGGCCGTCGACGATATCCTCGCGGTCTTTCCACAGCCCAATATAGCGCTTCAGCCCTTCCCCGCCGACGCGCGCCCGGTAGCCGGACACCGCCTCACGGACGAGCGCCGCGCGCGATTTTCCCAACTCCGCCGCCTTGCGGTCGAGCCAGCGCATATCGTCTTCGGGAAGATCGATCAGAGTCCGCATGGAATACCGATATCATATCATGATATCGTGTCAAGATTTCTTGCGTGCTGCCATCGTCTCGCGGAAGCGTCTCGCCCGCTCAGGCTTGTCGACCTGCGTGCCCCGGGCCAGCGCCACCGCATCCTCGGCGACGTCGCGGGTAATCACCGATCCAGCGCCGACCAGCGCGCCCTTGCCGATCGCCACCGGGGCAACCAATGCGCTGTTCGATCCGATGAACGCGCCCTCGCCGATCACCGTCCGATATTTGAAATAGCCGTCATAATTGCAGGTGATCGCGCCGGCGCCAATATTGGCCCCGGCGCCGATTTCGGCGTCACCGATATAGGCGAGATGGTTGGCCTTGGCGCCCTTGCCGAGCCGGGCCTGCTTGACCTCGACGAAATTGCCGATGTGCGCGCCCTCGCCGATCTCGGCGCCGGGCCGCAGCCGGGCATAGGGCCCGATCCGGGCGTCGTCGGCGATACGCGCGCCCTCCATATGGCTGAACGCCTTAATCATGACCCGCTCGCCGATCGTGACGCCGGGGCCGAACACGACATTGGGCTCGACGATGGTGTCGCGGCCGATCTCGGTGTCGTGGGCGAACCAGACCGTGTCGGGCGCGACCAGGGTAACCCCGTCGGCCATCGCCTTCAGCCGCCGCCGCCTCTGCCATTCGGCCTCGACCAGCGCCAGCTCGGCGCGGCTGTTGACCCCGGCCATCTCCCAGGGCTCGGCCTCGATCACCGCCGATCTGCGGCCGTCCTGCAAAGCGAGCATGACGATGTCGGGCAGATAATATTCGCCGGCGGCATTGGCGTTGCCGACCCGGGCGAGCAGCGGAAACAGATCGTCGGCGCGGGCGGCCATCAGCCCGCTGTTGCAGAGATCGACCGCGCGCTCCGTCTCGCTGGCATCCTTATATTCGACCATCTTCTCGATCGTGCCGTCGGCAGCGGCGAGGATCCGGCCATATTGCAGCGGATCGGCAGGGCGGAAGCCGACCACCACCGCCACCGGCGCGTCGAGTGCGTGCAGCCGATCGAGCATTCGCGCCATCGTCTCGGCCTCGATCAGCGGCGTGTCGCCATAGAGGATCAGCACGTCGCCAGTGAATCCGGCCAGCCTGTCCTCGGCCATCCGCACCGCATGGGCGGTGCCGAGCTGCTGCTCCTGGACGACGAGCTCGCCGCCGCGCGCCTCGACCAGCCCTTCGACCTGCTCGCGGCCGGAACCGACGATGACGATCTTGCGCGCCGGCGACAGGGTCTCGAGCACGCCGAGCAGATGATCGAGCATGGCGCGGCCGGCGATCGGATGGAGCACCTTGTGCACATCCGATTTCATCCGCGTGCCCTTCCCCGCGGCGAGGATCACGGCTGCAAATTGACGCTGTCTGGTCATGCCTCGCTTCAGCGAATGCCACGGAAACCTTGCCATTTCCATAGCGCTCCGGAATGCGCAGCGGATGGCCGATTTCCCTTTCGACGTGGTCGCGTTCGACCTCGACGGCACCCTCGCCGATACCGCGCCCGATCTCGCCGCGGCGCTCAACCGCACGCTGGCCGGGATCGGCCGGCCGGCGATCGATCTCGCTCTGGTCCGCACCCTGATCGGCCAGGGCGGCAGGGCGCTGCTGCGCAAAACGCTGGCGGCGACCGGCGCGGCCGACGACGCCCTGGTCAAAGAGCTTCTTCCGCGCTTCATCGAATATTATGCCGCCGACATCTGCACCGGTACCGCCTGCTACTCCGCGCTCGAGCCGGCGATGGCCGCGCTCGCCGCGCGAGGCGTGGCGCTCGCGATCTGCACCAACAAGAACGAGCCGCTGACGCGCAAGCTGGTCGCTGCCCTGGGCTGGGACGGCCGGTTCGCGAGCATCGTCGGCGCCGACACCCTCGCGGTGCACAAGCCCGATCCGGCGCCGCTGCTCGCGGCGATCGCCGGCGCGGGCGGCGGCCGCGGCGTCTTCGTCGGCGATTCGATCACCGACGCCAATACCGCTCGGGCCGCGGGGGTGCCGTTCGTCGCGGTCAGCTTCGGCTTTTCCGACCGGCCGGCGAGCCAGCTCGGCGCCGCTGCGGTAATCGACGATTATGCCGAACTGATCGGGGTTTTGGAGAAACTCTAGCGCCGCGCGGGCGCGGGTGGCGGATCGAGCTCGGCGCGCGGGATGCGGCCATTATGGTCGCGATCGAGCAGAACGAAACGCTGGCCGGCGGCGCGGCGGAACTCATCGAACGAGACGCCGCGATTGAAATCGGCATCGGCGGAGGTCACCGGCTGCGGATTGTTGAGCAGCCCGAGCGCGGCCCCCGGCGCGGAGGCGCGCCGCCGCGGCCCGCGATTAGGCGCGCGCATTGCTTCGCCCGTGGCGCGCTGCCGGGCGAGATTGGCGCTCCTGGAATTGTATTCGCCATAGTCGCTCCGCGCGAACTGTATCTCGGGCGCCACCACGGTTTCATAGCGCGTGACCTCATCGGGAGCGATCTCGCCGTCGCGATTGACGTCGAGCGTGAGGTAGAAGCGCGCCGCGTCGCGCTCCATCTCGCTCAGGGTCAGGATACCGTCCTGATTCGCGTCGGCGCCGCCGAACCAGCGATCGATCGGCTCGCCGGGGCCGTCGGCGCGGCGGAACGGCTCGCCCATCGGGCTGATGAAGAAGCTTCCCTGGGCCGGTTGAGCCAGGCCACTGCCGGCGGTACCGAGCAGCAGCAGTACGAGCGTCCAGCGTCGTGCGATTCCGATCGTCATCGATACGCTATAGCCGCCCGCGACCCGCCGGGTGAAGAGCGGTCAGCCGCGCGCCTTCACCCACAGATGCCGCGCCAGCATCAAGGGCGGCATGCGCAGCCAGTGACCGCGGACATAGAAAGCGAAGCGGAGCAGTTTGCTCTTCTCCTGGCCCCAGCCATTGCGAGCGAGCAGCCGCGCCTCGAACAGCCGGTCGGTCGGTCGGTCGCGGCCGGCGAGGCCGGCATCAACCGGCGTCGCATAGAGCCGGCGCGCGAGACGCAGCGCCAGCGCGACTGCCTTGCCGAGCTGATGCCGTTCGGCGCGCTGCGCCAGCATCGGCCAGAAATCTGCGCTGCCGGCGGCGAACTCTCGCAGCAGCCGGTCGATGTCCCAGAGGTTGCGCAGGCCCCCGGCGAGGTCGCCATCGGCGAACAGATGGGCGGCGGCATGAACGATCATGTCGGCCGGCGACAGCATGCGCAGGCCGTTCGGCAGGGCGACACTCGCCTCGATCAGGGCGGCCGCGTCCGGCGTCGGGCGCGCGGTCGGCGGAAGGATCGTGTGATGGACGTCGATCATCCGGTCGCGGGTGCGGTGAATCAGCGGCGGCAGCTCGTGCATCCAGCGCCGGTAATAAAGATCGTCATAGCCGTCGGCGGGCTTGAGTCGTTCCCAGCCGGCGGCGACCAGCCCCTCCTCCGCGGCTTCGAGCCGCTCGCGCGGCAGCAGGATGTCGAGATCGCCGACCGAGCGGCCCTCGCTCGCCTGGAGGTCTGCGGCGTGGAAGGCGGTGCCCTTGAGCAGGATCACCGGCAGATCCAACGGCGCGAGCGCGCGGCGCGCCATTTCGGCTTCCCACAGCGCCTGGGTCCGCGCCTGCGCGGCGTCATGGCGCGCGCCGGCCAGGATCGCCTCGACCCGCCCCGGCAGCGGCCGGCCTTCGAGGCGGAAAGCGAGGCTGCCGATCAACTGCTCGGCCCGCGCCGCGGCGACCAGCGCCGACCAGTCGCCGGCGCTAAGCAGGCCGAGCCCGTCGGGATCGCGCAGCGCGCGGACCAGCAGGCGAGCGTCCCTCACGCCGCCTCGCGCCACAGCTCTTCGACCAGGCCAATCGCGGTCCCGGTGTCGGGATAGTCGATCGCGGCGGCCGGGCAGGCCCCCACCAGCTTCGCCAGCGCATCGAAGCCGGCCGCGCCGAGCGTCACATAATTGGTCGAGGCCTGGGTCAGCCGCATGAAGATCTCGGCCTGGCCGACGCCGCGGATCGCCTCGGCCGCGCCGAAGCGCGGGAACAGGATCAACGCCGGCCGGGCGCTCTCGCCCATGCGGCCGAGCGCCTCTTGATTGGGTCGCAAATGGCGGATCGTGCCCTTGGGCGTATCCTCGAGCCGGGGGCCGAAGCGGTCCCCTGGGACCTCCTGCTCCATCACCGCGATCGCCTTGTTCTTGAGGCTGACCGCGCGCGGGAACGGATGCAGCCGCCCCTCGTCGAGATCGAGCAGGGCGAATTCGTCGCCCATCAGCCGCCAGCCGCGCTCGCCGAGCAGCGCCGCCAGAGTCGATTTTCCGGCGCCGGATTCACCGGTCATGATCAAGGCGCGGCCGTCCTTCTCGGCGCTCGCGGCGTGGAGAAGCAGGAAGCGCTTCTGGCCCAGCGCCATCTGCAGGTTCATCCCCATTTCGGCGGCGAGCAGCCCGTGGGCGAGGGCCAGCGGCAAGGCGTCGGGCAGGATATAATCGCCGCGGATCGCGACCGACGGCCGGATCCAGCGGCGCCAAATCTGCTCGGGCTCGAGCCTGACGGTGAAATCGGCGATCCCGTCCTCAGGCTCGGAATAGCCGGCGTAAAGCCGCGCCAACGCGTCGAGCGGCTCGGCCCAGGCCGATCCGATCCGGAACGACACCGGCCCGATCTGAAGCGAGAGCCGGTGTTTCATGCGCGGCGCACCAGGCCGGCCTGCTCGAGCTCGGCGAGACGGGCGTCGACCGCATCGGCGGCCTCGTCGCCGTCGAAATCGTAAGCCTCGCGCAGCCGGCGCAGCAGCTCGGCGGCGTCGGCCGGGCCCTGGCGCAGCGCCACGAGAATCTCGGGCGCCGGCGAGGCGACGATATGGGTCATGCCCGAGGGGCGGTGGAACAGCACCGACAGGCCGTCGAGCGTGACGCTGCGGACGCAATCCTCCGGATCGGCGATGTAACGGGGGCCGGCCATGGCCCTGTTCCGCGGCTTAGCGCGGCATCTGCAGCGAGGCGTAGCAGGTGAAACCGCTCATCCCCGCCTGCAGCCGGCGAATATAATTGGCATAAGCCTGAGCGGAGGACGGGTTGATCCCGGGGGGGGTCGAGCCCTGCAAAAGCAGCCGGGCCTCCTCGCCGCGCAGCGGCCGCGCCAGTGGCGGCGCCGCGCCCAGCGTGCCGGCCGCGACCGGCGTGCCGTCAGCGGCAATCGCGCTGCCGGCGGCGTGCGGACCAGGGACGGGAATCTCGCAATTGAGCACCGAGCCCGCGGTCTGGGCGAGCGCCGGGCGGATCGTCACTACCGTCGAGGCCGCTGCCGCGCCGAGCACGAGCACCGTCCGCCGGCTGGGGACAAAGGCGTCTGCTCCGCCCGCTTTCTCGTCAGTGCCGCTCATGGAAATTCCGATACTCGCTTGCCCTTTAATAAGGGTAAAGCCGAGGCGAATCGAGCGGGGCAATGGGCCTGTCCCGGTTCGGGACGGAGCAGGAATGGAAAGCAAACAGGTGATGCGAATGCTGGCTGCCGCCTTGGCGGCGGTCGCCGGATTCGCCATCGCCTTGTTGCTCGGCGCGAGCCCGGCGGCCGCCCTGATCGCGTTGCTCGCCGGAGTCGCCGCTTATGCGCTGGCGCCGAGCTTCGCACCGGCCGAGGCCGGGCCCGCTTTGGCTGCCGAAGAGCCGGAGACGCTTCCTTTGCTTCCCGGCGTCGCCGAGTTGATCGGTGCGGTCGACGAGCCGCTGCTGATCGTGCGCGAACGCCGGGTGATCGCTGCCAATGCGGCGGCGCGCGCCTTGCTCGGCGCGCATATCGAGGGCGTCGATGTCCGACTCGCCATCCGCCATCCGGCGGCCGCCGAGCGGCTCGCCGGGCCGGGGGCGGAAACCGAGAGCGCGATCGGGGACCCGGATGCGCGCACCGAGCTGGTCGGCCTGGGCGATCCCGGACGGCAATGGGCGATGACTGTCAGCCGGCTTGCCGAGGGCAGCCGGCTGGTGCGGCTGACCGATCAGAGCCAGGCGCGCGCGGCTGAACAGATGCGGGTCGATTTCGTCGCCAATGCCAGCCACGAGCTGCGCACCCCGCTCGCGACCCTGCTCGGCTTCCTCGAGACGCTGCAGGACGAGGCCGCGGCCGGCGACCCCAAGACCCGCGCGCGCTTCATCAGGATCATGTTCGACGAGGCGTCGCGGATGCGCAACCTGGTCGACGATCTGATGTCGCTGTCGCGGATCGAGGCCGAGCGCTTCGCCGTGCCGCGCGAGGCCGTCGACCTCATTCCGTTGATCGAAGAGGTCAAAGCCGGCCTAGTCCAATTGATCGAGGCGCGTGGTTCGCGCTTGGTGGTCGAGAATGAAGCCGGCGACGCCAATGTGCTCGGCGACCGGCCGCAGCTTGCCCAGATGATCGGCAATCTGCTCGTCAACGCGCTCAAATATGGCCGCGCCGATATGCCGGTCCGGATCCGGCTCGAACATGACGGCGGTGCGTTGCTGCGGGTCAGCGTGATCGACGAGGGCGAAGGCATCGCGCCCGAACATCTGCCGCGCCTCACCGAGCGCTTCTACCGTGTCGATCCCGGCCGCAGCCGTCAGGTCGGCGGCACCGGGCTCGGCCTCGCCATCGTCAAGCATATCGTGCTGCGCCATCGCGGCCGGCTCGACATCAGGAGCGCGCTGGGCGTCGGCACCGAAGTGCGGGTCTATTTGCCGCGCGCGCAAGAAAGCGGTGGATAGTAATATTAGTGTCACAGAAATGACGCTCTACAGTCACCCAGCCCTCATAATTGCGTCATCGGCCTTTTCGGAGGAACGATGACCAGGACCGCACCAGCCGTGCTGCTGGCGATCATCATGATCGCCAGCACCGCCCCGGCTTACGCCGAGCAGAGCACCGACAGCCCGCGCAATGTCCGTTTCGAGGGCGCGCCGCGGATCGGCTCGACCGACGGCTGGTCGCTCAAGCCCCGCGGCCGGCTGCAATATGATGTCGGCCATGTCTCGCGTCCGGAGGGAGTGACGGTCGCGGGCCTCGGCACCGCCGACGAGATCCGCCGCGCCCAGCTCGGCGTCGAAGGAACAATGCCCGGCGGCTTCTCCTATCAGTTCGAGCTCGAACTTTCCGAGGCCGTCAACGAGATCACCGAGGCGATGATCAGCTACAAGGCGTCCGATGCGCTGACTTTGACCGTCGGACAGCACAAGAATTTCCGGTCGCTCGACGAGATGACCAGCGACCGTCTCACCTCTTTCATGGAGCGTGCGGCGTTCACCGACGCCTTCAACTTCGAGCGCCAGGTCGGCCTGTCCGCGACCTGGAAACACGGCCCGGTGACAGTTCAGCTCGGCATTTTCACGGACAATCTGCTGGAGATCGACGAGGCCGACGACGCGGTCAGCGTGGACGGCCGTGTCATCTACGCGCCGCAGCTCGGCGGTGGCCAGCTCCACCTCGGCGGGTCGATTCACTGGCGGGACACGGGCGATCGCGTCGCGCGCGGCATCACCACCCGCTATCGCCAGCGCCCGCAGATCCACACCACAGACGTCCGGTTCCTTGCCACGCCGGCCCTGCCAGTCGGAACCGAGACCAGCTTCGGGCTGGAGGCGGCCTGGATCCGGGGTCCGTTCCACGCGACCGGAGAAGCGCACTGGTTCAACGCCGACACCGCGACGCCAGGCGTCGGCCCGACCTTCTTCGGCGCCTATGCGGAGGTCGGCTGGTTCCTGACCGGCGAGACCCGCGCCTATCGCTCCGGGCGATGGGACGCCACCCGGGTGCGCCGCGCGGTCGAGGAAGGCGGTTCCGGCGCGTTCCAGGTCGTCCTGCGCTACGACCATCTCGACCTGAACTCGGGCACGGTTCGCGGCGGGCGCCAGCATGCCGTGCTCGCCGGGCTGAACTGGACGCCGACCGACTATGTCCGCTTCATGGTCAATGTCGGGCGGGTCTTCTTCGACGACTCGCCCATTCCGGCCGCTGGCGGCGACCGAAACTACGCCGTCACCGTCGCCGGCTTCCGCGCCGGGTTGGATTTCTGAGCGTGATGACCGCCATGTCATCACAATGTCACCGAAGCGTCACAGAGGAATCGCCGAGGTGGCCTAATCCGTAGCCGGCAGCGGCTACCAACTCCATGGAGGGGCAATTGAAGACTCCCGTCTTGATCGTGGCGGCCGCGCTGGCGCTCGCCGGCTGCGGCCAGCAGGCAACCGGCGGCGGCGACGGCAGCTCGCGCCAGGAAATCCGCATCGTCGGCTCATCGACCGTCTATCCGTTCACGGTGGCGGTCGCCGAGCGTTTCGCCCAGGCCAATCCGAGCTTCCGCCCGCCGGTGGTCGAATCGACCGGCACCGGCGGCGGCATGCAATTGTTCTGCAACGGCGTCGGCGCGCAGTATCCCGACGTCGAAAATGCCTCGCGCCGGATCAAGGCGAGCGAACTCGAGCAGTGTAACCGCAACGGCGTCAACCAGATCATCGAGGTCGCAGTCGGCATTGACGGCCTCGCCTTGATCGAGTCGGCGCAGCGCTCGACCGGCTTCCAGCTCACCGCGCGCGACGTCTATGCCGCGCTCGCCGCCAATCCGTTCGGACGGCCGCAGACCGCGCGGACCTGGCGCGACGTCAATCCGACGCTGCCCGCGGTTCCGATCCGGGTCTACGGCCCGCCACCGACCTCGGGCACGCGCGACAGCTTCGCAGAATTGATCCTCGACAAGGGGTGCAATACCGATCCGGCGATGGAGCGATTGAAGGCTGAGGATTCGGACCGCCACAAGGAGGTCTGCACCCATATCCGCGAGGATGGCGCCTATATCGAGGCCGGCGAGAACGACAATCTGCTGATCCAGCGGGTCGCCGAGAATGAGGGCGCGATCGGCGTGCTCGGCTATTCCTATATGGAAGAGAATCAGGAGCGCGTGCGCGGCATTCCGCTGGGCGGCATCGCGCCGACCGCGGCGACCATCCAGAACTTCACCTATCCCGGTGCGCGCCGGCTCTACATCTATGTCAAGGGCGAGCATCTCACCGCCATTCCCGGGCTTCGCGAGTTCCTCGCCGAATATGCCCGGGCATGGAATCCGGGCGGCTATCTCGAGCAGCGCGGGCTGATTCCGCTGCCCGAGACCGAGCGGCAGGCGGCGGCGCGAATGATCCAGAATCCACGGCCGATCACCGCGGCCGATCTTCGGTAATGCGTTTGCGACGCCGGGCTTCTTGGTGGGGTCCGGCGTAGGTTCCGCCGACCATCGAGCGGCGGCTTTTGTAGGGAAAACACCTCGTTGTCGCTGCTGGCCATGGCTCTGCTGATCGTCGGCCTCGGCTTCGTTGCCTGGCTGACTGCGCGCGCCCGCGCCATGGCTTTCTCCAGGATCGCCGCTGGCCCGACGCGACCACATTCGCGACCCAATTATCACGGCTGGTACGTCGCCTTGTGGACCGCCATCCCGCCGCTTCTGTTCCTGGCGTTGTGGAGCGAGCTGTCCGGCACGCTGATCCTGCAGAGCGTGCTGGCGAGCCCCGAGGCGGCCACCTTGCCCTCGTTCGGCATGCAGCGTTCGGTCGTGCTCAACGAAGCCTATGCACTCGCCACCGGCCGCGCCTCGGGCGCGTTCAACCATCAGGCGTTCGCGCTCGCCCCGGTCTACCAATCCGCCATCACATTTTACGGGCGGATCGGGCTCGCCGTCGCTTTGCTGGTCGCCTTTGCCGGGGGCGCGTTCGCCTATAGCCGCGTCGGGCCGCAGTTCCGCGCGCGCACCCGGGTCGAGCGGATGACGATGGCGATTTTGCTGCTCGCCTCCTCGATCGCGATCCTGACCACGATCGGCATCATCGCTTCCTTGCTGTTCGAGGCGCTGCGCTTCTTCTCGATGGTGTCGCCGGTCGAGTTCCTGTTCGGTTTGAACTGGAGCCCGCAAATGGCGATCCGGCCCGATCAGGCGGGATCATCAGGGGCGTTCGGCGCGGTTCCGCTGTTCTGGGGCACGATCTTCATCGGCGCGATCATCGCCATGATCGTCGCCGTTCCGCTGGGCCTGATGAGCGCGATCTATCTGACCCAATATGCCAGCCCGCGGCTGCGCGCCTGGATGAAGCCGATGCTCGAGATCCTCGCCGGGGTCCCGACCGTGGTCTACGGCTATTTTGCGGCTTTGACCGTCGCTCCCGTGATCCGCGATCTCGGTCTTTCGCTCGGCATCCCCTCCTCGACCGAGTCCGCGCTCGCCGCGGGGCTGGTGATGGGGATCATGATCATCCCGTTCGTCTCATCGATGGCCGACGATTCGATCGCCGCGGTGCCGCAGGCGATGCGCGACGGCAGCCTGGCGATGGGCGCGACCAAATCGGAGACGATCAAGCGCGTGCTCGCCCCGGCCGCCCTGCCCGGCATCGTCGGCGGCGTACTGCTCGCCGTCAGCCGCGCGATCGGCGAGACCATGATCGTGGTGATGGCCGCGGGCCTCGCCGCCAATCTCACCGCCAATCCGTTCGGCAGCGTCACCACCGTCACCACCCAGATCGTGCAATTGCTGACCGGCGATCAGGAGTTCGACAGCCCCAAGACGCTCGCCGCCTTCGCCCTCGGACTGGTATTGTTCTTGGTGACGCTCGTGCTCAACATCGTCGCGCTGCGCGTCGTCAGAAGATATCGCGAAGCCTATGAGTGACGCACCGCTCACCGATCCGACCCCGACCAACTGGGGCAATCCGGCGATGCAGCGGCGCTTGCGCCGCCGCTATTCGGCCGAGCGTAACTTCCGCCTGCTCGGACTCGCTGCGATCCTGCTCTCGGCGGGCTTTCTCGCGTTTCTGCTGGTCAGCATGATGGCGAACGGCATCCGTGGATTCAGCCAGACCGAGCTGAGGCTCGAGGTGGATTTCCCGCGCAGCTCCCTGTTCCTCGACCCCGCCGCCTTGCGCGGGTTCGGCGCCGATCAAGCGCTCGCCAACGCCGATTTCGAGCGCGCCATCGCCGAGGCCGCGGTCGCCCGCTATGGCGCGAACGGCGCGGCCTTGTTCTCTGAAAGCGGGCGTCTCAGGGTCCGCGACGCGGTTCGCGAGGATCCTTCTATCCTCAACCGCAATGCCGTCCTGTGGCTGCCGGCGGCGACCGAGATCGACATCGCTGCCAAGAGCCGGGGCAGCCTGCAGGCCGAGCGGCTCTACCGCCAACTCGCCGATGCCGGCCGGGTGCGGACCGGCCTCAACTGGTCGTTCCTGACCGGCGCCGATTCGACCGACCCGACCCAGGTCGGCATCTGGGGTGCGTTCAAGGGCTCGCTGCTGACGATGATCGTGACCTTGTTGATCGCCTTCCCGATCGGCGTGCTCTCGGCGGTCTATCTCGAGGAATATGCGCCGCGAAACCGCTGGACCGACATGATCGAGGTTTCGGTCAACAATCTCGCCGCGGTGCCCTCGATCATCTTCGGCCTGCTCGGCCTCGCCGTCTTCCTCAACAGCTGGCATTTGCCCCGCTCGGCGCCGATCGTCGGCGGCCTGACCCTGGCGCTGATGACAATGCCGGTGATCGTCATCGCCGGACGCAATGCGATCAAATCGGTGCCGCCCTCGATTCGCGATGCCGCTTTGGGGATCGGCGCGAGCCGGATCCAGGTCGTCTTCCACCATGTCCTGCCGCTCGCGCTGCCCGGCATCCTCACCGGCACGATCATCGGCATGGCGCGCGCGCTTGGCGAGACCGCGCCGTTGCTGATGATCGGGATGCGCGCGTTCATCTCCGCGCCGCCGGGTGGCTTTTCCGATCCGGCCACCGCTCTCCCGGTCCAGATCTTCCTCTGGTCGGACGAGGTCAGCCGCGGCTTTGTCGAGAAGACCTCGGCGGCGATCATCGTGCTGCTGGTGTTCCTGCTGGCCATGAACGGCCTCGCCATCTACCTCCGCAACAAGTTCGAACGCCGCTGGTGAAAATCATGACCGACACGAGCCTCAACGAAATCGCGGCGCATCAGCATGCGGCGGCGGCCGAGACGCCGAAGATGACGGCGCGCGGCGTCAGCGTCTATTACGGCGACAAGAAAGCGATCGACGACGTCTCGATCGACGTCGACCGCGAGAACGTCACCGCCTTCATCGGTCCCTCGGGCTGCGGTAAATCGACCTTCCTGCGCACCCTGAACCGGATGAACGACACCATCCCTTCGGCACGGGTCGAAGGCGCGATCGCGCTCGACGGCGAGGATATCTACGCCTCCTCGATGGACGTCGTGCAGCTCCGCGCGCGGGTCGGGATGGTGTTCCAGAAGCCCAATCCCTTCCCCAAGTCGATCTACGAGAATGTCGCTTATGGGCCGCGCATCCACGGTCTCGCCGCGAACAAGACCGAGATGGACCAGATCGTCGAGCGCTCGCTCAAGCGCGCCGGCCTGTGGGAAGAGGTCAAGGACCGGCTGGCCGAGAGCGGCACCGCGCTCTCCGGCGGCCAGCAGCAGCGTTTGTGCATTGCCCGGGCGATCGCGGTCGATCCCGAGGTGATCCTGATGGACGAGCCCTGTTCGGCACTCGATCCGATCGCGACGGCCAAGATCGAGGAGCTGATCCACGAGCTTCGCGGCCGATACGCGATCGTTATCGTCACCCATAATATGCAGCAGGCGGCGCGGGTTTCCCAGCGTACCGCTTTCTTCCACCTCGGTGTGCTTGTCGAATATGGCGAGACCTCGGAAATCTTCACCAATCCGAAGGCGACCCGCACCAAGGACTATATTACCGGCCGCTATGGCTGAGGAGAGAAGGATGGCGACCACCGGCCACACCGTCAAAGCGTTCGACGAAGAGCTCGACCAGCTTCGCGCCTCGATTTCCGAGATGGGCGGGCTCGCCGAGGCCGCGATCCGCGATGCGATGGACGCGCTCGTCCGCCGCGACGCCGAAGCGGCGGCGAAGATCGTTCAGCGCGACAAGAAGATCGATGCGCTGGAAATGGAGATCGAGCGCCGCGTGGTGCAGATCATCGCGCTGCGGGCGCCGATGGCCGACGATCTGCGCGAGGTGGTGGCCGCGCTCAAGATCGCCGGCGTCGTCGAGCGGATCGGCGACTATGCCAAGAATATCGCCAAGCGCGTCGCCAGCGTCGAGGATTCGCGGATCCGGCCGCTGTCGCTGCTGCCCGAAATGGCGCGGATCGCCGGCGAGATGGTCCATAACGTACTCGACGCGTTCGCCGCGCGCGACGCGAAGAAGGCCGAGGCGGTCTGCGAGCGCGATGCCGCGGTCGACGATTTCTACAACAGCATCTTCCGCTCGCTGCTGACCCACATGATGGAGAATCCGCACAATATCACGCCGGCGACCCATTTGCTGTTCGTCGCCAAGAATCTCGAGCGGATCGGCGACCATGCGACCAATGTCGCCGAGATGGTCTATTTCGCCGCGACCGGCGAGCATCTCGCCGACCGCGCCAAGGGCGCCGACACCACCACCATCGGAGCGAGCAACCCGGGTGGGTGAGATCAAGGGCAGGATCCTGATTGTCGAGGATGACGCGGCTCTGGTCGAGTTGCTCGTCTTCAATTTCGAGCGCGACAATTTCGAGGTCGACAGCACCGCCGACGGCGAGGAAGCGCTGCTGATGGCGCGCGAATCCCCGCCCGATCTGGTCATCCTCGACTGGATGATCGAAGGCGTCTCCGGGATCGAGGTCTGCCGGCGGCTGCGGCGGCTGCCCGAAGCCGCCAACGTCCCGATCATCATGCTGACCGCGCGCGGCGAAGAAGCCGACCGGATCCGCGGGCTCGAAACCGGCGCCGACGATTATGTCACCAAGCCCTTCTCGCCGCGCGAGCTGGTGGCGCGGGTCGGCGCGGTGCTGCGCCGGGTCCGGCCGGCGCTGGCCGGCGAGCAGCTCTCTTATGCCGATCTCGAAATGGACCTGGTCGGCCATAAGGTGCGCCGCGCCGGGGCCGCACTGCAGCTCGGGCCGACCGAATTCCGGCTGCTGCGCCATTTCCTCGAGCATCCCGGCCGCGTCTTCTCGCGCGAGCGGCTGCTCGACGCGGTTTGGGGCCACGACACCGACATCGAGCTGCGCACCGTCGACGTCCATATCCGGCGGCTGCGCAAGGCGATCAATGCCGGCGGCCGGGCCGACATCATCCGCACCGTGCGCTCGGCGGGCTACGCGCTCGACGCCGACGGCCGGGCCTGAACCAAAAAGGCGCCGCATCGTTTAGCCTCCATCGCCCGCGGCACCACGCCCGGGCGTCTTTGAGCGCGCCTGCTGATCCGGCGTGCAGGACATGGAGGATTCGCAATGAAATCGGCATTGTTCATCGCCGCGCTGGCGATCGGCGGCGTTGCGCTCGCGCAGCCCGACACGACCACGACGGCTCCGCCGGAGATGACCGCTCCACCCGAAACGACGGCCCCGCCGGAAACAGCGCCTCCGCCGGAGATGATGACGCCGCCGGCAACGACGACGATGACGCCGAGCACGACGGTTGCCCCCGCCAACACGGCGCCCGAGCACGACGCGCGCGGCATTCCGGTGATCTCCGACCCCGCGACGGCCCCGCCGGGGTTCAATGCGCCGCCGCAGGTCGGCGGAACCGGCGCCAGCCCGAGCCAGCCGCCCGCGCCGCAGCCGGCGACCGAGGAGTATCCGGTCTGCTCGCGCACCGTCACCGACAATTGCGTTCAAGCCTATGAGCGGGGCGCGCGGCGCCCACGCTGATTTCGGTCAGGGAGAAAAGCGTAGCTTCGCTCGTTGTGGTGTCGGAGGAGGAGGGGCGTTGGCGCTGCCCCCCGGCGCCGCAGCGATGGAGAAGTGTGATGAAGTCAGTCTTGTTTGCCGCCGCTTTGTTATGCGGCACCGCGGCGATCGCGCAGGACATGCCCGAAGCCACGACGACCGTCGATCCGGCGATGACCACGACCGTCGCGCCGTTGCCGCACCCCGAGGCGACCTCTCCAACGGTCCAGCCGGGGAATACCAGCCCCGAACTCGATGCGCGCGGGATCCCGGTGATTTCCGATCCGGCGATGGCGCCGGCTGGCTTCAACCAGGGCCCGACCGTCGTTCCGGCCGGCGTCGGCGGACCATTGGTCGACGCATCGAGCCCCCCGCCGTCTCAACCGGCGACCGAGGACTATCCGGCCTGCTCGCGCACCGTCACCGACAATTGCGTACAGACCTACGAGCGGCAGCCGCGTTAGATTCGGAATTTCCTCTGCAGACTCCGGACCGGCCTTTGCGCCGGTCCGGCTGCGCCGTAGTGTATTGATACACTGATACACTTATGCTAGGAGTCTCCCGGCAAACAGGGAGACACGCTTATGTACAGCGAAAGCGATCTCGAGGCGGCGGTGGCCGGCGGGGCGTTGACCCCCGAACAGGCGGCCGCCTTCCGAAACTTCGTCGCCGCGGGCCGGCACACGCCGGTGGTCGACGAGGAGCATTTCCGCCTGCTGACCGGCTTCAACGACATCTTCGTCGCCATCGCCGCCGCGATCCTGCTGGTCGCGGTCGGCTGGATCGGCCATGCGGTGCCGCCCAACATCGAAGGCGACGGCCCCTCGCCGTTCATGGGTCTGTTCGTCGCGGCGACGGCCTGGGGTCTGGCCGAGTTCTTCACCCGCCAGCGGCGCATGGCGCTGCCCAGCATCCTCCTGCTGCTCGCGTTCGTCGGCGGCGTGTTCGCCTTCTGCGCCTTCGGTGCGGTGGTCGCGATCGGCGAGGATTATTTCAACAATAACGGCCAGGGCAGCGCGCTGCTGACGGCCGGCGCGGCGGCGATCGCGGCCGGTGCGGCCTGGCTCCATTGGCGGCGATTCCGGGTGCCGATCACGGTGGCCGCCGGCGCCGCGGCAATCGTCGGCCTGGTGCTCGGCCTGATCGCCTCCGCCTTCGCCGGCAACGGCAATCTGACCGAGGCGGAGATGGCGGCGATGAGAGACGTGCTCGAAGGCTCGGCGCTGGTGCTCGGCATCGCCACTTTCCTGTTCGCGATGCGCTGGGACGCCTCCGATCCGCGGCGCGAGACGCGACGCTCCGACGTCGCCTTCTGGCTCCATCTGCTGGCGGCGCCGCTGATCGTCCACCCGGTCTTCTCGCTGCTCGGCCTGACCGACGGCGCGGCCTCGGCGCTCGACGGCGCGGTCGTGGTCCTGCTCTACGTCCTGCTCGGCCTGGTCGCGCTGGCGGTCGATCGGCGGGCGCTTTTGGTCTCGGCGCTGGCCTATGTGCTCTACGCACTCGACAGCCTGTTCCGCGAATATGGCGCGGTCGAGCTCTCTGTGGCGTTCACCGCGTTGATCATCGGCTCGGCGCTGCTGCTGCTCTCGGCCTTCTGGACCGGCGCGCGACGCGCGGTGGTGCGGCCGTTGCCGGACGGGCTCCGGGCGCGGCTGCCGGTGCTCGATCGTATCCCGCAACCGGTCGCCGCCGCAGCCTGACCGCAAATCCCGATGTCCCCTGCCCCTCCCTTCCCGTGGGGAGGGGCCTTTGTTTGTGTCAGCCTTCGCCGACCAGCTTCAGCAGCCGCCGCTCGATCGGCGCCAGGATCGGCCCGAGCTCGGGGCCACGGCGAAGCACCTGACCGGCTTCGCCGATCAACGCCCACGTCCCCTGGCGGCCGCGCAAAGCGGGACGTTTCTCGATCCGATATTCGGGATATTCGGCGGTGCGGCGAAACGCCCAGAAGCTCGCCGCGTCGGGCCGGAACTCGATCGCATAATCCTTCCACAGCCCGGCGGCGACCATCCGGCCGTAAAGGTCGACGATGCGATTAAGCTCGAAACGATCGAAACCCACCTGCCTTTCCGCTGACGATCCCGGAAAAGGCAGGACCGTCCCCATCAGGCGCGGCTCCGGTCGTTGTCGATGCGCCCTGTCGAAGCCCGTCCCTCATTCTGGTCGCGCTCCTCGATCAGCTCGGCGAGACGATTGCGCAATTGCTCGACCTCGCATTGGAGGATCTCGAGCTTCTGCGTCGCCGGATCGAAGCTCTCGCTGCACGGCGTGCCGTAGGGCAGGAAATTGCGCGAGCTCTCGTCGGCATCGACCAAAGTCGAGCGCGCCGGAATGCCGACCATCGTCGCGCCCGGCGGCACGTCCTTGGTCACCACCGAATTGGCGCCGACCCGGGCCCGCGCGCCGACCGTGATCGGCCCCAATATCTGCGCGCCCGAACCCAGGATGACGCCGTCCCCGATCGTCGGATGGCGCTTGCCGGCTATGCCGTTGGCCGGGTTGGTCCCGCCCAATGTGACCTGCTGGTAGATGGTGACGTCGTCGCCGATCTCGGCGGTCTCGCCGATCACGGTGAAGCCGTGGTCGACGAAGAAGTTCCTGCCGATCTTCGCGCCCGGATGGATGTCGATCGCGGTCAGAAATCGCGAGAGATGGTTGACGAAGCGGGCGAGGAAATAAAGCTCGCCGCGGAACAGCCAGTGCGCGATGCGATGGAAGCCGAGCGCCCAGACCCCAGGATAAAGCAACACCTCCCAGCGCGAACGGGGCGCGGGATCGCGAGCCTTGATGGAGTCCAGATAGGCCAGCAGGCCGGAAGTCATAGAAGCAAACTCTTGTCCGTTACGGCGAAGAGATAATGAGGTTGCGCCGCGATTACCAGAGGGGGCTGCGACACGTGCCGCGATGGGGCGGATGGCGCCCCCTGTTGCGCCACGGTAACATCGCCCCGTTCAATCACACCCGCTGTTTTAAACGCTTCCCCCTCATATCCGGGCGGCTTAGCCTTGTCCCACACTCAGCGGAAAGGGAGCATCATCGGCTGGGGAAAGGGAGAGGCGCTTGCACACGGCGGACGTCGACACGCTCGACGCATCCCGGAGCTGGTGGGTACCGGCGGTGACCGCGCCGCGGCGCGACTGGGCCGGCGCGCCAGGCTGCCGACGCGGCGCACGCTTCCCGATCGACGAGGGCTCATTGCGGCCTTCGCGCGACAATTATCCCTGCTTCGAAAGCCGCGCGTCGTGCCTGGCATGGATCATCGCTCATCGCCCCGGGCTCGCCCGGACCGCGCCCGAAGCAGCCGTCGCCCCGGTCGATCTCGCGCGCTGGCTGCCTGGGCTCGCCTGAGAACGGGCTGGATCCGGCAAGACCTGCGCCGCCCCTTGTGCCACGCCGGGACATGGCAATCCTATGCTCGCCGATTGAATTTCATTCTCTGTGATTGCCGCCCGCTTTGTGCGATTGTTCATACATCGATGTTTTTCGAGCGGGGGCGATGGCCACTTCCACGGTCGGCGCGAATGGAGAGAAGCCGCCGCCGTTCGAGCGCATCGTCGCCGAGCACGGTCCGCTGATTTCGCGCATCGCCATGTCCTATGAGGCCGATCCCGGCCTGCGCGAGGATCTGACCCAGCAGATCTTCCTCGCAGTCTGGCAGGCGCTGCCGAGCTACCGCGCCGACGCGAGCCTCAAGACCTTCATCGCCCGAATCGCTCAGAACCGCGCCATCTCGTTCGTCGCCAAACAGGTCCGGCTGCCCCCGACCGCCGAGATGCCCGAAATCATCGAGGACGACCGGCCCAGTCCCGAGCAAAACGCGATCGAAGCCGACGAGCGCAGCATCCTGCTTGAGGCGACCCGCCGGCTTCCGCTCCCCCAGCGCGAAGTGATCATCCTGGTCCTCGAAGGATTCGACTATTCCGAAATTGCCGACATGTTGGAAATTGCCCCCAATGCACTTGCCTTGCGCCTGTCGCGGGCCAAAGCGGCGTTGAAGGCGATGCTGGAGCGCGGCGGATGATCGACGACATCGACCTCGATCGTCTCGGCGACGTCTGGCGCCAGCAGCCTGACCCGGCCGAGATGGCGCGGCTGCGCAAGACGGCGGCCATTGTCAGCCGTCGGGCGCGCTGGGGCCAACTCTTCGACGTGGTCGCCGCGGTGGCGGTGGCGGCTGTCGTCATCTATCTCGCCCTCTCCAATCCGAGCCGAGGCACGCTCGGCGTCAGCGCGATCCTGATCCTCATCCTGCTCTGGACGCAGCAGCGTCAGCGCCGGCTGCGCGCGATCGAGATCAAGAAGCTGACCGGAACCAGCGAAGAGATGCTCGATCAGTCGCTCGAGCAGGCCGAGGCGGTGCTGAAGCGGACTCGCTCCCAGCTGCTCTTCTCGCCGCCCGCCTTCGTTTTCGGGCTCGCGCTCGCCGCGCTGGCCGACCGTGAATCCGCCGACCGGCTTTGGGAACATATCTCGTCGATCGGAAGCGGCCAGCCGATCGCCGTGATCGCCCTCGCCTGGCTGCCCGCCTTCATTCTCTACTCGTTGATGAAGATCCGGTCGCAGCGACGGCAGGTCGAACGGCTCGCCGCGCTTCGCGACGCTTATCGTGCGGAACGCGACGCCAATATCGAGGACTTACCGCAGGCTGACGTTTAGCGAGTTATCAATCTTTTATTGTTAAATGCACTCCCCTCGACAGCCAAGTTCTAGGGGAAGGCAACAATGACTGACTCTCGCAAGGAAATCCGTTTCGACGTCGAAGCTCTTCCCGAGCTCGACACGGCGGTCGCCATTTCGGGCGCGCAGCACCGGCAGGAAGTCGGCGGCGGCGTCTGCCTCAGCATTGCCGCGGGCATCGCGCTTTATTACGGCTCGCGTCCCTGAACCCAAGGCCGGCCGGCGCGGTGAGGCGTTTCGCCTCCCGCGCCGGCCGGCCTTCTCTTTTCTTCCAAGGCTGCGGTGCGGGCATGATCATCGGCAATGAGCTTCGCACCTGGATCGGTGACCGCGATCGCCAGCGGCGCACGATCGCCGCAATGAATCGGTTCGCAGGCGCGTGGGGCGAAGGCCCCTTCCATCGGAATTTCACCGAAGTCATGGCCGCGCTGCCCGGGCAAAGCGCCGAGACCGTGGTCGAAGGCGTCCGCATCCTGTTCGCCGACGATGCCTGGGTCGAGGCCCTGCTGGCCAGCCTCGCCGAGGAAATGTCGCGCGATCCGTTCTTCGATCCTCCGTTCCGCCATATGAGCAGCGACATCCACAACGGCCTCGTCCTGTTCGAGGACGATCATGTCTCGATCGCCGCCGGCGTTACCCGGATCGCCCAGCTCGCCGCGCGCAAGAGCGGCCGGATCGGGCCGGCGTCGATCGCCTTCACCGGGCAAGTGACCCTGCTCAAATTCGTCAAGGCCGGCGGGGCGCGCATCTCGATCTGGGACGCGCCCGAAATCTCGTCCGATTTCAGCGCCGCCACCGCCGGGCGCTGCGTCCATGCTGCGACGCGCGACCTCGCTGACGGCGAGATCCTGCTGATCGACGGCCGCCGCCAGGGCTTCGTCATCGAGCATGCCGCGGCCAATCTCCTCATCCTCCAGGCAACGGCGAAGCCCGACCGCGCGCCGCTCGCCGTCGAATATGATTCCGAAAGCCATCTTTATGTCGGCTGCAGCGCCGCCGACGACAGCGCCTCGCGGATTCAGATGGTCACCACTCTGGTCCGCAAGCTGGGCGGCGAAGGCGGCTTCGAAGCAATCGCATCGTTCCTCGACCATCCCAATTTCTTCGTTCGCTGGCACGTCATGCGCGAATTGCTCGGGATCGACGGCGCTGCCGCGCTGCCACATCTGAAGCGGATGGCGGCCAGCGATCCGCACCCCGAGACGCGGCGCGCCGCGCGCGTCACGCTCGAGCATGTCGAAGCGCGGCTCGCTTTGGGGAAGGCCGCCTGATGGCCCGCGTCATTCCCTGCGCGAACGAGGCGCCGCTCGAGCTTGGCGACCTGATCGCAGCGCTCAACCAGGAGAATTTCGATCCGACCGACGAAGAGAGCTTTGCTGCCGCCGCGCCGCTGCTCAAGGGGCTCGCCAACAACCGTGACTTTCTTGCCGAGATCGCGATCGCCGAACTGAAGGACCGCTGCACGAAGCAGAGCCTCGAGAACCGTTATTCAGGCCAGGTGATCATGCTTCACCGCGCCACGGAGAAATATTTCATCCGCGCCAATTTCTGGCCGTCGGAGCGCGACAGCATCTTCAAGGCGAGCGGCACTTCGCCCTTTTTCTACCACGTGCCGCACGACCACAATTTCTCGTTCCTCACGGTCGGCTATCTCGGCCCCGGCTATTGGAGCGAATATTACGAATATGACTATGATCAGGTCGTCGGCCTGCCTGGCGAGAAAGTCGATCTCAGATATGTCGAAAAGGCGCGGCTCGAGCCGGGCAAGGTGATGCTCTACCGCGCGCACAAGGACGTCCATGACCAGCTGCCGGCCGAAGAGATGTCGGTCTCGATCAACATCATGCACGCCTCGCCCAATCTGCCGTTCCTCAGCCAGTACCGGTTCGACGTGAAGAATTGCGAGATCGCCGGCATCCTCACCCGCACGGCGAGCGAGGCGCTGCTTGCGATCGCCGCCAACCACGAAGGCGGCAACGGTCGCGACCTGGTCGAGCGTTTCGCCGCGCACCATCCGTGCGACCGGATCCAGTTCGCCGCGCTGCGCGAGCTGGCCGCGGCCGAGAAAGATCTGGACGTCGGTCTCGCGATCCTGGGCCGCGGCACGGGGGCCGCCAACCGCTTCGTCGCCGCGATGAGCGCGCAGGAGATCGCCCGGGTCGAGGCCAATCGCGCCTGGATCGAGCGCGCGCCCTGAAGCGCCGGCACGGCGAAGAGCTTCAGATAAATGATTTTTCCCTCCCGACGGAAAATATCTTTCTCTCCGTTCTGAAATAACGAATGAGAGGAAAGCAGTGGCGGCTGCTCGGCGCCCACCCGCACGGCTGGCGCATATGACCAGTGGAATTCATCGCAACAGTAGATTAAAATGCATATTTTAATCGATTGGAGCGATGAGCATCCATCTCCCCACTCTCAAGCAGCTCCAATATTTGGTGGCGCTTCGGAACCACGGCCATTTCGGCCGCGCTGCCGACGCCTGCTACGTGACCCAATCGACGCTCTCGGCGGGAATCAAGGAGCTCGAAAGCCTGATCGGGGTCACCCTGGTCGAGCGTACGCGCCGGGTGGTGCGGTTCACGCCGCTCGGCGCGCGTGTCGCCGACAAGGCCCAGCGCATTCTGCGCGAGACCGAAGATCTTGCCGACATGGTCCGCGCGTCGGGCAAACCGCTCGCCGGCGAGCTGCGGATGGGGGTGATCCCCACGATCGCGCCGTTCCTGCTGCCGGCTTTGCTGCCGCGGCTCCGTCGGCAATGGCCGGACCTCAAACTCTATCTGCGCGAGGAAACAAGCCAGGCCGCCTGCGATGCGCTGCAGCGCGGCGCGCTCGACTGCGTGCTGCTCGCGCTGCCTTATGCCTGCGGCGACGTTGAAGCGGCGGAACTGTTCGACGACCGGCTGATGGTCGCCTTTCCTCCCGGCGCGGCTGATGCCCTGCCCGAAATGGTGCCGGCCGCCGCGATCGACGAGAACAGCCTGCTGCTGCTCGAGGACGGCCACTGCCTCAAGGACCATGCGCTCTCCGCCTGCAACCGGCCCGAGCTGCGCGCTGAGGCTTCGATCCTCGGCACCTCGCTCCATACCCTGGTGCAGATGGTCGACAATGGGCTGGGCACGACCCTGATCCCGGCAATGGCGGTCGATGCCGGCATCCTCGAAGGCACCAATGTCGTCGCCCGCTTGCTCGACGCCGAGCATCCCAACCGGCGCATCGCCTTGGTGTGGCGCCGCAACAGTCCCCGCGAAAAGGAGTTTCGCCTGCTCGCCGACGCCCTCAAGGCGGCGGCCTGACTCAATCCATATGTTTGAGCCCGACCCGCAAATAGTCCCAGCCGGTCACCAATGTCAGGGCGGCCGCCGCCCACAGGCTGGCGAGGCCGAGCTGGTGGACCCAGTGCCAATAAGGCACCGCACCCGCGAGAATCAGCGCGCCCAGAGAGAAGAGCTGCAGCGTCGTCTTCCATTTGGCGAGCCGGCTGACCGGCACCGAGACCTGAAGGCTGGCGAGGAACTCGCGCAGCCCCGAGACGGTGATCTCGCGCAGCAGGATCACCATAGCGGGAATCAAATGCCAGTCGGCGATGATCGCCGGCCCCTGGGCCGGCGTGCGCGCGATCAGCATCACGATCACCGCCACGACCATGATCTTGTCGGCGATCGGATCGAGGAACTGGCCGAGCCGCGACACCGTGCCCTGCGCGCGGGCGAGATAGCCATCGAAATAATCGGTGATCCCGACCAGGCAGTAGAGCACGAAGGTCACCGCATAGTCGACCGGGCCCGGTCGCCACAGTAGGAACACCAGGATCGGCACCGCGAGGATGCGCGACAAGGTCAGGAGGTTGGGCAGCGTCAGCATCCCCGCCCGCTTTAGCGCCAAAGCCGCGTCAAGGGGAGAGGCCGGAATCCGCGCCCCGGCGCGGGGGCTTGTGTGGCGCCGAGCGCCGCGCCTATGACGGGGCAACTGCCCGCGGGTGAAAACGAAGAGTGAGGATGTCGAAAGCTCGTTCGCCCCGTTTGGCAAGGGACCCGGAAGTCCATCCCGCACGATGACTGACGCCCTCCATCTGCTGGGAGTCCGTCGCTTCCTGCCGCTCTTCGCAACCCAGCTGCTCAACGCCTTCAACGACAATCTCTTCAAGAACGCGATGGTGCTGTTCGTCGTCTACCAGGTCTATAATGACGAGACGTCTGAGACCTGGTTCAGCGCGATCACCACCGGCATCTTCATCCTTCCCTTCTTCCTGTTGTCGGCGCTGTCCGGCCAGCTCGCCGATGCCCGCGACAAGGCGCGGATCATCCGCATCGTCAAAGCCTGCGAGATCGCGATCATGCTGGTCGGCGCGGCGGGCCTCACGCTCGCCTGGCAGGGGCTATGGGTCAATGCGGTGGCGATCCCTTTGATGCTGCTCGCCTTGTTCGCGATGGGGGTCCATTCGACGTTCTTCGGGCCGATCAAATATGCCATCCTGCCCCAGCAGCTTCGCCCCGACGAAGTGCTCGGCGGCACCGGCCTGGTCGAAGCCGGCACCTATATCGCGATCCTCGGCGGCACCCTGCTCGCCGGGGTCATCCCGGTCGAGGCCTCCGCGGTGGGGGTGATCGTGATTGCCATGATCGGCTATTTCACGAGCCTGCAGATTCCGCCCGCCCCGGCGCTCGAGACCGGGCACCGGATCGACCTCAATATCCTGCGCTCCTCGGTGCGACTGGTCAGCGCGACGCTGCACATTCCGCGCCTGTTTCTCGCGATCGTCGCGATCAGCTTCTTCTGGACGATCGGCGCCGTCCTGTTCATCCAGTTTCCGCCATTGGTGAAGAACGTCCTGACCGCCGATCGCGAGGTTGCCAGCCTGTTCCTCGGGATCTTCTCCGTCGGAGTCGCGATCGGCTCGGTGCTGGTCAACCGGCTGCTGAAGGGCGAGGTCTCGGCGCGCTACAGCACGCCCTCGGTCCTTGTGATGGGGCTGTTCGTCGTCGCCTTCCATTACTTTTCCGTACGCTGGACTCCGGCGCCCGACGGCCACCTCTACGGGATCGGCGAATTCATGCAGCATGCCGAGGTCTGGCTGCTGCTAATATCGTTGCTCGGCATCGCGGTCGCCGGCGGCATGTTCGTCGTGCCGCTCTACGCCTTCCTTACCACCACTGTCCGCAAGGCCGAGGCGGCGCGAACCGTGGCGGCGAACAACATCGTCAATTCGGGAGCGATGGTGGCCGGCTCGCTGCTCGCGATTGGGCTGTCGGTCGGTGGCGTCGCAACCGCCGATCAGCTCCTCCTTGCCGCCGCCATGTGCCTGGTTTCGGCCTGGCTCGCCCGAAAGCTGCACAAGGCCTGCGACGACGTCGTCTGCGCCGATATGGAGGGGCTGCCGCCGACGGTCTGAGCGGCCGGCATAGTCGCCGGCCGACAGTGTCAGCCGAGCAGCACTCCGAAGAAGATCAGACCGCCGATCCAGCCGGTCGCGAACAGCTTGAGATCGTCGAGCCAGGCCGCGGCGTCGGTGCCGGAAAAGGGCTGGTCCTCGTCAAACGGAAGCACCGCGGCCCAGGGCCCGGTACGGCGGATGATGAGCGGCGACAGGCGATTCATGCCAGGGATTAACAATTGATTCACCATCCGCTGCAAGCCGGTCTGTTGCCGCTTGAGTCCCGCCGCGGGACAGTGTCCGAGGCCGGGTCCGCTCGGCCCTTCCGCTTGCCGCTGTTCCCCGCGCCGCATAGGCTCGGGCAATGGCGGAAGGCGCGGTCCGAACACTGGCGGAGGCGCTGCGGCATGCGGCGCTGCAGCTGCGCGACGATGCCGGCCGCGCCGCGCTTGAGGCGCAAGCGATCCTCCGCGCCGCGCCCGGCAATGCCGACGCCTATCGCTTGCTCGGCGCGGCGCTCCGCCGCACCGGCGACGATGACGGCGCCGAACGCGCCGAGCTGGATGCGATCGCGGCTTCTGTCAGCGACTCCGACCTGATCCGCGCCGCCGAGGCGTTGCTCGACAACGACCTCCCAGTTGCCGAGCGGATTCTGCGCCCGCATCTCAAGCGCAGGCCAAGCGACGTCGCCGCGATCCGGATGTTGGCCGAGCTGGCCGGTCGCCTCGGCCGGCTCGCAGATGCCGAGACGCTACTGCGCCGCGCGCTCACGCTCGCGCCGGCTTTCGGTCCGGCGCGCGCCAACCTCGCGACCGCGCTCTACCGCCAGAATCGCCCCGCCGAGGCGATCGCCGAGCTCGAGCGCCTGCAGGCCCACGACGGCGACAATGTCGTGCACCAGAATCTCAAGGCCGCTGCTTTGGGCCGCATCGGCAGCTACGAAGAGGCGATCGGCATTTACGAGCAACTGCTGGCCAAGGTCCCCGATCAGCCGAAGGTCTGGATGAGCTACGGCCACGCGCTCAAGACTGTCGGCCGGCAGCAGGACGGCGTCGCTGCCTATCGCCGGGCACTGGCGCTCAGCCCGACTTTGGGCGAAGCTTGGTGGAGCCTCGCCAATCTCAAGACATTGGCATTCGACGATGTCGACCTCGCCGCGATGAGCGACGCGATCACCACTGCCGACCTGGTCCGCGACGATCGCCTTCACCTCCATTTCGCGCTTGGCCGGGCGTTCGAGGAGCGCGGGGACTTCGCCGCGTCGTTCGGCCATTATGCCGAGGGAAATCGGCTACGGACCGAGACGATCGCCTACGATCCCGACGATCTCAGCGCGTTTGTCGCGCGCGCGCAGCTTTTCTTTACCGCGGCGCTGTTCGCCGAGCGGGATGGCTGGGGCTGCGCCGCGCCCGATCCGATCTTCATCCTCGGCATGCCGCGCGCCGGATCGACCCTGATCGAGCAGATTCTCGCCAGCCATTCCGCGATCGAAGGAACGATGGAGCTGCCCGACATCCCCGCTCTGGCGAGAAGGCTCGGCGGCGGGAAACCGGGATCGGACGTCTCAGCCTATCCCGAATGCCTTGGCGCGATGAGCGCAGCGGAGCTGCGCGCGCTCGGCGAGGACTATCTCGAGCGGACCCGCATTCAACGCAAGACCGATCGGCCCTTCTTCATCGACAAGATGCCGAACAATTGGGCCCATGTCGGCCTGATCCGCCTGATCCTGCCCAACGCCAAGATCATCGATGCGCGCCGGCATCCGCTCGATTGCTGCCTCTCCAACTTCAAGCAGCATTATGCCCGCGGCCAGGGCTTCAGCTATTCGCTCGCCGGCATGGGCCATTATTATGCGGACTATGTCGCCCTGATGACGCATTTCGACGCCGTGCTCGATCCGCCGCCGCACCGCGTTGTCCACGAGGCGCTGGTCGACGATCCGGAAGGCGAGATCCGGCGGCTGCTCGCTTATCTCGGGCTGGCGTTCGAGCCGGCCTGCCTCAGCTTCCACGAAAACCGGCGCGCGGTGCGCACCGCCAGCTCGGAACAGGTGCGCAAGCCGATCAGCCGCGACGGACTCGGCCAGTGGCAGGCCTATGATCCCTGGCTCGAGCCGCTGCGGGAAGCGCTGGGCCCAGTGCTCGACGCTTATCCGGGAGCGCCGCCGCTTTGATCGGTGCGTGACAATTCCGCCACGCCTCCGCGCTGTGTAGTCGAACCGTCATCGAAACCAATTGACCGCTGCGGACAGCGGAACAGTCTGGGGTCTGGCCGCCTGCTTGAGTGGAGAGCGTGATGCGCCTGACCCGCACCAGAATCCATCATGGCGCGCTGCGCCGCGCGAGCCTGGGCCTGTTTGGCTCGACCGCTTTGTGCACCGCCGGAACCGCCTTGGCCCAGGACCAAGCGCCGGCACAGAACAACCCCGCGCCTCCCGCCTCCCAGGAAGCCAGCGCGGACGAGGACGTGATCATCGTCACCGCGCAGAAGCGCTCGGAGAATCTGCAGACGGTGCCGATCAGCATCCAGGCGCTCGGCACCCAGCGGCTCGAGGAACTCAACGTCGCCGATTTCGAGGATTATACGCGGCTGCTGCCGAGCATTTCCTACCAGACGCTGCAGCCGGGCACGACCAACGTCTATATCCGCGGCGTCGCGAGCGGCGGTGACGGCAATCACTCCGGCTCGCTGCCGAGTGTCGGCGTCTATCTCGACGAGCAGCCGGTGACGACGATCGGCGGCACGATCGACGTCCATATTTACGACATCGCCCGGATCGAGGTGCTGCGCGGGCCGCAGGGCACGCTCTACGGTGCCTCGTCCGAGGCGGGAACGATCCGGATCATCACCAACCGGCCCGACCCTTCGGGCTTTTCCGGGCAGATTGACGGCGAGGTCAACAGCGTCAGCCATGGCGGCTTCGGCGGCAGCATCGAAGGCTTCGTCAACGTTCCGCTCGGCGAGGGCATCGCGATCCGGGTCGTGGGCTGGTACCAGCATGACGCCGGCTATATCGACAACGTCCTTGGCACCCGCACCTTCCTGCCGGCCGCCAATGGCGACCAGATCAGCTTCGACAATGCCGCGCTGGTCGAGCACGACGTCAACGACGTCGATGTGATCGGCGGCCGCGCCGCGCTCGGCATCGATCTCGACGACAATTGGACGGTGATCGCGAGCGTGCTCGGCCAGGATCAGCGCGCCCATGGCGCGTTCGGCTACGACCCGCGGGTCGGGGACCTCCAGATCCAGCATTTCTCCGAGGACCGCAATCACGACCGCTTCGTCCAGGCGGCCCTCACCATCGAGGGACGGATCGGCAATTGGGACCTGACCTATGCCGGCTCCTATCTCGACCGGCGGATCAATTCCGAAGCCGATTATACCGATTATGCCGAGGCTTATGACTCGCTCTACGCCGCCCTCGGCGGCTTGGCGGGATACTTCTATTTCTCTGACAATGCTGGCAATCTGATCAACCCGTCGCAGCATATCCAGGGCAGCCACCATTATACCAAGCTCAGCAACGAGCTGCGCATCGCATCGCCGGCCGAGAATCGCTGGCGGGTCGTCGCCGGCCTGTTCTACCAGCGCCAAACCGATCTCATCCATCAGGACTATCAGGTCACCAACCTCGCCGCGAACCTCTCGGTGAACGGCTTTCCCGGGACGCTGTGGCTGACCCAGCAGGAGCGCGTCGACCGCGACTATGCGGCGTTCGGCGAGCTGAGCTTCGACGTTGCCGACGACGTCACCGTCACCGGCGGGCTACGTGCCTATCGCTACGACAATTCGCTGGTCGGATTCTTCGGCTTCGGCCGCAATCCGGGCGGCGGCTTCACCGACGCACCGTTCAACGCCGCCGGCAGCTCACGCACTGGCGTGATCCAGTGCCTGACCACCACCGGCCAGACGTTGCGCGACAATAATAGCGGCACCTTACTGCCGCCCGTCGTCCCGGGGTCGCCCTGCACCAATCTTGCGGTCTTCGAGGATGGCGAGGTCCGGCCCAAATCGACCACCGGCGACGGCATCACCTATCGGCTCAACGCGACCTGGCGAGTGACACCCGATCACCTGCTCTACGCCACCTGGTCGCGGGGCTTCCGGCCGGGCGGGATCAATCGCCGGACGACGATTGCGCCTTATGACGAGGATACGCTGACCAATTACGAGCTTGGCTTCAAGACGACCTGGCCCGGCGGCTTCCGATTGAACGGCGCCGTCTATTGGCAGGAGTGGAAGCGGTTCCAATTCTCCTTCCTCGGCCAGAACAGCTTCACCGAGATCCACAACGGTCCCGACGCGCGGATCAAGGGTGCCGAGCTCGAGCTGACGTGGCGGCCGATGCCCCAATTCACGCTCGCCGCGAGCGCCGCTTACACCGATGCCAAGACGCGGCGGAACCTGTGCGGCTTCGACGATCCGACCTTCACCTGCACCGCACCCGGACCGGGGGGCGAGACGAACTACATCTCGGCGCCCGCCGGGACCCGGCTGCCGGTGACGCCCAGGTTCAATTTCGCCGCGACGGCGCGCTACGAATTCCCTCTGCTCGGCGGCACCGGCCACGCCCAGGCGATTTTCTCGCATTCGAGTTCGGCGGCCTCGGACATTCGCACGCTTATTTTCGCGCCCGGCACCGGGGATCCGGTCAATCCCGCGGCGGCGACCGGCCGGCTCAGCGCCAACACCATCGCCGATTTCGCGTTCGGCATCCGATGGGACCGGCTCACCGCCGAGCTGTTCATCGAAAATGCGTTCGACGAACGCGCCCAGCTGACCCGCTTCCAGGAATGCGGCCAGTGTTTCCAGCGGCCTTATATCGTGACCAATACCCCGCGTACGATCGGAGTCAGGGCCGGGACCCGCTTCTGAGCTTGGCTCGGCCGGGACGGCCGATCGGCTCCAGCGTCAGTCCGATCATGATCCGGGTCGAGCGCAGCGCGATCCGCATCGCGGTGCTCAGGCCGGGATCGGCGGCCGCATGCAGCGTCATCCTTTGGCCGTCCGCAGGTCCGTCGAGCAGGTCGACGAGAATATGCTCATCGTTCGATAGCGGCGCGCCATCGAAGCGCCCGACCCGGATGCGCCGCCCGGCGCAGGTCTCGTAGAGCGCCATCAGGCTGGCGAACACCGGTGCGAGCACGCCGCAGCGATAGCGGTCGAGCGTCGCAAACAGGGCCGCCTGAACAGGCCTGCCGTCATCGCGGGCGCTGCGCCAGCTTCGCGCTGCGGCGGCGATGAGCGAGGGGGTGGCGAAGACGGTGGGAGCAGGCAAGGTGGGAACGCCGGGCACGATTCATCCTTTCGATCGACCCCTGTTGGAAATCGACGATAGGAATAGGCTGTCCGGTTTGCAGCTGTAAGACAGGCCGGAGTGACTCGGCCTGGCTTCCGCCCGCTTCGTCCGAGGATGACGGCCGGGCCACCTTCGGTTTCATGAGATTCTTGCCAAGCCGGCGATGGACTGATGAGGTCAAACGACTCTGCCGGTCCGCTCATTCGCGATTTGGTGGGCCGGCGAGATATTCTTCATCGGCGACATGCCGCATCCACTCGACGCACTTGCCGTCCAGAAATCCCTGGATCGCGATTTGCGTCACCTCGACTGTTGGAGAGGCACCGTGCCAATGCTTGTGCCCAGGCGGGCACCAGATGATGTCGCCGGAACGAACGAAGGCTTGTCGGGTCGCGCCATTAGCGATCTCGCTTAAAAGTGCCCTGCTTCGCTGCGCTTGAACGGTATCTTCGAAGGCGTCCATTTGGCGCGCATGGCGAAGGCATTGTCGTTTTGCGTCAACGCGCCCGAGCCAATCGGAGATATTAATGCTAGTCTGATCATGTTTGGAGCAGGCTAGGGTACGATTGTAGCGGTCTATCAGGCGCCAGTGCTGCGGCCGAGGCGAGACCGCCGGATTTCGCAGCGGGCAAAGCTTTTTCCACGGTCAGTCGCCGCCGATCAAACTGCCGGTTGCTGCGAGCGGAAGACTCGGTTGGAGGGAGGATTTGGAACAAATGGCGAGTATGCCGCCTTCGCTGACCCATCTCCAGCGCCTGGAGTCGGAGAGCATTCACATCTTTCGTGAGGTCGTGGCGGAGGCCCAACGGCCGGTAATGCTTTACAGCGTGGGCAAGGATTCGGCGGTCATGCTGCATCTGGCGAGAAAGGCGTTCTATCCCTCGCCGCCGCCATTCCCCTTGCTGCACGTGGACACGACCTGGAAATTTCGAGCGATGTACGCGTTCCGCGATCGCATGGCCGCCGAAAGCGGGATGGAGCTTCTCGTCTATCAAAACCCCGACGCAATGAAGCGCGGCATAAACCCGTTCGATCATGGGCCCCTTCACACGGACTTGTGGAAGACGGAGGGTCTGAAGCAGGCGCTCGACAAATATGGTTTCGATGTCGCGTTTGGCGGTGCGCGCCGCGATGAGGAAAAAAGCCGAGCGAAGGAGCGTATCTTCTCCTTTCGCAGCGCAAATCATCGCTGGGATCCCAAGAACCAGAGGCCCGAGCTGTGGCGGCTCTACAATGCCAGGAAGACCCGAGGCGAAAGCATCCGGGTTTTTCCGCTCTCCAACTGGACCGAGCTCGACGTCTGGCAATATATCCACCTCGAGAACATTCCGATCGTCCCGCTTTATTTCGCCGCGAAACGTCCGACTATCGATCGTGACGGACTGATCTTGATGATCGATGATGAACGCTTCCCGCTAGAGCCGAGCGAAGTGCCGGAGGAACGATCAATCCGCTTTCGCACGCTGGGCTGCTATCCGTTGACGGGAGCGGTCGAGAGCGAAGCGGTGACTCTTCCTCAGATCATCCAGGAGATGCTGCTGACCACCACGAGTGAACGGCAGGGACGCGCGATCGACAAGGATGCGGGCGACGCGTCGATGGAGAAGAAGAAGCAGGAGGGCTATTTCTGATGGCTTGCGTTGCGCGCGCGAGGCCGGGGGCCAGAGCAGCGAGCGGCCGGCCTGGCTGGATCAGGACTGGCCGCGACGCGCCGAAGCCCGACAGGAAGCAATGACGATGGAACTTGCGGCAAAGGACAGCAGCTACCAAGCCGAGGCCTTAATCGGTGAGGATATCGACGCCTATTTGCTGCAGCACCAACACAAGTCGTTGCTCCGTTTCATCACGTGCGGAAGCGTCGACGATGGCAAGTCAACGCTGATCGGGCGCATGCTCTACGATTCGAAGATGATTTTCGAGGACCAGCTCGCGGCCCTCGAAGCCGATTCGAAGCGAGTGGGAACGCAGGGCCAGGAGATCGACTTCGCCCTGCTGGTCGACGGGCTTGCCGCCGAGCGCGAGCAGGGTATCACGATCGACGTCGCCTACCGCTTTTTCGCGACGGAGAAGCGGAAGTTCATCGTCGCGGACACGCCAGGGCACGAGCACTATACCCGCAACATGGTGACCGGCGCGTCGACCGCCGATCTCGCCGTGATCCTTGTCGACGCCCGGAAGGGCGTGCTCACGCAGACCAAGCGGCACAGCTACCTCGTTCATCTGATGGGCATTCGAAACACCGTCCTGGCGATCAACAAGATGGATCTGATCGACTACGACCAGGCCAGGTACGAGGCGATCATCGAGGATTACCGGACGTTCGCAACCGAGATCGGCATCGCCAATTTCCTGGCAATGCCAATTTCCGGAATCAAAGGCGACAACATCACCGCCAAATCGGAGCGGACGCCCTGGTATGAAGGGCCGCCGCTGATCCGGTATCTCGAGACGGTCGAGCTGGACATCACGTCGGACCTTGCCAAGCCCTTCCGCATGCCCGTTCAATGGGTCAACCGGCCAAACCTCGACTTTCGCGGGTTTTCGGGATTGATCGCCAGCGGGATTGTCAGGCGGGGCGATCCGGTGCGCGTGCTGCCGTCGGGAAGGACGTCGAAGGTCGCCCGCATTGTCACGTTCGATGGTGATATGGACGTCGCGGGCGCAGGTCAGTCGGTCACGCTGGCGCTCGAGGACGAAGTCGACTGCTCCCGCGGCGACGTCATCAGCATTGCCGATAACTGCCCCGAGAGCGCGGATCAGTTCGAAGCCACGATCGTGTGGATGAGCGACGAGCCGATGCTGCCGGGCAGGCCTTACTGGCTGAAGATTGGCACTCAGACGGTGACCGCTCAAGTCCAGCGGCCCAAATATCAGATCAACGTCAACACGCTCGAGCATCTTGCGGCCAAGACGCTCGAGCTGAACTCGATTGGCGTCGCCAATCTATCGACTGACCGACCGGTCGTGTTCGAAGCTTATGACGCCGGCGGCGGGGCTCCAAACAAGGATCTCGGCGGCTTCATTCTGGTCGACAAGATAAGCAACGCGACGATCGGCAGCGGCATGCTGCACTTCTCGTTGCGGCGCAGCCAGAACGTTCACTGGCAGGCACTCGACATCACGCGCGAGAAGCATGCCGAGCTGAAAAACCAGAAGCCGGCGATACTCTGGTTCACCGGACTCAGCGGAGCCGGCAAATCCACGATAGCCAATTTGGTTGAAAAAAGGCTGGTATTGCTGAACCGCCACACGTTCCTGCTCGACGGCGATAATGTCCGGCACGGGCTGAACCGGGACCTGGGTTTCACCGAGGCCGACCGCGTCGAAAATATCCGGCGCGTCGGCGAAGTCGCCAAATTGATGGCCGACGCAGGCCTGATCGTCGTCACCGCGTTCATCTCTCCATTCGAGTCGGAGCGGCGGATGGTCCGGGAAATGATGCGACCCGGCGAGTTCATGGAGATCCACATCGACACTCCGATCGAGGAGGCCGAAGCCAGGGACGTCAAAGGACTTTATAAGAAGGCCCGTGCGGGCGAGCTCGCCAACTTTACCGGCATCGACTCTCCCTATGAGCCTCCCAGCAATCCCGAAATCCGCATCGACACGATGAAAATGTCTCCGGAGGAGGCCGCCGAGCTCATCGTCGAACGGCTGATCGGACTATGACGGATGTTGGGCTCGCCCGTACGATCGCGGAGAAAGCGGGCGAAATTCTGGTTTCGCTGCAGCGCTCGAACCTCATCGAGGGTATCGCCCTCATTCTGGACGGATCTACAGGCCGCTTTTTCTCCCGAGGAGCTGTTCGATCTTGCGATGTTCGTTGCGAAATGCCTCGCGCTCGGGCCGCATCAGCGCTGTTTTCGATCTTGCGGTTATCTGCCCGACAGTAAATCGCGTTCACGCATCCAGGTCATAAAAGACCAGCGTCGCTAGGCCAATGCAATGACCGGTGTAGATTGTGTGGTCATCGGCGCCGGCATAGTCGGGCCAAGTATCGGGCGAGACGTCGCACCGGCAGGCACAAGGCCGGGCTCCTTAGCATGCTCTTACTACGGGGTTGCCAGCTACCACCCCACGACAATTATTGATTTAAAAATGGTGGAGCCGAGGGGGATCGAACCCCTGACCTTCGCAATGCCATTGCGACGCTCTCCCAGCTGAGCTACGGCCCCGAACCTTTTCCGGCCGGCCTGAGCCGGTGCCGGATGCACAGTCTGGGCGACCGCGCATGGTGATGGCGCCGCATTTAAGGGAGCCGGCGCCCCTTCGCAAGGCGGGTTAGACTTCCTCGTCAGCGTCCCCGGCGCCCGGAACGCCGATATCGTCATCGCCGCCCAGATCGACCTCGTCGTCGGGATTCTCCTCGGCATCCTCATCGACGTCGATGTCGAGCTCGGGCGCGGCGAGATCCGTATCTTCCTTCTCGACCTCGACCTCCGGCTTGGCCGCCTCGAACGGCAGCGGCTGCTTCGATTTCAGCACCGGTTCGGGATACCAGGAGACGCCGCAATTGACGCAGTTCACCGGATCTTCCTTGCCGAGATCGTAAAAGCGGGTGGCACATTTGGGACAGGTCCGCTTGGTGCCCCATTCAGGCTTCACCATGGGTGAAAAATCTCCGTTCGAAAATGAAGTGCGCTCCCTGCCGATCGGGCCGGGCCGCGTATCGGCGGGCGCCTTGCCACATGGGTAAGGCGCTGTCAAAGCCCGCGCGGACCGCCTGCCGGTTTGCCGGCTGGCGTCGCCGTGCCGCACCGGTTAGGGCCGCAGCCATGCACAGCATAGACGCCACTTGCTTATGTCCGTGCGACACGCGGACGGCCCGATGATCATCGCCGTCGACGGCCCCGCGGCGAGCGGCAAGGGCACGATCGCCCGGGCGCTCGCCGCCCATTTCGGCCTGCCGCACATGGACACCGGCCTGCTCTATCGCGCCACCGCCTTGAACCTGCTCAGCACCGGCGGCGATCCCGAAAGCGAATTCGCCGCCGCCCGCGCCGCCGATCATTCGCAGATCGATTTCGATGATCCCGAGCTGAAGAGCGAGACGGTCGGCGGGATCGCGTCGCGCATCTCGGTCTATCCTTTGGTGCGCGCGGCGTTGCTTGAGCGCCAACGGCGCTTCGCCGCCCAGCGCGGTGGCGCTGTGCTCGACGGGCGCGACATCGGCACGGTGATCGCTCCGGATGCCGACGCCAAGCTGTTCGTCACCGCTTCCGCGGAGGCCCGCGCCGAGCGCCGTTTCGCCGAACTGCGGCGGATGGGGCTCGGCGTCCATCTCGCCGACGTGCTCGCCGACATCCGCGCCCGCGACGCCCGCGACACCGGTCGCGACGCGGCGCCGCTGATGGCCGCGGAAGATGCCGACTTGCTCGATACCAGCGGGATGACTATATCCGCCGCCGTCCAGCGGGCGATTGCGCTCGTGGAAGCCAGAATAAGGCACAGCGCGTAAGGGAACGGCAAGAGCCCGATCGACTTAGGTCGAAAGGCCTGCAGCCTTTCGGCGCAAGGCGTGAATCAGGCTCTCGCAATATGTCGAGACCATGATTCACGGTTCGGGCTGATCAGCCCGAACCGATCATGGTCTTGGCCGTCTCTCCACGCGCCTTTTTGCTTTCTCCGCTTCCGTCCGCCGGGCGCCGCATCCGGCATGGGGTCGCTGCGGCAGTCGGGTCAAAAGACCGTCGGACTCAACCGTCGGCCGGCAAAAACACGAATAAGGAATCCCTTTTTATGGCCACCACGGCATTTCCCTCGCGCGACGATTTCGCAGCGCTCCTCAACGAATCGCTCGGCGGCGAGAATGAAGGCTTCGAAGGCCGCGTCGTCACCGGCATCGTCACCGCGATCGAGAATGACATGGCCGTCATCGACGTCGGCCTCAAGTCGGAAGGCCGGGTGCCATTGCGCGAGTTCGCCGCGCCGGGCCAGAAGCCCGAAATCACCGTCGGTGACCAGGTCGAGGTCTATGTCGATCGCATCGAGAATATTCAGGGCGAGGCGATGCTCAGCCGCGACCGCGCCCGCCGCGAAGCCGCCTGGGACAAGCTCGAGGGCGAATATGCAGCCGGCAACCGCGTCGACGGCGTGATCTTCGGCCGGGTCAAGGGCGGCTTCACCGTCGATCTCGGCGGGGCCGTCGCCTTCCTGCCCGGCAGCCAGGTCGACATCCGCCCGGTCCGCGACGTCGGCCCCCTGATGGATCTCCCGCAGCCGTTTCAGATCCTCAAGATGGACCGCCGCCGCGGCAATATCGTCGTCTCTCGCCGCGCGATTCTCGAAGAAACCCGCGCCGAGCAGCGGTCCGGTCTGATCCAGAGCCTGACCGAGGGCCAGGTCGTCGACGGCGTCGTCAAGAACATCACCGATTACGGCGCGTTCGTCGATCTCGGCGGGATCGACGGTCTGCTTCACGTCACCGACATCAGCTACAAGCGGGTCGGCCATCCGTCGGAAGTGCTCAACATCGGCGACACGGTGAAGGTGCAGATCATCCGCATCAACCGCGAGACCCAGCGCATCAGCCTCGGCATGAAGCAGCTCGAAAGCGATCCGTGGGAAGGCGCCGCCGCCAAATATCCGGTCGAAGGCGTGTTCCGCGGCCGGGTTACCAATATCACCGAATATGGCGCGTTCGTCGAGCTCGAGCCGGGCATCGAGGGCTTGGTCCACGTCTCCGAGATGAGCTGGACCAAGAAGAACGTCCACCCGGGCAAGATCGTCTCCACCTCGCAGGAGGTCGATGTTGCGGTGCTCGAGGTCGATGAGGAGAAGCGCCGGATCTCGCTGGGCCTCAAGCAGGCCCAGGCCAATCCCTGGACCGCCTTTGCCGACAAGCACCCGGTCGGCACCGAGGTCGAGGGCGAGGTCAAGAACGCCACCGAGTTCGGCCTGTTCGTCGGCCTGGACGGCGATGTCGACGGCATGGTCCATATGTCCGACATCGCCTGGGGCGTGACCGGCGAGGAGGCGCTCAATCTCCACCGCAAGGGCGAGACCGTGAAGGCGGTCGTGCTCGACGTCGACATCGAGAAGGAGCGCATCAGCCTCGGCATGAAGCAGCTCGAGCGCGGCGGCGTCGCCAAGGCCGGCACCGCCGGAGCCGCCGGCGTCAACAAGAACGAGATCGTCACCGTGACCGTGCTCGAGGTCCGCGACGGCGGCCTGGACGTCCAGGTCGGCGACGACGGCGCGACCGGCTTCATCAAGCGCACCGACCTCGGCCGCGACCGCGACGAGCAGCGCCCCGAGCGCTTCCAGGTCGGCCAGAAGTTCGACGCGATGGTGATCGGCTTCGATCGCTCGAAAAAGCCGAACTTCTCGGTCAAGGCGCTGCAGATCGCCGAAGAGAAGCAGGCGGTCGCCCAATACGGCTCGTCCGATTCGGGCGCGTCGCTCGGCGACATTCTCGGCGAGGCCCTGAAGCAGAAGCAAGGCTGAGCCTTCCGGCCGGTTCCGGGCGGGACGCGTGCCCTTGCGTCCCGCCCCGCATACCGGTTAGCCTCTTGAAATTGCCGCGCATATTAACCTTCACAGGTTGATTTTTGTCTGTTTCGGTGCGACTGGTTCCAGGGGACGCTCGCTTTGGGGGCCAAGCGGCGGCGGTTGCAAACCGGTGAAAATCCGGAATCGTGCTGACATAGGGGGAAAGCGTGATCCGATCCGAACTCGTCCAGAAGCTGTGCGACGACCATCCCGATCTGACCCTGAAAGAGGTCGAACGGGTGGTGTCGGCCTTCTTCGATTCGATCATCGAGCAGCTGCAGAATGGCGGCCGGGTCGAGCTTCGGGGTTTCGGCGCCTTTTCGACTCGCGGCCGCGACGCCCGCCGCGGCCGCAACCCGCGCACTGGCGAACCGGTCGACGTCAACGCCAAGCGCGTCCCCTATTTCAAGCCCGGCAAGGAAATGCGCGAGCGCTTAAACGTCTGATGCTTCGGCTCGGCATGAACGGTTTCATCGATCGTCCTGAGTGGGACTGAGCTTGCCGAAGTCCTATCGAAGGGGCCGCCACTCGTAGAGATTCGCCTTGATCATCGTGTCGCCGACCTCGACCCGGATGATTGTCCGGAAGAATTCCGCGCCTTCGAATGCGTCGAGGCTGGACCAGAAGCCCGGCAGATCGTGCGACGAGAAGACCTTGCACGGCACCGGATCGCCTTCCGCGTCGAGCCTGATCCCACGATAGCCGGCCGCATAGCCGGTAAGGATCGGACGCAGCGTACCGCGGACCACGCCGTCGGTCCACGTTCCGGCCAGCGGCGCGAGGATATGCGCGTTGCTTTCGCCCGGGGCGAGGCTGCCATAGACGGCGAGCCGTTCATCGATGCGGTAGCCGTCGAGCCGGCTGGACATGGCAAGCGCTCCCGGCTGGATCGGCCTGGCGGTTTGCCTTAGAGCCTGATCGTCTTATGACGAAACGCTTTCAGCGTTTCGGCGTGAGGCGTGAATCAGGCTCTCAACTCATGAATAGACCATGATTCACGTTTCAGGCGATTCGCCTGAAACGATCATGGTCTAGCGCGGAAGGAGTCGCCCAAACAAGCGGACGTGGCGGAACGGTAGACGCTGGAGACTTAAAATCTTCTTCCCCTCGGGGAGTGCGGGTTCGATTCCCGCCGTCCGCACCAAGGCTGAGCTGGCGATCTCACGTTCGAAGCGTCCTCCCCTGCTTATTGGGGGGTGCAGTGGCGGCCGTTGCGAACCGAGTCCGCGTTGTTTCCGGTATCGCTATCCGTACAGCCAGAGACGCTTGGCGCATATTGGTTGGGAGGCAGGCCGCGACAGCCGCGTCCATAGCCGCCAGGATCGCCATTCTGGCCATAGTCGCTGTCCGAGCAACGGGTATTGGACTGCGTATTGTTGTTATATTGGGTGCCGCTGGGTGAGCTGCCAGACGGTCCACGGCCTCCAAACTGCGGATCCGCATTGGGTCCGGTATCCTGGTCCGTATATCGATTGCGAACGCCCGTTCCGAAGCCGGGCCGGTCGGCGCCGTTGCCCGTATCGCTATCCGTGACCCCAGTGTAGCGAGTATTCTGAGCCTCGGCCCGGCCAATGAGTAAAGCGGTAGCGCTTCCCCCGGCGGCAATGCCACCGACCACACTGGTGACGAACGAGCGGCGACTCACCTTGCGTGTTGGCTTCATGGACGCCCCTCCCCGAGAAGAGTGTCTGCCTGTTCGAGCGCAGGGGCAAGATGAATCTGTGGCTTTTACGGTAACAGAAGCTGTGGGCTGGGCCTTTCGGCTCGCCGTCCGCGCCGGCCTTTTTCAGGCCTCGGCCTTCTCCACCGGCGGCTTGGTTTTCTCCGCGATCCACTCGCAGCGGTTGAGACTGATCGGATCTAGGAACATGCCGCCCATCGCGGCGCCGATCTGCCAGCGCACCTGGGCGTGGACCGGGCCGAGGCCGGGGACGTCAAGCGAGACATAGGAGCCGATCCGCACCGGCTCGGTGCATTCGGCCATGAACCCGCAGGTCGAGACGTTCCGGATCTTGACCTCGATATTGTACCAGTTTTGTGGGCACAGATTCGCCGGCTGGTCGATCATGACGCGGCTGGCACGGCGCGGCTTGAAGCCGGGCTGCTGCTCCTGGTCGGGCTCGGACTTCGCATTGTGGTCCATGGCCAGGCGATACCGCAGAGATGTGAAAGAGCCGTAAAGGCAGGCTGCATTTCCGGCGCCACCGGCTAGAAGAAGTGCAGATGGTTTTCGAACGCACCAAGGCCCGGTTCTTCCTGGCGACGTTGGCCGGCCTTGGCGGCTGCGGCGAGCCCGAAACCGGGCCGGTCGCGATCAGCGCGATCGGCGCGCCGCCACAGCTGCTCAATCCCAATTTGCAGCCACTCGAGCCGCCCGCCGCTTTGCTCCTCGAGGCGGTGGCCCAGGGGCTGGTCCGGTTCGACGCCGCCGGTGAGATCGAGCCGGCGCTGGCGCAAAGCTGGATCGTTTCCGATGATGGCCTCCGGTACACCTTCCGCATCCGCCGCGCGACCTGGGCCGACGGCAGTCGGGTCACCGCCGAACAAGTCGCGGCGCGGCTGCGCGCCGCCGCCAGCCGTGCGAGCCGCAATCCGCTGAAGCCGGTGCTCGGCGCGATCGAGTCGGTGGTTGCGATGACCGACCAGGTGCTCGAAATCACCCTGCGCGGCCCGCGCCCCAATCTGCTGCAATTGCTCGCCCAGCCCGAAATGGCGGTGCTGCTCGACAGCCGCGGCACCGGCCCCTACCGGCTCGAGCCCGAGCCTGGGCCAATGCTCCGCCTCGCAATGCCCGACGATGAGGATGGTCGCCCGTCCGATCAGCCCGAAATCCGCCTGCGCGGCGAATCGGCGGCGCGCGCGGTGGCGCGCTTCGCCGAGGGGGAGGGCGATTTCGTCACCGGCGGCACGCTGGCCGACTTCACTTTGGCGCGGGCCGCGGAGCTGCCGCGCAATCGGCTGGCATTCGATCCGGCGCAGGGGCTGTTCGGGCTCGCCTTTAGCGCCGGCGAAGGCCCGGCGGCCGATCCCGCGATCCGCCGCGCGCTGAGCATGGCGATCGATCGCCAGGCGCTGGTCGCGGCGCTTGGCGCACCCGGGCTCGAGCCGCGCGTCGCGCTCCTGCCAGGCGGGCTCGAGGAGCTGCCGCGCCCGGCGGCGCCGGATTGGGCCGCCTCGCCACTGCCGATGCGGCGCGAGCTCGCCGCGCGGGCGATCGCCGCGCTCGACGGCGAGCGGCCGATTCGGCTGCGCGTCGCGATGCCCGACGCGCCGGGCTACCGGATCGTCTTCGCCCATCTTCGCCGCGACTGGCGGCTGATCGGGGTCGCGGCCGAACGGGTGGCGCCCGGCGCCCCGGCCGATTTGCGGCTGATCGACGCGGTCGCCCCGGCCCGGCTCGTCACCTGGTATCTCCGCCAGTTCACCTGCGATTCCGGCCGGGTCTGCGATCCTGCCGCCGACGCCGCATTGGCCGCGGCGCGCGCCGCCAAGAGCCCCGGCGACCGACAGCGCGAGCTTGCCACTGCCGATCAGATTCTGACCAGCGTCAGTCCGTTCATCCCTTTAGCGACCCCGCTGCGCTGGTCACTGGTGGCACCGCGATTGAACGGTTTTCGCGCCAATGCGTTCGCACGTCATTCTGTGGTCGAATTGATCGCGCCGCGATTCTAGGGTCCAGGCCCACTACTTATGAGGCTGTGATGGCGGCAAAGCGGGATGAGCTGCGAGGAGAAGGGCTGAAGGCGTGGCGGCGCCACGGCGAAGCCGTTCGACGTGGCAGATCGCCCGCTTTGCCGCCACCCGCAGGGCAAGGGGAGATTTGGCCCATGGCGGCGTTGCTCGATTGGCAGATACTGCCGGTATCTGCCGCACGCGCGCCTTGCCATGAACCAAATCTCCCCTTGTCACGACCTCATAAGTAGCGGGTCTGGACCCTAGGAGCCGCATGATGCCGACCGACCGGAGGAATTTCGGGACATTCGCCGATCGGCTGGCGGTCGGGCGCGACCCGGCCTCGGTGCGCCGCCGGATCGAAGCGATGGAGCAATTGCTCGAACGGGCGATGGCGGTTCCCGGAACCGGGCTGCGCGTCGGCCTTGATTCGATCGTCGGGCTGGTGCCGGTGGTCGGCGACGTCATCACCGCGGCGATGGGCGCCTGGCTGGTCTGGGAGGCGCGCAACCTTGGCATGTCCAAATTCCACCTCGCCCGGATGGCGGGCAATGTCGGCTTCGACACATTGGTGGGCGCGATTCCTCTGGTCGGCGACGTCTTCGACTTCGCCTTCCGCTCGAACAGCCGTAATTTGCGGATCGTCAAACGCTGGCTCGACAAACATCATCCCGAGATCCGGACGATCGAGGGCGAAGTGCTGAGCCGGCGCGAAAACTAGGTAGAATCGACATTTAGCGCATCCAGATCATGGTGGCGGCGATTTGGATGAAGGCGAGGTAGTGTGCTGAGAGGCGGTCATAGCGTGTTGCGAAGCGGCGGAAGTGCTTGAGCTTGTT
>Ga0187894_10000718_pt1 | contig 44740 bp, 36 predicted proteins | sample GBC1701081metaG_FD_136650 | JGI IMG/M metagenome (GOLD analysis project Ga0187894, IMG submission 136650) | White microbial mat communities from a lava cave in the Kipuka Kanohina Cave System on the Island of Hawaii, USA - GBC170108-1 metaG ... | reverse complement strand
TTTTTTGGGACCGCGGGCGTCCGCGCCCGCATCAGCGCGTTAGCGCCGACGGGTTCGCTCTGCGCTTCGCTGCGAGCGAATGCGCGCGTGGACGCGCGCGGTCCAAAAAGCCACTCGTCCTTGGGCTCAACATCAAACCAGCATCGCAGTGCGGGCATGCCATGCCTCAGTGCCATGGCACATGTCTTGCTGCCCCTGTCGCTTGTTGAGATCGATCTGCTGTCGGCCGCTCGTCGCAATCAACCGTCTATCGGTTGTCGATAGAACATCTATCGTGTTCGTATCGCTGCTGTCGTGGACGCAGCGGCGGGGCAGCGGCATCATGGTCTACAGCGTTGCCCAGTGTAGGAAAGCCATGATCGTTGTTTCGAGTCCCAATCATGATGCGCACGATCCCGACAGGCTCGCGCCACTGCCCGAAGGACGTGTCTATTGGGAGCGGCCGGTGCGCGCCGACGTGCTCCTCGAAACGGCACATAGGCTCGGCCACACCATCGTGGCGCCGGCCGATCATGGTCTCGACCCTATCAAGGCGGTGCACGATCACCGTTATCTCGACTTCCTCGCATCCTGCTACACGCGATGGCAGGCGGCGGGTCAGCCCGGCACGGTCGTGCGGCCCTGGACCTACGCCGTGCGCCACCTCGATCGCCTGCCGAACAATGTCGTCGGCCAGGCTGGCTACTACCTGGCCAGCCACGGGACGCCCGTCCTCGAAGCCACGTGGCATGCCGCGCTGACCGCCGCGCATGCCGCGGTGGAAGGTGCCAGCCATATTCTCAAGGGCGCGCGCGAGGCCTATGCGCTCTGTCGGCCACCGGGCCACCACGCCTATGCCGATCTCGCAGGCGGCTTCTGCTACCTGAACAACGTCGCGATCGCGGCGCAGCACCTAGTGTCGCAGGGCGCCGGGCCGGTGGCGATCATCGACATCGACGTGCATCACGGCAACGGCACGCAGGGCATCTTCTACGGCCGCGACGATGTGCAGTTCGTCTCGATCCATTCCGATCCGGCCGAGCTGTATCCGTACTACACCGGCTATGCCGACGAAACCGGCACGGGCAAGGGGCTGGGCAGCAACCTCAACCTGCCGCTGAAGGCTGGCACCAGCGATCCGGGCTTCGCCGCGGCCGTCGAGCGCGGCATCGCTGCCATCGCGGCCCGCAAGCCCGCGATCCTGCTGGTATCGCTCGGCTTCGACGCCCATGCCGGCGATCCCACAGCCAATCTCGCCGTGACCCGCGAAGGTTTCGGCATTGCTGGCCGGCTGATCGGCGGGCTGGGTGTGCCGACCTTGCTGGTGCAGGAAGGCGGCTATATCGTCGAGCGCCTTGCCGACAATCTCACCACCTTCCTCGGCGGCTTCCTCGCCGTTCGCTCTGCCCTTGCTGCCGCTCTTCCTCCCTCTCAGCTGGTGACCTCATGACCTTGCGATCTAATTCCCTCGCCGAGCGCGATATCGCGACCCTGGTTCACCCTTATACGAACCTTGACAAGCACCGCACCGACGGCCCTCGCATGATCCGGCGCGGCAAGGGGGTGCGCGTGCAGGACGATTCCGGGCGCTGGTACATCGAGGGCATGGCCGGGCTGTGGAGTGCGTCGCTCGGCTTCGACGAACCGCGCATCGTCGAGGTGGCCAGCCGGCAGCTCGCCGAGCTGCCATTCTATCACGTCTTCAACCACGCCTCGCACGAACCGGCCGTGGAACTCGCCGAACGCCTGTTGGGTATCGCGCCCAAGGGGTTGACCAAGGCGCTCTTCGCCAACTCCGGCTCGGAAGCGAACGACACTGCCGTGAAGTTGGCCTGGTACTACAACAATGCGCGTGGCCGGCAGCCGAAGAAGAAGATCATCGGCCGGTTCCGCGGCTATCACGGCGTCACGGTGGCGGCCGCCAGCCTGACCGGGCAGGAGCTTAACCACAAGGACTGGGACCTGCCGCTGCCTGGCTTCCTCCACACCGAGTGTCCGAGCTTCTATCACTATGCGCAGGCAGGCGAGTCCGAAGAACAGTTCGCCACGCGCCTGGCACAAAGCCTGGAGGCGCTGATCCTGAAGGAAGGCCCGGAAACGGTCGCCGCCTTCATCGCCGAGCCGGTAATCGGCGGCGGCGGCGTGATCGTGCCGCCGCCGACTTACTTCGCGAGAATCCAGGACGTGCTGCGCCGCCACGACATCCTCTTCATTGCCGACGAGGTGATCTGCGGCTTCGGGCGCACCGGCAAGATGTTCGCGTGCGAGACGTTCGACCTGAAGCCCGACATGATGACCGTGGCCAAGGCGCTGTCGGCTTCGTTCCTGCCGATTTCGGCGGTGCTGATCTCAGAGCCGATCCACGACGCGATGCTGGAGCAGAGCCGCAAGCTCGGCACCTTCGCCCATGGCGTCACCTATTCGGCGCATCCCGTGTGCGCGGCCGTCGCCAACGAAGTGCTGAAGATCTACGCCGAGCGGGACATCATCGCGCACGTGCAGAAAGTGTCGCCACGCCTGCAGGCCGGCTTGCGGCGGCTCGGCGATCATCCGCTGATCAGCAATACGCGCGGCATCGGCCTCATTGGCGCCGTCGAGATCGCGCGCGACAAGCGGACCAAGGAGGCGTTCGCGCCGACCGATGGCGTGGGCGCCCTGGCGCAGGCTAAGGCGCTGGAACACGGCATCATCGTGCGGGCGCTGCGCGGCGATGCCATCGCCGTTTGCCCGCCGCTGATCATCAACGAAGCCGAGATCGACGAGCTCCTGGCCGGCGTCGAAGGCGCGCTGAACGACGTCGCCGCGATCCTGCAGAACAAGGGCCAGTGGCGCGAGGCGGCGTGATCAGAAATCCTCCCCAGCTTCGCTGGGGAGGTGCCCCAAAGGGGCGGAGGGGAGCCGACGTGGCCTTTCCATAGAGGCACCACGTTGGGTCCCCCTCCGGCCTTCGGCCACCTCCCCCAACTACGTTGGGGGAGCGAAAGATCTTCACGCAATCGCCATGCTGCTAGCCGCGACTGACACCGCGTCGAAACGCGGTGGCACCCAGTCGCGGCCGGGGATCGAATCGAGCAGCATCTTGGTATAGGCATGCTGCGGTCGGACAAAGACCTCGGCGGTCGGCCCTTGTTCGACCACGACGCCGCGTTGCATGACTGCGACGCGATCGCAGATTTGTGCTGCCACACGCAGGTCGTGGGTGATGAACAGCATGGTGAGCCCGAGCCGCGCCCGCAGGTCCTCCAGCAGCGCCAGGATCTGCGCCTGAACCGATACATCCAACGCCGAGACGGGCTCGTCGGCGATCAGCAGGTCGGGCCGCATGGCCAGCGCCCGGGCGATGCCGATGCGCTGGCGCTGCCCGCCGCTGAACTCATGCGGGAAACGCTGCAGCGCATTCTCGTCGAGCTGCACCAGGCGTAAGAGATCCCGTGCCTCCTTCAGTGCCTGGGGGCGTGGCACGCCATGTCCGATCGGCCCGTCGGCGATGATGTCGCCGACGCGGCGGCGCGGGTTCAGCGACGCGAACGGGTCCTGGAAGACCATCTGGATGCGCCGGCGGAACGGCGTCCAGCCGCGCCGCGACAGATGGCGCAGGTCGGTATCGTCGAAGCGGATGGCGCCGCCATCGGGCTTCACCAGGTTCACGACGCAGCGCGCCAATGTCGACTTGCCCGAGCCGCTCTCGCCCACCAGGCCCAGTGTTTCGCCTTGGCGGATCACCAGGTTCGCGTTGTCGACGGCCTTGAAGGCGGCCCGGCCGCGGGCATAGACCTTGTCGACGCCGACCAGTTCGAGGAGCTTGCGGCGGTCGTTTTGCGGCCGTGCCGCCGCGGCGCGATGCGGCACGGCCGCGATGAGCGCGCGCGTGTAAGCGTGTTGTGGCCGGTTGAGGACCGTGCGCGCATCCCCCTGTTCCACGATCCGGCCGTGCTGCATCACGGCGACACGGTCGGCGATTTCCGCCACCACGCCGAAATCGTGCGTGATGAACAGCACACCCGTGCCGCGGCGCTTCTGGATGTCGCGGATCAGGCACAGGATCTGCATCTGCGTCGTGACGTCGAGCGCCGTCGTCGGCTCGTCGGCAATCAGGATCTCCGGCTCCAGCGCCAGCGCGATGGCGATCATCACGCGCTGGCGCTGGCCGCCAGACAGGCGGTGCGGATAGGCGCGGGCGATGGCCGGCGGGTCCGGCAGGTTCACCGCCTGGAGCAGTTCCAGTACACGCGCTCGCGCGCCGGCGCGCTGGCCGTGCACCTCGAGCACTTCGGCCACCTGGTCCTCGACCCGCATCAGCGGATTGAGCGCCGTCATCGGCTCCTGGAAGATCATGCCCAACCGCGAGCCGCGCAGAGCGCGCATGTCCGCCGATGCCAGGCGCAGCAGGTCTTGTCCCGCGAAATCGATGCTGCCGCTCTGGACTTTCAGCGCTGGCGGTAAAAGGCCCATGACCGCGGCCGCTGAGACCGACTTGCCCGAACCGCTCTCGCCGACCACGCACAGGATCTCGCCGCGTTCGAGCGTGAAGCTCACGCCGCTGATCGCGTGCTTGCGGTCACCGCCGATCGGGAGGGCGATCGTGAGATCGCGAACGGCCAGCAGGCTCATGTCGCTGCCCGCCTGTGCGCAATGCGGGGATTGAGTGCGTCGTTGAGGCCTTCGCCGACCAGGTTCAGGGCCAGCACGGTCAGGAAGATGGCGAGCCCGGGGAACACGCTCATCCACCATGCCATGCGGATGACGCTACGTCCGGCGCCGATCATGAAGCCCCATGACATCCGGTTGGGATCGCCCAGTCCGAGAAAGGAAAGGGCCGATTCGAGCAGGATGGCGCTGGCGACCATCAGGCTGGCCAGCACGATGATGGGCGACAGGGCATTGGGCAGGATCTCGCGGAAGATGATGACCAGCCGCGACCGGCCCAGCACTTCCGCTGCCTGCACGAACTCGCGATTACGCAGCGACAGGAACTCGGCGCGCGCGACGCGCGCCACCGGAGGCCATGACACTACGGCAATAGCGATCACGATCGACGCAAGACTGGGCTTGAAGATCGCGACCAGCACGATGGCCAGCACGAAGCTCGGGATCGTCTGGAAGAATTCCGTGAAGCGCATCATCGCGTCGTCGACCGCACCGCCGGCGTAGCCGGCGAACGCGCCCAGCGACACGCCGATGACCAGCGCCACGGCCGTCGACACGGCGCCGATGATCAGCGACACGGGCGCGCCGTAGGCGATGCCGGCCGCTACGTCGCGCCCTAGCGAATCCGAGCCCAGCAGGAAACCCATCTCGCCCGGCGACATGAACGGCGCGCCCTGCATGTCCCAGGGCGAGAAGGGGAAGAGCAGGGGCGCGCTGAGCGCCAGCAGGAAGGCCAGCGCCAGGATCACCAGCCCGGCGAGGGCGCCGCGGTTACGGAAGAACGCGCGCAGGAACCCTTTCATGCCAGCTCCACCCGGGGATCGACCACCAGGTAGAGAAGATCGGTGATCAGGTTGAACAGCATCACCAGCACCGAGGTGCAGAGGAAGACGCCCAGCAGCATCTCGTAGTCGCGCGACAGCAACGCTTCGAAGGCCAAGGTGCCGATGCCGGGCCAGGCGAAGACGGTCTCCACGAGAATGGAGCCGCCGATGAGATGTCCTACCTGGATGCCGGCCAGCGTGATCACCGGCAGGAGCGCATTGCGCAGGATGTGGCGGCGCATGATGCGCCCCTCGTCGACGCCCTTGGCGCGCGCGGTCTTCACGAAATCCAGGTCCGCCACCTCCAGTGTCGAGGACCGCGTGAGGCGGGCGTAGATGGCCATGTAGAACAGGCCCAGCGTTAGCGCCGGCAGCACCAGGTAGGGCACGACGTCGAGGACGGCGGCCATGCCGCTCAGATTGGCGCCGACCGTGCCCATGCCGAAACTCGGCAGCCAGTTCAACGTCACGCTGAAGAGAAGCACCAGCAGCAGGCCGACCCAGAACAGGGGCGTGCAGTAGAATACCAGCGACAGCGTGGTGATCAGGCTGTCAGCCGCCGTGCCCACCCGGCGCGCAGCCATGGCGCCGGACGCGATGCCGGTGGCGATGGCCAGGACGAAGGCGGTACCGGTGAGCAGCAGCGTTGCGGGCAGCCGTTCCAGGATGAGGTCCGCGACCGGCCGCTGCAGACGATGCGATTTGCCGAGGTCCAGCACTGCGACATGCTTGAGGTAGATCCACAGCTGCGTCGGCAGCGGCTTGTCGAGCCCGAACTGCTGGCGCAGCTGCTGCATGTAGCGCTCGTCAGCGGTGCCCGACTGACCCGCCATGACGCTGGCGGGATCACCGGGTGCTGCGTGAATCAGCAGGAAGTTGATGATCACGATGGCGACCATCAGCACCACGATCTTGGCCAGCCGCTGCGCCAGAAACCGCAACAGGCGGACGCCGCTCATGGTGATTAACCCTCCCCCACGCAGTGGGGGAGGTGGCCGAAGGCCGGAGGGGGAGCCGACGTGGTCTCAGCAATCAAGACCACGTCATCTCCCCTCCGCCCACCGACGTTTCGACGCTTTCGCGTCGAAACGTCGTATCGGGGCACCTCCCCACTGCGCGGGGAGGAAGAATTGTCGATCACCGCCGCTCACGCGAGAAAGACGTCGTCGAAGTTCACATGCACGCCCAGCGCCGACTGCATCATGTTCTGCAGCCGGGTGTCGTAGAATGTCGGGAATGCCATCTCCATGAGATAGATGTACGGCATCTCATCGCAGAGGATCTTTTGCACCTCGTTGAAGGCGGCCTGGCGCGCCGCCACATCCGGCGCCTCGCGCCCGGCCAGAAAGAGCTCGTCGACGCGCGGATTGACGTAGCCGCCGACGTTGGTGAACGTGACCTTCTTGATGTTCGAGGACAGGTAGTACTGCTCGACGCCGAGGCTGGGATCGCCGACCTGATAGACGAAATTGACGCTGGTCTCGAAGTCCCAGGCTGCCATGCGCGCAGCCCACGCGCCGGCGTCCGTCGAGTCCAACGTCACCTCGATGCCGATCTTCTGCATCGAGGTGCGGAAATATTCGGAGAGCCGCGTCCAGACCTCGCCGTACGGCAAGGGCAGGTGCTTGATCGAGAAGCGCACGCCCTGCGCGTTGGGCTTCAGGCCGGCGTCGTCGAGCAGCGCGACGGCTTTCTTCGGATCATACTCCTGCAGCTTGGTGGTCGGGTCACGGAAGCGCAACGTCGACGCGAACGGCCCGGTGGCCGGCTTGCCGACGCCGAACCACAGGCGGTCGACGATGAACTTGCGGTCGATGGCGTGGCTGATCGCGCGGCGCACGCGTGGATCGTCGAGCGGCTTGACCCGCTTGTTGAGCTCGAACCAGGAAATCGGTGCGAAATACTCCCAGCCGTTGGTGACGACCTTGAGGTTGGGCTGCTGGCGAAAGCGCGGGACGTCGAAAGGCTCGATGTCGTTGCCCTGGGCCAGCTGCGCCTGGCCGGTCTGCAGCGCCAGTGCGCGGCTCTGGCTGTCGGGCACGATGCGAAAGATGATCTCGTCGAGATAGGGCTGGCCCGGTTTCCAGTAGTCGTCGAACCGGCGCAGCCGGATGAAGTTGCCGCGCTGCCACTCGGCAAAGCGGAACGGCCCGGTGCCGATCGGCGTCTGGTTGGCGGGGTTAGTGCGAAAGTCGGTGCCGGCGTAGATGTGCTTGGGAACGATCGGACAGCCCGTGCTGTTGAACACCATCATAAACGGATCGAAGGGCTTCTTCAGCGTCAGCTGCACCGTCTGCGGATCGAGCGCCACAGCCTTGTCGATCACCGTGAAGACGGTGCGGGCCCGGGTCGAAAGGGTCGTTGCGAATTCGGTGATCGAGAAGATGACGTCGTCGGCCGTGCACGCCTTGCCGTCGTGGAACTTGACGTTCTCCTGCAGGTGAAAGGTGTAGGTCAGCTTGTCTTCCGAGATCTCCCAGCTCTTGGCCAGTTCCGGCAGCGGCTCCAGCTTGGCCGAGTAGCGCAGCAAGCCCTGATAGATCTTGCTCGCCACGACCAGAGTCGGTCCTTGTGTGTTGACCAGCAGTACCAGAACGGGCGGCTCAGGCGTCAGCAGGCTGGTCAATGTGCCGCCACGCTTCGGCGCAATGCCCTGTGCGCGTGCAGATGCCACCGTCATCAGGTTGGGCGCGAGGCCGGCCAATGCGGCGGCGGCGAGAATGTTTCGTCGTTTCACGCGACGGCCTGTGCTGCTGGTCATGATGCCTGCGTTCCGCGCGGTTGGGAGCCCGGTCGAACCGTCGCTGTCGTTGAATCGCTGGTGGGCGCGAAGCCCGTACGCCTATTAATCAGCAAACCGCGTGCCATGGTCGCGTCGTCGCCTCGGCATGTCGGTCTGGCGCGAGGCGCAGTGCAGGTGGTGTAAGAAGCGTCGCAAGCGGCGGCTGACCCATGGATTGCTCTGGCCCTTCTATAGGCACACGCGGCCCCGGTTTGGCGACGCGATCCATGCGCCCAATGTGAGGGACCGATATGCGTTGGCGTCGCCGTATTGAAGGAGATGCCGGGGGTGACGACAATTCAGCAATTCTAAGGATCGTTGTTAGTTTGCCTCGACGTGCCACTGCGATCGGCAGTGTGCTGATCAATGCATCTGACGGCGATGGTTGCCCCCGATACAGATGTCGTCATGCACAAAGCGCGTGCGTGCCGCGCACATGAGTGCCGTGCCATTCGAGCTGGTTGCAGCGTGATTTTTATTGTTCTCTAATAGAGAACGTTATAGAATGTTAAGAGGAGTGCAAGCCCTTTGCATGAGCAGACGCGATCCTTTCGGCGGCTTCTGCGCTCTCAGGACTTCGTTCCGTGCTTCCAGGTAGTGCCCGATAGAAGCTTCGCCCCTTCAACAAGGGCTTCCGGGTCATGGGTTACCTTCAAGAGGAATCATTTCTGGTATTTTTGGTATTTTCGGCGGCGTGCTGAACAGCTCCGGTCATCCGGTGATCCGGGCGCACCAGGATCAGGGCACGCGGCTATCGTGGCCAGTGCACCCGAACATGCTGCTCGATCGCAGCAGCGACGGTCTGTGTCTCGACACGCGCGACCCAGTGATCATCGCTCTCGATCTCGATGAGGCTGGCGCGCGGTAGCAAGCCGGCGAGATGGCGTCCGACGGCCAGCGGGCTGATCGCATCGGCTGTGGCCCAGATCAGCAGGGTGGGGATGTCGAGGGTCGCGAGCGCCGGCGACAGGTCGGGGCCGCGCGCGTAGACCCAGTCCGGTGCCTGGGGATGGGCGGCGCGATAGTCCGGTCGCCAGTCTGCGACACCGAACGGAGTCAGGTTGATGCCGCCGGAGGTCGCGGTCAACACCAGCGCCGGCACGCGGTCTGGACGCTGCAGGGCGGCGCGCATGGCCACGACGCCGCCCATCGACTGGGCAACGAGAACGGCTGATTCATCGAGCCGATCGACCAGACTGCGCACGAGATCGTCGAACGAGCGAACATCGGGTAACGGCGGCACGGTGCCCAGGCCGGGCCAGTCGACCAACGTCAAGGTCCAGGAGGACGGCAGCTGTGCTGCGACAGGTTCCCAGAAGCTGCCCTGGCCGCTCACGCCGGGCAGAAATAGCAAGCGCATGGGGTGCTCCTCTTACCTGGAGCGCGGGCGTCTCGCCCGCGCCCCCAAGGAAAATAGTGGCAGGGTGGCTACGCCGCACGTGCTTGCGATTGCACCGCGGTCAGGGCCTCGCGCAGCAGCTCGATCATGCGGTCGATCTCCACTTTGGTGACGGTGAGCGAAGGCATGAAGCGCAGCAAATGAGGCCTCGGCGCGTTGATCAGCAGGCCGACGGGTTGCAGCAGGCGCGCCTCTTCGACGATGCGGGCGCCGTCGGGCGTGGCCAGCTTCAGGGCGCGCAGCAGGCCCAGGCCGCGTTCACCCGGCATGCCGAATTCTGCGGCAAGACCGGACAGGCGATGCGAGAGATGGGCGCCGGTGTCGCGTACGTAGTCGAGGAAGCCGGGCGCCAGCACGGCCTGCAGGACGGCGACGCCGACGGCGGTCATCAACGGATTGCCGTTGAACGTGCCACCCTGATCGCCGTGCGCGAAGCACGAGACCGCTTCCTTGGCCAGCAGCGCCGCCAGCGGCACGCCGCCGCCGATGCCCTTGCCCAGGGTCATGATGTCGGGCTCGACGCCATAATGCTGATAGGCAAACAGATGCCCGCTGCGGCCCATGCCGGTCTGGATCTCATCGAAGATCAGCAGCAGGCCGTGCTTGCGCGTGAGCGCGTAGAGATCGCGCATGAACTCGATCGTCGCCGGCACGACGCCGGCTTCGCCCTGCACCGGCTCCAGCATCACCGCGGCGGTGTTGCTGTCGATCAGTGCCTCGACCGACGCGATGTCATTCAGCGTCGCCTTGGCGAAGCCCGGCACTTTAGGCTCGAACAGCTTGTCCCACCCGGCCTTGCCCGAGGCCGACATGGTGGCCAGCGTCCGGCCGTGGAAGCCATCATCGAAGGTGATGATGCCGTAGGCGCCGTCCTTGTGCAGCGCGCCCCATTTGCGCGCCAGCTTGATGGCGCCTTCGTTGGCCTCGCCGCCGCTGTTGCAGAAGAACACGCGGTCGAAGCAGCTGTGGCGCGTCAGCAGTCCGGCCAGCTGCAGCGACGGCTCGTTGTAGAACGCCGGGCTGGGCGTGATCAGCTTGGTGGCCTGGTCGGCGAGCGCGCGGGCGATCTGCGGCGGGCAGTGGCCCAGCGTGTTGACGGCCCAACCCTGCACGAAATCGAGATGACGCCGGCCGCGGTGATCGGTCAGCCAGCTGCCCTCACCACGCACGAACACGGCGTCCGGGCGGGCGGTGATGTCCATCAGGCTCTGCGTGGGATGCAACGTAGTGCTCACGGCGTGTCCTTTCATGACGAGACGGTTGGCGGTGGGGAGGGAGGGCCTTGGCTGGGACCCCAAAACGAAAAGGCCACGGGGGATGCCCGTGGCCTTTGCGGTGGCGACGACGTTGATCGGTTAGGGATCTCGATGCAACGGCGCGCGTTCACGCAGCCCCGGGACAGGGAGCATGGCGCGTCGGCGTCGGATCGTAACGGTTCTGATCATCGCGACCGGACTTGTTACGGATCGCAGACGTCGTGTCAACGCCTTTCGCCTCTCCCACGTGCGGGAGAGGCGCTAAGGAGACGGTGCCACCATCGAGCCGGCGGGGGAGGCGTCCTGTTCCGCCGCTGCCTTCTTCGCCCGCTGCCGGATTTCTTCCTCCTCGATGTCGGCCTCCTCCATCGAGACAACGAAGCGCATCATCCAGTCGGAGCCGTTGGTCAGCGTGAAATTCTTCGGGTTGCGCGCCACCCAGTAGGGCACCAGCGACAAGGGCACGTGGGTTTCGCGGCGCTGATCGTGGATCGTCGACATCCGAAACAGCGCCTTCGACACGCGGTTGATCGGCACGACGCCGACGCTGCCTTCGCCAACCTTCGAGCAGTTTTCGACCGGCGTGTGCACCAGATATTCGCGGCAGATCAGCGGCCGGTCGGGATAGATCGAGCAGCTCTCGTCCTCGAGGAACGGGCAGGCCACGCCGTACTTGAAATACTCGACCGCGAAATCGTAGCGGCCGGGACGGTTGAGCGACTCGATGATCTCGTCCAGCGGCTTGATCGCCGCCAGCCGCCGCTCGACATCGGCGAAGCGCGCCATGACATGCGCGCGCCGTTCCTCGGGCATGCGCTCGATCACCTCGGCGATGGCGTGCGCCTCGATGTCGGAGATCGGAACGACCTGGCGGCAGCAGGCACCGCAGCCGGCCTTGCAGGTCACGGTCTTGTTCCGGCTCTCCAGGAGCTTGACGGAGACGTCGACAACGTCGTTGACCAACTTTTGCAGCGCCGGCAGGACCGCCTGGGGCTCGACCGGATCTGCCGGCAGCGTCAACGCCATCGGCACTTCGATGTCCTCGACATGCCACTTCAGGTCGATGGCAACGGTCCGCGGTGAGGCGGGCGACTGATCGGAGTCATTCATGGGTCTGTCCTGTCGTGCGTCGCCGATGCTCTTCCCGACCTTCCTCCATCATGCGCAGGCGGGCGAAGAACCGCTCCATCCAGACGCGGCCGGGCAGCTTGTCCGGTTTCTCGGGATGTGCCGCGGTCCACGACAGCGCCAAGGTCAGCGGCAGGCGCAGCAGATCCGCCGGATCGTCGTGCGGCAACAGAGCGAGCGCATGATTGGTGTTGGTCACCAGCACCATGCTGATGGGCGCCGTCGGATCGCCCTGGCGCGCGCAATGGCTTGCCGGGGAGGTGACCAGATACTCGCGGCAGACCAGGGGGCGGTCCTCATAGATCGAGCAGCTGCCTTCTTCCAGGAAGGGGCAGGTGATGGCGAGGCGGAAATAGTCGAGGCACATCTGGTACTTCGCCTCGCCCTTCAGGCGATCGACGTTCTCCAGGTCGGGCCGATGATGCCACGTTGCCAGCTTGGCCTCGGCGGCAGCAAAGCGCGCGCGCACGGCGCTGCGCCGCGGCTCGGGCATGTTGGCGACGAGATCGGCGATGGCGTGGGCTTCGATCGGGCCGATCGGCACGAGCTGATCGCAGCAGGCGCCGCAACCGGCCTTGCAGGACACGTGCTTGCCCTGGGCCTCGACCTGGGCGACGGCGTGCTGCACGTTGGCGTCCGCCACCGCACGCAAAGCCGGCAATATCGCGCGCGCCGTCACCGGGTCGGCGGGGACGTCGACCTGCAGCTGCTTGGGCTGCGGTATCTCGGTGGCTGTGGTCTCGGCTGGCGGTGTCGCAGTCCATGGCTGGTCCAGGCGATCGGCTTGCTCCAGCCGCGTCATGAAGCGGCTCATCCACGCCTCGGCGGTGCGGTGCGGCGTGTCGTCGTGCGGGTTCTTGGCGATCCAGCGCAGTGCCTGCGCCAGCGCGATGCGCGTCGGTACCAGCTGCTCTTCGTCCGACAGCAAGTGATCCAACACACGGGCCGTGAAAAGCCGGGGGAGCGGCTCGACGACTGCACCCGGCTCATGCAGGCGAGAGCAATCCTCCGCCGGCGATGTCACCAGATACTCGCGGCAAACCAATGGCCGGTCCTCGTAGATCGAGCATTTCTCGTCCTCGAGCAGCGGGCAGTCGAGCCACAGGCCGAAATAGGAGGACGCCAGCTCGCGCTCGCTCGTACGGGGCTGGTTCTGGCCGCGGCCGAAGCCGACCGACGTGCTCCATTCGGCAATGCGCCGATCGACATGTTCGAAACGGGCGCGGACCTCCGATCGGCGTGGCTCCGGCATGGCATCGACCAGCGTCGAAATCCGACGTGCCTCGGTGGTCGATATCACCACGAACTGACGACAGCAGGCCGCGCATCCGGCGCGGCATGATATGGACTTGCCTTCGCTGGCCGCGTGGGCGATCGCCTGATCGACCATGGCATCGGTGTAGGTGCGGAACGCCGGCAGCATGTCGACGGCCGAGACCTCGCCCACGGGCATCGGCACCGCGATCTTGCCTGCGGCTGCCGAGTCTTCGGCAGGCGGCTGGGCATCGCTGTCCGGCTCGTCTTCTTCCTCTTGTGGCGGCGAACTCTTGCGGACGCGGCTGAGGATATCCTGCACCCAGTCCGGCCCGCTGCGCAGCGGCAGGGTGTCCGGGTTCGCCGCCACCCAGTCCAGGGCCAGCGCCAACGGAACCCAGCGCCTGTCGTCGCCGGTGCCGATGCGCTGCAGGCTGTGCGACATCATCGCCACCGGAACGGGGTCGACGCCGATCTCCGGCGTCGAGCAGCGTTCGGCCGGCGAGGTCACGAGGTACTCGCGGCAGGAGAGGGGGCGATCGAGATGGATCGAGCAGCTCTCGTTCTCCAGGAACGGGCAGGCGATACCGAGCGAAAAATAGTCCAACCCCATCTTCTGGCGCTGTTTGAGCGACAGCTTGCCGGGGTCTTGCAGCGTGTCCCAGAGATCCGATTCCCTCAGACGCGCGCTGGCGTCGGCGAAGCGAGCCTTGACGGCGCTGCGGCGCGGCTCCGGCATGGCTTCGACCACGTCGTGGATGTGATAGGCCTCGACCTCGGCGATAGGTACGGCCTGGCGGCAACAGGCACCGCAGCCGGCCTTGCATGAGACAGTGCGACCGGTCCCCTCCAGGTCGCGCTCAGCGGCATTCACGACAGCGTTGACCAGCGCCTGCAACGCCGGCAGCACGGCTTGCGGCTTGATCGGCGCGGCGGGAACCGTCAGGCGCGCCTGCAGTTCGTAGCGACCCATCTTGAGCTTGAGGTTGGCCGAGACCGACTCACCGGCGTCACCCTGGCTGGGCGCTGGATCCATCTCTACTACTCCCCCTGTCCGCGCCGGCGCCATACACCGGGATGCCAGTCTGTACAAGCACAGGCGCTGTCAGTCTAACTGTCGGCGAGCCGCTCGACGAACCGCTGCATCCACTGATCGGCGCCACGCCGTGGCCGCGGCGACGTATCGGCCGCGGCCCAGTCGAGCATATAGGGCAGCAACACGCCCGCCGGCTGCGGTGGCGCCTCGTCCGAGGTCACCAGCAGGACCGCGGCCCCGACCGGGGCAACGCGCAGATTGGTCACGCGCTCATCGACCGGGTCGGCGCAGAACTCGGCCGGGGACGTCACCGCCAGCTTGCGACAGGCGAGAGGCCGATCGGCATAGATCGAACATTGCTCGTCTTCCAGGAACGGACAGTCGATCCGCTGCTGAAAGTAGCGGTACGCCAGCTTGTGGAGATGGTCGACGGGCAGGCTGGCTTGATTGCCGACAGGCTCGGCAAGGCCTGCTTCCGCCATCCGTTGCTGGGCGGCCGTGAAGCGCGCTTGTATCGTGCTGCGACGCGGTTCCGGCATGCCCGCGACAAGGTCAGCCAGCACCCGCGCCTCGATGTCCGACAGCAACACCAGATGGCGGCAGCAGGTGGCACAGCCGGACCGGCACGAGATGGGCCGACCTTTGGCCTGGGTGGCGGCGATCGCATGATCGATCACCGCGTTGGTCATGACCCGCAAGGCAGGCAGGATCTCCTCGGCGGGGATGTCGCCCGACGGCAGCACGATGCGCAGCGGATCGGCGGTTTCGCCGAGCTGCAGCGTCAACGTGTGGGGCTCCTTGCGTTGTGTCGTCATCGTCGCTCCACTCGAAAGCTACCGCAGCCCGCGCAGCCGGGTGACGAAACGCTCGACCCAGACTCGCCCCGGCAAGCGCTCCGAGTCCCGGGGATGCGCGGCTGCCCACGACAGGGCCAGCGTCAGCGGCATACGCTGCAAGCCGCCGTCATCCACCAGCAGCGCCAGCGCCTGGCTGGCGTTGGCGCCCGGCACGGCGTCGATCACCGCGGTCGGGTCGCCCTGATGGGCGCAGTACGCGGCGGGCGAGGTCACCATGTACTCGCGGCAGGCCAGCGGCCGGTCCTCGTAGATCGAGCAGGTGTCGTTCTCGAGGAACGGGCAGGCAATCCTGAGCTGGAAGTAGTCGATGCCCAGCTCATAGGACGACCGTCCCGACAGGTTGTCGATATTGACGAGGTCGGCCTGATGCTCCCAGGTCGCCAGCCGCGTCTCGGCCGCCGCGAAGCGCGATCGTACGATCTGGCGCCGTTGTTCAGGCAGGCTGTCCACGAGATCGGCGATCGTGCGTGCCTCGACAGGACCGACCGGAACGAGTTGATGGCAGCAAGCGCTGCAGCCGGCCGTGCAGGATATATGTTTGCCGTGCGTTTCGACCTGCGTGATGGCGTGGTGGACCGTCGCGTCTGTAATGGCGCGGAGGGCCGGCACGACATCGCCGGCAAGGACCGGTTGCGCCGGCATATCAAGCTTCAATGCGACCGAGTCGGACGCCGCATCAGCCGGCGGACTCGCAGCCCGATGAGGCCGCATCAGTACGTCGACCTGGTTCAGGCGCTCAAAGAAACGGTTCAGCCACATTTCGGCGGGGCGCCGCGGCGCGCGTTCCTCCGGATTGTCCGCGACCCAGCGCAAGGACTGTGGGAGCAGGACCCGGGACGGTGCCGGCGGCGTTTCGTCCGACAGCAGGTGAGTCAACGCCACGTCGGTGAACATGCGCGGTACCGCCTCGACGACGTTGTCCGGCTCCTCCAGGTGCGCGCAATTCTCGGGCGGCGACGCGACGAGGTACTCGCGGCAGACCAGGGGGCGCTCCTCGTAGATCGAGCACCGATCATCTTCGAGCAGCGGGCAGGCGATGCCGAGATTGAAATAGCTGCCGAGACGTTCGTCCTGCGTTTGCTTGTCATGGTTCAGGCCGACGCCATGGCCGGTGGATGTGTCCCACGCGGTGATTCGCCGATCGGCCGCCTCGAAGCGGGCCCGGACATCGGCGCGTCGCGGCTCCGGCATGACATCGACAATGGCCGCGATACGCCGCGCTTCCGTCGTGGAGATCGGGACGAGCTGGTGACGACAACAGGCGGAACAACCAGCCCGACAGGTCGGTGGCTTGCCCTGGGCAACGGAGAAGGCGATGGCCTCGGCGACCGCCGCCTCGGTGTAGGCGCGGAATGTCGGCAGCATCTCGGCGGCCGTCACGTCGCCGACCGGCATAGGCAGCGCGACGCTGTCGGCGGTGGCGTCGTCAGGCGGTGCTGCCGCGCCTTGGCCGGCACGGCCGAGGATGTCCTGCACCCACGCCGGCCCGGTGTGCAGCGGCAGGTCGTCCGGGTGTGCCGCTACCCAATCCAGGGCCAACGACAGCGGTGGCCAGGCGGTACGCTCGTCATCGCTCAAGCCGACGCGCTGCAGGGCGCGCGACAGCTTGGGCACGGTGACAGGGTCGAGATCGCCGGTGCCTGGCGACGCGCACCGTTCGGGCGGCGAGGTCACGAGATACTCGCGACAGCGCAACGGCCGATCGGCGTAGATCGAGCAGTATTCCGCCTCGAGGAACGGGCAGGGGATGCCCAGCGCGAAATAGTCCAGGGCCATCTGTTCGCGTTGCGCCGTCGACAAGCCGCTGGGGTCCATCAGCGCCGCGTACAGCCCCGCTTCCTTCACCCGTCGGCTGACGTCGGCGAACCGCGCCTTGACCACACCGCGCCGCTCCGGCGGCAAGGCCTCGACCAGGTCGCGGATGTAGTATGCCTCGATGGCCGACATGGTGACGGCCTGGCGGCAGCAGGCGGCGCATCCCGGTCGGCAGGATACGCGGCGGCCGGTACCGTCAAGCTCGCGCTCGGCGGCCGCAATAACCGTGTCGACCAGGACTTGCAGGGCCGGGAGCACGGCCTGTGGCTTGATCGCCGCCACTGGCACGCTCAGCGCGGCCTGCAGTTCGTAACTACCGACCTTGAGCGTGAGATTGGCGGATACCGACCCGCTGGCGTCAGGCTGGCTGGGCGCTGGATCCATCGTCAACGATCTCCGTTGCGCCGTAAGATACCACGATGTGGGTCGATCGTCGCAGGCGCCGACCCCGCGCGTGGCACTGTGCGCCGGTCCGCCTGGAGCGGGCCTGGCCTCTGGAACGTGGACATGGCAGCGGCGCGCACGGTACAAGCCTTGGTTTTCCAAGGGGATCGACCCATCTAGAGTATGTGCAGGTGGGCGCAGGCAGTCAGGATCATGGCAACAACGAGCGATATCCGGCGGACGTTTCTGGAGTTCTTTGGCGACAACCATCACAAGGTGGTGCCGTCGAGCTCGCTCGTGCCGCGCAACGATCCGACGTTGATGTTCACCAACGCCGGGATGGTGCAATTCAAGAACGTTTTCACCGGCCTGGAGAAACGCCCCTACGGCACGGCTACCACGTCGCAGAAATGTGTGCGCGCCGGCGGCAAGCACAACGACCTGGAGAATGTCGGCTACACGGCGCGCCACCATACGTTCTTCGAAATGCTGGGAAACTTCTCGTTCGGCGACTATTTCAAGGAGCGGGCGATCGAGCTGGCCTGGAACTTGATTACGAAAGAATACGGCCTCGCCAAGGACCGGCTGCTGGTCACGGTCTTCCACACCGACGATGACGCGGCCGGCTACTGGAAGAGGATCGCCGGCCTGCCCGACTCCAAGATCATCCGCATCCCCACGTCGGACAATTTCTGGGCGATGGGCGACACCGGTCCTTGCGGGCCTTGTTCGGAGATCTTCTACGACCATGGCGACAGCATCCCCGGCGGTCCGCCGGGCTCTGCCGATGCCGACGGCGACCGGTTCATCGAGATCTGGAACCTGGTGTTCATGCAGTTCGAGCAGGTCACGAGGGATGAACGCGTGGACCTGCCGCGACCTTCCATCGACACCGGCATGGGGCTCGAGCGCATCGCTGCCGTCCTGCAGGGCAAGCACAACAACTACGACATCGACCTGATGCGGGCCCTGATCGAGGCCTCGGCGCATGCCACCGGCGTCGATCCGGATGGACCACAGGCGCCCTCGCACCGGGTGATCGCCGACCATCTGCGCGCCAGCGCGTTCCTGATCGCCGACGGCGTGCTGCCCTCCAACGAGGGCCGCGGCTACGTGCTGCGCCGGATCATGCGCCGCGCTATGCGCCATGCCCACATGCTGGGTGCCAAGGAGCCGGTGATCTACAAGCTGGTGCCGGAACTGGTGCACCAGATGGGCGATGCGTTCCCTGAGCTGATGCGAGCCCAGCCGCTGATCACCGAGACCCTGAAGCTGGAAGAGAGTCGCTTCCGCGCCACGCTGGGTACCGGCCTGCGGCTGCTGGAGGAGGAGACCGCCGGCCTCGGCGCCGGCGGTACGCTCAAGGGCGATGTCGCCTTCAAGCTCTACGACACCTACGGCTTTCCGCTCGATCTTACGCAGGATGTGCTGCGCGCGCGCCAGATCGGCGTCGACCTGGAAGGTTTCGACCACGCCATGGCCGAGCAGAAGGCCAAGGCGCGCGCCGCCTGGGCCGGTTCCGGCGAGGCCGCCAACGAAGCGATCTGGTTCGACCTGCACGAGAAGGTCGGTGCCACCGACTTCCTCGGCTATGACGCCGATACCGCCGAGGGCAAGGTCGTCGCGATCCTGGTCGACGGCAAGGAAGCGCCAGCGCTAAAGGCGGGCCAGAAGGGCCTGGTCATCGTCAACCAGACGCCGTTCTACGGCGAGTCGGGCGGCCAGATGGGCGATACCGGCCGCGTCACGGCCGCCGGCGGTGTCTTTGTCGTCGACGACACCCAGAAGAAGCTGGGCGACGTGCATGCGCATGTCGGCACGATGGAGTCGGGCGAGCTCAAAGTCGGCGACGACGTGACATTGGCCATCGATGTGGCACGCCGCGCCGCGCTGCGAGCGCATCACTCGGCAACGCATCTGCTGCACAAGGCGCTGCGCAACCATCTCGGCGATCATGTGACGCAGAAGGGCTCGCTGGTGGCACCCGACCGCCTGCGCTTCGATATCAGCCATCCCAAGGCGGTCACGGCCGAGGAACTGCGCAAGGTGGAGGACGAGGTCAACGCCCACGTTCGCCTGAACGGGCCGGTCGAGACGCGCCTGATGACGCCCGACGAGGCCGTGAAGGCCGGTGCCATGGCGCTGTTCGGCGAGAAATATGGCGACGAGGTGCGGGTGCTCAGCATGGGCGGCGACGACGACGGGGAGTACTCCGTCGAGTTGTGCGGCGGCACCCATGCGCGGCGGACCGGCGATATCGGCCTGTTCAAGATCGTGTCGGAAGGTGCCGTTGCCGCCGGCGTGCGCCGGATCGAGGCAGTCGCTGGTGCCGCGGCCGAGTCCTATGTCCGTGACCAGGGCGATCGGCTGTCAGAAGCGGCGGCGACGCTGCGCGTGCGGCCTGACGAGGTGCCGACGCGCATCGCGGCCCTGATCGATGCCCAGCGCAAGATGGAGCGCGAGATCACCGAGGCGCGCCGTGCGTTGGCGCTGGCCGGTAGTGGCGGTGCGAAGGCCGATACCGATCCGCGCGAGATCGCCGGCATCAAGGTGATCACGCGGCGGCTCGATGGCGTGCCGGGCAAGGATCTCAAGGGCATGGCCGACGATTTCAAGAAGCAGGTCGGCTCGGGTGTGGTGGCGCTGATCGGTGTCGAGGACGGCAAGGCTTCGGCGGTCGTCGGGGTCACCGCCGATCTTGCTGGCCGGCTCAGTGCCGTCGACCTGGTGCGTGCCGCCGTCGCCACGCTGGGCGGCAAGGGCGGCGGCGGTCGCCCTGACATGGCGCAGGGCGGTGGTCCCGATGTCGCCCAGGCCGATGCCGCGCTCAAGGCGATCGAACAGGCGATCGCAGCCCGCGGGGTCAACTGATGGCCGGCGGATGGAAGCTGCGGGTCGCTCTTGTTGCCGGTCTCGCGCTTGCGGCCTGCTCGGGGCCGGACTATACGCGCGACGGCGCCACCGACGATCAGCGGCGCCAGGACGAGGCGCTGTGCCGGGCCCAGATCCAGGACCTGGTGGCCAAGGAGCGCGGTATTGTGTCGGATCGCGAAGCCACGGTGGGCGCGACTGACCAGCGGCTGGGCCGCACGCAGTTGCCGGGCCAGATGACGGCACGCGACGACGGCAACCGCAGCGGCCGGCTGATGCAAAGCTGCATGAGCCAGCGCGGCTGGAACACCAAGAAGACGCCCGGCATCACGTTCTAGGCGAACTTTCACACACCGTGTATCCGGCGCCGACGGCAACCTTGGCCGTCTCTCCTTCGTTGACCGGGTGTCAGCGAGGGCAGACCGCATGCGCGAGCAGAACGATCCTTCCGGCCTTCCCCAGCCGCCGCCGCCCTGCGGGCCTGGCGTGCCCGGCAAGCCGTCGGCACCCAAGCGGCCGCAGGACATTGGCGAGAACCGTCCCAACACCGGCGTTCCGGTGCCGGAGGAGCGTACCCGCGACGATCCCGCCGAACAGGTACCGGCGCGACCGACCAGGCGCTGGCGTTCGTGACATGAGATGGCGCCGGGTTCGCCCCCGTCTGCCCGGCAGGCGGCGTGTCGCCGACGCTGCAGTCCAGGAGTCGCGCCTGATCGTGGTGAGCGGCGGGATGGGCTTGCGCCACGCCGTCGACCTCTCGCATCCGCCTGCCGAACCGCGAAGGCCGGTGCGGCGTGAGGCCATTTCCTACATCGTGGCGATGATCGCCGCGGCGATCACGCTCGCCGTCTTTCTGTTCTTTGTCGTGCCGCGCGGCTTTGCCATGGCGCTCGCCTGAGACGGCCGGCGCTCACAGCTGTCCGGCCAACGCCGCCGCGGTATCCTTGCCCGGCACGACGGGCACGATCTCGAAGCCGATCAGGTCGGACCACTCCGCCACCCAGCGCTGCAGCAGGGCGACGTCGTCGCATTCCATGATCTGGAAGCAGCGCCCGAGGTCGGCCGACACCCAGCTGCTCACGAAAGTTACGCCGTCGGGCACCATGCGGCCCTTGTCGCGGAAGCGGCGATAGACCGCCTTGCCGTCCTGGTTGCGGAACGTCTCGATCACCATGAATTGCATGACGTCGGCTACTCCAGCTTGATCCCGGTATCCTTCACCACCTTGGCCCAGCGCGCCGTCTCGGCCTGCAGCCAGGCGTGGCTTTCTGCCGGCTTGGTCAGCACAGGGTCGGCACCGAGCTCCTTGAACCGCTGCGCCACGTCGGGCAGGGCGGCGATGCGTGCGATCTCGGCGTGCAGCTTGGCCGTGACCTCGGCCGGCGTGCCGGGCGGCGCGAGAACGCCCTGCCAGGAGCCGGTCACGAAGTCTTTCAGGCCGGACGCTTCGGCGATGGTCGGCAGGTCGGGCGTCTGGGCCTGGCGCTGAGCACTCGAGACGGCAAGTCCGCGCAGTTTCCCGCTCTGGACATGCGGCAGGGTCGCGACCATGCCGTTGAACAGCAGGTCGGCGTGGCCGCCAATGACCTGCTGGATCGCTTCGGCGCCGCCTTTCAACGGGATGTATGTCCACGACAGGCCCAGTTCATGCGCGAAGCGGGCGCCGGCCAGATGCGGTGGGCTGCCGAGGCCTGATGTGGCGTTATTGAGCTTGCCGGGATTGGCCTTGGCGTAGGCGATCAGGTCGGCCGCGGTCTTGTGCGGCGTGCCGGGGTACACGGCCAGCAGGTGAGGCGAGTAGGCGAGCACGATCACCGGCGCGAAGTCCTTCGCCAGGTCGAAGGGCACTTTCATCACGCTGGGCGAGATGGCGAGCGCGCCGAGATCGGTCAGCACCAGGGTCGTGCCGTCGGGGGCTGCCTTGGCAACGATGTCGACGGCGATGGTGCCGTTGGCGCCGGGCCGGTTCTCGACCACCACCGGCTGGCCGAACGCGTCCTGCAGCCTGGGCTGCAGCAGGCGCGCCAGGATGTCGGACGTGCCGCCCGGGGCGAAGGGGATGAGGATGCGGATCGGCTTGGTCGGCCACGACGTCCGTGCAGTGACGATCGCCGGCGTCGCCAGCGTGGCGGCGGCCGTGCCCGCCATCAGTGAACGGCGCGACAGAGTCATGGCAATTCTCCCCAACAGGACATCTTCTTTTCTTTTTGCGTCAGACCGGTATCTGCGCCGGACGGTAGCAGGCGATGGCGTTGTGCAACAAGGCGCGCTCGGCCCGCGCCGGGTCCAGCGTGTTGGCGACCAGGTCGACGTCGCTGGGATAGAAGGGGCGATTGGCACGCGTCGATGGCAGGTCCGTGCCGAACATCAGCGCCGTTTCGTCGGCGTCGGCGATGGCCTGCAGCGTGGCCCGCACGCCCATCGACACGCGGCCGAAACCGCTGGCCTTGACCTTGGCGCCGCGCCACACCAGCTCGAGCAGCGAGGGCAGCGCGTTCTCCGTCATGCCGAGATGGTCGATCACGACGCGCGGCAGGGTCAGCAGCATCGGCCTGAGGTCATAGAGCGCATAGCCGTCGAGGTAGAGCTCAACGTGCCAGCCGGCGAGGTCATAGACCCGCTGCGCCATGCGCATCATCGACTGGGGATCGGCCGTGACGCCGCGGTACAGATTGAAGCGCACCGCCCGTACACCGGCACGATCGAGGTGCCGGATCGTCTGGTCGTCGACGTCGTCAGGCAACTGCGTGACGCCGACATAGCAGGGGCCGAAGCGCGCCAGCGCGTCGATCAGGTAGCTCTGGTCGTAGGCCTGGAACGAGCCTGAAACGATGGCGCCGCCAACAACGCCCAGCGGTCCGGCCGTGCTCCAGTAGTCATCGACCGTGTAGGGCGGCGGCATGTAGCCGTCGTTGACCACCAGCGGAAACCGCGGGTCGATGACATGGAAATGCGCGTCGAAGAGAGCCATGGCTTACTCGCTAAAGCCCTCTCCGCCCACGACGTGGGGGGAGAGGGAGGGGCCCGCGCCAAAGCGCGGGAGGGTGAGGTGGGTGCTCGGACGGAGGTGATCTTTCCTTCTTGATCGCGTTCGGCTTCAACACCTACCTCACCTTCCCATCGCGGACGCGATGGGCCCCTTCCTCTCCCCCCGCTGCGCGGGTGGAGAGGAGGTAAACTCACCACACCGGATCGATCGGGGTCGCAACGCCGTGCACCGCTTCCACAATCTCGGCGGCGTCGAGCGCCAGATCTTCGCGGAAGCGCTGGGCGATGATCTGGACGCCCAGCGGCAGCCCGCGCGGCGCGTCCGGCACCGCTGTCGTGCCGACCGGCACGGCGGCCGACGGCAGGCCCAGCATGTTCACCACGGTCATCAGGGCCTGGGCGTCAAGCACATGCTTGAAGGTCTCGACGTCCTTGTAGTCAAAGCCAACCTCGAAGGGCAGGTCGCCGGACGTGGGACCAACGATCAGCGGGTGCGTCTCCATGAAACCGGCCCAGGCGCGGCGGTGGGTCAGCACCTCGGCGAGCGCTTGCATGTACTCCTTCAAGGAGATGTCGGGCTGCAGCTGCATCCACAGGCTGGCGCTCTTGCGTGCCTGCGCATCGCCGAACTTCTCGATGCTTTCGAGAGTCAGGTGCCGGGTCTCGGTGAACACCAGCTTGCGCCACACCTGGCTCGCCGCCTCGAATGACGGCGGCTCGACCTCCTCGACGGCGTAGCCGTTGTCGGCCAGGGCTTTGCCGGCCTTGCGCACGGCATCAGCGACGGCAGGATGGGTGTATTGGCCCTTGGGCTGCACGACCAGCGCAACGCGGATCGGTGACGCTGCCGGCGCGCCATCCAGGGGCGCCGGCACCCAGATCGGGTCGCGCGCATCGCGGCCCGACATGGCGGCAAGGCCGATGCGGACATCGCGTACCCTGCGCGCCAACGGGCCGTTGACGGCCATCAGCTGATTGGTCGGCGAGCGCTCGACGGCCGCGGTGTGGTTGAACGCCGCGACGCGTCCCATCGTCGGGCGGATGCCGGCGAGGCCGCACGTATAGGCCGGATAGCGGATCGAGCCGCCGTAGTCGTTGCCATGTGCCAGCGGCGCGATGCCGACGGCCAGAGCCGCGGAAGCGCCGCCCGACGAACCGCCTGATGTGCGGGCCTTGCTCCAGGGATTGAAGGTCGGGCCATGGACGTCGTTGTCGGTGTGCCAGCGCAGCGAGAAGGCCGGCGTGTTGGTGCGGCCGACGATCACGGCGCCGGCCTTCTTCCAGTTGGCGACGGGAGGGCTGTCCTCGGTGGCGGTCAGATCCTTGAACGCAACGACCCCGTTGATGGTCGGCAACCCGATCTGGTCGATGTTCTCCTTGATGGTGACCGGCACGCCATGCAGCGGACCGAGCCGGTCGCCGCGACGCACGGCTTCATCGGCGGCACGGGCCGCCGCCAGCGCTTCGTCCGAAAGATCGCGTACGACTGCATTGACCTTGGGATTGACCGCATGCATGCGCTCGATCACCGCCAAGGTCGCATCGAGGCTCGATACCTTGCGGCTGCGGATCGCCGGCGCGAGATCGACAGCATCCCACTGCCAGAGTTCAGTAGCGGTCATCCTGAGCGTTTCCCATCGTGGTTCTAAGCGAGGGCAGCTTATCGCGGTCTTGGGGTGTCCGCGACGGTTTCGACCGGCCATCGGACAAGTCTGCCGCGCGAAAAGGTATGACCGACAACGATCGGCAGTATCACGCGTCAGCTGGCTCGTAGGGACCCGTTCGCAGGCCCAGCAGCGCATTGCGGACGATTTCAAGTGCGGGATCGTTGGGCTTGCTGCGGTGCTCGATAAGGGCAAGCGTGCACGGGACCGGCGGACTCAAGGGGCGTACGACAATGTTCGCCATCGGCTCAGCGGCGGCGACGTCCGGGACGATCGACATGCCCAGGCCCAGCGAGACGATTCCCTTCATCGCCTCGACGGTGGCGATATGCATCGGTGTGCGTGCCAGGGGCATCTGTTTTGACAGCCACCGCAGGACCAGCGCGCTGACGGCCCCGCTGGGCTTTTCGAGCACCAGGGGTTGCCTGGCGGCGTACTCCGGCGTGACTTCTTCGGGGATGTCCGGCGTGGAGTCGGGCAAGATCGCCAGCAACGTTTCAGGCCGCAGCGGTGTTACGCGCAAATGAGCATCATCGACAGGCAAGGTCACCAGCGCGAGATCGATGGCGTTCTGGATGATGTTTTCCACGCTGTCGCGGGTCGTCATGTTGGTGATCAGAAGCTCGATGCCTGGGTGATCGTCATGCAGCCGCCGCAGGATCGGCGGCAGCGCATAAGTCAGGGCGGTCAGCGTGGTGCCGACGTGCACGCGGCCGACCCATCCACGATGGAAGCGGCTCATGGCGGCGGCCGCCGTCTCGCACTCGCGAAAGATCCGGTGGGCATGCTCGACCAGCTCACGGCCCGGCGTCGTTGCGTGCACCCTTTTGCCCGTGCGCTCGACGAGTGGAACGCCAAAACGTTGCTCCAGCTCACGGATCTGCAGGCTGACCGCCGGCTGAGTCAGGTTGAGCTGACGCGCCGCAGCCGAGAAGCTGCCAAGCTCGATCACCTCCATGAGGGCCCGCAGCTGATCGAGGTTGAGGCTGCGCATCTCAAAAAGGGTCCCTATCGACATGATTAGAAAAATCAATGTGCCTCGTGGCCCCGGCGAGCGCAATGATGGCACCATGAGTCCACCGGTTGGTTGAAATCCATCGTGTCTCGCCATCGACTCCGTGGGCAGTGGCTTGGCCTGTTGGTGCTATGCCTCGTCGCGTCAGGCGCCTATGTCTGGTACCGGGGCGAGCAGGCCGCGACCAGGGCGCGAGCCGACGCCGAGGCGAAGGCGCGGGCTGAGGCTGCTGAACGGCAACGCGCTATGGCGATGCGTGAGCGGCGTGGGGAGCGCGATTGCACTGACTGTCCAGAGATGCTGTCGGTGCCACGGGGAAGCTTCACGATGGGATCGCCAGCCGCAAAGGAGGGGCCGCAGCGCCGCGTGTCGTTTGGTTATGCGTTTTCGCTCGCAAAATACGAGGTGACGCTCGGGGAGTTCGAAGCTTTCACTCGGGCAACCGGTTACCTGCCTCCAAGGGATGCCCAGGTTCCTGATCGGCCTACCGATCACTGGCGCCGGCCCGGATTTGACCAGACGGACAGACATCCGGTCGTGAACGTCACGTGGCAAGATGCGGCGGCGTACATTGCGTGGCTGCGGAAGATCACCGGCAGGAACTACCGACTGCCGTCGGAAGCCGAGTGGGAGTACGCAGCGCGGGCCGGCACCACGACGGAGCGCTACTGGGGCGACGGCGAAGCCTGCGGCCACGCCAACGTGGGTGACCTGCTGTTTGCAAAGACCCTGACGGGTATCAAGGGTAACCCCGGCCTCTTCAATTGCACCGATGGCCATGTGTTTACCGCCCCGGTCGGTTCGTTCCCAGCCAACGCCTGGGGCTTCCACGACATGCTGGGCAACGCCCAGGAGTGGGTGCTCGACTGCTGGACCGAAGACTATGCCGGTGCTCCTGCCAATGGCGACGCGCGCCAGGACGGGGATTGTTATCGCCGCGTTTTGCGTGGTGGCAGTTGGAGCAGTGGCCCTGATGGCATAAACGTGGCGGGCCGTGTCAAGGAACTCGTGGGCTACACCCAATTCTTCATAGGTTTTCGTGTTGCCCGAGTTGACTAGGGACTTCTGCCGTCGCTTCTCGTAGCTCCAGCAGCGCGTTGCGGACAACTTCCAGCGCCGACTCATTGGGCTTGCTGCGGTGTTCGATGAGCGCGAGCGTGCAGGCAACCGGGGGCTCCAGCGGCCGCACGGCGACACCCGGCGCGAGATCGGTGACGGCGATATCGGGCACGATCGACATCCCCAGCCCGAGCTCAACGACTTTCTTCATCGCCTCGATCGTGCCCATGAGCATCGGCGTGCGCGGCAGCGGCATCTGCTTGGACAACCACCGCATGACCAACGCATGAACGGCGCCCCGACCATGTTCGAGCACAAGCGCCTGCTGGGCGGCGTAGTCGGGTGTGACCACGTCCGGGATGTCGGGCGTGGTGGGGGGCAGGATCGCCTGCAATTTTTCCCAGCGCAGCGGCGTGATCCGCAGATGCGTATCGTCGACCGGCAAGGTCACCAGTCCGAGATCCATTTTGTTCTGGATGATGTTCTCGACCGTGTCGCGGGTCGGTAAGTTGGTAACGAGAAGCTCGATACCGGGATGTTCTTCATGCAGCCGTCTCAGGATCGGCGGCAACAGGTAGGTCAGTGCCGTATTCGTCGTGCCGATGTGCACACGGCCGATCCAGCCGTCGCGATAGCGGCGCATGGCCGAAGCGGCGAAGTCGCATTCACGAAAGATCCGCCGGGCATGCTCGACCAGCTCCCGGCCCGGCGTCGTTGCATGGACGGTCTTGCCCATACGCTCGATGAGTGGCACGCCAAAACGCTGCTCGAGTTCCCGGACCTGCAGGCTGACGGCCGGTTGCGTCAGGTTGAGCTGCCGTGCTGCTGCCGAGAAGCTGCCGAGTTCGACCACCTCCATGAGGGTCCGCAGTTGGTCCAGATTGAGGCTGCGCATCGCAAAGAAATCCTTATGGGTGCGATCAGGAGATAAAAAGTGCCTCACCCACCCTGTAGCGCTAATCTGTCGTCACTGGGTTTTGCAGGCAGCAGATAACCGACTCACTCTAGGAGTTGGCGGGCGCCCCACTGGGATTGCGCGCCGACCTGGAACGCTGCGCATACGACCACCCCCCCCGGCGGTTCTTACATCGGCTGGGTGAACTATTGTGCCTGACAATTCCGCCAGCCGCAGCCCCGCATGTCAGGGGTGCTCGCTCGCATCGCGGCTCGGCGGGATATCCCGGCGTATTTCAGCGCAGGTGGCAGGCGGCGAGGTGCCCCGGCGCCACCTCGCGCAAGGCCGGCGCCTCGATCCGGCAGCGATCGACGGCGTACGGGCAGCGGGGGTGGAAGTGGCAGCCGGACGGCGGCTTCACCGGGCTGGGCACATCGCCCTGGACGACCAGCTTCTTGCGCTTGATGGCGGGGTCGGGCACCGGCACCGCCGACAGCAGCGCCTCGGTGTAGGGGTGCAGGGGGTTGGTAAACAGCGTCTTCTTGTCGGTGTGCTCGACGATACGGCCCAGGTACATTACCGCGATGCGGTGGCTGATATGCTCGACCACCGCCAGATTGTGCGAGATGAAGAGATAGGACAGGCGCCGTTCGCGTTGCAGGTCCATCAGCAGGTTGATGACCTGGGCCTGGATCGACACATCCAGCGCTGAGACCGGCTCGTCGCCGATGATCAGCTTCGGATTGAGGGCCAGCGCGCGGGCAATGCCGATGCGTTGCCGTTGGCCACCCGAAAACTGATGCGGATAGCTGTCCATCTGCGCGCGCCGCAGGCCGACGCGCTCGAACAGCGCTGCCACGGCATTGCGGCGTTCGGTTGCGTTGTGGGTGCCGTGGACCAACAACGGCTCGCCGACGATCTCGCCAGCCGTCATGCGCGGGTTGAGCGATGAGAACGGATCCTGGAAGATGATCTGCATCTGCCGCCGCCACGGCCGCAACGCCGAGCGTGGCAGCTGGGAGATGTCCTGGCCGCCGACATGAATCGAGCCGGCGGTCGGATCAATCAGCCGCAGCACGGTACGTCCCACCGTCGACTTGCCGCAGCCGCTTTCGCCGACCAGTCCAAGCGTTTCGCTCTCGGCGATGCTGAAGCTCACGCCATCGACTGCGAAGACATGGCCCGCGGTCCGGCGCAACAGGCCCTTGCGGATCGGGAAGTGCTTCTTCAGGTCGCGCACTTCCAACACGGGCGGCGAAATCGGTGAGGGCGGGCCAGAGAAGGGGGCGTCAGGCATGGCCGTTGTCCGCCAGTTCGTGTGATCGCCAGCAGGCGGCCCAATGGCCCGGCTGCTTCTCCTCATAGGACGGATAGTGCTCGCGGCACCGATCTTGCGCAAAGGTGCAGCGCGGCGCAAATGCGCAACCCTGCGGCAGGTCGGTGAGCGCCGGCACCATGCCGGGGATCTCCTGCAGGCGCGTTTCGCTCACCGTGGCCTCGCCGCGCATCAGGCTCAGCCGCGGGATCGAAGCCATCAGGCCCAATGTGTAGGGATGCAACGGCCGGGCGAAGAGATCGGCGACCGGTGCCTCTTCGACTTTGCGGCCGGCATACATGACGATCACGCGCTGTGCCGTCTCGGCCACCACGCCGAGATCATGCGTGATGAGAATCACTGCGGTACCGAGTTTGCGTTGCAGCTCGATGATCAGATCGAGGATCTGCGCCTGGATGGTGACATCGAGCGCCGTCGTCGGCTCATCGGCAATCAGGATCTTGGGATTGCAGGCCAGCGCCATGGCGATCATGGCGCGCTGACGCATGCCGCCGGACAGCTGATGCGGATACTCGCGGGCCCGCTGCTCCGGTTCCGGGATGCGCACCAGCTGCAGCATGTCGACGGCCTTGGCCAGCGCCTGGCTGCGCGACAGGTCCTGATGAAGGATCAGCGCCTCGGCGATCTGGCGGCCGATCGTCATCACCGGGTTGAGCGATGTCATCGGTTCCTGGAAGATCATCGAGATCTCGTTGCCGCGCACCCGGCGCATCGCCGGTCCATTCAGACGCAGCAGGTCGACGCCATCGAGGCGCACCGAGCCTTCGACAATGCGGCCGGGCGGCTCCGGTATGAGGCGCATCAGCGACAATGCCGTGATGCTCTTGCCGCATCCCGATTCGCCAACGATCGCCAGCGCCTCTCCGCGCATGACCGTGAAGGTGACATCATTGACCGCCTTCACGATGCCCTGTCGCGTATAGAAATAGGTGCTGAGGCGCTCGACGATCAGGGCTGGCTCGGATCCGCTGGCTGCTGTCTCGGAGCGAGGTTCCGTTCGGTTCACACTGATCGTCATGTGCGCTCGCGCGGATCGAGCATGTCGCGCAACGCGTCGCCCAGCAGGTTGGTACCGAACACCGAAAGACTGATGGCAATGCCGGGGAAGATGACCAGCCACGGTGCGGTGCGTATGTATTCCGCCGCCGACTCCGACAGCATGCGGCCCCAGGAAGGGTGTGGCTCCGGAACGCCCAGCCCCAGAAAGGACAACGACGCCTCTGTGAGGATCGCCGAACCGAGCTGGGCGGTGGCCAGCACGATCAGCGGCGCCAGGGTGTTGGGCAGCACATGGCGCACGGCGATGCGCAGCTCGCTCATGCCGGTGGCGCGTGCCGCCTCGACGAACGGCTGCTCGCGCAGCGACAGCGTACTGGAGCGGATGACACGCGCGATGTTGGGCACCAGAGCGATGGCGATGGCGATGATCGTGTTTTGCAACGACGGCCCCAGCGAAGCGGCCATCACCAGCGCCATGACAAGCAGCGGCAGCGCCTGCATGATGTCCATGATGCGTTGCACGACGAGGTCGACCCAGCCGCCGAGGTAGCCCGACATCAGGCCGACAATGACGCCCACGACACAACCCAGCGCCGTGGCGCCGACGCTCACCGCCAGTGAAATGCGTGCCCCATGGACGATGCGGCTGTAGACGTCGCGCCCCATGAAGTCGGCGCCGAGCCAATAGACCGATCCCGGCGGCGCGAGCGAGTTGCGCGCGCTGGTCGCCGTCGGATCGAACGTGGCGACAAGGTTGGCCAGCAAGGCCGCCAGGACGAATACGACGACAATCACGGCGCCGGCGGCGCCCAGCGGATAACGCCGAATGAGGAAGCCGGCCGCGCTCCAGCCGCCGCGGACATGGGCGCCCGCACGCAGCAGTTCGGCATCATGGTCGATGGTGGTCACCCGGTGGCCTCCCTGGCCGCTGTGCCGTTCAATCGGCGTATTTGATGCGCGGATCGAGGATCATGTAGGCCATGTCGACCAGGAAGTTGACCACCACGACCACGATCGCGATGAACATCACGAGGTTCTGTACGATCGGATAATCACGCCAGATCACCGCTTCAACGAGGAAACGCGCGACGCCCGGGATGTTGAACACCGTCTCGGTGACGATCAGGCCACCGATCAAGAAGGCGGCTTCAATACCGATGATGGTGACGACCGGCAGCATGGCATTGCGCAATGCATGGTCATAGTTTACCGAGCCCGGTGACGCGCCCTTCGAACGGGCGGTGCGGATGTAATCCTGGCGCAGCACTTCGAGCATCGAGGAGCGCGTGAGCCGCATGATGAGTGCCGAGCTGCGGAAGCCCACCGCCGCTGCCGGCACGCTGAGCAATGCCAACTCCTTCCACAACGTCTCGGGCCGGTCAGTGAAGATCGGGATGAACCCGAAATAGCGCACGAAGAGCATGAGGATCAGCAGGCCCAGCCAGAAAGAGGGCAGCGACAGGCCACTGAGGCTGAGTACGCGCAGGAAGTAGTCGATCGGCGTGTTCTGGCGCACGGCACTGATCACGCCCAGTGGCACGCCGAAGAGCACCGAGAAGATCAGCGACAGCACAGCGAGCTTCGCGGTCACCGGAATGCGCGGTGCGATCTCCTCGACAGCCGGCCTTTCGGTCACGTAGGCGAAACCGAGATCACCCTGTGCCAGGCCTGAAATCCAGTGCCAGTATTGCGTCAGGATCGGCAGGTCGAGGCCAAGCTCCCTTTCGAGACGGGCCTTCTCCCTGGGATCGACGAAGCCCGCAGCATCAAACAGGATGTCACTGATGTTGCCGGGCACCAGCCGCAGCAACACGAAGATCAGCACCGACATCCCGAACAGTGTCAGGGCCATCAGGAGCGTCCGGCGGACAAGGTAGGCAGCCACGTCGCGACTCCATCACCACGGAACGAGATCTGTCACGGCCAGCAAGGTACGGGAGCTGAAGTCAGCAGATCCCGTACCGCTGATTGGAGTGACAGAACGCAGATCTTACTTTTCCAGCCAGACGTCCTCGAAACGCCAGCCGTTGTAGATCGAGTTGTGTTGCAGGATCAGCCCCTTCAGACGCGGCTGCCAGCAGGTGTTCTCGACGTTGTGCGTTATCACCGGTCGCGCCGCGTCGTCGGCCAGCTTGCGGTCGATTTCCCACACCAGCTTCTTGCGCTTCTCTCTGTCGATCTCACGCGACTGCGCGTCGATCAGCTTTTCGACCTCCGGATTGCAATAGCCGGTGTAGTTGCGCTCCGACTTGCAGGTGAAGTTCTCATAGAAATTCACGTCAGGATCATCGACGCCGACGCCCGTCAGGTTCATGCCGACCGAATAGTCCTTGCGTGCGACCTTGGCATGCCACACCGGTGTGTCGATGGGCTCGAGCTCTCCTTCGATGTAGATCTTCTTGAGCTGATCGATCAGGAGCACACCCGGGTCGCGATAGATGGCGATGTTGCGCGTCGACACCTTGACCTTGAGGGGCTTCTCCGGTCCATAGCCCAGGCCCTCCATGATCTTGCGCGCTTCGGCGAGGTTCTTGGCGTGGTCGCCGAAGCCGGGCAGTTCATCCAGCATCTCCTTCGGCATCGACCACACGCCCTCCGGGGCCGGCAGCATCGAGGCGCCGAGCGTGGCATGGCCGTGGCTCAGGATGTCGGAGAACGCCTTGCGGTCCAGCGCCAGCAGCATGGCCTGCCGGATCTTCGGATTGTCGAACGGCGGTGCCTCCTGATTGACGATCAGGTTGTTGTTGACGTTGGTCGGCCGCGCCTCGCAGACCGCCTTGGGCGCCTGAGCCTTGATGTCATTGAGCAGGGGAAAGGTGACGTCCGAGTCGAACGTCAGATCGAAATCACCAGCGATGAACGCAAGGATACGGGTCGACCGATTGGGAATGATCCGCCAGTCGATGGCATCGAGGTAGGGATGGCCTTTCCGCCAATAGTCGGGATTCTTCACCAGGCGGATCGACTCGTTGCGCTTCATCTCCACGAATTTGAACGGACCTGTGCCGATCGGCTTGGTGCGCATGTCGCGCGTCGACACGTGGCAGGGATAGACCGGCGAATAACCGGCGGCGAGCATCGCCATGAACGAGGGTTGCGGCCGGCCGAGATTGAACGTCACCTCAAGATCGCCATTGGCCGTGACGCTCTGGAGGTTCTGCCACCAGACCCGACGCGGATTCTTGCGGAACGCATCCCCCTTTTCGGATTCCTCCTGCGTCAGCTTGGTCCAGGTACACACGACATCCTTGGCCGTGAACGGCTTGCCGTCATGCCACTTCACGCCTTCGCGCAGCTTCATGGTCAGCTTAGTGTTGTCGGCGCTCCATGACCAGTTGGTGGCCAGTTCCGGCACGATCTTGTCGATGCTGTTGATCTTCTCTTTCGGATCGAACATCACGAGGTTGTTGAACACTGCCATGAACGGCATGTTCGTCGAGATCGTGGCCTCTTCGTGGATCGAGGCGCTAGGCGGCATATCGCGGTGATAGACACGCAGTGTGCCGCCTGACTGTTGTGCTGCTGCCGGCAGCGCCAGCAATACAGTGCTTGCAAGGGACGCGGCCATAAGGGCCACGCGATGGCTGCGCATGGGCGTTCCTCCTGTCGTTCGCCACCCGAGGCACCGCAGGCGCGGGCCATCACGGTGCCGGTTCTCTTATTATTGAGACGACGCTAACACAGGTCCGGGGCACGCGTACACCGGCCCGAGCGCAGCAAAGCCCGCGAACTGAAGTCCGCAAAGAGACCACTGGAGTGTTGTGCGCGCGGTGGCTTATGCTCGCGCCGGCGCAGGCACCGCCCGCGCTCAACGCCGTGGGAGGAAAAAACATGCTGAAGGCACTGGGCGCCGTCGCACTCGGGGCGTCTTTCACCTGTTTGTCCGTTCAGGCAATGGCGCAGATCGCGGTCTCATCCAACGACCGCAAGATGGTGCTCGACAACGGCACACCGAAAGTCGTCGCCAATCCGAAGCCAGACACCGCAACGGTGATCGACCTCGGTGCGAAGCCACCCAAGGTCGTGGCCGAGATCGATGTGCCGGGCAGTGTGGTCGGACCGCCACTGTCGGTGGCGGTGTCACGTGACGGAACGGTCGCCTTTGTTGCATCGGCCATGAAAATCGATGCTAAAGACCCGACCAAGCAGGAAGCCGACGACAAGATCGCGATCATCGACCTCAAGGCAAGTCCGCCGAAGGTGGTCGGTCAGATCCAAGCCGGCAAGGCGCCTTCCGGCATATCGATCTCGCCCGACGGCAAGCTGCTGATCGTCGCCAATCGCAACGAGGGTAGCGTTTCGATGTACGCGCTTGCCGGCAAGGAAGCCCGCGAGCTGACGAAACTCACCATCGGCAAGGACACGTCGATGCCGAGCCATGTCGCATTCACGCCCGACGGCAAGACCGTGCTGGTATCAATGTATGGCGACAACACGGTGAAAGTGCTGAAGGTCGATGGTGAGAAGCTTGAGGATACCAAGCGCGAGATCTCGGTTGGTACGCGGCCCTATCCCGTCGTGGTGCATCCCAGCGGCAGGATGGCGGTGGTCGCCAACGTCGGGCGCGGAACCGGCGACGTCGACACGCTGACGATCATCGATCTGACGAAGAAGCCGGCGCGGACCGTGGCATGGGTCGATCTCGGCTATGAGACGCCCGAAGGCATGATGCTGTCGCCCGACGGTAAATGGTGTGGCGTGGTCCTGCACAACGGCACTGGCCGGGCGAAGGACTCGCCCTTCTATCATCCCACGGGACGCCTGGTAGTCTACAAGGTCGATGGCACGCGCCTGACCAAGGCCGCCGAGGCGCCGATCGGGCGCTGGTCGCAGGGCATCGCGTTCTCGCGCGACGGCAAGACCATCGTGGTGCAGAACATGGTTGAGGAAAACGCCATGGTCTTCCGTTGGGACGGTGGCAAGCTGGTCGATACCAAGCAGCCGATCAAGCTCGGGGGCGGCGGCGCCGCGATTCGCACCGCCGGCGGCCTGTGAGTGTCCGGCGTTAATCGCTGGTGCATTCATGGCCGGTCGGGACGGGGGAGGATGATATGACGAACCTGCTGCGGCGCCGGCCTTTGATGGCCGGGGCGGCAATAGTGCTGGCCGCGGGGGCGGCACACGCCGACACGTTTCCAAGCCAGACCATCCGGTTGGTGGTTGGCTTCGCGCCGGGCGGCGGCACCGATGCACTGGCGCGTGCCGTTGCCGACAAGTTGCGCGACAATTTGGGACAGACCGTCATCGTCGATAACAAGCCCCGGGCCGGCAGCAATCTGGCACACGAGTTCGTCGCCAAGCAGCCACCCGACGGCTACACGCTGCTGATCGGCAGCAACACGACCATGCTGTTCCCGTTCCTGGTGTCCAAGCTGGGCTACGATCCGAACACGGCCTTCACGCCCATCGGCTTCATTGCCAAACAGGATTCGGTCTTGGTCGGCTCAGGCAAGGCGCCCTACGCCGATCTCAAGGCGATCGTGCAGGCCGCGCGTTCAACACCGGGCTCGGTCCAGTACGGGACGGCAGGTGTCGCCACACCCATGCACCTGGCGGCGGAGCAGTTCGGCCTGGTCAACAACCTCAAGCTCACCCACATCCCGTTCAGGGGCACCGGCCCGATGGTGTCCGATCTGCTCGGTGGCCACCTGGAACTCGGAGTCTCCAGCCTGACCAGCGTGCAGCAATATTTTGCCGACGGACGGCTGAAGCCCTATGCGATGGCCACCGCGACGCGCTCGCCGATGGCGCCTGACGTGCCGACGTTCCGCGAGATGGGAGCCGGCGATGTCGAAGGCACCATTGCCTATTCCTTGATCGCGCCGGCGGGCATGTCGCCTGCCATCGTGCGGCGTTTGAATGAAGCGCTGAATGCGTCCGTGGCGACGCCGCAGATGCGCGAGGACCTGAGCCGACGTGGCTTCGACGCCATGGGTGGCACGCCTGAGGAACTGCGCCAGTGGCTTTCCCGGCAATCGGCGATCTGGGGTCCGGTCCTGCAGGCCGCCGGCGTCAAGCCGGAGTAGGCGTCGAGCCGACGGTCGCGCTCGTGACAGGGTAGCGGTGTTGTGGCAAACGGCGATGCCGCATTCACGACCCTCCGGAGCCTGTCATGGCGGACCGCGCCCTTGTGTTGTTCTCGGGTGGGCAGGACTCGACCGTCTGCCTTGCCTGGGCGCTTGATCGTTATGATCACGTCGAGACGATCGGTTTCGATTACGGCCAGCGTCACGCCGTCGAGATGACGTGCCGGGACTCGGTCCGTGCCGCCCTGCGCCAGGACTTTCCGACGTGGGCCTCGCGTCTCGGCGATGACCATGTGCTTGATCTGCGTACGCTGGCCGCGGTCGGCGGCACGGCCCTGACGGGTGATGCCGCCATTGCGTTCGAGAAGAACGGGCTGCCCAATACGTTCGTGCCGGGCCGCAACATCCTGTTCTTCACGTACGCCGCGGCGCTCGCCTATCGGCGCGACCTGAAGCGACTAGTGGGCGGCATGTGCGAGACCGACTATTCGGGCTATCCGGACTGCCGCGACGACACGCTGAAGGCGCTGCAAGTGGCGCTGACCCTGGGGCTCGATCGCCGCGTCGTCATCGACACGCCGCTGATGTGGATCGACAAGGCCGACACATGGCGGCTGGCCGAAAGGCTGGGCGGCCGCGCGCTGGTCGATCTGATCATCCAGGAGACGCACACCTGTTATCTGGGCGATCGAACGGCGCGGCATGACTGGGGCTATGGCTGCGGTACGTGTCCAGCATGCCAGCTGCGGGCCCAGGGCTGGGCCCGCTATCGGGGTACATAGGACGGCATCTGACTGTTCTTACAGCGAGAGAATTCTTCGGCTGCGTCAGCGCCACTGCGTGCGCGAATGTGAGAGCGTCTCGAGCAACACTGAGCCCATCGAGGGGTCTGTTCGGCGCGCCCGGATCCAGATAGCACCCGCCGAGCTCTCGGGAAAGCGCCGGTCTACGGCAAACGTGATCTCGGCCGCGTTGTACAGCGCCTCGACCGAACCCGTCGTGCGGCGATCGGGATCCTCGACGGGACGGCCTTCAGAAGACCGGTACTGTAGATAGGCTAAGTTGCGATTGCTGCCGTCGCCCATGCCGCGGAATTCGCCAGTCTGCTTGTACTTGTAGCGTCCGGTGACGTCCGTTGCGTAGTGGGTTCGGTCGCCCGCCGGCCAGGTCTCGCCGGCGCGCACGGGATTGGCGGGGAAGGACGCGCGATCGAACCATCCGCGATTCTCATACACCCGGCGCAACGTGCTCGCGGTTTCTGGCGGGACGTTGCGGATTGACCTGACCCGGGCCTGGCCCGTGGGCTCCCAGTCGATGTCGACAATCGCATCAAGCAGTGCCGGTTCGAACACGCCTTTTTCCTCCGCCGCACGCAGCGAGCTGCGATCACGGGTGTCGAATTGGACGTCAATTCGGCCGTCAATGATCTGCTTCATCCGGAGGTTGACCAGGCGGCCTTCGATCGATGCGGTTCCGTCTCGTGCCACCCGCTTGACCGTGAACTGGCTGGTCTCCTCGACGGATGTCACGGATCGGCCGATCGAGCGCGCGCAGCCGCCGCGGCTACCGACGGTCGTGGCCTCGCTGGTCGTGATCATGGTGAACGTCATCCCCGGGGTGAAGCGCACCAGGAGATCCACGGCAGCTGCGGCCGGTCTCACGTCCGTCGCCACATCACGTTTGACGGCCTGTTCGAACGATCGCCGCAAGTCATGCGCCGGCTCGTAGGAGAGCCAGCCGACGGCGGCCCAGGCGACAAGGTAGGCCGGAAACAGCGCAACCAGCGCCCAGCGCGGAAATCGCCGGACAAGCCAGGGCAGGAGGAGAAGGAATGCGACCACGACCGCGGTCAGGCCGAGGCCGCCGAAGCGCACGGACCGACAAACGTCAGCTTGTCCGAGGAAGAGGTTGTCGACGGCAATCATCGGGACAACGCCCAAGGCACCGACGACGGGCAGGGCAAGCCATGCCGCGAAAACGCGCAAACCCGTCATTACCAGGTGACGAGAACCTCCGGATCGCTCTGCAAGCGGTGCGCTCTCGGCCGAGCGGCGTCGAAACAACGGGATCAGCAGATAGACCAGCATGACAACCAAGCCGACGACCACCCCGAGGCCCACGAAGGCGGCCTTGTCGACCTTCAGTTCCGGTGCCAGCTCGCCGACGGGCAGACCGGCCGCCTGGAAGAAAACGACGACCAGCAACCACAGTCCCAACCCCTGAAACAGGCGTCGCGCTATTCGGCCCAGGCGCTTCATGTGGCTCTTTCCTTAGCTTCCGCAGCGCTCGACATGCCGCGCGATCTCCGGCGGGACGTGTGCTGCCAGCTGCCCAAGCCGTGCCAGATCGGTGCGCGCCTGAGGGCATTGGCGCGACGTGGCGAGCACGATGGTGCGAGCAAAGAGGGCCTCGGTGAACGAGGCGTCGGCGGCGATGGCACGATCGAGAGTCTGCAGCATGGCCTGGGGCTGACCGTCGATGCCATCGAGCTGGGCGGCGATATATGTGAAATGGGCTGTCATGGTCGGGAAATCTCCGAGCGCGCCGTTCGCTGCACGGCGCAGGTTGCCGAGATCGACGGCTTGACCGGCCTTCTTGAGCAGCCCGACGCGAATGATGCGGGCGTAGAGTTCGACGAAGCGGGCAAAGCCCAGCTGAGGAGCGAGCTTCAGTGCTTCCTGAGCTTGTTCGGCAGACTGCAGCAGATCTTCGGCCACTGCGCGGACAGCACCGTCGTTGGGCACGGGATCGGCCAGCAGCATGGCAACCGGCGAGAGCGCGCCGATGCGCAGCGCTGCGTCCAGCGCCAGGACAAAAGCAAAGTTCCGCGTGATCTCGTTTGCGGCGCGGTCGCGCGCGTGGGCGCGTCGCAGCAGGCGCACGCCCTCCTGCGAGGCCTGTCTGGCGTCATCCGAACGGTCACTGATCAACGACAGGGCCCGCGCAATGAGGGCGCTATGGTTTTCCGGGTCGAGATCGGCTGCGCGCTCGGCCCAGGTCTTGGCGATACCCAACTGACCGCCGCCGAGGGCCAGAAAGGCGCGTTCGACGTAGGTACGGCTGAGCTCGCGCGCCAGCCTCGGATCGAACGTGGAGGCGTCCAGCTGCGGGTTCTGCGCCAGCGCCAGATCAAGTTCGGCGGCTTCGAGTTCGGCGTCGGCCAGGTCGAGCGAGCGCGCCTTGCGCAGTGCTTCCGACGCCTGGACGAAACGGCGGGCCTGGATTTCCGTGGCGGCAAGCCCCAACCACGCCTCGGTCCAATCCGGCACGGCCGATAGCGCGGCCCGGAATGCGGTCTGCGCCCCCGGGAGATCGCCCTGCGCCAGCAGCCGTCGGCCCTGCAGCGCGCGGCTGGCCGCTTCTCGCTCGGCCGGCTGCTGTGTCAGCGCCGGAAATGAAATGGGAAAGGCGAGGCGACGGTCGAGTTGTCGATCGAAGGGTTCGCCGGCCTTGGCACGCAGCGCCACGATCAGCGCATCCTGGTACGTATCGACGGCGCGCTGCCGGGGGCGGGCCAGCATCTCGACCCCGCCGGACAGACCGAAAAGGCCGCCCCGACCGCCTTGCGTCGGGAAACTGACGGTAATGCCCGGGTAGCTCGCAGGCGCGGCCTCACCGCTGGTCAGGCGCCGGTAGGGCAGGGCCACCAGACGATCGATGAGCGGCGAAGATGGACTCTGCTGTCGCAACAACGCGCCGAGGGTGACGATGTCGACCAGTCCCTGCAGTCGCTGATAGAGACCGGGCGCGACGGCCGAATCAGTTTTCAGCGACTCCAAGATTCGAGTGAACTCGGCCGCGGCACGCTCACGCGCCGGCGTCGTGCGGCCGAGCGGGTGCAAGCTGCTCGTCGACAGTTCCTCGGTGCGGGCCTCCACGCCGGCGTCGGTCAGAACCACGCTACCATCGGCCGAGACCACGATGGCGCCCTGTGACAGCGGGACCGGCGTCAGCCAGAAGCGGCCGGTCGCCTGCCGGGCCGGTGGTTGCTCGGCGTACAGGCTGGCAAGAGATCGATACGCAGGATCCCTGGGCTTCAAGGAGCCGAACAGGATGCGTTTCATCGCATAGTCGGCGTCAAGCATGATGCGGGCGGCCGTCGAGTCGGCGGGCAGATTGATCACGCGGCTGTATTGCGGGCCGGCAATATTGCCCGGTACCGGATCGAGGGATACGGCCGGCACCAGGCCGTCCCGCCAGGTTACCCGCAGCAGCAGTATCAGCGAGTCTACATCCAGGCGGTCGGCCGCTGTGCCCGACGTGCCAACCAGGACGATGTCCTGCCTCTCGGGCACATGCACGAAGCCATGGAGGCGGGCGAACTGCGCCGGGTATCGCAATCGGTCCGGCAGTCGGCTCCAGCGCGCGGCATCCCCGGCATAGGCTTCCAGCTCCTCGATCAACTGCCGCAACGACAGCAGCACGGGTTGCTCGACAACTGTCCGGCCGGGGCGTCCGACAAAGTCGGGGACACCGGCGATATCCAGCGTGCTGAACGTCACGTCGAGTGCGACGCCGCCGATGCGTCGCAGCTCCTCCCGGCCGCTCGCTGACCGCAGGGTGCGCTGGATAGCCGGGTCGAGCCGCAGGACCGGATCGCCACCGGTTGGACTGGGGACGGGCACGAACAACGGTCGTTGACCGACGGCCTGCGCCAGGGGGCGGACGTTGATCGTCTGGCCACCGACCAGTTTCAGCTGCTGCGCCGCCGGATCGTAATGCTGGATCTCGCTTTGGGGGGTGATGACCATCGGTGGCCGCCGCGGTGGGACCGCCGCCCCCGTTCTTTGGCTGTCGTAGTTCCGCAGCAGGATTCCGGTCTGGCTATTGGGCTGACGCGCCAGATCGTCTGCCATGGTGCGCAACCGTCGCAGCGTGTCGCCCTCCATACCAAACTGCAGGCCGCCGCGCGGCGGGTTTTGCGCGGGTGTCGGCGCCGCGCCGTCAATCACGCGCCGCGCCTGCTCGATGAAGCGTGCATGCTGGCGGAAGCCGTCTTCCGCCCGCCGATAAGCGTCCAGCGCCACCGCCGGATTCGGTGCCGCCCGGGCTCGCGCCAGTTCGCCCTGGGCCTGGACGTAGGCCTGTCGCGCCCAGGTCGCGTATTCCCTGGCCCCCTGGGTCGCACGGCGTGCATTCTCGACCACCACTTTTGGCGGGCGATGCTCCGGTTCCTGTCGCGGCGTCGTCGTTGGCGACGGCTTGTCCTTTTCGACGGCATCCATGATGGCGCCGAGCGCGCCGATCTTCTTGTCGAGGTCGTCGAGCTCGGTGTTGCCCGCCTTGGCGCGCTCCTCGAGCTGTTTGCAGTTGACACCAGCGGCGTCGGCGGTGGCCTTCAGGGTGTCAGCGCTCTGTGGCGCCGGCCCGGTCCCGGCCTTGGAGCTGCCTGTCGTCTGCGCTCTGCCGTGCGGCCCGGTAGCGACCGCAGCGAGTGCCGCCAGCACCAGAGCGCCGGCGATGCGCGTCAGGCGCGGGGACAGGTTCACGGTCATGGGATCAGGGGGTGCGCAAGGCCTGCCGGAGCCGCTCGACCGCATCCTCCAGCCACTGGCGGCCTGAGAGCCACAGGGCGTCGTCATTGCGGTCGGCGCCGTCGAGCATGGTTTGTGCCGCCGCTACCAGTTCCTGATGCAGCGGCAACAGAAGGACATGTCTGCGCAGATCGTCGGGCGGTGGCGCAATACGCGCAAGATCGATGACCAGCCGTTCCAGCCGATCGCCGGCGAGGCGCAGTTTTGCGACGCTTCCTGGCGGGGTCCAGGATTCCAGCAAACCCTGGTTGACGACGTCCATGACGGCATGGGCCGTCTCCAGCCACAGCTTGCCGTACTCCGGCGCCTGGCTTTGCGCGTGCGATGGCGTCAACCTCGATGCTGCCGTCAGTGCGAGAGCGCCGGCGGCGATCAGGCATCTCATCACCGTGCGACGCTGTAGAGGCGACGGTGCGGCCATGGCATCCATCCTGCTACTGGAGGCGACGCTTGAGCGCTTCGAGCTTCGCCTGGCGTTCCAGGGTGCGGTCGCTGCGCGAGAGCTGCATCTGCAAGTCGCTGTGGCGGATGCCGGCATAGCGGACCTGCATGCGCCAGACGGAGTCGCTGGCTTCGACCCGGGATTGCCGCTCAAGGAGCTGGCGCTGCTGGTACGTAGTCTGTGCGAACAGGGCGAAGTCCAGACTCGTCGCAATCAGCGGGCCGTAAAGGGCAGCGCGTCGGGCGGCTGTCTTGACGTAGTCGGGGAAGGGGTACTTGTGCAGTTCGCCGGCCAGCTCCATGGTGGCGCCATAGCCCAGCTTCGCCGCCTCAAGCAGACTGCCCTTGACGTTGCCTTTCTCCAGCTCCCGGCCGAGCGCGGCGATGGTCTTTGTCGATTCGGCCGCGAAGCTGATCTTGCCTGACATCACCTTCATGGCTTCGAGATAGGCCCGGCTGGACGCGGATATCGCCGGCAGATCGCCGGCCTTGATCCGCGCGTCGATCTTGTCGAATTGGACCTTCGACTGGTTGGCGTAGATCTTCAGGGCGCCAAGGGTCACATCCTGGATGTAAACCGTGCGCTGGCGCTGGGCGTCGGTGGCGATGCCCGAGAGCTGACGCAGAATCGACTCGCGCTCGGCCGTTGTTGTGGTTCGCTCCAGACGGCGGAACAGTTCGGTGATGGCATGGAGGTGTGCGCGCGCTTCCTCGGTGCGCCCAGCAAGCTGTGCGCGGTCGCTGGTCAGGCGCTGCCTGTAGGCCGGATCCGTCAGGGCCTCGAGCGTGCCCCGCGCAATCGCCCATCGTCGCTCGGCCTCGTGATGGAGCTTCTCGGCCTCGGCAATGGCGGCGGCATTGCCCGAGGCCCGGGCCCGCTCGAGGAGCGCCTGAACGCGTTTGAAGGTCGTCCAGCTGCGCTCGATGTCGGTTTCGTAGAAGTCCCATTGGGCTTCCACCACCTTCATCAAACATTCTTCGCGATTGGCGCACGCTGGCGACGTCTGGGCGGATGCGAGGGACGAGGCGACGGATGCGCCAATGGCGAACGAGACCAATCGCAACGCCTTGCGCCCCAGTGGCATGCCGCGCCCCCCTTATTTATGACGGTCAATGTGCCTCATCTGGCATGCTGTTGCATGGGCATTTTCTACCAATATGGACAGAACGCCACCGAGTCTCGGCCATGTAAAACCAAAGGGCCGGAATCGCTTCCGGCCCTTGATCATCTGTGGAAGGGACGTTCAGCCGCTTACCACTTTGCCATGCGCTCCTTGAGCATGCCGTCGAGCGTGTCGAGGAACTGCTGCGTGGTCTGCCACGGCTCGTTGGGGCCGATCAGCAGGGCGAGGTCCTTGGTCATCTTGCCGCTTTCGACGGCATCGACACAGACCTTCTCCAGGGTATCGGCGAACTTCACGAGGTCTGGCGTGTCGTCGAACATGCCGCGGTATTTCAGGCCCTGGGTCCAGGCGAAGATCGAGGCGATCGGGTTGGTCGATGTCGCCTTGCCCTTCTGGTGCTCGCGGTAGTGGCGTGTGACGGTGCCGTGCGCCGCCTCGGCCTCGACCGTCTTGCCGTCGGGCGTCATCAGCACCGAGGTCATCATGCCCAGCGAGCCGAAGCCCTGGGCCACGGTGTCGCTCTGTACGTCGCCGTCGTAGTTCTTGCACGCCCAGATGAAGGCGCCTTCCCACTTCAGCGCCGAGGCCACCATGTCGTCGATCAGCCGGTGCTCGTAGGTGAGCTTCTTCTCCTTGAACTTGGCGGCGAACTCCTCGTCGAACACTTTCTGGAACAGATCCTTGAAGCGGCCGTCGTAGCGCTTGAGGATGGTGTTCTTGGTCGACAGGTAGACCGGCCAGCCGCGGATCAGGCCGTAGTTGAACGAGCTGCGCGCGAAGCCGATGATCGATTCGTCGATGTTGTACATCGCCATGGCGACGCCGCCGCCGGGGAAGTCGAACACGTTGTGCTCGATCACCTTGCCGTCGGCGCCCTCGAACTTGATCGTCAGCTTGCCCTTGCCCGGCACGACGAAGTCGGTGGCGCGGTACTGGTCGCCGAAGGCGTGACGGCCGATCACGATCGGCTTGGTCCAGCCCGGCACCAGACGCGGCACGTTCTTGCACACGATCGGTTCGCGGAAGATGGTGCCGCCAACGATGTTGCGGATCGTGCCGTTGGGCGACTTCCACATCTCCTTGAGGTTGAACTCCTTCACCCGCGCCTCGTCGGGCGTGATGGTGGCGCATTTCACGGCGACGCCGTACTGCTGCGTCGCCTTGGCCGAGTCGACCGTGATCTGGTCGCTGGTGCGATCGCGCGCCTCGACGCCGAGGTCGTAGTATTTCAGGTCGACGTCGAGGTACGGCAGGATCAGCTTGTCCTTGATGAACTGCCAGATGATGCGGGTCATCTCGTCGCCGTCCATCTCGACGACTGGATTCTTCACCTTGATCTTGGCCATGGAGTTAACCTTTTGCCGTGGAAGTAAGGAGGACTCGGCGTGGCCCCACGACGCCCCACCGGCGCGCGGTTTCTAGCGGAC
>Ga0187894_10000717_pt1 | contig 44744 bp, 46 predicted proteins | sample GBC1701081metaG_FD_136650 | JGI IMG/M metagenome (GOLD analysis project Ga0187894, IMG submission 136650) | White microbial mat communities from a lava cave in the Kipuka Kanohina Cave System on the Island of Hawaii, USA - GBC170108-1 metaG ... | reverse complement strand
GGGGTTGTCAGCGTCACGCCTCGACTGAGCGCCAGCCTCACGTCGGTAGCGCAGCGTGTCGACTACGACATCGCCGCCTGCGTTTCCACGCAGCGATCCACTGCGACACGTCCTGACGGCCGTCGACATGCGTTTGCCAGCCTTCCACGTGCGATGAGAGCATGCCGGGATTCGCGACCGGGGCTTGAGCTTTCGATTCAAAACAGGTTGTGCATGTACCATCCGATGCCAAGCCAGCAAAAGGCAAACCCGAGAAGACACACCCTGAGCAGACGTGGTTCTATCACGCCGCAAAGGAGCCATGGAACGAGCAATAGACTCTGTTTCACAAACAACGGATATCCCATATGCGTAAACAGCGCCAGGGACGGACCACACAGGGCGTAGACATATCGCGGCGGCACGCCGCTCGCCACACCACTGCTCATCCAAGAGAACGCGAAGGCCGCGGTGACGACCAACGCCATGTATGATCCAACTGCCAAAAGCTGCGAACGAGAATCGTGCCTTTCATTCCTGGCATTCGCACTCCTGCTTGAACCTTCGAATCAAGTCAGCCTGATGCCGTGACCGCTCCGCTTTTGTAGGATTTTCATCATTTCACAAGTGGCCAGGCTCGGCAGTCCTCGGCTGATGGCACAGTCCCTACAAATCTGCCCAGGCAGACGAACGCAATCGCTATCTTCTTGTTTTCATCTTTCGCAGCCGCCTGATCATTCGTTCAGCCTCCTCACAGCCGGCCTCTGTCACGTTCGTTCCACTCGCTGTAATAGCTAGATAGTGAATGACTTCTTCTGGAGGCCTGTTCAGTTTCAACAAAATCTTGGCGATCTTCAGTCCGACACCTTCGTCTCCCATTTTTAGCGCTCTGTGCAACCACAGCAGAGCCTTCTTGATGTCACCTTCTTCTTTGAACATCAATCCGATGTTGTTTGCGGCTCCAGCATTACCCTGCCGATAGGCGCGTCGATTCCAGTAAAGCGCCTTCGTCCTGTTGCGCTTGATTCCGATCCCTTCGTCATAGAACAAGGCGAGGTTCAACTGACAACCGCTCTCTCCCTGCTTGGCCCCTCCTAGAAAGATCCGGAAGGCCCGTCGCAGTTCACCGGTGTCCCAGGCGGCGCTGGCACGGAAGAACGCTTCATCGTCTCTAGGCAAGGTTAGAGAATCCGTCCTCGCTCTACTCTTCTTCTTCATGCTGTACCTCACCTGGAAGGTCTATCAGTCCGCCTGTCCAGACGTCGGACAGAACACTTCGCACTGACCCGTTTCCGGATTGATCTTGAAACGCTTCGGGTCCATGAGACACGGCGATATCATGATGATCAGGGGTAGGCGAGGAAACCAACTGCCTCCCTTCGCACCACTACCCGTCCTGCCGGAGGGGCCGGAGGGCCCCGATGGACCAGACGGACCTGATGGGTTCTGTGGACCTAGCCCCGCGGGTTTGGACGGATTCGAGGGCCCGCTCGGACCGCGCGGCTCTTTTGGTGGCCTACGCCCTCTCTTGTTCTCCTGGTAGTCATCATAGCCGTCCGGTTTTGGCTTCTCCTTGCTCTTGCCCGTGTGCGGGTCATCGTACCAGACCTTTTTCGGGTCCTGATGGTCTCGCAGATGCTTGTACGGATTTCCCGTACCGTCTGGCCGGCTCGTTTTACCCCTCTCGCCCTTCCTGCCGGCCAAGCCGTCTGGATCAATCGCCGACACTGTCTGCCCGCCCACGTAGGCGTACCGATTAGGTCCGGCATCGAGCCCGTCTGGGTCTTCGCTAATCCAGCGTCCAAGGTCTGGATCATATGCCCGATATGGTGCAAGAACGAGCCCGCTGGCTTCATGGTAGTAGTGACCTGTATAACCGACATCCGTCGAGTGCTCACCGGCCACTCGAGTCATTCGACCGAACGGGTCGTAGTCAAATCTAGCGGAGCCTGTTTCTCGAACGCTCCCAAGATGATCAGATGTGTAGTGCCTGTCGCCGACGCCAATGTGACCGACGCCAAAGGATGTATAGCGTTTGATAACAGCTGCGCCTGATCCGTTCCTCTCTTCACATATGTTCGAATCGCACCAGACAAAGCGTCTATCATCCAGAATTGTGCCGCCGTCTAATTCTGTGATCCTCGATATCAGATCGGCACCGTTGAATTCGAACCTGCTTTGTCGCGTTCCACGCTGAGCAGCAACGAGACGATCTCTAGCATCCCAAACAAACGAGCGAACACCATCTGACTCCAGATTGCCATTTACGTCGTATGTCAGCGTGCGGGTAGAGGTACCCGCATCGACCTCATATCGTTGAACCGCGGCGTTCCCGCTCGCGTCGACGGCCCGCACCGTCACCACATTCGTGCCAGCAGTGATTGGAGCGACGCCACTAAAGCTGTTGTCGGCGGCAACTGAGGCGGCATTTCCATCAATGGACACAAGTGCTGGCTCACTGAGCACGCCGACGAAGGCCACCGCTCCACCGTTACGTTGCGCAATCAGCTGATTGAGCCTGTTGAATGTCGACTCAACGACACTATCGTCTCGTTGCTCGAAAATACGATTGCCAGCCTGATCATATGTATAGCGATATCTTTTCAACACGGCTTGCGTTGCTCCCGTCGACCACATATCTGCGGTGAGCAATTGATCTACACCATCGTACGTATACCGCCACTCCACTTGTTGATCGTCGCCAGCCTGCTGAGACCATGTGACGACATTTCCGACGGCGTCATAGGTGTATCTAAAAGATGACAGAGGCAGGCCACCTGCTACCGCATGATCGACGCTCTTAAGACGATGGTCTCCTTGATGACCCCAATACGCATACGACGATAGCTGGCCATTCGGATGATTGACGGTCGTCAACCGATCCGACACACCTTCATAGCCAAAACTGAAGTGGCCTATCGCGTTTTGCTCGGTAACTACTCTACCCAGAGAATCGTACGTCTGTACTAGTTCACTACCGTCAATTGAGCGAGATACGACACGCCCCAGCACGTCGTAGCCATAAACAATGGCGTCATTGGACAGTGGACCATCAACACTCAACAGCTGACCAGCCCCGACGGTTCCGAATGGAACGTAGCTGTAGGCAGTGGTTCCTGATCCGTCCACCAATTCCAAAAGTCTCCGTTGATTTTGGTCATACGAGTACGTCACAGACGACGTTGCGACCGAAACATTGGAATATGAAACCGACCGCGGTGTATGATCTACATTGTAGGCAATATGCAAAACCTGCTGCTTCGGGTCCGTGCTGGTTTTCAGACGTCCGACTTCGTCGTATGTGAACAGCGATTCAGTTTGACCATCTGGTCTCGTTTCACGGATGATTCGGCCCTGAATATCTCTCGTCCAAGAGGTCCGCTGCCCATTTCCATCAGTTAATCCGTCCAGAGTCCCGCACGCGCACCAGTCGTATGACATCGTCCGCCCAGCCGCATCCCGAATCACTATCGGCCGGCGCACGGAATCGTAAAAAATGCGAGTCCACCGACTTAGACGATCTCGATAGGCAACCGCGTCGAGCCGATCGTAGACAATCCGCTCGACGGTTCCATCTGGATATGTGAACGCGATTGGTCTATCGATACTGTCGTAATCTACTGTTACGGCATAGCCGTCTGGGTCCGTTTCCGTTCTCACATGCCCATAGACGTCGTAGGCAAACGTCGTGCGCTGCGCCGGTATGTGGCCCGCGATGGACTCTAGAAATCCTCTATTCTGAGGATCGTACGTATAGGTCCTCGTCTCGTTCTTAGCGTCGGTGATTGTCAACACCTGGCCATGAGCGTTGTAGCTGATTTGAGTCAATTGGCCAGCAGCATCGGTGACAAGCTGGGGACGATGCGTATCCGTGTAATTGCCGAACTTGATCAGCAGTTCGTTCAAGCCGCCCGTCATCTGCCGAATCTCCAGCAGATCAATGTTGTTTGCCGCGTACAGATAGCTCGTCCGGCGTCCGATCTGGTCCGTCTGTGATTCGAAAAGACCGCCGATGTTGTAACTCGCTCTGGAGATACTCCATACGCCACCATCAAAAAGTTGCGCGGTCATGGTTGGCGAGCCACCGTCGCCCGCGCTCCGTGCGCGTTCTCCGTTCGATTGATTCTGATATCTGAACCAGACACGGCCCTGCAGAGGACGTCTAACGCTGTGTGGGATGCTCACAGCCTCGTGGCCGCCGGGCGCGATCAGCCAGTGGGTCATCGTGGCCGCGCTGAGGTCGCGCGGCGCGCGCACCATCGCCAGCTTGTCCCAATAAAACGTGTTGGCGTGGTCCAGGAACCAGTTGAGACCGCCGATGCCCGGAGGGGCCTCGTTCGCCGGGACCGATTCGGGAAGACTCGGTGTGCTGAAGTGATATTCGAGACGTTCGGTGCCGCCCAGTGGGTCGGTCGCTTCGATGACTCGAGGATAGCCGCCGGTGTGCTCGTAGTTTCTGAACGTCGTCGTCCCGTAGGGCGTCCGCAGCGCCGCGATGAAGTCTTCCAGGCCATAGTCGAATCCCGACGTCAGGCCAATGACATCGGTGATGCTCGCCAACTGGCCCGCCGGCGTGTACGTGAGCGTCGCGAATCGCCCGAACGGATCGGTGATCCTGGTCACTTTCAAAGGGTCCCCAGGCCAGCCGTATGTCAGGGTCGTCACCTGACCGATGTCGTCCGTGAGCGCAACGAGACGCAGTTGCGCGTCGTACGTGAGCTGGACCCGTCCTTCCTGCGGATCGATCACCTCCGTCAGGAATATCCGCCGCATCCCTTCCGGTGCGCCGTCCGGCGCCGCGTACACGTCGATGCTGCCGTCAGGCGCGCGGCGCTCGTACCGAATGGGCGACTGGGAAACCCGCACCAAAGCGGTGCGACTGCGCCAGTGTCTGGCGTTCACCGGCGCGGTCGGCCCACCAGGATAGACTTCCGCACCGAATCCTCGAAGATTCAGCGTCAGTTCGGCACTCCAGCATCCGAACGAGGTGCAGCCGCCCGGCCGTTCTTGAATGTATGATGTCCAGTCGGTTTCCCAGTTCGGCCCGAAGTTCGTGAAGGTGAAGAGCTGCGGCTGACCGGTCTCGCGATGATTGTAGGTCAGCCGGAAGAGGACCGCCGGCCCCCGAGGTGGCGTGTGGCCGACTGGAATATCGGTCAACCTGAGCGCTGCTGTCACCGGGTGGAAGTTGTACGTTGCCAGGCCCGTCGGACCGGAGCACTGACCGTTCGGACACCCTCCAGCCCCACCTCCCGGTCCGCCGCCGGCTCCGCCGGCGCCGCAGTCGTCTCCCGGATCACCGCTGCTCGGATAGCCCGGCACACAATATCCGACGATTGATTGCGCCTCACTGTCATCGACCGACCTCCAGCCGGCCGTCTGTGGACGCTGCGTCACCAGTACATAGCCCGATCCTTCGTCGTCCAATGCCTGCCGACTGATCCAGCGATCGCCGAGAATCGAGTCCCGCAATAGGTAGAGTCCGTGCTCCTCCCGAACAATCGCCGAGTAGTGGCCGACCCGTAGATGGATGATCGAGGGCACAACCGGCGTGGCCCCGGCTGAGCGGTGCGCCATCACCAACGGAGCCCCGACACGCGCCGCGAGGGTCTGGAGTTCGATCAGCGAGGTTCCGGCCGGCGACGCGTGGAATCCGACAAGCGGCGCCGGCACCACAGAGACCGGCCCGTCCCGCTCTATCAGCCAGGCTCGAAGCGCTACGACGGCCGATGCTGTGGCTTCTTCATGATGATTCGTCAGCACCCAGAGGCCATCGCGTGCAAGGCGCCGCTTCTCGCCGGCCGATCCTCCAATAGACCGGCTCTCCAGTTCCGCCAATCGAGTCCGCAGCTGCTCGACCTGACCGAGTCGCATCATCAAGTCGAGCCATTCGCCGACCGCGTAGTCCGCAACGGCACGCCCACGGCGGTCTTCAGCAGATTTCGCGAGCCGCCATGCCTCATCCCACGCCTGAAGGGCACGCGAGAAGTAACCCGCTCCACTCAAGACGGTACCAAGATTCGCCAACACCGACGCGCGCCAAGGCGAATCGGGATATGTCAGAAAGACCTGCAGAACTCCGCTGACATCTTCAAGCCGTCGCTGACCGGCGTAGGCGCGCAGCGCTTCCGCCAGCGCTTTGTTCTCGTCGGCTCTCGTCGCCCTTCCGACCGGCACGAGCGGTTCGCTGAAGATGCGGACTCGCAAGAACTCGTCGTCCGTCGGTGATTCCGAAAACTTCGGCGACGTGGCGATGGGCTCGACCTCGGGGACGGTGCGGTTCACCGTGACCTTTGGCGGCGCCAGAGGAATAGCAGGCACTCCCTGTTCAGGGCCACCCGTTCCGGATGCGCTGGCGGCGGGCGCAGTTGCCTGATTGGCCAGGAGAGGCACATGCCCAGCGAGCAGTCCCGTGATGACGATGCCGGCCGTGACCTGTCGAACCGACCGACGAGAAACCCTATGAGTGATTCCACCTTTAATCATGACGCGCTCCTCAAGAACCTTCAGCCTTCTGCACGAACGTGAGCAGTCGAGGTCTCACAGGTCCGGCGGAATCGGCCGGGCGTTGGTGGGTTCTATGAGCGTGATGATCGGGGGCGTGTGATCGTTCGGGTCGAACGGCGGCGCCTGCGTCCGCGTGGGGTCGAGCGGGAACGCGTCGATGAAGTCGTTGACACCGTCATTGTCCGAGTCTGCGCGGAACGGGTCCGTCCCCCGCGCCAGTTCCAGGCGATTAAACAGACCGTCGCCATCGCTGTCGGTGTTCGAGGTGGGTTCGTTGGCGGCGGTTTCGAAGAAGTCGGTAATGCCGTTGTCGTTGGTGTCGGCGTCAAGCGGATCCGTGCCGAGGAGATGCTCACGCCAGTTCGTCAGACCGTCCGCGTCCGCATCCGTGGTCAGCCAGGTATTGTCGACGAGTTGAAATATGCCGGCCGGCAGAAACACGTTTGATTTCGGCGGCGATGTCGAGCCAACACCCAGTTCTCCGGACGTATTCGAACCGACGCCCCAGATGCGACCTGCGACATCTGCCAGCAGCGTGTGGGATGCTCCAAGTGAAAGGATCGACGCTGCCCGACCGTCGATCAGCGGCTGCGGCTCGCGCCACCTCGCGATGTTCGTCGCATTGCCAATCTGTCCCGTTGAATTGCTGCCCCACAGCCAGCCGCGGCCGTCGCGCCCGATTGCGCCGACATGAAAGGACCCGTCGAGCGGCAGCAGCCGGATGTTGTCCGGCCCAACGACTCTTGCCGGCGTCCCTCTCGAAACGGCCGAGGAGCCGTGGCCGAGCTGACCGTCCGAGTTCCCACCCCAACTCCAAGCGCCTCCATCGGCGCCGACCGCCAGCCCCCAGTTCGGACCGGCACCGATCTCAGTAACGTCCGGCAGCCCAGGCACCCGTACCGGTAACGTTCGCCCGTCATTGGTGCCGTCGCCCAGCTGACCGTCGGCATTCAAGCCCCATGTCCATACGCTGCCCGTGCTCGCCCCATCGCGCACGAGAGCCGCGGAGAAGCCGTCTCCAGCACGAACCGCCGCGACGCCGGAAAGACCGATGACCTGCGTCGGCGTCGCCACAGAGTTCGACGTCGCGCCATTACCCAGCTGTCCTGCGTGATTGCGGCCCCAGGCCATCACCGTGCCGTCGCTGCGCAGCGCGAGGCAGTGCTCCTCTCCAGCCGCGATTGCGACAACGGCGCTCAGACCGCCGATCTGTACCGGTGATAAGTGCCGTGCCACTCCACTGCTGCCGAGCGTCCCGTAGACGTTGGAACCCCATCCCCAGACCGTTCCGTCCCGCCTCAGCGCCAGGACAAAGCGAGCGCCGGCAGCCACCGCCTTCGCGTCGCTGAACACCTGCGCGGGAACATGGCGAATCGTCAGCGTGCCGTCACCCAGTTGCCCATCGTCGTTGACGCCCCAGGTCCAGACGGTGCCGTCGGCCTTCAGCGCGACGCTCAGGCTCCACCCGGCCGCCAGTTCGCCGAGCACCACGAAGTCCGCCCGCCGGACGGCACTGGGGTCGCTGCCCGTCTGCCAGGCGCGGACCTTCAGGATGAACGCCTTGTCGATCGGGATCGTGCCGCCTGAAGCAACCGTGGGATCGGTCTCGACCGGATCCTGACCGTCCGTGGTGTATCGCAGCGTGGCGCCAGCAGGCCCGGTGACCGTTGCCGTCTGGCCGACCGTGAACCGGCCTCCCGCTGGCGTAATCGCCGGCGTCGGCGTGCGACCAACCGGATCCAGACTCACGGCCGCGACGACGGTCTGGCTCGGCACAAGACCGTGCTTGAACGCCCTGGCTTTGACCGTTGAAGTCTGTGTGAGCAGGAACGGATAGACGTAGACCGCCGACGTTCCATCAGGGTCCGTTCCGTCCAAGGTGTAACGGATGATGCTACCGATCGTTCCGGACGCGATCGATACGAAGCGCTCAGTCGCGAGCACGCTTAGAGAGAGCGTGATCACTGGATCGGTTACCGGTCCTTCGTGGATCCAGTAGCTGGCATAGGCAGTCCCACTCGACGTCCATCCAGCCTTGTGCGCACGAGCCTTGAGCGTGAGCGTGCGACCAACCGAGACTCCACCTGAATAGGCGGTCGAGCTCGCCGTCGGCTCGACGCCGTCGACGGTGTACGTGATTGAAGCGCCCGCCGTACTCGTGTTGATGGCGACATTCTGAGGCGCACTGTAGGTTCCAGTACCAGGAGCCATCACCGGCGTCACGGCCTTGAGCTCATACGCCGCAAGCGTCACGACACTGGACGGCACGCCCGGCTTCCAACCGCTGACTTTGAGCGTCAGGCTTTGCGGAATGGCAACCGTGCCTCCGGATGTTACAAGAGGATCCGCCGGCGTCGGATCGGAACCGCTGGTCGTGTAGTGCAGCGTCGCCGTCGGATCGGGCGACGTCACAGTCACCGTCTGCTCGGTGAAGTACGTGCCGCCAGGCAGGCTCAAGATCGGTGCGGGGATCTTCCAAACCATGCCAGCACCGCTGATGGCGACCGGTTCGTGACGATTGATGGATGTACCGTCGCCCAACTCGCCGCCCGTGTTTCGCCCCCACACCCAGACAACCGAATCAGCGGTCAACGCCATCGAACGGTTGTCGCCCGCGGCGATCTTCACGACCGCTGGAAGCGCGGAACCCAGCAGCGGGCTCCAACTTTCATCCGTCGTGCCGATGCCCAGCTCGCCGAAGCCGTTGCTGCCGAAGGCCCAGACCGTTCCATCTTGCTTGAGCGCAAGCGAGTGTGATGCCCCCGCCGATACGGCGATGACGCTCGTCAGCGTGGTGATGGGGACGGGAATCGGTCGCGACGTCCGCGTACCGTCGCCAAGCTGCCCGCTGCTGTTGACGCCCCACGCCCAGACACTGCCGTCGCTCTTCAGCGCCAGACTGTGATCGCGACCGGAACTGATCGCCACGATATTCGCCAGCGCCGCAACCTGGACGGCCGACGGTTGATTGGCGCCTCCGCCGTTCCCGAGCTGCCCCTGCTGATTGCTTCCCCAACTCCAGACCGTACCGTTGCTTTTCAGAGCAAGACTGAACATGCTCCCGGCAGCAACCGCCGTAACGTTGTTCAACCCGGACACCGTCACTGGTGAGTGGCGCGGCAGCGTCGTGCCGTCTCCCAGCTGTCCTTCGCTATTGCGGTCACCCCAGGCAGAGACGGTTCCGTCAGCGTGCAGCACCAATGAATGTCCTATGCCAGCCGCAACGGAAACCGCATTGGTCACGCCTCCCACCATCGTCGGTAACAACCGATGTCCGGTGGTCGTCCCCTGAGGGAATCCGCCGCCCCACGCCCAGACACTGCCGTCGCTCTTGACAGCAAGCGTCCTGGTATTGCGTGTCGCAATCGCGGTAGCGCCAGTCAGTCCGTCAACGGCAGTTGGCAAGATTCGATTGATCAGCGTGCCATCACCGAGACGGCCGCCATTGATTCCCCAGCCCCAAGCGAGCCCGTCAGATCGAAGAGCAAATGATTGGTCGGAAGCCGAGATGATGGTGGCGGCGGTGATCGTGCCGGTGATCGCGTAGGTCGACGTCGCGGTGGCGCTCGGTGTCAGTCCGGACTTCCATCCCTTGGCCTTGAGCGTGAAGTTGCCGGCCACGATCGTTCCACCTGATTCGATGGCCTGGTCGCTCTGCGTTGGTTCAGAGCCATCGAGGGTGTAGTTGAGCGAGGCACCGGGAGTATCGCTCGCAATCGTGATCAGCTGACCGGCGGCATACGTACCCGCGACAGGCAAGAGCGTTGGTGTCGCGACTTGAAGGGTGTAGGTCGCGCTGGCGACCGGGCTGTTGGCATAGTCGGGATGGAATGCTCGCGCCTTCACCGTGGTCGGGCCGCTCGGCAGTTCCAGCGGGATAGCGTAGACCGCAGAGCTTGTCGTCGGATCCGCGCCGTTCGTCGTGTATCGGATCGTCGCGCCAGCAATCGACCCGAGCGTAACGACGACGGATGTTGGATAGGTGCCGGCGGCTGGAGAGACGGACGGCGGGGACAGCGTACCGAAGTTCATGCGGAAAAGCCCGCTTGCCATAGAACTGGGCAACCAGTCGGTCTTGAACGCAACGACGTTGATGGTCGTTGTGGTGTTTACTGGAATCGGCGATGAATAGGCGGAGGACGACTCCGTTGGTGTCGTGCCGTCAGTGGTATAGCGGATCGTCGCTCCAGGCGTGGTCGTTGCCAGCGTCACCGCCTGCGGAGACGCAAATGTATTCGGGACGGGATTGAACGTCGGAGCTGTAGCCGTGAACGTATAGACCTCGCTGGCGACGCTGCTGGCAGGCATGCCCGTCTTCCAGGCACGCGCTTTCACCGCACGATTGCGATCGAGCAGGATAGTGCCGCCACTCGCGATGGACGCGTCCGCTTCTGTCGGAACGTTACCGTCCAGGGTGTAATGAATAGTGGCGCCGGCCGTAGCCGCCGATACGGTGACCGTGAGGTTGCTGGTAGAGTTCTTGCCGCCAGGAAGGATACGGGGCGTCGACGTTTTCCAATCATAGTTGGGACCGCTGATCGGAACGGGAACATCGCTGTTCCTCGCCGTGCCGTCACCCAGATTCTGTCCCCACGTCCAGACAATGCCGCCAGAGGTAATCGCAGCGCTCTGACTCGCGCCCGCCGCGATCGTCAGGACACCTGTCAGACCTGAAACGGCAACGGGTGTTGTCCGAGCGGTCGTTGTTCCGTCACCGAGTTGACCGACACTGTTGGATCCCCACGTGCTGACGGTTCCGTCTGACATCAATGCGAGCGAATGAGACAGACCGGCGGCGAGAGCTACCGCGGTAGACAGCCCCACGACGGATACGGCGGTGCTTCGAGGTGTCTGCGAGCTGTCGCCAAGCTGTCCGGATCCGTTGGCGCCAACAGCCACCACGGTTCCGTCATTCTTCAGAATTAGTGTGTGGGTACTCCCCGATGAAACACCTGACGCATTGGAAACGCCGGTCATCTGCGTCGGCGTCAGACGCTCGGTCGTCGTGCCGTCACCCAGCTGACCGGAGTTGTTCTGTCCCCAGGCCCACACCGTTCCGTCAGATTTCACGGCAACAGAAAATGCTGTCCCGGCGCTGATGCTGACGACGGATGAGATCAACGGGATTTGAATCGGAACGAGCGACCGTGTCCTGGTTCCATCGCCGAGTTGACCGTTGGCGTTGAGTCCCCACGCCCAGACGGTCCCGTCGGATTTCAAGGCCAACGAGTGAGAGGTCCCAGCCGCCACGGCAATCACGTTCATCAGGCCGACCGTGACAGGCGATGTGCGCAAGCTGGTCGAGTTGTCCCCGAGTTGCCCGGAGGCGTTCGCCCCCCACGCGATGAGCGTGCCGTCCGCTTTCAACGCGACGGTATGGCCGCTTCCTGATGCGACGCGGCTGACGCCAGTCGCCAGCGGCACGAGAACGGGGACGCTCTTCGTCGTCTGCGTCCCGTCACCAAGTTGACCGGTGCCGTTGTCGCCCCACGCCCAGACGGCGCCGTCCGGTTTCGCGAGAACGGTAAACCCAGTTCCCGCGGACATGGACTGCGTCGCAACGTAAGAGAACGAGAGCAGAGAGAAGACGCCTGTGAGCGCGACGGAGGCGAGGGAACGTTGATCCAGCATCAAGTCCTACCAGGAAAGGACAGTCACAGCCCCACACGGTGGCGCTTCTTGAGGGTGAAAAGCAGCCACGAAGTGCGTCCCACGAAGACGTGGAATCAACCCAGGCCGTCGGAACTATCGGCAGGATGGCAAAGACGAAGGCACGATCGTGCAGTCGTGCAACCATGGTGCCGCAGCCTGAGCATGTTGTACTTCTAAGACACCGCTGCGCAGAGATTGGCCGGCACGCTCAAGCGATCACAAAACAGAGATCAACATGACAATTTCATCATGACGATCGCTCGGGAGCTTCGGCTGTCAAATCTCAAACGTGATGCAGGCGACTCCCCGAATGCCTCTTCGGACCGTGCTGGCTACCATCCGGCAATCTGCGAGTCTCTGGACGCCCACCATCCACGGCGTCTCCTGTGAGAGCTGAAAACAGACCACCGCGGCCCAGAATCATTGTTGAATTTCTCGAACCACCCGAAATCCATATCCGGTATAGGCTTGGATGGACGTCGCTTTTGCTCGCTTCACGGCAAAGCCAGAGGGACCAGGAGCGTTCCAAGCGCCACCCCGCAGCACTTTCAGCCCCGTGTCCTGCACGGGTCCATATATGGCTCACGATCTGGCGACCACGCGTAGTAGGTCGCGTCGTAGTCGTCCAAGCACCATTCCATGACATTGCCGGCCATGTCGATGAGACCGAAGGGTGAACGGTCACGGGGGAAGCTGCCGACCAGACGTATTGGCGGGACCTTCGCTCGCGAGTCATCAAGGCTCGTCCGGCCCCAGTTGCCCTCGACTTGTGGCCGTCCCTTGTCGTTACCCCAGGGTTCTCGATTACCTTGATTACCGCGAGCGCAAATTCCCACGCAGCCTCCGTCGGCAAGCGATACGTCGCCTGCTCTCGAATCGAAAGCCAGATCGTGAATGCCTCCGCGTCTCTCCAAGAGATCTGAAACGCCGGGTGGGCGTCCGGCGCGTTCTCGAGCGCCTCGCTGGTTGTGGCCGTTCGACGATCCAGTGCTGCTCGGCGAGCGCCACAACCGTGGCGACGTCTTCGGGCGTTCGCTGGTAGCGAGCCTGGAGTTGGACGAGCTGTGCCAACCCTGCTTCGCGTTCTGCCAGCCGTCGATCGGCACGCGCTCGCTCATCAAAACATGCGGACGTCCCGATGAGTAGTGCCACGACACAGACTCTGAGCTGCATACGTCCTCACTTCGTAACGACCGCGACGCCGATCGTTACGGGGCCGGGACATCGGGGCGTCGCGAGATCAACTCGAGACTGTCGTCGAGATCGTCCCGCTTCACGAAGACGCTGCCCATGGACTCGGTGTTGAGCATGACGCCGCCGCCGGGGAACTGCTCGAGATACCAGTCGTGGGACGGATCTCCCGTGGGGTGCGCGACGATGAACTCGACCTCTCCGGGATCGCCGTAATAGCGGATGCGATCGCCATCTTTGATTTCCTGCCCGTCGCGGTAGATTGGCGGTGGCATATGCGCAGGCGTGCGGGCATCGCTGCTGGACGTCGAACCCGCGGAACCACGCGTTCAACCATACGCGGACCGCGCACTCGACAGCGTGGTCGTGCAACGACGATGCCGCGGATGACCTGGTGGCGGCGGTCAGAGCGCCTGTGGGGGAGGTCGGACGTCAGGCCTGACAGGAGTCGCGGCCATGACGAAATCGTTCGACGCGCGACAGTTTTGCGGTGGCCGGTGTACGCGCGGTACATAGAAAAGGGCGGGAACCCGGTGAGAGTCCTCGCCCTTTGCCAACTTGCTTCTGGCGCCGGCCGGTCGTGGCTGCTGATGCGGGCTAGCCGCCGCTCTGGGACTTCTTGGCGGCGCGCTTGCGCGGGACGGCGGGCTGCTTCGCGCCGCCGCCGGGCGAGTCCGACTTCTTGCCGCTGCCGCCGCGCAGGCGGGACGCCGCGGCTTGCAGGCGTCCGCGGACGCCGGTGGCTTTCGGCGCCGGCGCTTCGTCCGTCCCCTGTTCGAGGTTCGGGTTGTATTCGCTGCCGACGAGCTCGATCTGCGCGACCGGGGCCGCGTCGCCCTTGCGGACGCCGACGCGCAGCAGGCGCGTGTAGCCGCCTTTGCGCGCTTCGAAGCGCGGCGCAATCGTGTCGAACAGCTTGCTGACGACCGTCTTGTCCGCCAGGTCCTGCAGGACCAGCCGGCGGGCGTGCAGCGCCTTGACGGTCTCCGGACCGTCCGACAGGCCGCGCTTGGCGACGGTGATCAGCCGCTCGACGAACGGCCGCAGCTCCTGCGCCTTGGGCACGGTGGTCTGGATCCGCTCATGCCGGATCAACGCCGTCGCCTGATTGCGCAGCAGCGAGATCCGATGCTCGGTCACGCGTCCCAGTTTCCGGTGAGCAACTCGATGTCTCATGATCGTTACTTCTTCTACTCTCTCGCCCAGCCCACTTGCCCTGGCTGGCGTGACCCGGCGCCGCCCGCCTGACGCCTACTCGGACGCCTGACTCGCCGGCTGATCGAGCCGCATGCCCAGGCTCAGCCCCATCGACGCGAGGATCTCTTTGATCTCGTTCAGCGACTTCCGGCCGAAGTTCTTCGTCTTCAGCATCTCCGCTTCCGTCTTCGTGACCAGCTCACGCAGCGTGCGGATGTTGGCGTTCTTCAGGCAGTTGTACGACCGGACCGACAGCTCCAGCTCCTCGACGCTCTTGTCGAGATTCTCGTTCGTCACCGCCGGCGCCTGCTCGACCGGCGTCTCGCTCTCGTTCTCGTACGACTCGCCCACGCCAATGAAGATCGTGAGGTGATCGCGCACCAGCCGCGCCGCCAGCGACAGCGCTTCCGCCGGACTCACCGCGCCGTTCGTCCAGATATCCATCGTCAGCTTGTCGTAGTCGGTGTTCTGACCCACGCGCGCCGATTCGACCAGATAATTCGCCTTCTTGACCGGCGAGTGGACAGAATCGACCGGGATCCAGCCGATGCCGAGATCCTCGTCGAAGTTCTTGTCCGCCGAGACGTAGCCGCGGCCACGCTTGACGCGCAGCTCCATGTGCAGCTTGCCCTTCTCGGCCACCGTCGCGATGTGCGCGTCCGGCTCCAGCACTTCGACGTCCTGATCGACTTCGATGTCCCGCGCGCGCACTTCACCCGCCTTGTCGACACGAATGACGAGCGTCTTCACTTCGTCCGTGTGCAGCGTCAACGGGATCTGCTTCAAATTGAGGATGATGTCCGTCGCGTCTTCCACGACCCCGGGGATGGGCGAGAACTCGTGCTGCACGCCGTCAATTTTGACCGCCGTGACCGCCGCGCCTTCGATCGACGACAACAGCACCCGGCGGAGCGTATTGCCAATGGTCGTGCCAAAGCCCCGCTCGAACGGCTGCGCGTAGAACCGGCCGAACCGGTCCGTCGATGTCTCGCGCTCGAACTCCAGGCGCTTGGGGCGCTGGAAACCTTTCCACAGCATCGTGCGTTCCTTTCTCTTCGCTGCCTGACCGGCAACGATCAGCCATCAGCCATCAGCCGGCCGGAAATTCCGACCGGTCCAGGTCGTTCACGGGCCTTGCGAGCAAGGCTGACAGCCGAGATCTGAAAGCTGACAGCTCCCACCGACAGCTTGCTCTTACTTCGAATACAACTCGACGATCAGTTGTTCCTGCACCGGCAGATTGATCTGCTCGCGGGTCGGCACGCTGAGCACGCGGCCCCCCGTCTTGCCGGCATCGAACAACAGCCACTCCGGCACGCCGCGGCCTTTGACCTCTTCCAGCGCGTGCTGAATGGAGACGTTCTGCGCACTGCCCGTGCGCACGGCGATCTCGTCGTTCACCTTGACGGCAAAAGACGGCACGTCGACCTTCTTGCCGTTGACCAGGAAGTGGCCGTGCCGCACCAACTGCCGCGCCTGCGCGCGCGACGTCGCCAGCCCAAGCCGGTAGATGACGTTGTCGAGGCGCACTTCGAGGGCCTGCAGCAGCATGACGCCGGTCACACCCCGGTGACGGGCGGCGGATTCAAAGTAGCGGCTGAACTGGCCTTCCAGGACACCGTAGATGCGCTTCACCTTCTGCTTCTCGCGCAACTGGATGCCGTAGCCTTGCATCGTCTTCTTGCGCGCCTTGCCATGCTGGCCCGGCGGCAGGTTGCGCGTCTCGATCGCGCACTTCGTGGTGTAGCAGCGCTCACCTTTGAGAAACAGCTTCATGCCTTCGCGCCGGCAAAGGCGACACACGGGTCCGACGTATCGTGCCATTTCGTATTGAATCCTCCGAACCGCGGTTCGGGATGCACGGCCGCTCGAGGTCGCGCGCACAAGGCGCAGAGGCGACGGGCCGTGGCTCGACAGGCTCCAAGGAGACGGACGGTCTCCCTCCACTCGCGCGGCCTGAGCCTGTTCAGGACCGCACGAGGCGTGCGCGCGAACGCGCTAGACGCGACGCCGCTTGGGCGGCCGGCAACCGTTGTGCGGGATCGGCGTGATGTCGCGGATCGCCTTCACCTCGATGCCGATGGTCTGCAGCGCGCGGATGGCGGACTCGCGTCCCGCGCCCGGACCCTTGACCCGCACTTCGACGTAGCGCAGGCCGTAGCCCTGCGCCGCCTTGCCGGCGTTGATGGCCGCCTGCGTCGCGGCGAACGGCGTGCCCTTCCGCGAGCCCTTGAAGCCAATGGCCCCCGCGCTCGACCACGAGATCACATGTCCTTCGACGTCGCAGATCGTGATCGTCGTGTTGTTGAACGAGGCATGGATGTTCGCGATGCCGTGATGCACGACGCGCTTCTCGCCGCGCTTCTTGAAGGTCTTCTTCTTCGAAGAAGAAGACTTCTTTCCGGCATCCTGGCCGGCGCCTTCCATCGATTCTGCTTTGGCCATTGATTACACCGTCTTCTTCTTGGCGATCGCGCCCTTGCGCGGGCCCTTGCGCGTCCGCGAGTTCGTGCGGGTGCGCTGGCCGCGAAGCGGCAGGTTCCGGCGATGCCGAACCCCACGGTAGCAGCCGATTTCCATCAGGCGCTTGATGTTCAGGGAAATCTCCTTGCGGAGATCGCCTTCCACGCCGCCCTGTTCTTCAATGACGCGGCTGACCTTGCGCACGTCGTCTTCCGACAGATCCTTCACGCGAAGGTCCGGGCTCACGCCCGCCGCCGTCAGGATGTCGTTGGACCGCTTCCGGCCAATGCCGAAAATGTAGGTCAAGCCGATTTCAACGCGCTTGGTGCGCGGCAAGTCCACGCCTGCGATACGTGCCATATGGTTCCTTCGGTGTCAGTTATCAGTTGCCAGTCGTCAGTGCTCAGCCGGTCGACTGACGACATGTTGCTGACGACTGAGAACTGAAAACTGACGACTGCCCTTTACCCCTGTCGCTGCTTGTGCTTCTGATTCGTGCAGATGATGCGCACCACGCCGCGGCGGCGAACCACCTTGCACTTGTCGCAGATGCGCTTGACCGATGCTCTGACTTTCATGATGCGATCCTTACGACGGTCCCAACCGCCGCTACTCGTCCAACTTGCTCACGACACAGCCACGCGACCGATCGTGTGGCGACAGCCGCACTCGCACGCGATCACCCACGAGGAGCCGGATGAAGTTCTTCCGCGGGTCCGCCGAGAGGTGGGCGGTCACCCGATGCCGCGAGTGCAACTCTATACGATACAACGCACTCGGCAGGAGTTCCACTACTACGCCATCAACCTCGACCGGATCCGCCATCGCGGCCCCGCCTCACTGCCCTTTTCAGGCCTCCCGAGAGGCACGCCTCTCGGGGCAATGCCCCCGCGGGGCCTTCTCAGGCCGCCTGCCGGGCCGGCAGCGCCGTCAACACCCATGATCCGGTGTCCGTCACCGCCACCGTGTGCTCGAAATGCGCCGCCAGGCTCCCGTCGACCGTCACGGCCGTCCAGCCGTCGGCCAGCACGCGCACCTGCGGGCGGCCCGCCGTCACCATCGGCTCGATCGCGAGCACCATGCCCTCGGCCAGCCGCGGCCCGCGCCCAGGCGCGCCGTAGTTCGGGATCTGCGGCTCTTCGTGCAACTGCGCGCCAATCCCGTGGCCGACGAACTCCCGCACGACCGAATAGCCGTGCGATTCCACGAATTTCTGCACCGCGTGGCCGATGTCCGACACGCGCGCGCCCGGCTTGACGACCGCAATCGCCTTTTCCAACGATTGCTGCGTCACGTCCAGCAGCCGCGCCGCCTCGGGGTCGATCGTGCCGATGCCGTGCGTAACCGCCGAGTCCCCATAGAACCCGTTCAGCCGCACGCCCATGTCCACGGACAGGATGTCGCCCTCCCGCAGCTTGCGCGCGGACGAGGGGATGCCGTGGATGACCGTGTCGTTCACCGATGCGCAGATCGTCGCCGGGAATCCGCGGTAGCCCTTGAACGCCGGCACCGCTCCCGCGGCGCGCACCAGGCGCTCCGCCTCCCGGTCGATATCCACCGTCGTCGCGCCCGGCACCATCAGCGACTTGACGGATTCCAAGACCTGGGCCACCAACTGGCTGGCCTGGAACATCAGCTCGAGTTCCGCCGGGGACTTGCAGACGATCACAGGGCTCCGTCCGTTCGCGGGAGCGCGACTCCCACGCGGGCCGTTCCGGTCACCACCGAGCGGATCTCCTCCGCCACGCGGTCCGGCGGCTGATTGCCGTCAATCACATAGAACGACGGGCTCCCCTGGTAGTAATCCACCAGCGGCTCCGTCTGGTTGTGGAACACCCGCAGGCGCTCCCGCACAACCTCTTCCTCATCGTCCGCGCGCTGGATGAACTCGCCTCCGCACTTGGGGCAGAGCGCCTGCGCCGGCAGCCACGGATCCGCGTTGTTCCCGCAGGACGCGCAGATGCGCCGGATGTGCAGCCGCCGCACGAGCTCTTCGAGCGGCACGACCACCTGCACGACCACCAGGACACCGCCGCGATGGCGCATCAGCTCGTCCAGCGCAATGGCCTGCCGCACCGTTCGCGGAAAGCCATCCAGGATGAAGCCGCTGTTCGTGTCCGGCTGCAGCAGCCGTTCGCGGACCACGCCCACCATGATCTCGTCCGGCACCAGGTGGCCGGCGCCCATTGTCGCCTTCGCCTGGCGGCCCAGCTCGGATCCCTGCGTCACGGCCTCACGCAGGATGTCGCCGGTCGAAATCTTCAACAGGTTCTGTTCACGTGCGAGCCGTGCCGCCTGTGTGCCCTTTCCAGCGCCAGGCGGCCCGAGCATGATCACGTTCAGTGACATCATGTCCTTTCCCTAGCGTCTCCGTCCGCCAGGCGGGGTACCGCCGCGGTGTTACCCGCGGCGTCCTCTGATCCGCGTCTTCTTCATGAAGCTGTCGTAGTGACGCATGATCAATTGGGACTCAACCTGCTGCACCGTATCCATCGCCACGCCGACGATGATGAGGAGCGAGGTGCCACCGAAAAAGAACGTCACGCCCATGCCCTGCGTGACGAAACGCGGGAGCAGGGCGTCCAACTGTTCGCCGAAGAACGGGATGGCCGCGACGCGGAACCCGTTGATCAGGAACTCGGGAAGAATGGCGACAATCGCCAGATACACGGCTCCGACGAGCGTGATGCGGGTCAGGATCTGATCGATGTACTCCGCCGTCCGCTTGCCAGGACGGATGCCCGGCACGAAGCCGCCGTACTTCCGCATGTTCTCGGCCACATCGTCCGGATTGAAGACGATGGCCGTGTAGAAGTACGCGAAGAAGATGATGCCGGTCACGTACAGCAGGTTGTAGAGCGGCATGCCCCACGCGAGCTGATCGGCCAGGCCGCGGACCCAGTGGTCCGGCGCGAACATGCCGGCAATCGTGGCCGGGAAGGCCAGGATCGACGACGCGAAGATCACCGGGATGACGCCGCCCGTGTTCACCTTGAGCGGGATGTGCGTGCTCGACCCGCCGTACATCCGCCGCCCGACGACGCGCTTCGCGTACTGGACGGTGACGCGCCGGTGTCCGCGCTCGATCAGGACGATCGCGCCAATCGTGGCAATCATCAGCAGGAGCAGCACCACGACGCGGATGAGGCCCATCTGGCCGGTCTGCATCTGCTGCAACGTGGTCAGCACCGCGGTCGGCAGGCCGACGACGATACCGGCGAAGATGATCAGCGACATGCCGTTGCCGATGCCGCGCTCGGTGATCTGTTCGCCGAGCCACATGACGAAGCAGGTGCCCGTCGTCAGCGTCAGGACGGTCATCAGGCGGAAGTCCCAGCCGCCGTTGTAGACGATAGGGAGACCGCCGGCCGCGTTGGTCTGGTTCTCCAGCACGAGCGCGAGGCTCAGCGACTGGACGACGGCCAGGAACACGGTGCCGTACCGGGTGTACTGGGTGATCTTGCGGCGGCCCAGTTCGCCTTCCTTCGACAGGCGCTCCAGGTACGGCCAGACGACCGTGAGGAGCTGCAGGATGATCGACGCGCTGATGTACGGCATCACGCCGAGCGCGAAGATCGTCGCCTGTGACAGATTCCCGCCCGAGAACATGTCGTACAGGCCGAACATCGTGCCCTTGGTCTGCTCGGCCAGGATGGCCAGGGCCTCGGTGTTCACCCCCGGAGTGGGAATGTGACTGCCGATGCGGAACACCCCCAGCAGGCCCAGCGTGAACAGCACACGCTTGCGCAGATCGGGGACCGCAAAGATGTTCTTCAGGCTTTCGAGCATGGATTACTCGCGTGTTGCTGCGGTTTCCGCCGTGCCACCCGCCGCCGCAATCTTCTCGGCGGCCTTGCCGCTGAACTTGTCCGCCTTGACGGTCAGGGCGACGCTGATCTCGCCGCGTCCCAGGACCTTGACGGGCAGCACCTGCCCGCGCAGGAGGCCGCGCTCGCGCAGCACTTCCGGCGTGACGACGGCGCCGGCTTCGAAGGCCGTGCCGATCGTGTCGAGGTTGACCACCGCGTACTCGGTGCGGAACAGATTGTGGAAGCCGCGCTTCGGCAGGCGCCGGTGCAGTGGCATCTGGCCGCCTTCGAAGCCGCGCTTCGAGTGGTAGCCGGAGCGCGACTGCGCGCCTTTGTGGCCGCGGCCGGCCGTCTTGCCGTTGCCGGAGCCCTGTCCGCGTCCGACGCGATAGCCCTGCTTCTTCATGCCCTTGGGAGGCTGCAGGTTGTTGAGACTCATGCCGGTTCCTCTACTGCTTGCTGCGATCTGGCTTGCGGCGATCTGGCGTGGGGCCGATCGGCTGCCGCGATCTGTTGCCACTCGGCCGCGGGAACTACTCCACCACGGTCACGATGTGACGCACCTTCAGGATCATGCCACGCATCGCCGGGTGATCGATCACCTCGACGGTGTGGCCGATGCGGCGCAGCCCGAGGCCGCGCACCACGGCGCGCTGTTTCCTGTCGTAGCCGATGACGCTCCGCACCTGCGTGATGCGCAGCTTCTTGCCGTCGGCGGGGGTCGTTCGCTTCTTCGCCATGCGTCTCACCCTTACGCGGCCGGTTTGGTGGTAGCGGCGCTCGGAGCCCCGGTCAGGTCTTCGAGTTCCTTGCCGCGCAGCCGCGCGACCAGCGCCGGATCCTTCAGCGCCTGCAGGCCGGCGAACGTCGCGCGCACGACGTTGTGCGCGTTGTCGGACCCGAGTGACTTCGTCAGGATGTTCTGCACGCCCGCCGCTTCGACCACGGCTCGCACCGCGCCGCCCGCGATGATGCCCGTGCCGTCCGGCGCCGGCTTCAGCAGCACGCTGCCCGCGCCAAAGCGTCCCACGATCGGGTGCGGCACGGTGGTGCCCTGCAGCGGCACGCGGATCAGCGCCTTCTTGGCCGCCTCGATGCCCTTCTTGATCGCGGACGGCACTTCCTTCGCCTTGCCCACGCCGTAGCCGACGTGGCCGTGGCCGTCACCGACGACGACCAGCGCGCTGAAACTCAGGTTCTTGCCGCCCTTCACGACCTTCGTCACGCGGTTGATCGAAACCACCGTGTCCTTGAGGTCGAGCTGTGACGGGTCTACCTTTTCCTGAAATTCAAACATTGTGCGTTTCCTAAAAGTTATCAGTCATCAGTGATCAGTTGTCAGTGATGACTGATAACTGACGACTGACGACTGATACCTGACGACTTAGAACTCCAGGCCGGCCTCGCGGGCGCCATCGGCCACCGCTTTCACGCGGCCGTGATAGAGGAACCCGCCTCGATCGAACACCACGCGCGTGATGCCCTTTTCCTTCAGACGCTCGGCGACCACTGCACCGACGGCCTTCGCGCCCGCCTGATTGCCGCCGCGCGCGCCGTCCGACAGCCGCGCCTTCACGGCCGGCTCCACGCTCGACGCCGCCGCCACCGTCACCCCCGTCGCATCGTCGATCACCTGAGCGTAGACGTGCGTCACGCTCCGGAAGATGCTCAGACGCGGGCGTTCCGTGGTTCCCGTCAGCCGCTTTCGCAGGCGCAGCCTGATGCGCTGGCGGCGGTCCTTCTTCGTATCAATCTTCATGGCTATCAGCTTTCTGCTGGCGGCCGACGGAACCGGGGTTCGCCGTGGCGAGAACCCGGGCGTCAGTCATTACCGTTACGCGCCGGTCTTGCCGACCTTCTTCTTCAGCACTTCACCCGTGTAGCGGACGCCCTTCTGCTTGTAGGGATCCGGCTTGCGGAGCGAGCGGATGTTGGCCGCCACCTGCCCCACGAGCTGACGGTCGATGCCCGTCACGGTGATGTGCGTCTGCTTTTCGATCGCGATGTCGATCCCGTTCGGAATGTCGAACAGGATCGGATGCGAATACCCGAGCGCGAACTGCACCTGCCGGCCCTTGACTTCGGCGCGGTAGCCGATGCCGACGATGTCGAGCTCTTTCTTGAAGCCCGAGGTCACGCCGGTGACCGCGTTCGCGACGAGGCTGCGGGCGAGGCCGTGGAACTTGCCCAGCGCGCGATCCTCACGGATGGGCGCGGCCTGCAGCTTCGAATCCTCGAGCGTGAAGGCGATGCCCTGCGGAAATGGCTGGCGCAGCGAGCCCTTCGGGCCCTGCACTTCGATCGCGTCGGCGGCAATCGTGACCGTCACGCCGCTCGGGATCGGAATGGGTTTCTTGCCTATACGTGACATGGTTGGACACCTACCACACGTTGCAGAGCACTTCGCCGCCGACGCCTTCGCGCCGGGCTTCGCGCCCCGTCATCACCCCGCGAGAGGTGGTCAGGATCGCCGTGCCCAGGCCGCCGAGGACGGCGGGCACGTCTTCACGGCCGAAGTAGACGCGCCGGCCGGGGCGGCTGACCCGCTCGATGCCGGTGATTACGCGCTCGCCGCGCGGACCGTACTTCAGCGTGATGCGGATCGTCTTCTGGGGCACCACCACGCCGCGATCGTCCGGCTTCGGGTCCACCACTCTCACGCCCTGGACGTAGCCTTCCTGCTCCAGGATCTTCGCGATCTCCAGCTTCAGCGTGGAAGCCGGCACATCGACGCGCGTGTGGTGAGCCAGGGTCGCGTTGCGGATACGCGTCAGCATGTCAGCAATGGGATCAGTCATATCTCTTGCTCTCGGCTCTCAGCATACGGCCCGGCAGCTCGACTGCCTCCGAGCCCATCGCTCTTACCAGCTACTCTTGGTCACGCCGGCGATATCACCTTCGAGCGCCAGCTTACGAAAACACAAACGGCACAGCGCGAACTTCCGCAGGAACGCCCGCGGACGCCCGCAACTGCGGCACCGGTTCCGCAGCCGCACCTTGAATTTCGGAGTCTTCAGTTCCTTCGCGATTTTTGCCGTAGTGGCCATAAGATTCTCGACGCCTTACTGGTTGGCCTGCTGCCGGAACGGGAAGCCGATCAACTGCAGCAGTCGTCGCGCTTCTTCGTCCGTCTTTGCCGTCGTCACGACGGAGATGTTCATGCCGCGCGTCTTGTCGACCTTCAGATAGTCGATCTCCGGAAAGATCAACTGGTCGCGCAAGCCGAGCGTGTAATTGCCGCGGCCGTCGAAGCCCTTGGGCGAGATGCCGCGGAAGTCGCGGACGCGGGGCAGCGCGATGCCGATCAGCCGGTCGAGGAAGTCGAACATCCGCTCGCCGCGCAGCGTCACCATCGCGCCGATGGGCATGCCCTGGCGGACCTTGAACTGCGCAATCGACTTCTTGGCGCGGCGGACGGCGGCCTTCTGGCCGCTCACGCGGCCCAGCTCGTCGGCCGCGACGTCGACCAGCTTCGCGTTCTGCGTCGCTTCGCCGAGGCCCATGTTCACCACGACCTTCTCGATCTTCGGGACGGCCATGATGTTGGTGTAGCCGAATTCCTTCGTCAGGCCCGGCACGACCTCGTTCTGATAACGTTCCTTCAAGCGGCTCATGGCGTCAGTTCCTTACTTGTCCATCACGCTGCCGGTGCGACGGCTGATCCGCACGCGGCGGCCATCGTCCAGCGTCTTGCGGCCCACGCGCGTCGGCCGGCCGGACTCGGGGTCGAGCGGCTGGACGTTCGACGCATGAATCGCCGCCTCGCGCTCGATGATCCCGCCCTTGACGTTGCGCTGCGGGTTCGGCTTCGTGTGGCGCTTGATCATGTTCACGCCTTCCACGACGAGCCGGTTCTTCTCGGGCAGCACCTGCAGCACGCGACCGCGCTTGCCGCGGTCCTTGCCGGCGATCACCACCACTTCGTCGTTCTTCCGAACGGGTGTCTTGAGTCGAGACATGGTCAGTCGTCAGTTCTCAGTTCTCAGTTCTCAGTTGTCAGTGATCAGCGATCAGTTGTCAGTCCAGAACCGGCGTCTGGTGCAAGCGGAGCGACCAGCCGCGGGAAGCTTTGCTGAAAACTGAGAACTGACAACTGAAAACTCCAGTTAAATGACCTCGGGCGCCAGCGAGATAATCTTCATGAACCGGCGCTCGCGCAGTTCCCGCGCGACGGGCCCGAACACGCGCGTGCCGATCGGCTCGTTCGAGTCGTTCACCAGCACCGCGGCGTTCCGGTCGAACCGGATGTAGCTGCCATCCTTGCGGCGCTGCTCCTTACGTACCCGGACGATGACGGCCTTCACGACCTGGCCCTTCTTCACGGTGCCGTCCGGCGACGCTTCCTTCACGGAGGCCGTGACGATGTCGCCGAGACCGGCGTAGCGGCCGGTCGAGCCGCCGATCGGGTTGATCACCGCGATCTTGCGCGCGCCCGAATTGTCGGCCACGTCGAGGATGGAACGCATCTGTATCATCGGAATCCTCCTCGCTTAGACCGATCCCTTGCCGACGACCCGCGTCACCACCCAGCGCTTGCGGCGGCTGAGCGGACGACCTTCGACGATCGCGACCGTGTCGCCGACCTTGGCCACGTTCTCTTCGTCGTGCGCCATGAACTTCGACGTGAGGCGCTGGGTCTTGCCGTACAGCGCGTGCCGCACCTTCCGCTCGATCGCGACCACGACGCTCTTCTGCATCTTGTCGCTGACGACCACGCCTATGAGTTCCTGTGAGGCCATATCTTTTGTCCGGTCCATTCCTGCCGCGGCGGTCGCCCGGCTACTGCTGCTTCTCCCGCAGGACGGTCTTCAACCGGGCGAGCTCACGCCGGCCGGCGCGCAGCTTCGACGGCGCCTCCAACTGGCCCGTCGCCTTCTGCATCCGCAGGCGGAACAGCTCTTCGTCCAACTCCCGCTCGCGCTGGCGCAGATCGTCCACGCTCAGTTCCCGCAACGCTTCCGGCTTCGTCATGACGCCTTCTCCTGCGCAAAGCGGGTGGCGAACCTGGTGAGGATCGGCAGCTTCGCCGCGGCCAGCTTCATCGCCTGACGCGCTTCCGTCTCCGGCACGCCTTCCATCTCGAAGAGGATGCGCCCCGGCTTGATGACGGCCACCCACTGCTCGGGCGCGCCCTTGCCCTTACCCATTCGGGTTTCCTGCGGCTTCTTCGTGATCGGCTTGTCCGGGAACACGCGGATCCAGATCTTGCCGCCGCGCTTGATGAACCGCGTCATCGCGACGCGGGCCGCTTCGATCTGGCGGTCCGTCAACCAGCACGGCTCCAGCGCCTTCAATCCGAAGTCTCCGAAAGACACGTCCGATCCGCGCCAGGCCTTGCCGGTCATGCGGCCGCGCTGCTGCTTTCGGAACTTCACTTTCTTCGGCATCAACATGATGCAAGTTCTCCCACTCTCACCAGGTCACGCTTCCCGCCAGGTCACGCGGCGCGGGCCGATGGCCCGTTCGCGGCGGGTCAACCCTCCCGCCCCGACGATCGTTTAGGCGCGCGGTCCGCGGTCACGGTCGCCGTGGCCGCGATCGCGGCCGCGGTCGTGATCGCCCGGCCGGCGGTTCGGCACGCGGTAGTCTTCCTCGCGTCCGGTCCGCGGCACCAGCCGCTCACCCTTGTAGAGCCACACCTTGACGCCAATCTGGCCGTAGGTGGTGTTCGCTTCCGCGAAGCCGTAGTCGATGTCCGCGCGCAGCGTCTGCAGCGGCAACTGCCCGTGCAGATACCACTCCGAGCGCGCGATTTCGGCGCCGTTCAGGCGGCCGGACACCCGCACCTTGATTCCGCGCGCGCCGAAGCGCAGCGCCGATTCGACCGCCTTGCGCATCGCGCGGCGGAACGCCACGCGCTTTTCGAGCTGCGTCGCGACCGATTCGCTGATCAACTGCGCGTCCAGCTCGGGCTTCTGGATTTCCTGGATGTTGATGAAGACCTCGCGGTTCGTCCGCTTCTGGATCTCGGTCTTCAGCTTGTCCACTTCCGTGCCCTTGCGGCCGATGATGATGCCCGGGCGCGAGGTGAAGATGTCGATCTTCAGCTTGTTCGCCGCGCGCTCGATCTCGACCTTCGACACGCCCGCGTGCGCGAACCGCCGCTTCAAGGTCTCGCGCAGGCGCAGGTCCTCGTGCAGCAGCTTCGCGTAGTCCTTGTCGGCGTACCAGCGCGAGCGCCAGGTCTTGTTGAATCCCAGACGGAATCCGTACGGGTGAACTTTCTGGCCCATGCCTGTTCCTTCTCCTGAGGTCTATCCCCGCGTTGGCGGGGGAGCCTACTCGCTGGCCTCGGCCGCCGGCTTCGTGGACTTCCGGGCCCGCGGCGCCGCGGACTTCTTCGCGCTCTCGACCGCGACGCTCTTCGCGACGCGCTTGCGCGGCGCGGGCGCGCGCTCGACGACCGCCCGTTCCTTCACCTCGACGGTCAGGTGCGCCGTCCGCTTCAGCACGCGGAACGCGCGGCCCATCGGCGCGGGACGCACCCGCTTCTGCGACGGTCCCTGATTCGCGTAGCACGCGGAGACGATGAGGCGCTCGACGTCGCCGCCGAACCCGTCCTTCTGCTGCGCGTTGGCAATCGCGGACTTCAACACCTTCTCGATGTCGCGGGCGACGCCCTTCGTCGAGAATTTCAGCGTCGCGAGGGCGCGCGTCACATCCTTGCCGCGGATGAGATCCAGCACCAGCCCCGCCTTCTGCGCCGACGTGCGGACGTAGCGCGCTGTCGCATGCGCTTCAATCATCGCTAGCTCCCCGCCTTGGCCGTACTCGCGGCCTTGTCCGTCTTGGTCGTGTGGCCCTTGAACGTCCGCGTCGGCGAGAACTCGCCGAGCTTGTGGCCCACCATGTTCTCGGTCACGTAGACGGGCACGAACTTCTTCCCGTTATGGACGGCCATCGTGTGGCCCACCATTTCCGGGATGACCGTCGACCGGCGCGACCAGGTCTTGACCACCTTCTTCTCGTTCGCCCGGTTCATCTGCTCGATCTTCTCGAGCAGCGGCGTGTCGACGAAGGGACCCTTCTTGAGTGATCTGCTCATGATGCCTACTTGCTCCGCCGCTGGACGATGAAGCGATCGGTCGTCTTGCGGTTGCGCGTCTTATAGCCCTTGGTCGGCACGCCCCACGGCGTCACCGGATGGCGGCCGCCGGACGTCTTGCCTTCACCGCCGCCCAGCGGGTGATCCACCGGGTTCATCGCAACGCCGCGGTTGTGCGGACGCCATCCCAGCCACCGGTTCCGGCCCGCCTTGCCCACCGAGACGTTCTCGTGGTCGACGTTGCCCACCTGGCCGATCGTCGCCATGCACTCGGCGTTGACCAGGCGCACTTCACTCGACGGCATCCGCAGCGTCACGTAGTCGCCATCCTTCGCCACGAGCTGCACGGACGCGCCGGCGCTGCGCGCCATCTGGCCGCCCTTCCCCGGGCGCAGTTCCACGTTGTGGATCTGCGTGCCGACGGGGATGAACTTCAGCGGCAGCGCGTTGCCCGGCAGGATGTCGACGTGATCGCCGGAGACCAGCGTATCGCCCACCTTCACGCCCGCGGGCTGCAGGATGTAGCGCTTCTCGCCGTCGGCGTAGGTCAGCAGGGCGATGCGGGACGAGCGGTTCGGGTCGTATTCGATCGTCGAGACCTTCGCCGGAATGTCCTTCTTGTCGCGCTTGAAGTCGATCAGGCGATACGTCCGCTTGTGACCGCCGCCGCGCCACCAGGACGTCAGCTCGCCGTGGTTGTTGCGGCCGCCGGTCTTGCGGAGCGGCTCCGTCAGCGGCTTGTGCGGCTTCGTCGCCGTAATCTCGTCGAAGACCTGGACCGTCTGGAAACGGCGGCCGGGCGACGTCGGCTTGTACTTGCGAATAGGCATGTTTGCTTCCATCGACGCATCCGGGCGCGGATGCGTCCGGACTCCTTATGCGCCTTCCAGGAACTCGGGCACCTTCTCGCCGTCACGGAGGCGCACGTACGCCTTCTTCCAGTCCGAGCGCTTGCCGAAGAACTTTCCTTGACGCTTGACCTTGCCGTGCGTCATGGCCGTCCGCACGTTGGCCACCTTCGCGCCGAGCAGCTTCTCCACGGCCTGCTTGACTTCGACTTTGGTCGCATCGATGTGGACGCGGAACACCAGCGATTGACTGTCCTGCTCGCGCAGGAGCGACGTCTTTTCGCTGACGAGCGGGCGCCGAATCACGTCTGTGAGCTTCATTACGACAACGCCTCCTGCAGCCGCTCGATGGCCGCCTGCGTCGCGATGACGCGCGTCGAGTCCATCACGTCGCGGGCCGAGATCCGGTTCGCCGCGAGGAACCGCACGCCGTCGATGTTGCGCGTCGACAGTTGCAGCTTCCCGTCCGGCACGACGTCGATCACGAGCGTCTTGCCGTCCGCCCCGAGGCCGCGCAGCATCTCCGCCGCCGCCTTCGTTTTGATCTCGCTGGCCGCCAGCGCGTCGACCACCGTCACCGCGCCCGCCTGCATCTTGAACGCGATGGCTTCGCGCAGCGCGCCGCGGCGCACTTTCTTCGGCAGCGCGAACGAGTAGTCACGCGGGCTCGGCGGGAACACCACGCCGCCCTTGCGCCACAACGGATTCCGCAGGTCGCTCACGCGCGCGCGGCCGGTGCCCTTCTGCTTCCAGAGCTTGCGTCCGCTGCCTTGCACGGCCGACCGGTTCTTGGCCTGGTGCGTGCCGCGCCGGCGCTCCGCGTTCTCATGCACGACCGCTTCCCAGATCACGTCCTTGCGGATGCGTCCGGCGAAGAGCTCGTCCTTGAGATCGACGGAGCCGACCTTCTGATTCTTGCTATTGACGACGTCGATGGTCATGGTTGTCCAGTCGTCAGTTGTCAGTCATCAGTGGTCAGTGCATTTCATTGATTGGAACCAATCGCTGAAATGAACTGCAAAACTGATCACTGATAACTGATAACTCCTCTACTTCTTGCCCTTGGTCGGCTTCTCCGGCTGCGGTTGCGGCTTTGGCTTGGCCGTGATGGCCTTCCGAATCACCAGATAGCCGCCCGGCGCGCCCGGGATGGCGCCGCGCAGGAGCACGAGGTGATTCTCCAGGTCCACCCGTATCACCTTCAGGTTCCGGGTCGTCACGCGGTCGGTGCCCATGTGGCCGGGGAACTTCTTCCCCTTGATCGTGCGCGACGGGAAGGATGATGCGCCGCCGGAGCCCGGCGCGCGATGGAACATCGAGCCGTGCGTCGCGGCGCCGCCGCTGAAGTTGTGGCGCTTGATGACGCCCTGGAAGCCGCGGCCCTTGCTGGTCGCGATCACGTCGACGACATCGCCTTCGGCGAAGATCGACGCGACGACTTCCTGGCCGGGCGTCAGCGGCTCGCTGCCTTTCGCGAGGCCCACTTCGCGGCGGACGCGCGTCGGCGGCACATTGGCCTTCTTGTAGTGGCCCGCCAGCGCCTTGTTCACGCGGGCGGGGCGCTCTTCGACGAGGCCCAACTGCACCGCTTCGTAGCCGTCGGTCCCGGCGTTCTTCGCCTGGACGACGACGCAGGGACCGGCTTTGACGACCGTGACCGGCGTCACGACGCCGTCGGCGCCGAACACCTGGGTCATCCCCATTTTTCTGCCAATGATGCCTGTGACCATGACTCTCTCGTTTGCGCGTCGGGCGCCTCACGCGTGCCGCGGGTGCGCGGCCGCGGGCGTCCTTCGGCGCCGCGTCCTACCTGTGGTCTTTGCCGAACGCCTTGATCTCGACGTCGACGCCTGCCGGCAGATCGAGCTTCATCAGCGCGTCGACGGTCTGCGACGTCGGCTCGAAGATGTCGATCAGGCGCTTGTGCGTGCGGATCTCGAACTGCTCGCGCGACTTCTTGTCGACGTGCGGCGATCGCAGCACCGTCCACTTGTTGATCTCGGTCGGCAGCGGCACCGGCCCCGCCAGACGCGCGCCCGTGCGCTTGGCCGTCTCGACGATTTCGCCGGTGGACTGGTCAAGCACGCGATAGTCGTACGCCTTGAGGCGGATGCGAATCTTGTCGCTGAATGCTGTTGACATGTTCTCTTCTCGACCTGTGTGCGACTGGTTGCCGCGCGCTCGCCCGGAGGCGTCGGCGGCGGGTGAAGCCTCACGCTCCACCCGCACCGAACCGTTCTCTTACACGAGAATTTCGGTGATCGTGCCGGCGCCGACCGTGCGGCCGCCTTCACGCATCGCGAAGCGCGCGCCGCGCTCCAGCGCCACCGGCGTGATCAGCTCGGCCGTCATCGTGACGTTGTCGCCGGGCATGACCATTTCGACGCCTTCCGGCAGGTTCATCGACCCGGTGACGTCCGTCGTCCGGATGTAGAACTGCGGACGGTAGCCGTTGAAGAACGGCGTGTGACGGCCGCCTTCTTCCTTCGACAGGACGTAGACCTCGGCCTTGAACTTCGTGTGCGGCGTGATGGAATTCGGCTTGGCCAGCACCTGGCCGCGCTCGACGTCCTTCTTTTCCACGCCGCGCAGCAGCACGCCGATGTTGTCGCCCGCCACGCCCTCGTCGAGCAGCTTGCGGAACATTTCGACGCCCGTCACGACCTTCTTCTGCGTGGCCGCGAAGCCCACGATCTCGACTTCCTCGCCGACCTTCACGCGGCCGCGATCCACGCGCCCCGTGACGACCGTGCCGCGACCCTGGATCGAGAACACGTCTTCGATCGGCATCAGGAACGGCTTGTCGATCTCGCGCTGCGGCAGCGGCACGAACTGATCGAGCGCTTCCATCAGCTTGAGAATCGAATCCTGTCCCTCGGCGTCGCCCTGCAGCGCCTTGAGCGCCATCGTGCGCACCACCGGGACGTCATCGCCCGGGAAGCCGTACGTCTTCAGCAGCTCACGCACCTCGAGCTCGACCAGGTCGAGCAGCTCGGGGTCGTCCACCGCGTCCACCTTGTTCAACGCCACCACGAGGTACGGCACATCCACCTGGCGGGCCAGGAGCACGTGCTCGCGCGTCTGCGGCATCGGACCGTCGGTCGCGCTCACCACGAGAATGCCGCCGTCCATCTGCGCCGCGCCCGTGATCATGTTCTTCACGTAGTCGGCGTGGCCAGGGCAGTCCACGTGTGCGTAATGGCGATTCTTGGTCGAGTATTCGACGTGGCTCGTCGCGATCGTCAAAATCTTCGTCGAGTCACGGCGGCCCTGCGATTCAGACGCCTTGGCCACCTCGTCGTAGGACACGAACTTTGCCCACCCCTTGTCCGCCGCGACCTTCGTCAGCGCCGCCGTCAGGGTTGTCTTGCCATGATCGATATGGCCAATCGTGCCCACGTTGACGTGGGGTTTCGACCGATCAAACTTCTCCTTGCCCATGCGCGTGTCTTCCTCTGTGTGTTGTAGGACGGCTCTTCAGGGCCGCCATCACCCAATGGACGGCGGGGCCACGCCCCGCCCTACTGGGCACATCCACTGGAATGCGCCACTCCCCGCTCCGCATTACCCGGCGCGCTCTCGCGCGCTACTTGCCCTGAATGCGAGCCACGACTTCTTCACTGATGTGCGACGGCGCCTGCTCGTACCGATCGAAGTGCATCGAATACGTGGCGCGGCCCTGCGTCCGTGAACGCAAGTCGGTCGCATACCCAAACATCTCGGACAACGGCACCCGCGCGTTCACGAGCTGCGTGCCGCCGCGCGCCTCCATCGACTGGATCCGCCCGCGCCGGCTGTTCAGGTCGCCCATGATGTCGCCCATGTATTCCTCGGGCACCACCACTTCGACCCGCATGATCGGCTCGAGCAGCACCGGCGCGGCGCGCTTCGCGGCGTCCTTGAACGCCATCGAGCCCGCGATCTTGAACGCCATTTCGTTCGAGTCGACGTCATGGTACGAGCCGTCGTACAGCTCGATCTGCACGTCGTCCACCGGATACCCGGCGAGCACACCCGTCGTCAGCGCCTCGCGAATCCCTTCGTCGATCGGCTTGATGAACTCGCGCGGAATGGTGCCGCCCACGATCGAGTTGATGAACTCGTAGCCTTCGCCCGGCTGACGCGGGATCAGATGGATCTTCGCGTGGCCGTACTGGCCGCGGCCGCCCGTCTGCTTGATGTAGCGGCCTTCGCCGTCCGCCTGACGGGTCAGCGTTTCCTTGTAGGCGACCTGCGGCTTGCCGACGCTCGCCTCGACGTTGAACTCGCGCTTCAACCGGTCGACGATGATTTCCAGGTGCAGCTCGCCCATGCCGGCGATGACCGTCTGGCCCGTCTCCTGATCGGTGCGGACGCGGAAGGTCGGGTCTTCGGCCATCAGCTTCGCGAGGCCCTGACCCAGCTTCTCCTGGTCGCTCTTCGTCTTCGGCTCGATCGCCAGCGAAATCACCGGCTCGGGGAAGTCCATCGCTTCGAGCAGCACCGGCTTCTTCTCGTCGCAGATGGTGTCGCCCGTCGTCACGCTCTTCAGCCCGACGGCCGCCGCGATATCGCCCGCGTAGACTTCCTTGATCTCCTCACGCTTGTTCGCGTGCATCTTGAGGAGACGGCCGATGCGCTCGGTCTTGCCCTTCGTCGCGTTGAAGGTGGAAGACCCGGCGGTCATGACGCCCGAGTAGACGCGGATGAACGTCAACTGACCGACGAACGGATCGGTCATGATCTTGAATGCCAGCGCCGAGAACGGGGCCGCGTCGTCGGACGGCCGCTCGATCGTCGTGGCTTCGGCCTTGTTCGTGTCGAGTCCCTGAATCGGCGGGATGTCCACCGGCGACGGCAGGTAATCCACCACCGCGTCGAGCATCGGCTGGACGCCCTTGTTCTTGAACGCCGATCCGCAGATCACGACGACGAACGGCGCCTTCTCTTCGCGGACGGACTTGAGGACGCGCTTGCGCAGCGCCGCCTTGATCTCCGCCTCGGTAATCTCTTCGCCGCCGAGGTACTTCTCGAGGATGCGATCGTCCGCTTCGCTGACCTTTTCGATCAGCTTCTCGCGGAATTCCTTCACCTCGGCCGCCATGTCGGCCGGGATCTCGTCGACGATGTAGTCCGCGCCCATCGTCTCGTCCTTGTAGCGGATGGCCTTCATCCGCACGAGGTCGATGACGCCCGCGAACTTGTCCTCGGCGCCGATCGGCAACTGGATCGCAACCGGATTCCCCTGCAGCTTCGACTCGATCTGCTCCAGCGTCCGCTTGAAGTCGGCGCCGACGCGGTCCATCTTGTTGACGAAGCAGATGCGCGGCACGCGGTACTTGTCCGCCTGGCGCCACACGGTCTCCGACTGCGGCTCGACACCGGAGACGGCGTCGAACACCGCGACGGCCCCGTCGAGGACGCGCAGCGAGCGTTCCACTTCCGCCGTAAAGTCCACGTGCCCGGGCGTATCGATGATGTTGATCCGATGATCGCGCCAGGTGCAGGTGGTCGCGGCGGACGTAATCGTGATCCCGCGCTCCTGCTCCTGCTCCATCCAGTCCATCACCGCGGTGCCTTCGTGCACCTCACCGATCTTGTAGGTGATGCCCGTGTAGAACAGGATGCGTTCCGTCGTCGTCGTCTTCCCGGCATCGATGTGGGCCATGATGCCGATGTTGCGACACTTACTGAGTGCGACTTGCCGTGGCATTGTTCGTTTCTGACTTCCAGCGTCCTACTGCTGACAACCGGCAATAAACTGACTGACGACTATGAAACACGACTACCAGCGATAGTGCGCGAACGCCTTGTTGGCTTCGGCCATGCGATGCGTGTCTTCGCGCTTCTTGACGGCGCCGCCGCGCAGATTGGAGGCGTCGAGCAGCTCGTTGGCCAGCTTCTCTTCCATCGTCTTGCCGTCGCCCCGGGACCGCGCGTACCCCACGATCCACCGGATGCTGAGCGACAGACGGCGATTCGGATTCACCTCGATGGGCACCTGATAGTTCGAGCCGCCGACGCGGCGCGACTTCACTTCGAGGTTCGGCTTGGTGTTGTCGATCGCCTTCTTGAACACCTTGAGCGGATCGTCGCCGGTCTTGTCCTTGACGATGTCGAGACTGCGGTACAGGATGCGCTCCGCGGTGCTGCGCTTGCCCGCGCTCATCACCGTGCTGATGAACTTCGTGACGAGCGTGCTGTTGTAGAGCGGGTCCGGCAGGATCTCGCGCTTCGGAATCTCTCGTCTGCGTGGCATATCGTGTTACCTATTTCTTGGGCCGCTTGGCCCCGTACTTGGAGCGTCCCTGCTTGCGGCCCTGCACGCCCGTGGCGTCCAGCGTGCCGCGCACGACGTGATAGCGCACGCCCGGCAGGTCCTTCACACGGCCGCCGCGAATCAGAACGAGCGAGTGTTCCTGCAGGTTGTGACCGACGCCGGGAATATAGGTCGTGACTTCGATGCCGTTGGTCAGGCGCACGCGGGCGACCTTGCGAAGCGCCGAATTCGGCTTCTTCGGTGTCTGCGTGAACACACGCACACACACGCCGCGCTTCTGCGGACTCTCCTGCAGCGCAGGACTCTTGGTCTTACTGATGACCTTGCTGCGGCCCTTGCGGACCAACTGACTGATTGTCGGCACAAGCTCTCCCAGCGTGCAGAACGGGACAACAGGCGACACCCGCACTGTCATCCCTGACAACAGCATGCCCGCCCGCGCGCATCAGACGGCGCGAACCGGGCGTCCCAGGCCTAAAAGCATGAGCCCCACCGTGAGGTGGAGCGCTTGGCACCTGAAACTGGCTACCCTATTACGTGTTATCTCGCGTGACGGGGCTACTGGCGAGCAGCGGCCCACACTACGAAAGAGGCGTATTCGCCTTCTTGTCCAGCGGACGGAACCAGATAGGGTGTCCTGGCTCCGACAAAACCCTCAGACTATAGCACACGCACGCCGCGAGGCTCAAGTCTCGTCGTGCGTGCGACAAGGACCGATGATGTCCCCCAGAAGCCTTTGCAGGCGTCTTGCAGAACCTTCAGGTTCCGCGTCCTGGGGGCTGCGTCCTTGTCCGTGCGGTGGTGCGCGGCGCAGGAAGGACCGTCGCCGCATGTCTGAATCACTGAGGATAGCACAGAATTTTCCGCTCGCACAGACGCCGCCGGACGCGTCTGCGTACCACCTGCTCGACGCGGGCGGCGGCGAACGGCTCGAGCAATGGGGGCAGTACCGGCTGCGTCGCCCCGATCCGCGCGCGCCCGCGGACGCGGACGAGCGTCGCGCGGCGCCGGCGCTGTGGGCGGACGTCGATGCCTGGTATGAAGGCGCGGCGGGCCGGGGATGCTGGCGGCGATTGACCGACGTCCCGGAACGCTGGGTCGTCCACCACGGCGGCCTGGCATTCCAGATCAAGCTCGCGCCGTTCAAACACACCGGCCTGTTCCCCGAGCAGGTCGATCACTGGCGCTGGCTCGCCAGGACGGCCAGCCGTCTGCGCGACGCCGATCGCGCCGACAGCGCCGATGGCCACGATGCCGCGGGCGCTCGTCCTCATGTGTTGAACCTGTTCGCGTATACGGGCGGCGCGACGGTGGCGCTCGCGCGCGCGGGTTGTCAGGTGACGCACGTCGACGCGTCCAGGCCGGCGCTGGTGTGGGCGAAGGAGAATGCGCGATTGAACGATCTGCCAGCCGACGCGGTGCGATGGATCGAAGACGATGCGGCGGCGTTCGTACGGCGTGAGGTCCGCCGCGGAAAGCGGTATCGGGGCGTGGTGCTGGATCCGCCCGCCTTCGGCCGCACGCCGTCCGGCGCCGTGTGGAAGCTGGATCGCGACCTGCCCGACCTGCTGCGCGCCTGCGCCTCGCTGCTCGACGCGTCCGCCTTCGTGCTGATCAACGACTACAGCGACGCCGCCGACGCGGACCACCTCGCCACGATGCTCGCCGACATCATCCGCCCGCGCGACGGAAAGCCCCGCGTCGACCGCGGCCGCCTGCGCCTGACGTCCACCCACGGCAGCGTCCTGGACACCGGCGCCTACGTACGCGCGACGCCGCGCTGACGCGCACGCGACGGCTCTTCTTTGCCGCCTCGCCATTGCGAGCGTCGGGGTTGACGATCAGGCGCACGAAAGGCCTGCCGAAGAAGGTCGACCTGTGAGGTTCCTCCTCGATACCAACGTGATCTCGGAGCGGGTCAAACCGCGGCCGGAGCCGAGTGTCGTTGGACGACGCGTCATTGACGCGCGCTCTCAGGCGCGGGCTTCGACCGACGGTCTTCGAGCTGACGGCCTCTTCGCCTGTTCTCCTCTATCCTGAAACACTCGCTATCCGGACGCTGCTGAAGCCGTGTCGCTGGACGGGGCGATGTCGCCGATCGTGACGTCGCGTTCGTCGAAGGCGGACCGGTCGTCGCGCAGCCACCAGGAGCGCAGGGCGTCGGGACGTTGTTCCAGCACGGACAGGATGATGTAGTGCAGGTTCGGCCAGGCGCGTTCGAGGTCGTGGATCGAGGGACGCGCGGGGTGGTCGGGGTGCGAGTGATAGAAGCCGATCAGGTCGAGGCCGGACTCCGAGGCGGCGCGCTCGGCGGCGCGATAGTCCTGCGGACGGATCAGGAAGCGGCGGCGCGGACCTTCTTCCGTCGTGTTCGGCAGCGGCAGCGCACGCACGACTTCGGCCGGATCCGCGCGGCCGATCAGCGCGCCGCAGCATTCGTGCGGATACGTCTGCGCGCCATGCGCCCGGATGACGGTGAATGCGTCGGGTGACAGGACCAGCACCGGAAATTCGCTCACGACACCACCTGTTCCTGCGTCGACGCCTGGTCCTCGCGGGCCGCGCTGGCGTCGCGACTGAGCGGCGAATCCGACAGATACCGCTCGCCGCCATCCGGAAACACCGTCACCAGGACGGCGCGTTCGAGCGGCGCGGCCGTGCGCAGGACACCAACGAGCCCGGCCGCTCCGGACATGCCGACGAGAATGCCTTCCTCACGCGCCAGCCGGCGCATGATCGCCGACGCCGCTTCCGTCTCGACCCGCAGATCGACGTCCGCCAGCGCCGGATCGTAGATGCCCGGCACGATCGCCGTCTCCATGTGCTTCAACCCTTCGAGCCCATGCCACGCGGAGTCCGGTTGAATCGACACCAGCGTGACGTCCGGCTTCTCATGCTTCAAGCGGCGCCCCGTCCCCATGAACGTGCCACTCGTGCCCAGCCCCGCCACGAAGTGCGTCACCCGTCCACCCGTCTGCTCCAGAATCTCCACCGCCGTCGTCTCATAGTGCGCGCGCCAGTTGGCGTCGTTGTTGTACTGATCGGCGTAGTAATACTTCGTCGGCTCTTCGGCTGCCAGCTTCCGCGCCCTGCGGATCGCACCGTCGGACCCTTCCAGCGGATCCGTCCACACGATCTCCGCGCCGTACGCCTGCAACAGTTGTTTCCGTTCCTGGCTGACGTTGGACGGCACGCACAACGTCACCGGGAAGTTCAACGCGGCGCCCAGCATCGCGTAGGCAATGCCGGTGTTGCCCGAGGTCGCGTCGAGCAGCCCCCGGCCCGGACGCAGCCCACCGCTGCGCAACGCGTCCTGGATGATGCGCGCGGCCGCGCGATCTTTGACGGATCCGCCTGGATTGCGCGATTCGAGCTTCGCGTAGATCTCGATGCCGGCCCGCGGCTCGAACCGCCGCAGCCGCACGAGCGGCGTCGATCCGATGCAGGTCAGCACCGAGGATTCCAGCGGATCCGCAAGGAGCACGGTCTCTGATGGTCGTCCGGCGGCTAGTGTCATAGCAGGGCTCCGACGGTCGATCGTGATGGGTACCAGCACCGCGCGCCGGCCTGAGACGCAGTGCCGGCCACAAAATGCAGTGTTGGCCATAAAAAACAAAAGGCCCGGGAGGTGATGCCTCCCGGGCCCTGAATCTTCGGCCGCGTGTGAGAGTCTAGGACTTTGTCAGACCAGACTGCCAGGCTCTCCAAGCGACGACACCAGGACTTCGGGGGCGCGGAGCGCCCAACAACAACAGCAACAAGCGCTGATCCTGGTGGTCAGTGTCATAACGGCCTACTGAGCACTTTGCCCGATTCGGCGCGCGCCGTCAAGGGCCGCGTACCGGGCAAATGCGACAGACGTCACGCCGGACGTGTCCGACCTAGTTCCGGCCTTCCGGCTTCGACGCGGCCGCCGCCGGTTTTTCGAACTGCTTCTCATCCACGGGTCCGTTGATCGTGACGGTTTCCCGCGTGGCGGACATCATCTCCTGTCCGTTGAAGCTCACCGCGTGCTTGAACGGCAGCGTCAGGCCCTGCCCCGCGTCGCGGAAGTCGCTGAAGACGTCGCTGACGTCTCCCGGCGGTCCGCCGGCGGGCGGCTCACCGCGATATTTCAGGCGGAGGACGCGACCCGTCCCGTCGATGCCCAGCGTGAGGACTTCGCCGCCGTATTCCACGACGACGTCTTCGACCGGCGTGTCGCCGACCTTGTCCGCGCCTTTGGCCGTCGCCTTGAACCCGGACGCGTTGCGCTGACGCAGGATCAGCCAGGGCACGTGCAGCAGTTCCTTCGCCAGCTTCGCGCGCTGCGAGTCCGGCAGATCCTGCGCGCCGCCCGGCGTGATGACGAAGGCCTTGCCCTTGTCGAGCACCATCGAGATCGTCCCCATCGGCATCGACAGTTCCTGCCGCAACCGATCGGGCACCACCAACTGGACGTTGACCTTGATGTCCATCGCGCCCTGCGGGGCCTGCAGCGAGAACGTGCTCTTCTCGGCGAAGCTGGTGACCGCGTCCAGCGCCTTCGCGCCGCCGATCGCCGTGACGGCCTTCTCGATCAGCGCCTTGCCCTTGCTCGCCGCCTCGGGCGATGCGTCCACGGGCGACGCCGACGCGCCGGACGAAGGCTCGGGAATGGCGATGTCCACCGTCGTCACCTGTCCGAACGTCGAGAGCGGCTTGTCGAATCCATCGCCCGGCCCGACGACAACGATGGCGACCTGACCGGGCGTGATGTACTTGCGCGCGGCGGCGGCGACTTCGGCGGTCGTGACCTTTTCGATGCCGGCGCGATACGTGTCCAGCCAGTCGAGCGGCTGTCCCCAGTATTCGTACGACAATTGCTGGCCGAGCACTTCCGACGGCGAGTCGGAGTTGAAGATGAACGAGTTGAGGATGGAGGACTTCGCCAGCGTGACCTCGGCATCGGTCGGCGGCCGCGTGTTCTGCAGGTCCTTGACCTCGGTCAGCAGCGCCTCGATGCCCGCGGCGGTCGTTTCCACCTTCGTGCTCATCCCCATCGTGAATGGCGCGACGCGGGTCCAGCCGGCGCCGGCGCCACCGCTGACGGAGTAGGCCAGGCCCTTCGCCGTCCGCACGGACGAGAACAGCCGCGACGCAAAGCCGCCGCTCAGCACTTCGTTCATGATCTCGACGGCGAAGAAGTCCGGGTTCGTCCGCAGCAGCGTTCCCTGATGCCCGACGCGGATGAAGGACTGGGTGGAGTCATCCTTGACGATCTGGAACACGCCCGCGGGCGACGTCGGCCGCGGCTGCGGCGGGGGCTCGACCGGCGCGTTGGCCTTCGGCCAGTCGCCGAAGGCGTCGGTCACGAGCTTCCGGGCTTCCGCCACGGTGATGTCGCCGACGATGCCGAGGATGATGCGGTTCGGCTGGACGTAGGCCTTGTGCCACGCGATGAGATCCTCGCGCGTGATGGCGCCGATGGTGTCGTACGTTTCGACGCGCGCGTAGGGCGAGTCCGCGCCGTAGATCGCTTTCGTGTACTCGCGCGCCAGGATGCCGCCGGGGTTGTCGTTCTGACGGGCGATCGACGAGTTCGCTTCGTTGATCGTGATCTTCAGCCGGTCCGCGTCGAACGCCGGCTTCCGCAGCACGTCCGCGAAGACCTTCAGCACCGCCGGCACATCCGCCTTCAACGCGCTCATCGTCGCGCTGCCCGAATCGGCGCCGACGCCGGTCTCGACCGCCGCGGCACGGCCTTCGAGGAATTCATCCAGCGCGTCCGGCTTCATGGCCTCGGAGCCGCCGGCGCGCAGCATGTCGCCCGCGATCGTCGCGAGTCCGGTCTTCTGCGGCGGATCGAAGAGCGAGCCGGCGCGGATCAACGCGGTCATGTTGACGAGCGGCAGCTCGTGGTCCTCCATGACCATGACGACCATCCCGTTGTCGAGGACAAAGCGGGCGGGCTTGGGCACGGAGAACTGCGGGAGCGGCGGATACTTGAGCTGATCGGGCCGCTGCACCTGCGCGTCGACCGGCGCAGAGCCCGTCAGCACCGCCAGGATCAGGGCCGCCAGGATTAGCGGCGCGCCGATCGGCGCTCGCGCCCATACGCGAGTGGAACGAGGCAAGAAACGACTCATGAGGAAACCTCGCACGGTCATGGGACGCCGGGCCTAACGGCCCGCCCCCGCTCCGGATCCGGTGGGCGCGGGGGCCGTGGTCGACTCGATGCGGGCCACCGTGCGGTTGGATTCTTTGAACAGGGCCGTCGCGACCCGCTTGATGTCGGCCTGCGTCACCTTGTCGACGCGCTCGACGTAGCGGAACAGCTCGCGCCAGTCCCCGAACAGCGTGTGATACGACACCAGTTGCTCGGCCAGGCCGCCGTTGCTGTTGAGCGACCGCAGCAGGTCCGCCTTCGTGCGCGTCTTGAAGCGCGTCAGCTCTTCGTCCGTGACGCCGTCCGTCTGGATCTTCTGGAACTCCGCGCGAATCGCGTCGCGAACCGCGTCGTTCGTGATGCCGCGCGCCGGCACGCCAATCACCACCCAGAGGTTCGGATACTTGACGCCCGGGAACCCGGACGCGCCCTGCACCGCGACCGCCAGCTTCTTGTCGCGCACGAGCGAGCGATAGAGCCGCGACGTCCGTCCGCGCGAGAGGATGTCCGACAACGCGTCGTAGCTCGGCTCGTCCATCGACGTGCTCGCGGGCTTGTGATAGCCCTCGATGTAAATCGGCTGCGACGGATCGCGCAGCGTGATCGACACCTCGCCGATCTGCGGCGGTTCCACCGTGCGCAGCGACAGCGGATCCGGACGCGAGGGAATGCGGCCGAAGTACTTGTCGATGATCGGGATGATCTCCTTCGCCTTCAGCCCGCCGACGATCGCGGTCACGAGGTTGGACGGACCGTAATACTGATCGAAGAACGCGCGCGCGTCGGTGATCGTGAGCCGATCGAGGTCGCTGCGATAGCCGACGGGCGGCTGGCGGTACGGATGCGCGGAGTAGGCCGCGTCGGAGAAGCGCTCGAAGAGGCGGCCGGTGGGCTGGCTCTCCGTCCGCATGCGGCGTTCTTCGACGACGACATCGCGTTCCTTGTAGAACTCGCGGAAGACGGGCCGCCAGAAGCGCTCGGATTCGAGGTAGGCGAACAGCTCGAACTTGTTGACGGGCATCGCGTAGAAATACACCGTCGAATCGGCGCTCGTGCCGGCGTTCAGTCCGACGCCGCCCTCGCGCGCGACGAGCTCGTCGAACTCGTTCTTGCGGACGTATTGCTCGGCGGCGGTGTTCTTTTCCTGGAACGCCTTGTGGAGGCGCTCGACCTGCGCCTTGTCCGGCTGGACGGCGCTGCGTGCGCGCTCGTAGGCCTGATACGCGGCTTCGAGCTCGTCGATCGCAACCTTCTCTTTCGCGTAGTCGGTCGTGCCGATCACTGGCGTGCCTTTGAACGCCATGTGCTCGAACATGTGCGCGATGCCGGTGCGGCCGGTGGGATCCTGCGCGGCGCCGACGTCAGCCTGCGTCGCGAACGAGAACACGGGCGCGCCAGGCCGTTCGAGGATCAGGAAGGTCCAGCCGTTGGGCAGGATGTGGACGGTCAGGCGTTTCTCGAAATCCGCGAGCGACTGCGCGGCCGCGGGCGCGGCGGACAGCCACAACGACAGACACACACCCGCGAGCGCGACCCATCGGCGCGATCCGCGGGACCAGGCGCGACTCCGGGACGGAGCAAGCGCGGCAAGGGACATCAGCGGCCACCTTTCGAAGCCTGCGTCCGGCCGACGGTGTCGACCGGCGCAAGTACGCGTATCATCAACACACTGAGAACCGGATTATGGGGCCTTCGCGACCGCGGCCGCAAGTCGGGGCTCACGCCTGAAACGGCCGTCTTTGATAGGACGAGCGCACCCGGTCCCCTGGTTTCCTGACGCATGTCCCCTTCTCCTGCTCCGGCCGCCCGCGCGCGGGCGCGTCTCGTCTGGCTGCTCGTCCTCGGCATCCTCCAACTGGTCGTCGCCTTCTGCTGGTTGACGGCAATTCCGCCGTTCGAAGGGCCGGACGAGCTCCAGCATTACGACTACGCCCGCTACGTCGCCGTCAACGGACGGTTGCCGGATCGGCCGCCGCGATCGGCGAACGCCGACGGCTGGTATACGGGTCAGTGGATCCAGGAGCCGCTGTACTACTGGACGCTCGGCCAGATCCTGCGGACGCTGGGCCCGGACGTGGCGAACGCGCCGTTGAGCATGCACGAGAACCCGCACTCCGCGTTCCAGCGGAACGGCTATCAGGCCTCGCTGCTGCGACACGACACGCCGCTCGACCCGCCGCTTCGCCGCGGCCTGCTCACCGCACGCCTCGTCAGCACCGCCGCCGGCCTCGTTCTCATCCTGTCGACGTTCCTGGCCCTGCGATCCGTCTCCACCGACACGATCGCCGGCTTTGCGACGCTGTGCCTGCTGCTGATCCCCGAGTTCGGCGTCCGCTTCGCCGTCGCCGCCAACGACCTCGTCGCCGCGGCGCTCGCCAGCGTCGCCGCGATGCTGGCCCTCGGCCTCGACACGACACGCCACCGCTGGACGCGATCGCTCGCGACCGGCGCCTTCGCCGGCCTCGCGGTCGCCGTCAAGCTGACGGCCGGCATCGCGATCCCGATCGCCTTCCTCGCGCTGTGGTTCCAGCGACGCCCGCCGCGCGCGATCTGGTGGCGCCACGTCGCGGCCTGCGCCGCCGGCGTCACGCTGGCGGCCGCGTGGGTGTTCATCCGCAACTGGCTGCTGTTCGGCGACCCGCTGGCCGCGCCGATGAAGTTGATCGTGCTGCAACAGGTGGCGGCGCGTCAGACCGTCGACGCGATGAACGTGTCGTCGCTCCTCACGCTGACCGACTATCTGTTCCGATCGTTCTGGGCCGCCGCCGGCTGGACCGCCGTCGGCCCGCGCGCGGCCTGGCCGTGGACGGTGTACGGCGTCATCTCGACCGCCTGCGCCCTGCTGATGCTGATCGCACTCCTGCCGGCACGCCGCCGCACCGGACAGGAGGAGGACGCCGACGTCCAGCGGCGGACGCGCGCGGCGGTGTGGATGTCGGCGGTTGCCGTCCTCCTGCAGACGAGCGGCATCGTCTTCGCGCTCTCGCAGTACGCGGGCGGACGCACCGCGCGTTACCTGCTGCCGGTGATCGTGCCCCTGCTGGTGCTGGTCGTGCGCGGCGCGATGCGCCTGGCGGACGTCGGCCGCCTGAACGGCACGCTGCGCATGGCGGCGGCGGGACTGGTGCTGGCGGTGCTGCTGGTTGCCTGGCTGGAAACGTACAGTGACATCGCGCGCGCGTTCGGCTCCGGACGGAACCGCGAGGCTGGATGGATGGGCGCGTGGAGGGGCGCGTCGATCGACGCGGGGCAACGACCGTTGTCGTCCGCTGCCACGCCCGCGCCACTCCTGGCCCTCGACGCATCCTAGCGCTCGACGCGCGAGGGCCGCACGCTAGTGGCGGCGCTATTGGCGGCGCTACTGGTGGATTCGGGTCACCTTGAGCCCGCGCTGCTCCAGCAGGGCGATGATGCCCGTGTCGCCCGCGTAGTGCAGCGCGCCGACCGCAATGAAGTGGACCAGCTCGGGGCGCGCCGCGCGCCGCGCGAGCAGCCGGTCGACCATGATGCGGTTGCGCTGGTGCAGCGCGCGATCGCTGAACTTCTGCAGCAGTTCCGGATCGTCCTTCATCGAATCGGTCATGAGCCGCTGCAGCGCCGAGAGATCGCCGGTCAGGTAGACGTCGATCGTCTCACGCGTCGCCGATTTGCCGGTACGGCTCTCGTC
>Ga0187894_10000716_pt1 | contig 44781 bp, 42 predicted proteins | sample GBC1701081metaG_FD_136650 | JGI IMG/M metagenome (GOLD analysis project Ga0187894, IMG submission 136650) | White microbial mat communities from a lava cave in the Kipuka Kanohina Cave System on the Island of Hawaii, USA - GBC170108-1 metaG ... | reverse complement strand
TGATATTGATTGGCAAATACTCGGCGGATATGAAGGCTCGCCGTTTACACCATGCGGACGTGGACGTCCGCGCTCCCAGTAATAATCTTCTTACTTTTCGTGACAATTTTTCGGTCTTCATTCCCGAAGTTGCCGCCGTTCGTTTGTGACAGTAAACTGTCAGACTATGCAACAGAAGAGCGCGGCGATTATCGTCATCGGCAACGAAATTTTAACCGGCAAATCGGAAGACCAGAATGCCAGCTATCTGATAAAGCAATTATACGAGCTTGGCGTTGCGTTGAAGCGCGTGGTGATTATCCCGGATGATGTAGACGATATTATCAATGCGGTGCGCGACTGTTCTGCCAGATTCGATTATGTCTTTACTTCAGGCGGCATCGGTCCGACGCATGACGATTTAACCATACCGAGCATTGCCCGCGCCTTCAATCGCCCCATCATTCGTCACCCGGAACTGGAAGCCCTGATTCGCGGTTATTTTGGCGAGCGTGTCAATGAGACAAAACTGCGACTGGCGGATGTGCCGGAAGGCTCGCAGTTAGTTGGCGGCAATACGGTAAATTGGCCCATTTTGGCAGTCGAAAATGTTTACGTGCTGCCGGGAGTGCCGGAGTTTTTCCGGCGCAAATTTGATGCGATTCGGGAGCGTTTCCGCGCCGCGCCGTTCTATGTCTGTATGATCTTCACTCTTGAGGAAGAGTTGGAGATTGCCACGCGCCTCAATGAAGTGGCGGCAGCGCATACAGCAGTTGAAATCGGCTCATATCCGGTCTTTGGCGATGAGGATTACCGCGTTAAAGTGACCATCGAATCGAAAGAACGCGCTGCCGTTGAAGAGGCGCGGCAGGCGTTGCTTACGCGCCTGAAAATCGAAGAGATTGTCCGCACCGAAGCCAATTACGAATAGCTTGTACGGCAAACGCGACTGTCTGCGCCCGCGCTCCCGGTGACATTTTCTCTGACTTTGCCCGTACAATCATCCGGCTTCTTTGACAATCTCTTTCTCGATGCGGCGGTCGGGGATGAACCACATCACGGCGACAATGATATAAAGCGTCCAACCCATCCACGCTCTGACCAGAGAAAGCGAAATAGCTATGACATAAATAACCAGCGAAATTGTGCTTTTGAAATCGCTGCCGACAGCCGTAGCCAGTGTTGAATCTTTGCCGTGATGAGCGATGAGAGTGCGGCTGAGAATAAAGTAAGCAATGCCGCTACAGAACAGGACAACGCCATAGATGGCAACCGGCGCTTCGGCGAAATGATTTTCACCCATCCAGCCGGTGGTGAACGGAATCAGCGACAGCCAGAACAAACAGATGCAGATTCGCCCACAGAATCGCGCCGTTGACCTGGCGGGCTGCCTGTAACATATGGTGATGATTGTTCCAATAGATGCCGACAAAGACAAAACTGAGCAGATAGCTGAGAAAAACCGGAATCAGCGGGCGCAAGGCTTCCAGATCGGTTCCGTGCGGCGCTTTTAATTCCAGTACCATAATGGTAATAATGATGGCAATAACGCCATCGCTGAAGGCTTCCAGTCTGCCTTTGGTCATTGGCTATGCCTCTTTGCGGAAAGATTGAGGAGCGAGCTTCTTGATTATTCAGATACGACAGATTGCCACGCGGCGGCGGGTCTGCCCATCCATATCCACGCGATGTAGTCCGCCAGTGGCGGATTGCCGCCGATGGCTTTCAGGCGAGCGTGAACCTGCCCGCGATGATAGAGACTATGGAGCGTCACCTGTAGCATGGTTTCGCCAAGCGTTGAACTTTCCGGTGGGCGACCGAGTTGCTTTTCGACCATATCCGCCCACGGCAACGGCAATGGCGCTGCCAGCCTTTCGTTGCTCACCGCAGCCAGATACGCGAAGCCTTCGGCGTAGTAAGAGCGTCCCCACTCCATCAACGATGGCAGATTGTCGAAAGTCGGATACGGCGGCGTGAGCGGCTTACCGTGCCAGACGTGCAGAAAGGCGCGTTGTACGAGGTGCAAATGATTGAGATAGTCGCGCAACTTCTCATCAGTTGCGGCGTTCTCGGCGGCAAGCACAGCCGTCCACATCGCCGCATCCGCCCATTCCATGTGGTGGTAAAGGTCGGTAAGGAAAGATTGATTTATCATAGCAGTCTCTTCATAGCGATTTGCTGGTTGCGTTCCGGCTCAAGCGGTTTTCCGGCGACAGCATTATTTATTATGCTTCACCAGTTTTAGCGAGCCATCTTGTACCAAACCGATACCGGAGACATAATACTTGTACTCTTTGACGCCCGGTTCGAGCGGCGTGGTCTCTTCCACCTTCAGACAGTTTTTGAACTTTCCGGCGGACGTAGCAATGGTTTCTGTAAGGCTGACGATTTCGGCTCTGTCCATCGCCACTTTCGGGGCAATCTCCTGATAGTATCGCGCTTTCAAGGCAAGCTGCCCCGGCATCATCAGACCAAATTTCGCGTTGTTCTCTCCGGCAAGCCACGCGCCTTTGTGATTGACAATCTTGCTGTTGCGGTAGATGTCAACCTCTTCGCCGAAGTAATAGACATTGTTGGTGCGTTTGCTGATGGCGAAGAAATTGCGTGAGACTTCCTTGAGGTTGCCGTCTTTGGTTTCGCGTTCTTCAACGACGCGGGTTTCTACGCCATCTACAACCCGAGTGTCATTAAGAACCGTAATCGTCAGTTGCTCTTTGCTATTTTCAAAGTGCAACTGATAACCGGGTTCGAGAACGAAATACGGATTGCGCCCCGTCGGGGACAACTCGCCTTTCTCAACGGCAAATTCGCTTGTCCATGAGGTATCCGCGCTGCTTTGTTCAGCCGTGTGTGTTTGCTGTAGAAACAAACCGCAACCGAGCAAAAGAAAAGAGAGGCAAAAGGCAATCATTTTATACATGACCATTCTCCTGAGTGCTTATTATACGAGTAGGGACGCGGAATGTCGAATCAGTGCGGGCAGAGATAAGAAGAAGTGAGGTAGAGGCAAAAGCTAAGGGTGGATAAGATAAAAGAGATAAACCACCGAGACACCGCAGACACAGAGGTTGCACAGAGAAGAGGGCGAAATTTCAATCAGAAAAATGCAGCGCAGAGGCTCAGAGAAAACAGAGACAGCGCAGAGAGTTAAAATCTCTGTGCCGTCTCTGCGTCTGCGGTGTCTCGGTGGTGGAAGCCGTGTCTCCGCTACCGCTAATTGTACCACAAAGGGTATTATTTGTTACTATTAAGCGCGTTGAGCCGTGCGCCGAGTCGTCCGCCTTCGTGACAGTTGAGACAGGTAATGCTGAGGCTTTGCGCCGCTTTCGGATTTGCCTTCCATTTTTTGGCAACCGATTCATAAGGCGTATCTTTCAGCGCCGTGAGTATCCTGTCGAGGTATTGGTCAATTTCTTCTGTGCGTCCGGTGCGTTGCGAGGCTTGCGCCAACCCGCCGAGAACTTCGCCGCGAAAATGCACCGGCAAGCGGTCAAGCACCTGCGCCTGTTGTTTGTAGAGCGCTTGATAATGAGTGTACGCCTCTTGCCACGCCGCTGTCTGATATTCTTTCGGCAAGCGGTCGCCAAAGACGGCGAAACTGCCGCCGGTCACGGCATGGACGGCATCATTGCCTGATTTGTAGCTGCCAGCTTCCTGAAAGAGAGCAAGCGCCTGTTTGTACTTCTGTTGAAACTCGTCGTTGTTCTTGTTCTCGTAGGCGCGAACGGCGCGATAGAGAGTTGCGCCGCCTTTCCACGCCAGCAGATTGGCTTTTTGGTCGGGACGTTTTTCGAGCAGAATTTCGATATTCTTTTCGGCTCTGGCGAATTGTTCCATATCATCAGCTAAGAAACCGGCGAAGATGTCTTCGCGCACGAGGGTATGAACGGTTAGGCGAGTATCGGAAAGCGGCGGCTCGATAGATTGCGCCACCACGATGGTTGCCAACATCAGGACAACAACGATTCGTTTAATCATGTACACAGTTTGCGCCTCCAGAACGGTAATGTTGAATTGCCAGCGAGTCTATGAACGAAGAAACTGGAATGGCTCGCAGTCACATTTACGTTAGCCGTATTGAAAAAGTTTCGGCAGCAAAGATTTTCTCTTTGCCGGGTCTGAAACTACTCTTGGTCATAATATTTGCTCGGCTCTGTCGTCTTGCTGTCGGCTAAATCACAGAGGCGACGGAAATTTGGTAACATTGCCAGCCAAACATCTTCGCCTGCGGTTTCCACAACTTTTTGCTTAATTGTTGGACGGTGAACCAGATTCCGTTGTTTCAATAGAAAGATAATATCATCAAGGTCTTTTTGCCGTCCGGCGTTGATTTTCAGAATCACCAGCCATTCCGGGGTGACAAGGCGTAAGCCGTTCGACAGTTTAATGGCATCCCGCAGAGAGGCGCGGTAATACTTCTGATAACCGTCATTGCGTACAATCCAATCAACCTGAACGGCATATTTGCCGATTTGCAGCGTGGAACTGCTGCCGCCAAAACTCAGGCGATGATGCGGCGTGAGTGACAGATTATTCGAGGCGATAATATCCACATCTTTGGTGAGGCGCGGGCTACCGTAGAGGTGCATGGCAAGCCCGCCCGCCACCACCCAATCAATCTCTTCCTGCGCCGCCAGTTGTCCCGCCTGTTGCGCGGCTTCAACGCCTGTATCGGTAGCAATCATCGGTTGAGCAAGGCTTTTCGTCACCTGTTCGACAATGCGCTGATAATCATTTTCGCTCATAGCTTTGTTCCATATCAGTTACCTTCTGAAATCGTGCCTTTAATCCTTCGATTACTTCTTTATTTAACGACCAAACTTCAATCCATGAGCTATCAAAAACCACAATTATCAGCCATAGCTTTTTTGATGGACCGTCACGACGCGCCTCAAAACGCCCGTCAAAGAATTGATGAATAGTTTTGGTAAACTCCATCATCTCCGTACCTGAAAGCCTTCGTCGTTGCTCGCAAATTTCATAGAGTTCGCCATCTCTCATTATCGAATAATCTAAATCACGGCAAATCCAACGAGAGGTAAGTACCTTTTCACCTATAGCCGCAAGAACATCGCGCAGGTCTATTAAACAACTGCCGCCATTCACCTGCTTTCCGTCTTTAATCTTAATGCCCAACATTCAAATCTCTCTATGCTCATCAAACCTCGACCTGAAAGTTATACGATGTTCAACTGCCGATAATAACGGCTTTGATTACATCGCCGGGAGGAAGAAGAAGGCGATTGCCAGAATGACGTAAACTGCCAGCAGCAAGACGCCTTCCATCCAGTTTGATTCGCCGTCGGCGGCGACCTGGCTAACGACGCCAACCGCGATGGCGACGCTGATGACTTCAAAGGGCGTAAAGAGCAAGTCCATCGGTTTGCCGATTGCGTAACTCAGAAAGACCAGCACCGGGGCGACAAAGAGCGCAATCTGCATACTCGACCCGACAGCGATGTGATATGCCAAGTCCATCTGATTCTTCAACGCTACTAAAATCGCTGTGCTGTGTTCGGCAGCGTTGCCGATGATGGCGACGATAATCACGCCGACAAAAACTTCCGTCATGCCGAGCGATTTGGACGCCGGTTCGACGGCGTGAACGAGAATTTCGCTCATCCATGCGACCAGTCCGGTTGCCACAACCAGAGCAATCAGCGCCGTTCGCATCTTCATCGCCACTGATTCGTGATGCTCCTCGCTGGTGCCGAGATAGAGGTCTTTGTGAGTTCGCAAAGCAAAGATGAGGCTGAGAATATAGACGATAAAGAGGACGATGCAGATTTCCAGACTGAGATTTTTTTCTGCCGAAAGACTCCGCCCGCTTGTGATCCAGTGAAAGACTGCCGGAATCAACAGAGCAATGGCGCTCAGGAGCATCAGAGTCGCGCTCATCGAAGCTGCCGTTTGATTGAATTTCTGCGTCTTCTGCTTCATTCCGCCGGCAAAGATGCTCAAGCCTAAAACGAGTAGAAGGTTGCCGAGAATGGAGCCGGTAATCGAGGCTTTGACAACTTCCGCGAGTCCGGCGCGAATGCCTTGAAAGGCGATAATCATTTCGGCGGCATTGCCGAACGTGGCGTTCAATAAGCCGCCAATGCCCGCGCCAAAGCGTTCCGACAGGCTCTCCGTTGCTTTGCCCATCCATCCGGCAAGCGGCACAATCGCCAGCCCGGAAGCGATGAAGACATAGATCGGGTTCGCGTGTGTGAAGTTCAAAATCGCCGCAATCGGGATGAAGATTAACATTACATCCAGCCCGTGTTCAGCGAGTAACTTGCCGAGTTTCGTTTCCCTTGGTGCGCCTTTTGCTGCCGGTTTTGCTTTGTGTCTATCTTTAGCCTGTGTCATGTGAGAGAGCCTTTCTCCGCTAGAAATTCAAGTTGCGTGACGTAAAAAATCTGCGAGGCGAGATTTTATCAGGTATGCTTGTCGCTTCAAGTCAAATTGAGGCAGGTATGATTACCTGGGAGCACAGGCATCTTGCCTGCTTGATTCAAGCAGGCAAGATGCCTGCGCTCCCAGGGTAAGGAAAAAGCGATGAGCCGAATTTTTACACCGCACTATGGGCGTTTGCTGGATGATTTCGCAGTTGGCGACATCTACGCGCATTTGTGGGACGTGACGCTTGACGAGGGCTTGCTGGCGCTGTGCGCCGCCTCGTTTCTGGACGCCAATCCGTTGTATTCGAGCCGGCGGTTTGCGCGGGAAGCAGGCTTTCGTGACCGCGTGGTTCATCCGATGGTGTTGATGAATCTGGCGCTCAGTTCTTCGGTTCACGATGTTTCGGAGCAGGCAATCGCGCATCTCGCTTATATCAATTTGCAATTCCCCAATGCCGCTTATGCCGGTGATACCCTTTCGGTCATGTCGAAAGTATTGAGTGTCCGAGCTTCTGACTCAAAGCCGGATAGAGGCGTGGTTCACGTTCGCACCATTGGCATCAAGCAGGATGGCAAAGTGGTGGTCAGCTTTGAGCGCAAGGCATTGATTCCGACGGGCAAACTTGAACATCGCGGACACCGGGAAGCCGCCAACAATGCTGCGATTGCCGAATTATTTGCGGCAAGTGAAAACTCTTTACCTGAAAACGAAGTGCTGTTGCCGCCGGAATTATTGAACGGCAATAAAGCTCCAGTGTGGCACGGGCGACCGCGAGGAGTGTTTGAAGATTTCGAGATTGGCGACATCATTCTGCACAGCAACGGGCGCACTATCGGCGACAGTGAACATATGCAACTTACCATGCTGACGCGCAATAGTCATCCGCTGCACTTCGACGCGGTGTATGCAAGAGAGCGCAGTTTTACCGGGACGCGGGTGGTATGCGGTCCGCTGGTCTTTGCGTGGATTCACTCGCTGGCAAGCCGGGATGTGACGGCAAATGCGCTCTGGGAAGCGCGTTATGATAAAGGCAGCCATCCTGCCCCGGTGCTTGCCGGAGATACGCTCTTTGCCGCCTCGCGGGTGACGGCGAAACGCGATTTCAATGAACAAGCGGGAATCGTGACGTTGCAACTGCTGGGCGTGAAAAATGAGAATCCGGCGCAGTTGCTGAAACTAGGATTCGATCTGTTTGACAAACCATTCCAGCAAAAAGTCTTTGAGATTGAACGTGATATTTTATTGCCGAAAAGCGACTGGCTGAACGGTTGATTGTCGCAATGGAAATTTGTTTGTAGAAGCATAGCGAAGGCGCAATGCGCTTGCCTTTGTATCATAATGCTTTTATAGTTGCACCGCTTTACTCTTGAAGGAGCCTAACCACTCTTTCAACTCTCCTGAATGTCCTGTTGTCTCTTGCGCCTGTTCGTGGCGAGTGGGTACGCAAAGGTAGTACAAAACGACTTTAGTTGAGGAGGATAGAATGCTCAAAGAGTTTAAGGAGTTCATTGCCAAAGGTAATGTCATTGACCTCGCGGTTGGCGTTATCATCGGCGCGGCGTTCGGCAAAATTGTCACTTCGCTTGTGGATGATGTGATTATGCCGCCCATTGGTAAAGTGCTTGGCAATGCGGATTTCGCCAATCTCTATTTTCCGCTTGCCGGACAGACCGCCCAGACTGTAGAAGAGGCGAAGAAAGCCGGGGCGGTAATTGCTTACGGCAATTTCATCAATACGCTAATCCAGTTTCTCATCATCGCTTTTGTCATCTTTTTGATTGTCAAAGCGGTCAATAGAATGAAGCGAAAAGTAGAAAAAGCGCCGGCTCTGCCGCCTGCGGAAGAGACTTTGCTCACCGAAATCCGCGATATTTTGAAAGCGCAAAGCCGGTGACAAGGACAGGCAAAATTTTTCTGTGAGATTAGCGGCGCTCTCACAGACAACAGAGGTTGAACGAGGCGGCGAAGTTGTCTGCTTCCTGCAACCGCTTTAAAGGAGGCTCCCAGAATGTTTGGCTTGATTGGCTACATTATTTTCGGCGCTATTGTTGGCGCTATCGCACGCTTTCTGTTGCCCGGAAAGGATCCCATGGGTTGTCTGGCAACCGCCGTTTTAGGAATTGTCGGCTCCTTATTGGGCGGCGTGGTCGCCGGCTATTTATTTAAGGAAGAGCTCTCGGACAGAGGCTTCCATTTCCGAAAGAGTTGGATTGCTTCGATTATTGGCGCCATGCTGGTGCTGTGGATTTGGCGCAAGATTCAGAGTAGCCGCTCGTAGAAAATAACGCTACAATTCTCAATTCCTCATCCCCCTTGCCGACTTCGATTGCGATAGTGAGCGAAGCATCGGTTTTCTATTGTCAACAAACGTAAAGATTTTAATTGTAAGGAGAAGAAGTTATGGATTTCATGGAACAAATTGGCGGACTGCTCAACGCCTACGCAAACGGTCAAAAAGCCAGCAGCCGGCAGGAAGCCCGCGAACATTATGACCAGATTTCCAGTTCAGTACCGACTGATATACTGGCGTCGGTTATCGGTCCGGCGCTCAGTTCGCTCGGCGGGGCGCAAGTACAGGAACGGGTTTATAATTCGGCAACCGAAATGACCCCACAACAACGCGGCGGCTTTATGGAAACGCTGCTCGGCGGGTTGATGAGTTCAGGCGCAAATTTGCCGGGGCTGCTCAGTTCGCTCGGCATCGGGCAATCGGTCATTGACGACCCGCAGAGCGCCTCGCCGGACGATGTCGCTAAACTGGCGACGCATACGCAGGAAAATGAACCGAGTATCTTTGAAAAAGCGATGGAGTTTTACGCCGAAAACCCCATGCTGGTGAAGATTCTTGGCGGCATGGCAATTGCCGCCATCGCCCGCCAGATTTCCAATCGCGCCAGCTAAACTACTGTAAAACAAACCTTTAACTCAAAAAGGCAAGTCTTTTGGCTTGCCTTTTTGTTTTCTATAGCACCACAGTGCTATAGCGATAGCAACGCGATGGCTATGCAGACAATCTAAAAATAGGCGTACGGTGAGATTAAAAATGAGGTGTTGGTGCGATGTATAGAGTGGCGAAAAGTTGTTTAATAGCGAGTGTGATGAGGGCGCGTAGCGGCGGTGAGAGTTTCCTAAGAAGCGTCCATAAGGGCATCAGGGTAAGCTCTACTCTTACCGCCGGGGGATGAACGCGCCCTCATCGAACTGTTTTTTGAAAATTGTCGTAGATAGCGATTTGATTATATTGCAGCAGTTTTATTGAAACGATTTTAAGAGTGTGGTTTTTAAGAATTGAATATCAGGAGTTTGACTAATGAAAGAACAGATTGTAGCCCTGCTTATCGCCAAGATTGGCATCAGCAACGACAAAGCGGAACAGGTGGTCGAGACCGTTTTTGATTATATCCGACAACATCCTCACCAGCTTACTTCCTATCTCGACCATTTTACGCCCGGTGATATGACGAATCGGGCGGGCGGTTTCTTCAATTAACTCCCCGGCGATGTGGGAAAACACACGCTGTGCCGTTTGACCATTCGGAAAGGGGAGCCGATGGTCTGCGCGTGCGGCGTTGGGCGTGGCTGTCCTTGCACAGCCACGCCAGGTTTTGCTGTGGGAGAGGTAACGCAGACTGGTGTGCAATGGAGGTAATGGAGTTTGCGTTACTGGACTTTTCGAGGAGGTGATGAGCCATGAACATGAGCGTAGAATTAACCCAACCGGATAGCTTGACCAATATCGAATTTGATGAACTGCGAAGCAGCGAAGAGATTATTATTGAAACGAAGAACAGTTCGTATCGGTTTGCCGTGAGCGATGCCTATGCGCGACGCGGCTATCTGTCGGGTGGCTCCGTAGGCGAGCAGCCGATTCGGGCGACCTTGATGGGCGTTGTCACGAAACGCGGCGACAGTTTTATGACCGATGCATGGTGTTTGAAGACCAACGGACGGGCGTTCTTCTATATTGAAACCGAAAATGGCTTGAAGCATCTCGTCACGTCGGTCATCACCGGCTTGATTCATATAAAAAACATAACCGAGCAGAAGTATATCTTCTAAAGAGATTTTCCATAGCTCGAAACCTCTGTAGACCAACACTATTACAAGACCTTCTTCGGGAGGTCTATTTTTTTGTCTGCATCATAAGACAAACGAAAGCAATAGACGATAAAACATGAATGTGAACCACGAAGATTACGGAGCGCACGAAGACTAAAAAGATAGAAGAACCGAGAAAGCGACGAACAAAAAACCTCTGCCTGATAGAGCTTCCCGGCTTCTTTTCTCTGTTGCTGTCTTTCTCCTTCTTCTATTTTTCTCTTCGTGTTCTTCGTGCGCCTGGTGGTTCAAAAGAATTGGTTTTCTTTACTCGATTGCCATTCCTCTACACGAAAGGTTCATCTGCAAAACGATATGTGGTACAATCATCGCTCTATGAATGTAGTACGTGAAATGCTGATTGGCAATGTAAAGATTAGTCCGGCTCTGGTGCTTGCGCCGATGGCGGGCGTTACCGATTCGTCTTTTCGCCGGTTGATTAAAGAACGCACCGGCGTTGGTTTAATCGTGACCGAATTTATCTCTGTTGAAGGCTTGACGCGAGGCAATCTCCGCACTCATCGCATGATGAAGTTTCTGCCCGAAGAACGCCCGCTTTCGATTCAGATATTCGGCTACGACGAAGAACGCATGGGACTGGCGGCGGAAATTATCGAAGAAGCCGGAGCCGACATCGTGGACATTAACTGCGGTTGTCCTGCAAAGAAGGTGGTCAAAGGCGGCGGCGGTTCGTCCTTGCTGCGCGATTTACCACAACTCGAAAAGATTCTTCGCACCATTCGCAGCCGTGTCAAAATTCCTGTGACTATGAAAATTCGCACCGGCTGGGATGACAGCACCATTAACGCCGTTGAAGTTGCTAAAATAATCGAAGGCAGCGGCGGCAATATGGTGGCGATACACGGGCGTACCCGTATGCAGGGCTATAGCGGCAGGGCGAATTGGGATGTTATCGCGGCAGTTAAGCAAGCCGTAAAGATTCCAGTCATCGGTTGCGGCGATGTGGTGACGGCTGAACAGGCGGTTGAGCGATTCGAGCAGAGCGGCGTTGATGCGGTAATGATTGGCAGAGGCGCAATTGCCAACCCCTGGGTATTTCGGCAGGTGGTGGATTTGCTGGAAAAGCGCACACCATATCAACCCGGTTTAGCAGAAAAGCAACAGGTTTTGCACCGCTACCATAAACTCTTGAAAGACGAGATGCCGGAACGCGCCTTGACAGGCAAACTCAAGCAGATGTGCGGCTACTTTACGCATGGACTTGCGGGCGGCGCGAGATTGCGTGAGCGTGTCTTTCATTCGCAGACCATAACGGAAGTCTTCGACCAGATAGATGAATACTTCGCGTCCATGATCGAGCGCGGCGTGCCGCCCGATTTGCTGCATGATACGGATGAATACCGTCACGAACACGCCCGCGACCCGAAGACCGCAGAATTCACGCGAACGGCGGAAGCGATAAGCTAATTACCGGGATTGTACAAAGGAGAACAATGGCGTATAGCGACTTCGCTTTGCTCCTCTACATTGCATAGGAAATCTAAGGAATGGAAAATCATAGTTACTTCGATTATTGCGAAAATATGTGGAAGGGCTGGATAAAAGCTGAGAATTGCTATTCCACTTTACTCAACAATGTTTTTCAAATGGATCATTGCCCAGAACCGTATCTTTACTTTTATGGCGATTCTTTATCTCCTCTTCATTTTCTGACTACGAATCCCGGCGCAGGAATGCCGCATCAAAATATTCAAACCATATTGGAAGATCAATCGGTTGTTGAGCAAAATAATTCGTAAGTGATTAGGTCTGAAATAGAACAAAAGGGGTTCCTTCGATCACCGACCTCAGTTCTTGAAATACTTGGCGTTTCATTTTTCGCATCGTCGAAATAAAACTATAAATGCGAATCAAGAGTTGAAAGCAGCCCGACAGAGAGTTGCAGAATTGAGTTTATGGAAGATCAACTCATCCAACTCTATGTCTGGGTCTGTCTTTTCTACGATAAACATCCAAACTTACAAGGTCAACGTTTGAGCAACAATAACCAACCCGCTTTCACCGACCAGGAACTCATTACCCTTTACCTCTTCGGACATCTGCAAGGGCATTTCCAGCAATCCCGCATCTATCAGTATGTGCGCGGGCATTGGTTGTCATGGTTCCCAAATTTGTCCTCCTATCAAGCTTTCAATTATCGCCTCAATCAACTCAGCCCCAACTTCGCTCTACTGCTCGAAGCGGTGCTTACCGATGTTGTCCAAGCCGCCGTGCCGAGTGGTGATGATGTCCTCGATTCCTTGCCCATCCTCCTCGCTAAAGGCCGTCGCGCCGATACCGCAAAAGTCGCCAAAGAGGTTGCCAACAAAGGGTATTGTTCTACCAAAAAGCTTTATTATCACGGTGTCAAACTGCATTTGCTCGGACGCCGACGCCCGAAACAACTGCCGCTGCCACACGCTTTGGCGCTCACCGCCGCTTCTGTCCATGACCTGACGGCGTTTCGCCAAGAGATGGAACCGCCAGAGGTCGGCGTGTTATTCGCTGATAAAGCCTACAAAGATGCCACTACGAAAGCCGAACTGCGGGAGCGCCAGGTTGAACTCTGTACACCCGATAAGTGCCAACGTGGACAAGACAAAGAAGCGGCTTTCAGCACTCTGTGGTCGCGCTTTGTCTCGGCGATGCGCCAACCCGTGGAGTCGTTGTTCAACTGGTTGATTCAAAAATCGGGTCTTCAGGAGGCGAGCAAAGTGCGTTCGACCACTGGCTTGCTGGTGCATTGCTACGGTAAACTGACGGTCTGCTGCTTTTTATTGCTTTTCAACTCTTGATTCGCATTGATAGACTTGTTCAGGGCTTAGGCGACCCGCACGTTTGGCAAACTCCTTTGCAGCCTTTAATTGGTCGCATACATAATCATCTTCATACAAGTTTCCGTTTGATAAAGCCTTTGCTTGCTGAACCTTTTGCTCCCCTAAATCATTATCAAAAGCATCATAACCAGTCAAAGATATTATCCCTATGATTTGGGTAGGAGCAGTTTCGCCAAAATGAGGAGCCCTACGGTTGGAGTAATAGGCTATATTGTAGCTTTGCCGGTTTATTACTGTGGCAATGATCGCTTCAATTTCTTCTCGACTAAATCTAAGACCAACTTCCCCTACAGCTATTTTCGCTAACTCCCTTAGATCAATAGTACGGACAGAATTACGTAGCAATCACCGCATAATTCCTTACTTTGTCAAACTGCGGTCTAACCCTAACTTGGCAATAAACTGTTCCAATAACTGTTCGTTGAAAAACCGCTGCTTGAGGCTCGCCATCGAAAAGACCAGCTTGGCTTTGCCTTGCTGGTCCTCTTGCGCCAGCAGACGGGCGACATTGACCGTCGCCACCGAGGCGTTGAAATGAAAATCCAACACCTGCTGCTGACGCGATTGACAATGCGAAAAACCGGCAAACTGCTTGGCATCTCGAAAAATGTACTCTATCGAAAACCGCGCTCGGTAATAGGCTACTACCTGTCGCGCTGACAACCACACATCGGTCGAAAATAACACCACATAACGCCGCTTCTCCGCCTCCGTGTTGACCACCACGACCACTCGTACTTGCCTCTTCAACCGCACACTCCAGACCACCGCGGTGTACAGCGTCAGAGGCGCTTCCTCGTCCGCCTCTTTTTCAACCCTCTCAAATCTCGATAACTCATCAAATAACACTTTGCCGTCATCCTTGCGTTTCCGTCCGCGCTTCTTCTGCTCACCCGTAAACAGGTATTTCAAATCGGCGTCACAGCGTAGCTTACTGACCACCTCAAAGCCTAAGCCCGTGACCCCATCAATAAATTTCTGTTTGGCGTAGAAGCCATCAAACAAGCCATATTTCACGCCCTTCGGAAAATAGCCAGCGGCGCTTTGCAGATGCTGCAAATAAAAATCCAGCCGCGAACCGTCTTTCTCCGCCGCTTCGACGGCTGCCAGTGCCGGCGTTTGCGCGGCGGACAAGGCAAAGGCTTGCTTACGCTCTACATCCACAATGGCAATCAACGAGACTTCCAAGTCCTTCTCGGTGCGTGACGCACAACCATTCCAAAACTTGTCCAGTCTAAAGGTCTTCTTCCCACTCTTGGCGGCAAAGGAAGCATCTTGAGCAAAGGCTTTGTCGCTGCCCTCGGCAATGCCGCGCTCAATCGTTGCTTGATTGAAGCGGGCAAAATCAAACGGTCGCCGAAAGCCGCGCCGATAGGTTTTCTCATGCAACGAACTATGGCGCGACAAATTCACAAAGTTGATTCTGGAATGGGTCGCTAAGATCGCCATAACCAACTGCACAAAAAACTTCTTCTGCCACTTGGTAATGCCGTCCAGTCGGTCTACTATGTCACGGACAAGGATCATCAAAGCCACCTCCTGCTGGTTGTTTGTTTAGTCACTCTCAACTAAACCGAGTTGGCTTTGTTTTGTCAAAATCTGTCCGCACTATTGTTAGCATATTCCTTGTTAGAGACAAGCAAATATGCTACTAAAAGGCTTACCATAAGGATTTTGAAAATTAGAATGCTGCCCCCCATTAAATCAAATTAGTCTCCTATTAACAGCCAGCGTTGCTTATTGCTGATTGGGCGGCGGTTGCTCCTGTAATATGACCTGCACCTCGTTCTCTTCAATACGAACATTAACCGTTGCCCGGTCGGTGGAATGGCGTTTCGCCAATGGCAATTTTGTGAAGGGTAAGATAATCGTCTCTTGCCAGAGGCGTTCCAGTTGCGCCAGACTCTTGCGCTCTGTCGCCAGTTTATCGGCGAAATAAACGACAAGCTCCGGCGCGAAATCAATGACGACGGGTTGCGCCGCTTCTAATCGCGCTTTTAAGGCTGCCAATCTTTCGGCAATAATCTTTTCGGTTGCCGCCCGGTCAAGGATTTGAAATTCAATCACTTCATCAATCGCAACCGCTAAGGGTTCGACCAGATTGTAGCCGCTGCCGCGTTCGCGCAGTTTCAAGCTGCCGGTAATCTGCAAATTGCCGGTGATGGGGCGTTCCGCTTTCTCACTTTTTTCGTGTCTATCGCTCTGAAAAAATCCGACGGGCGTATGTTTACTACTTTCGCTAATTTGTGACAGCGACATGATGACCGTCGTATTCGATAAGGAAATCTTTGTCCCGGTGGCGTCAATAAAGCCGCCCTGTTCAAACGCTTCGCCTAAGAATTGCTGAATCACCGGATTTGCCAAATCTATGTTGCGAAAGTAGAGAACCGAGTGCGGATTGTCTTCCGCCGCTTTCGACAATAGCCCGCTACGTTCACCATAACCGACATAGCCCGGTTCCGCGCCGAGCAACCGTGAGAGCGACCATTTTTCCGTATACTGGCTCATATCAAAGTCGAGCATCTTCTTTGACGAGCCGTAAAGGAACTTTGCCAGCGCGATTGCCATTTCGTGTTTGCCGACGCCTTCGACGCCGACAAAGAGGAATACGCCATCGGGTCTTTCGGGTCGGAGCTCCAGCCTCAATTTCGCAATGCGAACGACGCGGGCAATGTCACGCGAGGCGCGGGCTTGTCCCGGTACTGCCGTGTTCAAGACTTCTTCCAAGCGTTCCAATCGCGTCGCCGGGTCTTCGTCCATAATCTCAAGCGGCAGTCCGGTAGTCTCGGAAAGCGTCTCGGTGATGCACTCCCGCGTCAGGTGATGATGACAGGCAATCGTCGCTTTGGCGGCGGCTTTATCGAGCAGATCAAAGGCTTTGTCGGGAAAACTGCGGGCGTGCAGGTAGCGGTCGGCAAGGTCAACGATAAGCGCAATGGCAGTCTCGTCAATCTCAACGCTATGATGCGCTTCAAAGGCGGTGCGGGCTTCCAGGAGGATTCGCCGCGTCTCTTCCGGCGTCGGTTCTTCAAGCGTGATAGTGCTGAAACGTCGCGCTAGGGCTTCGTCACGAGCAATATAGCGATAGTATTCCGAGAGCGTCGTCGCGCCAATGCAGGTGATCTCGCCTTTCGAGAGCGACGATTTTAAGAGATTGGCAATGTCGCCTGTGCCGCCGCTACCACCGGCATTCAAGAGCGTATGAATCTCATCGAAGAAGAGAATACAATCGCCCGCCTGTCGCACCTCTTCGAGCAATCGCTTCAGGCGTTCTTCAATATCGCCGGAGTATTTGGCATCCGCCAGCAATCGCAGACGCGAAACCTCCAGTACGCGCTTGCCTTTGATGCGCTGCGGCACATCGCCATCGCGCAGACGTTGAGCAACTGCTGTGACGAGCGCCGTTTTGCCGACGCCGGGTTTGCCGATTAACAGTGGGTTGTTCTTCAATTTGCGGCAAAGGGTTTCCAGCACGGCAATCATTTCACGCTCACGTCCGACGAATTTATGCGCCGACGTGAGCAACGATTCTTCTACAAGGTCTGAGCAGAATTCCGCCAGCGCCCCGCTTAATGGTTTATGGATGTCGCTTGGTTCAGGCGTTGCCGGTTGCTGCTTGACGGGCAACGATTCCGGCGCAGAGGTCGCGGTTGTCGGTCTGAATTCTTCCATCGCGTCGAGGCGTTGTTCAATGGATGAAGACCTATGGCTACGCAACGTCATATCGGCGAGGGCTTCTTTCACAAGGTCATTTGCCATTGCGGCGTGCAGCAGATGAACCGGCAGCACATCAACAGAATTTACTGCTTCGGCAAGTTCGCCTGCCCGTGCGATGACGGCTTGAGTTTCACGGGTAATGGTAATGGAAAGACCGGGCAACGGGTAACGCTCTGCTACTGCCACGCGGCTGGCTTGCAATAAAGTCGCTTCCTCAGTCTCGGCTTCAGCATTGCGTTGCCGGTACTCCAGCATTGCCACCAGCAAGTGAAGAGGCGACAGTACGCCGCCGCGTTGTAAGGCGAGTTGTTTGGCAGCGTCGAAAGCTTGCCGCGCCGGTGAACTTAATTGATTGAGCCGTTCGTCTTTCTGCATCAGGTTCATTGAATGGTTTCTGACGAAACAATAGATTGCTCCGGCTGCGATAAATCGGCAACCGGCAAAATCTGTTCGGCAAAGAGCGTGGAGTTAATCAGCGTTTGAATGACATAGTTGCCCTGCTTCGGAAAGCTAATGTTAGCGAAGAGGGTGACGTTATCAGCAAACCCATTTGCCGGAATCTCAAACGGCGACGGCGGCGATACGGCTATCGGTTGCACCCGGTCAGGGCTGAGGATGCGAACTTCGGAGAGAAATTGCCCTTCGCCTGACCAGTGATTGAGGATGACCAGTTTCAATAAGGTGATGGGCAGTTGCGGCACTTGAATCGCGTAAAACAAGCCCATTAAACTCAGTTTGTTGTTGACTTCGAGGCGCACGTCTTCACAGAGCAGGGAATAGTGCAACATCGGATTTTGCTTTTCCAGTTCTTTAGACATAACGATTAGTTCAATACTTTCTACAATCTTCGAGGCTACTATCTCACGCTTGCCCGAATCGTTCAACCAAAAGAAAAAGAGCGAGAGGACAGTTGCCCTTCTCGCTCTTGCTTGATTCATCTATTGCCCGCTCAGTTCAAGAACACTTACCAGCGCCGGATGCTGCGGAAGCCTTCGTCATAGGCGCGGCGATAGCCTTCGCGGAACGCCTGCTTATAAAGTTCTCTATCGCCATACTCCGAACGATAGCCGTTTGTGCCATCGCGGAAACCGTCGGAATCCTGATAATTGTAGCGGCTGTTGCGTCGCGCATCGTTCTGCCCGTGACGGAAACCGTCATTGTAAGCATTCTGCGCGGCAACGCGGCTAATCTCTTCCCGCGAGTAGCGACCATTGTTATAACCGCCGTTGTAACCACCATTGTAACCGCCGTTATAACCACCGTTGTAGTAGTCATCATCGTAGTATTTCTCGCGCGGATAAACGTCCTTCATTCTCGCGCCCAGCACACGCTCGATGTCATTGCGGCTGAAACGGATGCGTCGTCCATTGCGAGCGTCACGGAAACCTTCTTCGTAACCGCGACGATACTGGTCGCGGTAATCATTGCGGTTGCCCATCCAGTTGAACCAGCCGTTCGTGTCGTTGCGGTAGTTTTCACGAATCGTATAATCGCCGTAATCGTCATTACGATTGTTGCGGTTGTTCTGATAACCGCCGCGATAATCGTAATTGCGGTCATAGCGATTATTCCGCAGACCATCTACATCGGCAAAAGCGATGCGATAGCCGAACATGAAAGCAAATTCTCTGGTACGATTGCGATCCCAGTTTCTTTGGTAATCGTTTCTGCCATAACGATTGTTGTCGTCTCTATCGCGTCCATAACCGTAATTCTGCGCGTTTGCACTTGTAACCGCGCCAACGCCGATCAGCATCACTAAGCCCAGAAAGCTCAATCCCAGTCTCTTAAAGGTCTCGTTCAATCTCATTTTCAGTATCCCCCATTTGCTAACCGTCAATCGTGACGTGGTTGCGTACCTCTGTATATCAAACGCTGTGCCAAACCGGAGAGGTAATTGCAAATGTAATAAAATCAATACTATATCTGTTTTGTAGGTGATAGGAGGAATTCAGGGCAGCACTAATTCGGCATAGCTGTAGACGAAATGGTATGCTGAAATTACAGTAACTGTGTAGCTTGATATGCCAGTAGTCCGGTTTCTATCTCTATCGTGTGCCGGATTTCGGAGTTGTTATTGCACCGCTTTGTGCTGGCTAAGCCAATTCGTCAAATCTTCTTTGCTTTTGAAATCCAGCAAGGCTTCGCCCAAATCTTCCAGTTGTGCTGCCGAGAGTGCTTGTAGTTGCTTGGTCGCACGAGCGGGCACTTTGCCGATTACCCGGTTGAGTTGACGTATAACTATCTGCTGCAAACCTTTTTGCAAACCTCTCTGTTCGCCTCTTTGTAGCCAATCTTGTACAATAACCGATTCTTCTAACATAGAGTCCTCCCTGAATATGTAACGGATGATACCTTTATCATAGCGCAAACCTGCCAGCATCTGCGACCACGAAATGATTTCTACTCGTTGCTCTTTCGACTTGATTTTGCGAATTCGCGCCGAGACTTGCTTTAACAGTTTCTCGCCTGAGTCGGTGCGGCATAGCGTTGCCAACGGCAGCAATCCGTCATATTTCAGCAACTCTTCCGGCGCTTCCTCCCACATCTTTCTCACGATAAAACGATACAGTGTGTTGTCATCCTCAAATTGATTGGCTATCGCTTCGCCACTGTCTTTCAACACAATCAATACCTGACGGATGCGCTTTTGCGGATTGTCGCGTTTGAAGCCGACATAATAATCGAGCATTCTGAGCGGCATCGGCACACGACTCTTGATGGTGGTCTGCGCTTCGGCGTGCAGAATTTCGTTAGCTGATCGTAAAAAGATGGCGGAATCGGCGCGAATCGGCTCACGGCTCAATTCCGTCTTCATAATACGAATCTTGCCGGTGGTCGCGCCGAATAGCCATGCGGTAAATTGCTCAGGGTATTTCTCCGCCAGCCGCTTGCAGATATTATCGCTCGGCGTACGCTCTTTCTCTTCGCTCTGCTTTTCAAGTTGTTGCCGCTTCAGGTGGTTACGGGGGCTGGCGTTCTCTTTTTTCATGGTCAAAGAAATGGCGAAGCGCGTCAGGATGAGCTTTTCCCAAGTCGTTCCTCACGCGCTTCTTTTGGCTGGGTTGCAAGTTATAGACTTTGGGCATCGGCACGAGACACTAGCCCACGCGCCAAGTTTGCCGTCTCGATAAGTTTGTCGTAATCAATGCCGGTTTCGATGCCCATTTCGCGCAGCATATAAACGACGCGCTCCGTAGCGACATTGCCCTTTGCGCCTTTCGTAAACTGGCAGCCGCCAAGGTTGCCAACCGCCGCATCGAACATCGCCGCGCCCGCCTGTAGTGCCGCGAAGATATTTGCCAATGCCATTTGCTGCGTATCGTGAAAATGTCCGGCGAGCGGCTTATCTTGCCACTTCTCTTTGACTTGTGCAAATAGATGATAAACATGGTCGGGAGTTGCCGCGCCGAGCGTATCGGCTATTGCCACTTCATCCGCGCCGAGTCGGAAGTATTCGTCAATAATCTTTGCTGCTTGGGCAATCGGTACTATGCCTTCGTGCGGGCAGACAAAAGCCACGCCCAATGTGCCGCGCACCCGCACCCCATCGGGTTTCGCTTGCTCGGCAATCGCCGCAAATTGTCGCATCGAATCGGCAATGCTCATATTGACGTTCGCCCGGTTGAGCGATTCGGTCGCCGCCACGACAAAACAAATCTCTTTCAAAACGCCGGTCTGTCGGGCGCGTTCATAGCCTTTGAGATTCGGTACTAAAACTTGAAATCGCGTTTCTGTGTGGTGATTTACGCCGGTCAACACCTGTTCGGCGTCTGCCATCTGTGGCACCCATTTCGGCGATACGAATGAGGTGACTTCAATCTTCGGGATGCCGCAGGCAATCAACGCCTCAATCAGGGCAAGCTTTTTCGCTGTCGGCACGAGGACGCTTTCCGATTGCAAGCCGTCGCGTGGGCTGACATCAACAATAGTTACTCGCTTGGGTAGATTCATCTTCTCATCTTCCAACCAGCGTCCACGTATGTCCATCGGGCGCTTTGAAGGTAAAACTCTTTTCGCCAAATTCATTCATTAGTACGGCGGTCACCGACGTAGCCCGACTCGCTTTAACCTTTTCGTAAAACTGTTCAATGTTTGCCACGCGATAGGTATAGAGCGATAGCCCCAGACTGCCGGGATGCGAACGGGCAATGAGGTTTTCGGCTTTATTTGCCGTTGGCATTCGCCGCAATAACAATCTGCCCGACACCGCGCCGCTTGGCGAAGGCATTGAGCGCGGGTCGTCAACACTCGTGCCAAAATAGACTTCGCCCGGTTTCATAGCATAGAGGTTGCGCGACGATTGATCCAACTCCTCGTAAGGCGTGCGCTTCTCCTCGACGGCTAATTTCAAGCCCAGAACATCGCGGTAAAATTTCGCGTCATCGGCATTGTCGCTCTCAAAGACCAAACCGCAATGCGTCACCTGACTGGTTTTGAATTTCGCGGCGTCGTTCACCTTGCCATATTTCGGCGCTTCGTAACCGAAACGCTCGAAGAACATATTGCGCGTCAATGGTTGCAGGACAATCAATTCGCGCACCCCGACGACATCGCCGCTGAAGGGTTGCGCGATGGCGATTTTGTAAATCTCCGACCATTGCGGCGGCACAGTTTTGATGGGCATACCGGCGCGTTCCGCCGCTTCCGCGTGATTGTACAACGCCAGTACATCGCGGGTCAGCGTCGAAGTCCAGCGACTGCCGGGCGTAAGCAATCGCGCCAGCCCCAAGCCTTCGTTGACGGGCTTCTCCCACTGCAGCAGACGAATCAAGCCGTGATCGGCGTCCTGATGTTGCAAGCGAACAGAACGCAATTTTGAATCTACGCCATAGAGAGCTTTTGCCTGTTCAGAGGTCAAGTCGCCAATGCTGCCGATTCGATAACCAAGCGATTCCCAGTAGCGAATTTGCGGCAGCGCATCGGTAACGCCGATGCAGATTTCAAAGATGCCGCCGATGGGTGGATCGTCGTTTTGGTGCGCTGCACTTGTTTGTTGACGAACCGTTGTTGACAAACTGCAAGCGAGAAACAGCGCAAGACTGATAGAGGTTTTACAAATTCGATTGGGCTTCCACCACAGAGACACAGAGGCACAGAGACTGCACAGAGAAGAGAGAAAACCTAATGCGCTGCTTTTGCCCGCAAACCTCGGCGCTGAATTGTTACTTTGCCTCATTACCCTTATTCCTCTATAGGTTAAATAACGCCTTCTTCATGCAGCGCCAATAGTTCATTGTCGCCCAGCCCCAGCAAATCTCCATAGACCTCTTTATTGTGTTCGCCGAGTGTTGGTCCGATCCATCGCGTCCGCCCCGGTGTTGTCGTCAATTTTGGCGCAAAGGTTGGCAACTTCACTGAGGTTCCGTCGGGCAGGGTTACACTTTCAAACATTTCTCTGGCAGCGAAATGCGGGTCTTGCAAAATATCGGCAATGCTATAAATCGGTCCGACAGGAACTCCGGCTGCTTCCAACACGCTTTCAATTTCACTGTAAGTGTGTTGGCTGGTATACGCGGTTATCGCCGCGTCAATCTTTTTCTCATGCTCAACGCGGTCGTTATTGTGTGCAAAACGCGAATCATCCGCCATTTCGGGACGCCCGATTGCCGTCATCAAGCGTTTGAAGATGCTGTCGCCATTGCCGCCGATAATGATGAATTTATCATCCTTGCATGGGTAGGTATTGGTCGGCACAATACCGGTCAGCGCCGAACCTTGGCGCTCGCGGACGACCTTATACATATCATATTCCGGTACCATGCTCTCCATCATATTAAAGACTGCTTCATAGATTGCCACATCTACGACTTGCCCCTCGCCGGTGCGGTCACGGTGATAGACGGCAGTTAATAAGCCAAGGGCGGCGTGCAATCCGGCAAGCGTATCGCCAAGGCTTAAATTCGGACGCGCCGGAGGACGGTCAGGATAGCCGTTGACATAGCGAAAGCCGCCGAAGCCTTCGGCAACCGAAGCGTAACCGGGCTTGTGGGCATTCGGTCCGGTCTGCCCCCAGCCGGAGACGCGAACCATAATAATTCGCGGATTGATGTCGCGCAGTTGTTCGTAGCCAAGCCCCCATTTTTCGAGTGTGCCGGGTTTGAAATTTTCCAATACAACATCCACTTCCTGCACCATGCGGCGCACCATCTCCTGCCCTTTGGCGTGGCGCAGATTCAGGGTTACGGATTTCTTGTTGCGACCAAGTATGTACCACCATAGAGCCGTCCCTTTATGCAATTTGCGCCAGGTGCGTAAGGGGTCGCCAATCGTCGTCGGCTCGACTTTAATGACATCCGCGCCGAACCACGCGAGCAATACGGAAGCAAACGGTCCGGCGAGCAATTGCCCCAGTTCTAAAATTTTTAAGCCCTGTAGCGGCAGGGGATGATTGCTGGTTTCGATTTGGGTTTTATCCATAAAGACTGCCTTTGCCGGTGAGGTTCTGCTGTCGCTTTTCATTTTTGAAAATCCGCTCAGGCGCTATTGACCATTGAGATAATCAAGGGTCTCTGCCAGTGAAATCACGTCGCCATATTTGGCGTCAATATCAAACAGATTGGCTTCGTGCGGCGGCGCGGCTCTATCGCCAACCGCTTCGCGTACCACAATGGTTCTAAAACCATACTGGCAACCGTCAACCGCCGAAGCTCGCACACAACCCGAAGTGGTACAACCGGCAATTATCAGGGTGTCCACGCGGCTTGCCGTTAGCGTCGAAGCCAGCGATGTGCCGAAAAAGGCGCTGGCATACTTCTTCACCAGAATATGTTCGCCGCCACGCAGCTTGAGGCGCGAATCTACTTCAACAAGCGCTGTGCCTCTTTGCAACACCGACAGCGACGGCACTTTTTTGATAAAGACGCCAGCATCGGCAAAGCCATCATCGTATTCAACAGTGGTAAAAAAGATCGGCAAACCTTTGGCGCGGGATACCTCTAACAGTTGTTTGGTCGCCTCAATCTCGGCATCGAAATTTCCCGCTAACGGGGAAGACAAATCGGTGAAGGCAACAATAAAATCTATGATGAGCAGCGCCGGATTTGTGCCAAAACCGACACGCCGCGAAAAGCCTTGCTGTTTGTAAAATTCCTGAACTTCCATACTTTCAGAAGGCAAAAGTAAAAAGTAAAAAGGCAAAAGTGAAAGAGGCAAACAAAAGCTCAACAGCCTTTTTTACTTTTGCCTTTTTACTTTTTACTTCAATCCGCCGCCATGCCCATAGTCTTCTCTTTTTCCGTTTGCGACAGTTTCATAATGCCAATCGGTTCGGGTGTCGGACCGAAAGAGAAAGTAGTGATTGGCGCTCGCCCTTTGCGTATTTTATCGCGGCGTTTAATCGTGGCTTTTTCCTCTACCTGCATCGTCTCTTGATTGATAATAACGCCATAAGACCTTTCCGCTTTGGTTATAGATACCAGCCCGCGAATGACATCAAGCCGCACCTTCTCTGCCGGACGGTCGAGCGGGTCATTCCAACCGCCGCCGCCTGCCGTGTGATAGACCAGCACATCGCCCTTTTTCACCGGAATCTGCGAAATTTTTGACGGTAATTTTTCTATCGTGCCATCTACGCGATAGAGCGTCTTTGACGAGAATGATCCCGGTTCGCCGCCGAGAATGCCCCACGGCTTCGAGCGTTCGCGGTCATCATGAATGGCAATCTCGCCATCTACCTCAAAACGGTATTTTTTATGTACCGCATTGCCGCCGCGATGTAACCCCGCGCCACCGCTATCTTTAAGCGAGCCGTATTCCAGCACTGTCAACGGGTAGTAACTTTCCAGATATTCGGTCGGGATGTTTTCAAATAGGGGACACCACGAATGCGCGTCCATGCCGTCGCCAATCGGACGACCGGGAATGCCTCCATAAGTTATCTCCATCAGGTGGAAAAATTCGCCGTTTTCGTCATAGCCGTTATAGAGCAGATAGGGCGATGTGCCATAACCCGCCGCCGTTGAAAGCTCCGGCGCATTGACGCCTAGACAACCGCCCAACACATCAAAGAGTCGCGTCAAGGCGTGGGTGCGGCAACCAAGAGCCGCCGGGAAGTTCGGCTGAATCAATGTGCCTTTCGGCATAGTGATGTGCAGTAACGGGTAGAAACCATCATTGAAAAGAATCTGCGGGTCAAAGACCATAATCAGATAAACGCCGATGAACATTTTGAACATCTCTTCATTGAGATAGAAGTTAATCGGTCCCGGCGCTTGCAGGTCGGTTCCCGTCCAGTCGAAATAAGCGTGGTCGCCTTTGCGCCACATCGTTAATTTCATCTTATACGGACCATTGCCACGCCCATCATCGTCAATATAATCCTCAAACGAGACCGGCGTTTCCGGCAGAATCATCGTGATTAGCTGGCTCATCGCTTTATGGGTGCGGTCAAGCAGGGCTTCGTAAGCGTCGAGCATCACCTCTTTGCCGAAACGGTCGCAGAGTTCGATGACGCGCTTTTCCGCCGTGCGACAAGCGGCGACGATTGCCATTAAATCAAAATAGTTCATCGTCGGCACACGCGAATTGTTCAGAATGGTATCGAGCAAATCTTCGTTGAGTTTGCCGCCGGCAAAGAGCTTCACAGGCGGAATGCGTGTGCCTTCGCCAAAGATGGTTGTTGCATCGGTAGGCAGACTGCCCGAGACCGGACCGCCCATGTCTACCGTGTAACCGAATTGCGAACCCCAGCCGACCAGTTCATCTTTGTAGAAGATGGGCATTAGCACCATCCAGTCGTTGAGGTGCGAAATCGCGCCGCCGCATTTGTACGGGTCGCTGATTAAAAAGACATCGCCCGGGTTGATGCCGCGCTTCCAGTGCTTGATGAATCCGGCAATATACGCGCCGAATTGCCCGACAATCATTCTGCCGTCGGGAGTGGTAATCATCGGGAAGCCGTCGTGTTGTTCACGAATGACCGGCGACATTGCCGAACGGAACAACACGGCATCCATTTCGTGACGCGCATTGCGGAGCGCGTTTTCGATAATGTCGAGGGTGATTTTGTCGAAGTTTTGCGGCACAGCACGTTTGTAATTGATGATGTAATCAATGATGTCGCCGTTTGTGGCTTTGGTGTTTTTCATATTGATTCACTCCCTTGACATTTCAAATGGGGGCTTCCACCACAGAGACACTGAGACACAGAGGTTGCACAGAGAGTCTCATAAAATTCTGCGGCGGATGCCGTCTTTTAAGACCGGAACATTGAAATTCATTAGCAGTCCAAGTTTCCAACCACCGAGACGCAAATACGTCATTAATTGTGCCTCATGGACAGGCAACAGACCTTCAACAGCTTTTAACTCTACAACAACTCTGTTGGCGATAAGGAAATCGAGCCGATAACCTTGATCTAACTGAAGACCTTTGTACTCCAGAGGCATCGGTTTTTCTCGCTCAAAAGGAATCTGTCGCAATTCAAACTCTCGCGTCAAACATTCCCGGTAAGCTGATTCAAGCAATTCGGGGCCCAGTGAGCGATGCACTTCAATCGCTGCCCCGATGATTGCTTGTGTTATCTCATTCAACTCCATGAAAACCTCTGTGCTATCTCTGTGTCGTCTCTGTGGTGGAAGCCCTTTTCCTATTTTACCGAACCTTTGCATTCCCATTTTTCGCTTTTGATTCATAGCCATCGGGGAAGATCAAAATGTTCTGGTAAGCATCCACGCGCCCGTAATGTTTCGGCAGAATCAGCGTGGTGGTGTCGTTCTGCGTAATCACCGCCGCGCCTTGAATGATATTACCGGGCTTCAATTTGTAGCGGTCATAGATTGGCGCGTTGATGAACTTGCCTTTGTAATAAATCTTATGTTTCCCGACAATCGCTTTTGACGCATCGCTGCCGCCGCTTCTTGATTTGCTCAATTCCAGCTTGGTAACGACGCCGATGCCGACAGCCCGCAGATTGACGACTTCAATCAAGTGGTCAGTGCGGAAACCGTAATTCTTCTCGTGCGCCTCCTGAAAATTGTCGAGTATCTGCTGGAAGCCGTTTTCTGTGTCGAAGGCTTTGATGTCTACATCAATCGGGAATTCGTAGCCTTGCCGGTAATAGCGCAAATCAATCTGATAGTTTATCTGCTGATTCCTGGCGGCAATCTTTTCGTGTTGCAACCACGCCCGCGCCTGCTCGCCAAGTCCTTTCAAAATCGCTTTGATTTCACGGCGATTGATCTTGTCTGTCGTGCGAATGACGGTGCGCGAGAACTCGTTCTTAATGTCGGAATGCAGGAAACCCAGCGCCGACAATACGCCGGGAGTTGTCGGAATAATCGAGGGCCACGAACCGCTTAAAATCGAAAGCGCGTTGGCGTGCAACGGTCCGGCTCCGCCCAATGCCACAAGCGCGAAGTTGCGCGGGTCATAACCTCGTTCAACGGAAACCAGGCGCAATGCGCCGAACATATTTTCATTGACGATGTTATAGATGCCTTCGGCGGTTTGATAAACATCCAACCCCATTGCCTCGCCAACCTTCTGCACCGCCGCTTTTGCCGCTTCAACATCAAGCTGCATCTCGCCGCCAAGCAGTTGCGGCGGCAGATAGCCCAAAACGACATTGGCATCAGTGACGGCTGGTTCTGTGCCACCGGCATTGTACGCCGCCGGACCCGGAACCGCGCCCGCCGATTGCGGTCCGACGCGCAAGGCTCTGGTCATCGGGACGTGAGCGATAGAGCCGCCGCCCGCGCCAACAGTTCGGACATCAACCGATGGCGATTTCACCGGATAAGAGCCGACCCGCGTATCGCGCAAAATGTTCGGCTTGGCATCAATGGCGATTGCCACATCCGTTGAAGTGCCGCCCATGTCGAACGATAAGACATTACGATAGCCAGTCAGTTCGCCGATATAAGCAGAGGCAACTGCGCCGCCCGACGGTCCCGAAAGCAGCGTATTGACCGGGCGTTCCTGTGCCGCATCAATAGACATCACGCCGCCATCCGAGCGCACAATGTTCATCGTCGTCTTAATCTTTGACTCAACGAGTTTGTCCTTCATGCCGTTGAGGTAGACGCGCATCTTCGGGCGCACATAGGAATTCATCACGGTAGTCAAACAGCGTTCATACTCGCGGAATTCCGGCAGAATATCGGTTGAAATGGTGACGGGCAACTCCGGGTACATGGCTTCGGCAATCTGTTTGATGCGTTGTTCGTGCGTCGGATTGGCGTAGGAGTTGATGAGCGCAACGGTAAGCGCCTGAATGCCGGCATCATGCAGTTCTTTGATAAAGCGACGCACCTCGTTTTCGTCGAGAGCCGTTTGTTCTTCGCCACGGGCGCTGACTCTTGCCGAGATGCCGCGAGTGTATTCAAGCGGAGCCATCGGGTCAGGCTTAACCATAATAATCCAGCCCGCCAACGGTCCCGGTGTTTGAGAGCGGGCGACGTGAAGAATCTGCTCGAAACCTTTGGTAGTAAGCAAGCCGACCACTGCGCCTTTGCCTTCCAATACGGCATTGGTGGCAACGGTTGTGCCGTGCAAAATCAACTTGATGTCGTTCGGATTGATTTTGGCAATATCGGCGATTTTGTGAATGCCAGTCAAAACGCCGATGGATTGGTCGGCGGGCGTTGACGGCGTTTTGGTTAGTAGCATCTCGCCGGTCTTTTCATTAAAGAGCAGTAGGTCGGTGAAGGTTCCCCCCACATCAATTCCCAATCGGTAGCTCATAAAGGTCAACCTCGTAAGTAAAGAATGATTGCCGCATTGTACCTCAAATGGCGGTGCGAGCCGCATTCAGTCTGCTAAGAAAAACAAATGTTTGATTTTTCAAACAGAACGATTTGTATACCTGTTGAGAGGCGCTTGTCAATTCAAATCAAGAAAGCTATCGGCGATTTCGGCTTTGTCATAAAAGACCGAATTGGATTCTGCCAATTGTTTTGACATAGGCAGAGCCTATTGCTTATAGTGAGCTTCTCTTACAACGGGAATTGGTCTGTATCAGAATCTACAAAAGAGTCGCTTTATGTCGAGTCGAAGGTTGCAGAGTTTATTGCTAGGCGTGGCTCTATCGCTAGGCGGGCAAGGTACGATGATTGCTGCACCGCAACATTCTGACCTGCCTGCAAAAAAGGCGATTGCTTCTGCTGGCGCAACGCCACAAACCGCAACGACGGCGGCGACCAAACCGGCAACGCCGAGAGGCGCGTTTCGTCTAACAATGGTTTCACAATTTCCTCTGACGTTTACCTTACAGGCGAAAGACGCGCCCTTAACCGAGATTGCCGCCGAGTTTTTGCGTCTGCTCAAGGTTCCCATTAAATTGAGCCAACTGATGAGCCGTCAACGAGTCACTCTTGCCTTCAAAGAACTGGCGCTGGAGGCGGCAATGCGACAATTAGCGCCGCAGCCCATCTTTGATTATGTGGTGACAGGCGACTACGGCAAAGCGCCCGAATGTCTTGCCATCTACCTTAATGCGATTAACGAACCCTTGCCCGCGCCTGACGCTTCGATAAAGAACAAGTCACAAACTATTGTATTTGCCGGCGAGGTCGGCGAAGATGATGACGAAATGGCAGCGCAGAAGCCCGAAGCAGAGACGCCGTTGAAAGTGACGGTTGAGAAGAATCTGATTTCGGTGCGGGCGAAGAAACAACCTTTGGTGACGATTCTCTCGGAAATCGCCAGTGTTGCAGGCATTTCATTTGAGGTGAAGTTTGAACGCCCGGCAAACCGCCAGCCAGCCGTGCATCATTCAGATGAGCTTGTAGACGTGAGCTTTTCAAATTATACTGTCGAGCAAGCTGTACGGAGTGTGTCACCGGCAGTCAGGTTTTACTATCGCACCGATTTGTCGAATTTTGTAACGAAGCCGCTGCACATCGTTTTTGTGGAGCAACGCTGACTGTAGCATAAGCCCCGATATTGTTTAGGAGAACAAGCGAAGATGCAAAACGAGAACATAGTATCTGCAAGTCTGGAGCAAACAGCGAAAAAGCCGTTTATCGAGCCGGCGATCTCTACACCGATTGATGTTCTTGCCGCTACGGCTTTCTTTCAGGCAGTCGGCTCAGGGACCGCCGGTGATAATGGGACCGGTGATAGTGACCTGTAGGCGGAACTTGTCTGTGGAACGCTATTCTGTGTGTGCTAAGGATTGGGCTGCTTTTCGGTAGCCCATAGATCATTTTTCCTGTGTGATTGTTTTACCCAAAATCAACAACTTTCCGATAAGTCAATACTACTCTGTCTTTGACCGCAGCTTTCAAGTTGTCTGTAACGATTTGACGATTGCCAAGACAGTTGATAGGTACTTGGCGACTTTACAAATCATGCCATTGCTACAGCCGGACACGGCGAGCCAGTGCGTGATTCGCATAAATCAACAACCCGCGCCGCCCTTGCCTGCGGCAGCGCAAAGCACCGAAATCCCGAATGGCAGATGTCTGATTGCCGGGACAAAACTCTATTTCGCGGTGTGCGATTCGCTGGTCTTTGTAGATGCCGCAGAGCCGCAGTGTATTGAAGTCTGGCTTGGCGATACGAAACGCGCTCTGACGCATAATGTCAACAGCAGCCCTATGGCTTACGCGCTGCAACTCGCCCTTAGCCGTTGCCAGCTTTATGCTCTGCACGCTGCCTGTTTGGTTGAACCGGAAACCAACCATGGCGTGTTGATTATCGGCAAGTCCGGTAGTGGGAAAACGACGCTCGCTTTGCAACTGCTACAGCAGCAATGGAAGTTCCTGACTGACGATATTACCTTATTGGTTGAAACGGACAAGCAGATTGTTGCGGCGGGTTTGCGAAAAACTTTCTATATTACTGCCGCAACGATTGCGGCAATGCAGTCACCGCAATTGGAGGCGACATTACGAAAGCCCGGTAAACGGAAACCGGATAAATTTAAGCTCAATCCTGAAAGCGTCTTTCCCGACAGTTATGCGACAGCTTGCCGGATAAGCGCCATCTACTTTCCGACGCTGACAGACGAATTGGTAAGCGGTGTCGCAGAACTCTCAAAACAGCAAGCCATGACGCGCTTGCTCAATGATGCGGCGTGGATTTGTTATGATGTCGCCGGCGCGAAAGATTATCTGCACATCATGAAACAGGTAATTAATCAAAGCCGCGCTTTTGCGCTAGCCTGCGGGAGCAATTTGCTGCATCAGCCTGAGCAAGTGGCAGAGATTTTCAGTTCCGGGGTAAGGGGAAAGCTGTATGACTCGCCTTGATAAACTGCGTCAGCGACAGTACGCGGAACTGACTGTAGAACTGACCAACATCTGCAATCTTCACTGTAGCTACTGTCTGCGCGATGATGACGCTTTGCATCACTCTCCGGCAACCTTCCTGCCGGTGGACTTGCTGCGCCAAATTCTCGAAGGCGCACGGCAAACTTACGGCGTCGAAGCGGTTTCTTTCACGGGTGGCGAAGTCACTCTGCATCCGCAATTCAGAGAGATTATCGAAACGGTGGCAAGCGCAAGGCTAACTGCCAGCTTTGTCACCAACGGCTGGCACTTTGACCGCGTTTATACGGCGGTGCTTGCCAATCGCCATGCCATCAGCCAGGTGGCGTTCAGTCTTGATGGCGCGACGGCAGCGGCGCATGATCGCTGGCGCGGCAAAGGCTCTTATGTGCGGGTCATTCGCGCCATGGCTCGCTGTTACGCAAAAGGCATTCCGTTTTCCATCAAGGTTTCATTGCACCGCGATATCGCGCCGCAACTGGAAGAAGTGGCGTTGCTGGCGGCAAAACTCGGCGCGGCAAGTCTGCAACTTTCGCACTTTCTGCCGACTTCGCTACAGCATGAACGGGAATTGAACCTGACGCTGGCAGAACGGCAACGAATCGAGGAAGAGATTGCTCTGCTCAAACGGATTTTGAAGATGCCAATTAAACTGGGTGTTGGTTATTACAATACAGACCCCGAACCGCCTTGTTATCCTTTATTGGGAAAGTCCTGCAATGTTGACTATCGCGGCAGACTGACGCTTTGTTGTAATCTGTCCGGCTACGAAGGCGCTGCCGGGGAAGACGATGTAACGGCGGATTTGACCAAAGAAGATTTCGCCATTGCCTATGCGCGGCTTCAGGACGTTGCCAAAGAACAAGTTGAACGGCGGCGCTTGGCGCTGGCGGCTGCACAAAGCGGCGATACTGCCGATTTATACACCGCGTCGCCTTGTCTTTTCTGTATGCAGCGTTTTCGCAAAATTCCTTGGCGCGATGCCGCAAGCGTTCGTTCGCTGCCGATTTTGCAACGCCTCTGAAATTAACTAATTTGCACGTTTCTGGAGAATTACTTTCATTATGTCACAACAAACCACAACCCCCGAAGACCATATCGTCTCTACCGATTTGGAAGGCGGCGAAGGCATTTTGGTAGACCTCAACAGCAAGCGGTATTACACCCTGAATGAAACCGGAATGCTGATTTGGAAAGCCTTGGAAGATGGCAAAGACCGCGAGGCAATCATCGCAGAGCTAACCGCAGGTTATGAAGTTGATGCGGAACACGCCGCCGCCAGCGTGGATAGATTGCTGGAGGAATTTCTTTCACGTAACTTGGCGCGTTGAGGAATTTTGCCGAGAGAGACAACGCTGAAGCCAACGCCAATCTAATGTGCGACTCTTCTCATTATATCTGATTCGCTCGGTCGCGTAGCGACCTGATGAATTTAGCCGTGTCATTTATGGCACGGAATCGAGTCATTGCCGCCATCGCGTCGCGTCGCGACGACTGAATCTGGCACAGATTCAATCGTCGCTGACGCGACGTAAAGATGCTTGCTCATCGGCTCCCGTGCTTGAAAGACACGGCTAAATTCAAAGCGTCGCTACGCGACAAAGAAAAAGTCGCATAGTAAGTAACTCTCATTTGGTAACTCTATTGTTATGCAAGCCGACGCTGAGAATTTGACATCATTCAAGTACAAGTTACCCATCAAGTTGAACTTCGCCGGAGATGTGAGAGAAGTCACCTGGGTTGACGCGCAAGGGCTGGCTTTCACGGAACCTTTCTTTGAAGAGACCATCAAGCGTGTCAAAGCCGAAGAACCGCAACGCCGCGAATTTATCACCGGCATTGAACCGCTTTTGCGCTTTGCCAATGCCCGACATAGCCTCAAACCTTCCGGCTTTATCTTTCATGCGTCGCGTTGCGGGTCAACCGTTGTGGCAAATGCGTTGCGTCAGATCGAAGGCTCGCTTGTGGTTGCGGAACCGGCGCTCTTGAATACCGTATTGCGTTTATGTTTTCTGGAAGGCGCTCGCTCGCCAGAGTACCATGCCTTCCGGCAACTTCTCCTGCAAAGCGCCTTTTCTGCTCTTGGGCAGCCTTTCAAGGGCAATGAGCGGCGCTTTTTTATTAAATTCAGTCATTGGAATTTCAACAGCATTGCCCTGCTAAGAAAACTCTTTCCTGCTGTACCGGCGCTCTTTCTCTTTCGCCATCCGGTTGAAATCATGGTCTCGAATTTGACCACTCAAGGCAGTTTGTTGAAGTTGCCATCTTCACCAGACGATTCCGTAATTCTCACAGGGGCAAGTCTGGAAGAGGTTGAGCGAATGGGTCAGGAAGAGTTTATGGCGCGAAGTTTGGGCAGACTCTTTAGCCTCGCGGCGACCCATGCGGACAATCTGAACTTGCTCGATTATAGCGACTTGTCGCTGGCAAAACTGCTTGACATTATACGTTATTTTGGCATCCCGAATGCGGAAATCCCGGTTGATGCTTTGCAGAGAACTTTGAGCCTTTACTCGAAAGATAGTTCCGGGACGCGCTCTTTTGTTGGCGATGCGGCAGCGAAACGAGCCATTGCTTCGCCTCTGACACATGAGATGGCGGAGCAGTGGGCGATGCCAGCTTATGAACGATTACGCCAGCTTGCGGTAGCTGGCTAATCATCAGATGCCATTCTGCGAAGTTATACGCTGAACGAAATGGCTCTGCTTGTATCACAGAACTGCGAATGCAATAATGCCGCCGGACGCTACGAATTACTATAATGACGCTTCAGGACTTACTTACACCAGTCACCACCGATAGCTTTTTTGCCGAGCATTGGGAAAAGCACCCGCTCCTGATTACCCGCCACGACTTGAGCTATTACCAATCGTTGCTTACTGGTGTTGATATTGATTATCTACTCTCTGCCGCCAATGCCTTGAAACCGGACTCAATTGAAATACTGGGCGAAGTAGCCGGCAAAACTTCGGCTGACCGCTCTGCTGGGGGGATTGTTCGCGCCTATCAGCAGGGAGCAAGCATAAGAATCAATGGCGTACAGCGGTATTGGAAACCGTTGTGGATGTTGTGCAAAGAGTTGCAGCGCGTCTTTAGCTGTCGCGTCGGCAGCAATTTCTATTGCACGCCAACGAGTTCACGCGGCTTGCATCGTCATTATGACACGCACGATGTTTTTGTGCTGCAAATTACCGGACGCAAAAACTGGCGCATCTTCGATGCTGCCGCAGACTTACCGCTCCAACATCTTCCGGTATTGTCATTTGAAGCGTTGAAAAATAGCCACTCGCCCCGTCTTGAGCCGTTGGCAATAAGGAAAAAGCGAGTTGAAGAAAAATGCGTTGCGCCAATTCGGGAAACGGTGCTGGAACCCGGCGATTTGCTCTATCTGCCGCGAGGTTACGGACATGAAGCGTGGACAGAAAATAAGATGTCGGCGCATATCACGATTGGCATTCACGTTATTACCTGGCTTGATTTACTCAGTGTAGCGTTGGGGCAGGCGGGCAAAAAAGATGTACTCTTGCGACAATCGTTGCCGCCGGGCTTCGCTAATGCAACCTATTCTCAAGAAGTGAGTCAGGAGATGGCGGCGCGTCTCGATGAAATCATCGAAGCCTTACGCCGACAGGTGAATGTTCAAGAGGCATTGGAAGAGTTGGCTGGCAGTTTTATCTATCATACGCAGACCATTGGGGAAGGCTCCTTTACAGATGGTTTTGACGCCGGACAACTTACTGTACATACTACGGTTGAAAGAAGACCGGGCATTTTGTGGCGCTTGGCGCAGAACAACGAAAGCATCGGTCTGTACGCTTATCACTCATCGAGCGAGCCAATCGTGATGCCCGTCTTTTTTGCAGAGACTATGCGTTTCATCGCGCAAACCGAACGCTTCAAAATTGCCGATGTGCCGGGTAAGATGAGCCGCCATAGCAAATTGGCATTGATTCGTCGTTTACTGGCACACGGCTATTTACGAGTTGCAAAATAGATTCTGGAATAACCGCAAAAAAATTGCACAATAAATGGTAGTGGCTCAAGGAGGAGAGGGGTAGCGTAAACTGTCAGTTTGCGGTGTCGATTAGTACGCCGCTTCAAAGTAACCAGACCGCTTTGCGAATGTTTCTGTCTCTTGTGAAGGTTTGCCTGATCAAAATCGCAAACTAACAGTTTACGCTACCTTACCGCTCGCCAGATTGCGCCACGATCCCAAAAAGCAAGGTGCATATCAGGGGAAGGAATAGGTGACAACATAATCAGGCAGGGTCTTCTCTAAAATCGCTTTGCCATCTTTTTCAAGCCATGCATGACCATCGAGCTTTTCACCAGTGGACGGGCGCACCCCAAAAACGATGCATGTCTGAATGCCACTCAATGCCAGATAGCGATAGAGTACCGGGGCGCGTTTCCAGCAAGTCGGCGTAAAGCAGAGAATATTGCGGCTCAACAGCCAATCCAAAATCTGCGCCCGCCGGTTGGCATTGACACTCTCGGCGGTTGCAGAACGAGAACGGCGCGGCGTCACGATTTGCAGAACCCGAGGCATGGGCAATCGTTTCATTAAAATTGTTACTGCAACAACCCAGAAAGCCATTCGCAAAAGCAGGATAATTTCTCCCGGCTGATGCAGAAGCGTCTGGACGGCTCGCCCGCCAAAGGCAGCGACACGGCGCAACGGATTGCGGGCTTTCAGAATCATCGCCCCTCTGTTATACAGAAGGGCGGCGGCGACTGCCAGTTGAATGAGCCGACTTGAAATGGACAGGGAACCGTCTGGCGCGAATTTCGCTTTGTCGCTTGATTTGTTAGACTGGCTTGCCCTGCAAAACGAATGTCCGGGAATTTATCAGATTATAACGCCTTATGGAAACCGAAGTAACAGGAGATCGTCGCCAGCCCGTCAGCGATGCGCTTGCCTGTAAACTCTTTCTCAACGCGGCTTTTGGCGCTGTTTCAATCAATTCGGCGGAAGCGGTTTTTGCCCATCCTGCTTTCGATTGGCAAGGGCAGGCGCAATACCTTACTCGGTGCGGACTCTCTCGCCCGCTTCTGCGAGCCTTGAATGAGTCGCCATTAAAACAGTATGCGCCGGATTCATTCGTTGAGCAGATGAAAGCAACGGCAGTTCTCGATAGCGTCAAAGAAGCCTTGCAACGCGAAACCATTCGCCTGATTTCGGAAACCTTACAGGAAATCGGCGCTCAAGGTGTGTTGTTAAAAGGTTGTGCGATTCTGATGCTGGAATCGGCAAGCAAAACCACTCACAACATTCGGGCGACCGGTGATGTGGATATTTATGTGGAATCGTTGTCTGCACAAAAATTGCGCGAGCAACTCCTAAAATGCGACTTTGCTGGCAGGGAAAATGCTCCGCGAACCGCCCCGCATCATCTCGCCCCGGTGGTCTATCAGGGCATCGCCGTCGAAATTCATACTGGCTTGATGCCAGCTTTCTGGGGGATACCGGAACGAGAACTGCTCGAAACAACAATACCTGTACCACAGAGCAAATCGCTTCACACATTAAGTGGCGAAGGCTTGCTGTTGCACGCCGGTATTCATGCATCGGCGCACCTCTATTCCTTCGGCTTAAAGACCGCATGGGATGTGTACTGGATTTTGCGGCATTACGGAAAACTGGATTGGCAGCGACTTGCTGAATATGTCAATGCGACGGCGATGCCGCGCAGTTTCTGGGTTCCGGTGCGTGTTCTTGCCGAAGAGTTGGCGATTGCTTTGCCGCAAGAATTTCTCCGCTGCGCCCCTGCCGATAAACGCCAGAAGAAACTCGAAGTCTTTGCCCGTCTGCACCTCTTCAGCGATATGGAAGGGGCGTTTGAACTCAACCCGTTCAGCAAAAACACGCTCTTTCTTCTCTTACACGATTCGTGGAAAAGTCGCCTTCATTATTTACGCTCGCTTGCCGGAGGCGGCGCCGCCGAATCCCGGCAAAGCGCCCGCCGCAATGTCGAAGCGCAAGCTGCCAGCCACCTTCCGGCGCAACTCCTCAGCGCCTTTCGTGAGTGGCGAACCTATCGTCGCTCGCTGCACCTGTAAGGGGCAAGCTATAAAATGTGATGCGTAACGTAGGAGATTTGGATGGGTACGCCGCCATTGACTTTGACTTTGATCAGCGCCTGAAAATAAGCGGGTAGTTTTGCCGCATTTGCGCCCGACGATAGGGCGAGATGTTTTAGGAGGTCTTCGATATATTCGGGTTTGGTGACATACTCGGCGGCAGCCTGAGTGCCGAAGGTCGTAATACCGGCGAGAATCATCAAGCGGTCTTTCGCTTCCAACCCGCGTAACAGACTGATGACCGCGTAATCTTCGGAGATTTGACTGCGCGACGGTCCTTGCTGTCTGGCGAAATAGACCGGCTGCTCGCCTGCCTGTGGTTTAGTGTTGACAACGGCGAGACTCTCTTTGCCGTTCTCATCTTTCATCACCTTAAAGAGGAAGTCCTGCTGTTGCGGCAAATCCCGAATCAGCAGATTTTCTGCGGGCGATCCCAAAATCACGATATTGCCCGCCCGCAAATCATCCCACGTCAACAGCAGGCTGCGCTTGACGCGAAATGCATGATTGGCTTTGGCAAAGAAGTCGGTTAAGGCGTAAACCCCCATCACTTCGCCGGTGCCGGTGTAATGCTCGGTGATAACCTTGCGGCGTGTGTCGCTATTCTGTACCTCTTCATTCGCTAGAGTTGAATCCATAGGTTTGAGCAACTTCATCCCTGATTCCGCCGTGCCTTCAAACATGGTATTGCTGAAAGAAACTAATACGGGTTGAGGAGAGTGCAGAAAGTCCTGCCAGAGCGGCATGGCGGCGCGAATCTCCGGCGGCATGGTTCCTGCCGATAACTTCGCTTCATTGGGTTTACTGGCATAGAGATAAATGGCGCTGGCAGCAGCGATTACCGAGGCGATTGTAAGAACGTAAAGCGCATAACGAGATACATTGCTTTGTGGTAAGAAGGGCGGATTACTGACCGTAGCGGCAATCATTGGCGGCGCGGTCAGGTCGGTGATACTGGCAGCGTGGTCTGCCGGTTCCAGCGCCGATGTTGCGGGCGGAAAAGAGTCCATGCTGGTTTGCTTCTCCGGCGTGATCGAGATTTCCGAAGCCTCCGGCAATAGCGAAAAGGTCGGAATGTAACTGCCTTTCGGTAGTTGAATGATCACCGGATCATCTTTGCCTTCGGTGGCGTAGTATTCCTGTAATTTGGAACGTAAGCGACTTGCCTGCACCCGGACAACCGAATCATTACGCGGGTCGTATTTGCTGGGGCGTCCGAAAACCTCTGTAGCGATAGTGTATTCTTTAAGCTGGCTCTCCTGATGGTCTAGTGTTTTGGTAATCACAAAACGCAGAAAGGAGCGCAGATTTTCGGCATTGTGCAAAGCATGACTGTCAAGCAGCCGATTCATCTGCGCCAATTTCATCTCTTTGGATAATTCGACTGCGTTTAACAATGTTACATCCTGCCTGTAACCGCGAATTTAACCTATGCCAAATAAACGACTTTTCGGAGAGTAACGGCATGATACCTGTAGTAACTCCCCGCTTTGGGTTTCTATACCCTATACTGCATTCTGTAGCAGTGTCTAGTGTCTGTAATTTTCTACAAAGATTTCGTTTGAAAAGCAAGTTTGGATTCAGCATCAAATTGACAGTCGGGTTTTCGCGCACTATGCTGTAAGCGCCTTTTTTTGTTGAGGGTAATCTCTACTCTCAGGTTTTACAGGTTTTCATAACAATAATACTATCGCACTTTTTCACAGGCTCACCAATGTCTCGTACCGTCAAAAACAGGGAAGTTGTGTGCGCTTGTGTGAATTTGTAGTTTACTCGCTCACTTTACGTAAAGAGGCTTACCATATGAACCATCATCGGCAAATCCCTGCGCCGTTGCAGCGTATGGGCATTATCGCTTTTCTGCTTGCCGTGTTCGCTATTCCCTCGTTTGCACAAAATAATAAGGCGACCATTACCGGAACCATAACCGACTCAAAAGGCGCGGTTGTCGCAGCAGCCAGTGTAACCGTTACCAATGTTGGCACCAATGCGGAGCGCAAAGTTACGACCAATGACGATGGCGCCTACATCGTGCCGCTTCTCGACATTGGCGAATATCGCGTAACCATCAGCGCCGCCGGCTTCAAGGAGGCAAAACTGGAAGGGGTAACTCTTCAGGTTGGCGACCGCCTGCCGCTTGATGTCACGCTGGAAGCAGCGGGCTCCACTGAGTCGGTGACGATTACTGCTGGGTCTTCCATTGTCCAGTCGGAAACCAGTGAACGCGGCAGCGTCATTACCGGGCGTGAAGTTACCGAACTGCCACTTACCGGCAGAAACTTCACCCAACTGGCAACCTTAACCCCGGGCGTTTCGCGTGTGACCATCGGCACACTGTCAGATGCCCGTGCTAACAATAACGGCGACCCGAATGCCGGCGGTCAAGGTCCGGGCGGCGGCGACTCTCGCGGTTCCAGCGAGGCAGCACGCTTTTCACGTTCCGGCGGCGCGGTCATTTCAGCCAACGGACAACGCCCGACCAACAATAACTTTTCGGTGGATGGCGTTGACAACAACGAACCGCAATTCGGCACCATCGGCGTTTTCGTCAACCCCGAAGCGATTGCCGAATTTAAGGTTTCAACCAGTGTGCCACAAGCCGAAGTTGGACGCGCTTCCGGCGCGGTCATCAACACGGTGATCAAGTCCGGCACCAACGAGTTTCACGGCTCGCTCTATTATTACGGGTCAAACTCTGACCTCAATGCCTATCACCCGATTTTGAAGCGCAATCGTTCCGAAGCGATTGCCAGAGGCGACCGCAATCTGCCGCGCAAAGCCGTGCAACAGACGCACGAATTTGGCGGCACGGTCGGTGGTCCAATAATCAAAGACCGGACCTTCTTCTTCTTTGATTACCTCGGCGCTCGCAATAACTTCCCAACGCCGCTTTCCTCAACTGTGCCAACGGCAAAAGTCCGCGTTGGCGACTTCTCGGAATACACTGCACAAATCAGAGACCCGCTTACGGGAAATCCGTTTCCAAATAATCGGATTCCGACAAATCGCTTGGGTGCGGTGGCGCAGAGATTCCTCAATCTGTTTCCTCTGCCGACAGCCAATGTGATTGACCCCAGCCAGGGCAATACCAACTTCTTCTCGTCGCGCAAAGTGACCGAAGAGATTGATAACTATGAAATCAAGGTAGACCACCGCTTAACTGAAAAAGACAATCTGACCGGGCGTTACAATGACCAGAATTTGACGAATCTGCGCGACTCGTTCTTTACCACTGTGCCATCGGGATTTGGCGCCGGTGAAGAGACCGGTAATGCCCGCCAAGTCACAGTCACGGAAACGCATCAATTCAGTCCGACCATTCTTAATGAGATTCGTTTCGGTTTCACCAAGATTGACCTCGGCATTTTGAACTGCGGCGTCGGTGGCGCTTGCGGCTTCAGCGAAAATTTCAGTGGTGATGTTGGCATTCCGAATACTAACGACGGCAGCTTTGAGCAATCCGGCTCCATCCTGACCGGCGGCTTCGGCAACGGCTTTGTTGAGTTTGCCGGTGATGGCGGTCCGTTTATCGTCAACAGCAAAAATTCGCATTTTGTCGATTCACTGACCATCATCAAAGGCAATCACAACTATAAGCTCGGCGGCGAAGTCCGGCTGCGGTATCTGACGACGATTGACGGCGGACGCACCGGCGGACTCAAAGGCAATCTGGCGTATGCTGACAACGGACCGGCAACGGGTCCGAATCCGCGCTGTCCGGCGGGTTCCGGCACGGCGACGGCTTGTTTCGTTGACCCGAACGGCGTTGCTTATGGCGGCACGGGCAATGCGCTGGCAAATATCCTTGTCAGAGAAGTAGCGGCTCTGCAGACCTTTAGAGGGTTTGTTCCGGGTGGCGCGTTCAATCTGCGCTCACAGGAATACGGCTTGTTCGTTCAGGACGACTGGAAGGTGAACGAGAGACTGACGCTTAATCTCGGTCTGCGCTACGATCTCTTCCCAACCGCCACTGAGTCGGACGGTCGTTTGGGCAACTTTGATCTCGCCACTGGCACGATTCGTGTGGCAGATGGCAGCAGCGACAGAATTATCAAGACGGACAAGAACAACTTCGGTCCGCGCATCGGTTTTGCCTATACGCTGAATCCTGAAAAGACCATGGTTGTACGCGGCGGCTACGGCTTGCTCTACACTCTGGACGCAACGGATAGACCGCCTTTGGTGCAGAATCCGCCGTTCACCAACAGCGTTACCTATAACAACGCTTTTGATAGTTCGACGCCGCGCAGCGTCTTTAACCTGCAAACGGGTCCGCCCAGTGTAGCAACAACTGACCCGAACAATATCCCGAATAATGTTGTGGTCTTTTTCCAAGACCCCAAACAAAAGACGGCTTATGTGCATCAGTTCAACATCGGGTATCAGTATCAATTTGCCAGAGACTGGGCAATTGACATCGGCTATGTTAATAACCGGACGAGAAATCTGCTGGCGACTCGTGACATTGGCGGCGGCGGTCTAGCCATTGCCAAGAATGCTAGCGGTCAATTCCTGCCGGCGACGGCGTATGAGAATCGCGCCGAAGCGAAGTATGACGCTTTACAAACGCAGCTTCGCAAGCGGTTGTCTACTTACATTCAGGGGCAACTCTCCTACACCTGGAGCCACAACATTGATGATTCAACCGGCGTCTTTCAGGGCATCGGTGAGGGGCGTGGCAGTCGTGGCGGTCCGCAAAATCCGTTCTGCCTTGACTGTGAACGCGGCGATTCGGCGCTCGATGTGCGGCATTTGCTTTCTGCCAATGCTTTAATTGATGTGCCGCTTGGCAAAGGCAGACTTTACTTCAAAGATGGCTTTGCTGACCGCATTCTCGGCGGTATTCAGCTTGGCGTCATTGTTCTCGCTCGCAGTGGTTATCCGTTCAGCGTCGTGGATGGCAATAATGGCAGCACTCGCGCCTCATTGATTGGCGACCCGTTCACCAATACGCGAGACCGCTACCTTAATGCCGCAGCCTTCACCGGCGGCAATCTGTCGGTGACAAATGCGGCAGGCTCGGTTATCCGCTTCGGTAGTCTCGGACGCAACTCGTTCAGAGGACCGAAGATCATTCGTTGGGATATGGCACTGGTCAAAAAAACCACCATTACTGAAAGGGTGACGTTCGAGATTGGTATTGACGCCCAGAATGTCTTTAACTCATCCATCTTTACCGTGCCGAATAACAACTTCCGTGATGCCGGCGGCTTTGGTCGGTTCGATGCCGCCTTCCCGGGACGCGTCATTCAGTACAAGGCAAAGATTATCTTTTAGTATGAAGTCCGTAGTGCGTAGCTCGTAGTCGGAACAATGATTGTTCTGCCTTTTGACAGAGCCTCATAAGAGAAGTGCGGACTACAAACTACGGACTAACGGACTAAACACTACGGACTAAGTAAGCATTGAGCGATAGAGCGGTTCAGTTATCGCTCAATGCTTTTTTTGTCAATCAGATTGCCGGTGCGAAGCGACGACACTTCGTACACCTAATGTGTGATGGTTTCTTTGTCGCGTAGCGACGAATTGAGTTTAGCCGGGTGTTTTAACGCCCGGAACCGAAACCGTAAAGCCATCGCGTCGCGTAGCGACGACTGATTCAATCGTCGCTGACGCGACGTGAAAATACTTACTCATCGGTTCCCGTGCCTTGAAAGACACGGCTAAATTCATAAGGTCGCTACGCGACAGGTGAAAAGATAGCTATCGTCGCTACCTGAAAGAGCGACGAGACTGTTCATTATTAAGAGAGCCGCACATTGGGTTTTCGCGCCTGTATGATAGCCTCCTCCGAATGAAGTTCATCGTCTTTCAGCTTGTTTTTCTGCTTTGTTGTCCGGCGCTCGTGGTTGTCGGGCAGAACAAACCGCTTTCTCATGTGGAACGGTTCAGCACTCCGAAAGCGCGTGCCGAACGCGACGAAACCGAAGCCGCCGCCAGACTTGCCGCCAATCCGAAAGATGACGATGCCTACCATTTACGAGCCAATGCGCGTATGCGTCTCGGACGTTACGCGGAAGCGCAGGATGATTTACGGCGTGCCGTTCAACTCAAACCGCAAAATGCCGAGTATCAAGCGGCGCTTGGTTATGTTCTTTTCAAACTCGGACGACCCGCCGAAGCCGTTGCCGCCGAACGTGCAGCGTTGAAACTGGACGACAAAAACTTTACCGCAAATTATCAACTCGGCAGATTCCTTTTGCTCAGTGGCGATGCCAAACAATTACCCGAAGCGGCTGCCTTGTTGCGGCGGGCGCTTGAAATAGACCCGCGCCGCTCGGAAGTGCGCTTCGACTTGTTGACTACTTACCGCTTGCTCGGCAACCAGCCGAATGCCATTGCCCAGTTGAATCTCTTACAGGATGCGCGTCCGGCAGATGCGCGAGTCACCTATGCTAATGGCTTGCTGGCATCTGACAGAGGCGATATAGAAGCGGCAATCACCAGTTTTCAAGAGGCAATCCGCAAAGACGCGAATCTCTTTGGCGCGTGGCAGGATTTAGGGCTGGCGTATGTCAAACAAACGCGCTGGAAAGACGCCGCCAATGCCTTCAGCGAACTCTCGAAATTACGCGCCGATTCCGTTGAAGCCGCTTATCTCTACGCGCTGGCTCTCTATAATTCCGGGCAATCCGTTGAGGCGGAAAAACAGGCGCGTCGCGCGCTCCGAATTGATGCGGGAGCCGCCGCCGCTCATACCTTGCTGGGCATCATTCTCGCCTCTCGTGGCGGCGCAGATGCGGAAGCGATTGAATCCTTGACGCAAGCTGTCGCTTTGAACCCAACGAATTTTGACGCGCAATTCTATCTCGGCAGAGTGCAATACACGGTACGCGATTATGCCGGAGCAATAAAAGCCTTGCACGAAGCGGTTAGATTAAATCCGAAAAACGCCGATAGTCGCTTCTTCCTCGGCACGGCTCTCGAAGGCAACGGCAATTCGGATGAAGCCTTGAAAGAGTACGAAGAGTTAATCAAAATCGCGCCAAATTCGGCGCAGGGACAGACCGGACTTGGCGCGTTGCTGGTGAAACAGGATAAGCTGGACGAGGCGATTGCCGCGTTAAAGAAAGCCACACAGCTTGACCCGAAACAGTTTGAAGCGCATTGGGCATTAGGGCGAGCCTTGATATTGAAAGAGCGATACCCGGAGGCGATAGAGGCTTTAACCGTAGCGGTATCGCTTTTGCCGGAAAGAGCCGATGCTCATTTTCAACTTGGGCAGGCATATCAACGCGCCGGACGGAAAGCTGATGCCGCCCGCGAATTTGAAATCGTCAGGAAATTGAACGAAGAATTTAGAACGCGAACGAAACAGTGAGAGAAGGAAAAGTAAAAAGTAAAAAGGCAAAAGGCAAAAGTAAAGAAGGGAGTCTGCGCTTATGCCTTCAAGCGGCAGCCTCAGCTTGTCAAGCATTCCGTGTAGAGGCAAAGGCTCGTGTTACCTTTTACCTTTTACCTTCTACCTT
>Ga0187894_10000715_pt1 | contig 44904 bp, 38 predicted proteins | sample GBC1701081metaG_FD_136650 | JGI IMG/M metagenome (GOLD analysis project Ga0187894, IMG submission 136650) | White microbial mat communities from a lava cave in the Kipuka Kanohina Cave System on the Island of Hawaii, USA - GBC170108-1 metaG ... | reverse complement strand
CTGCGGGTCCTTCTCTCCCATCATCGGGCGGCACCTCCTTCATCTGTAGATACCGTCCGGAGCCTCCGCGTGATCAATCCCAGGCGTCGCGCGGGGCGGAGTTTGTCAACAGCCTGCTAACTCACATTCGACTGGGCTGCAGTTTTCCGATATTGCGGAATTAGGCAGCCCTGAATAATCCGTCTGCGTACTGCGGTCCGGCTTGCAAGCCCTCGAGCTGGCGGGACTTGCGAGCCGCGCGGGCAAATCCACTTATCTCATTATCCTGCAAAGGGTGCTGGATAAACAGGGGGGAATAAACGCCCGGCCTGTCGAGCAGGCCGGGCGCCGGGACGGAGGGAGGGTTGAGTCGCGTCAGTACTGCACGGTCACATCGGTGATCGGGCTGATGGTGCGGCGGGCGGGGTCCCGCTTGGGCATCTGGAGGTCCATGCCGAGCAGCCTGACATAGAACGACAGGCTGCGGGAGTTGCAGAGTTTTCTCCACTGAGTCGGCGACGGCACGAACCCGTAGATTCCGGTGAGCTGCGGGCTCTGGATCCGGGTGGCCTTCCGGAACGTGGGATCCCACGCCACCTGCAGCTGCACGCGATCGTAGGGTCCCGGGGTCCAGGTGAATCCGGGAGGAGGAGCCCCCGGAGTGCAATCGAGCCGGGCGCCCTGCAGCGGGCCGGAAAGCGTCAGGTCGCAGGCATCGCCGTGGCCATCGCCGTCCGAATCCGTCTGGCTGGGGTTGGCTGCGAACGGGCAGTTGTCCAGCCCGTTGATGACGCCGTCACCGTCCTGATCTCCGCCAAACGTCGGGTCCACGCAGGTGCCGCCGGAGCAGCAGAGGCTGCCGGCATCGCTGGAGGGAATGAACGTTCCGCCCTGGCAGTTCTCCAGGGGAGCGCAGATGACTCCCGAGAGCTGCTGGCAGGTGTCGAGCCAGACGCCCAGGTCCGAGGCTACGCGCTCGATGACCGCGGTGTCATGGGCGTCGCGCGGCAGGGCTCCCACGCCAGTGACGATGCCATCACCGATGAGGGCGGCGGGCAGCGCGGCGATCGCATGGGGGGTCACGGCCGGCGCCGGGTAGGGCGACGCCGCGGTTCCCAATGCATTGATATTGGCTCCCGCACCGCCCTGCGGTGGTGCGTCGTTGAGGGCTGTGTAGAGGGCCCCGGGCGACTCCAGCACCAGGGCATCCTCCGCGTTGAGCGCCGAATGGAAGATGTTGCCCACCACGTTGACCACAGCGCCCCATCGCAGGCGCATGGCATAGACGGTCCAGTCGTGAACGATGTTGTATCGGAAGTCCACGTGCGGCTGCGACGCGGCAGGGCCTGAGTTGCCGGCGATCTGGGGATTGCGCTGCGCGTTGCCCGTCAGCACGTTGTGATGAATGCTCACCCGGTCGGCGAACTCGCCCGTCACAGGTGTCCCGGCGGGCCCCGACCCCGGACCCGACACCAGGATGGCCTTGCCGGCGTTGACGTTCACCAGGTCGTCGGCGTCGGCGATCAGGTTCCATGACAGCGTCACGTTGCGCGGACGGCCCTGCCCGACGGGGCCGCCATAGACGCCGATCGACTCATCGCTGGCGCGCGATACGGAAAGGTGATCCAGCCAGATCTCGCTGGCGTCCTCGTAAATCATGAAGCCGGGGATGGCATCAGAGTTGTCTGCCGTGTCGCGGCTGCGCAGATGCTGCACGATGACGTTGTGCGCCTCGCGGATCTCCATCTGATCGAACCGCAGGGTAATCCCGGGAGGCGGCGCGGTGGAACCGTCCACCGTGACGTTGCTGACGCCGCGCAGCGGCAGCTTGGCGCGCAGGTCGATAGTCCCTGCCACCGTGAAATGCACGCGGCGGTTGCCCCCCGTCAGGGCCAGCCTCAGGCTGCCGGCAATGGGCGGGTCGCCGGGCGCGTAGTCGGCCAGTGTTGTGACCAGGACGATCGGTTGTCCCGCGCCCCCCGTGGTCTGGTTGCCGAACCCTTCCGGCGGCGCGGCCGCCGGCGCCCCGCCGGCCAGGATGATCAATGACAGTGCAAGCAAGGCGTCTCTGCTGGATCTCATCTGGATGCTCCTCGCGCACACACGTACAGCGCGTACGCCATCTCAACGGGGCTTTGGAGCGCGCTGCAGGGCGACCGGCGCGCCTGGTCCGGCCCGGGTCGGGCCGTTTGTTCATGCGGGGTGGCGCGAAGATAGCGCATCCGCGGTTCCGACTGCCACCCTTTCAGGCACCTTTGGATGCCGCCGATCGGGACTCAGGGGCATTCCGGGACTTGTTTTTCGGCTTGTCTGCCCGGATGATGGCGACATGAGCGACGTTGGGATAAGGCGCGCTCCGCCAGAAGCGGGCCCCGCAACACCCGAGCCGGCCGAGGATCTGGAGGCGCTGAGGCGGCGCCTGCAGCAGGCCGTGGCAAGGGTTTGCCCCGCCTGGCTGTCTGCCTCCCAGGAAGACATCGTGCAGGCCGCGATGCTGCGGGTGCTCGAGTCGGGCAGAAAGAGTGGGGGAATGACACCCCACGGTGCGTCATACCTGCACAAGGTGGCCTACAGCGCCGCCGTGGACGAGATGCGCCGGCATTTCAGGAGGCACGAGGTCCAAGCCGGCGAGACCCCTGCGTGGGAGCTGGCCCCGGCTGAAATGAAGAACCCCGAAGAAATGACCGTCAGCCGCGAGATCGACCGCGGCATTACGGCCTGCCTGTCGCGCCTGCAGCGGCCACGCAGGCTTGCCGTGACGCTGTTTCTGCAGGGATACACCGTGCCGGAGGCGGGCCGGCTGATGGGCTGGACCACCAAGAAGACCGAGCACCTCGTGGCGCGCGGCCTCGAGGGTCTGCGTGCCTGCCTGAGCCGCAAGGGGCTACAGCCGTGATGGCCGCGGACCTCAGGGCGCGGTTTGCCAGCCGGCGCGAGGGAGCCACGCTGCGGCCGGGCTGTCCCGATGCGATGGAAGTCTGGTCCGCCGTGGCGGCCGAGACCGCGCCGGACCGCCTGGCGGAGATCCTCGATCACACCGTCGTCTGCCCGGCCTGCGCGGCGGCCTGGAGGCTGGCCCGGGAGCTTGGGGCAGCAAAGGAAGGATCGGTCTCACGGGATCAACGCCCGGCGCGCTCGGCATGGCTGCCGCTGGCCGCCGCGGCCGCTTTGCTGCTGGCCGCGGGATTGACCCTGCAGAGACTGCCCGGCTGGCGGCCCGCCGGATCGGCGCAGTCACCGCTGAGAGCCACACCGTCGGTGACCATCGAGTCATTGTTGGGCGCGGAAAGGGCCTGCCCGCGCGAGGCCTGCGTGCTGGAGTGGTCGGAGGTTTCCGCAGGCGCCCGTTATGTCGTGCGCATCATGGACGCCGATCTGAATCTCATCGATCGTGCCGTGGCGCTCGAGACCACCAGCTACCGGGTGCCCGCCGAGAGGCTGGCCTCGATCTCTTCGGGGGCTGTGCTGCACTGGCAGGTCGAAGCGATGCTTGCGGACGGAGGTCGTACTGTATCTCCCACCTTCGCCATCCGTCTGGAATAAGCGCGGCGCGCTGAGGTGCGCATTGCTCGCGTGCCTGGTGCTCTGGGCGCCGCGCGCCGCCAGCGCGATCGATCTTTCAGGGTACCCGATGCGCACGCCTGCGGACTGCGACGATCTCACCCGCAGGTTTCCCGATGAGCCCGACGCCTACTATTGCTACCGCCGGGTGGCGCGCCGCATCGGCGGACGGGCGGTTCTTGACCATCTGGCCCGGCTCCCCACATCGAAAACCGGCAGCCCCATGATGCGGTTCGCGCGGGCGACCGTGGAGCACGACAGCTCGGAGCCCGCGGCTGAGGCGCATTTGCGCGCTGCGGCAGATGAATTCGCTCGGCGAGCCGTCCCCGTAGGAGAAGTTCATACGCGCCTCGAGCTGTTCTTCCTCCTCAACAACCTCGGACGAAGCGTTGAAGCTGGCGTCGAGCTGCAGAAGGCTGACGATCTGGCCGCAGCCAGCGGATCCGCTGCGTTGCAGGCGTGGGTCGCGATCAACCGGGCGGTGCAGGCTGACAGCGCCGGCGATCTGAGCCGCGCGTCGGCGATCCTCAAGGGCGCCGAGCCGGACGTCGAGAAGCACGGCGATCCCTACCTTCACAGGATTCTGGTGAACAACATGGCGGGTGTGCAGTTCAGGCTCGGTCAGCCGGCCGAAGCGCTCGCGGGGTACAGGCGGACAGCCGACATGTGCCGTGCGGCGAACGATGCCTACATGGAGGCTTCGGCCCGGCACAACATGGCCCTGTCGGGCAGCAGATTGATCGCGGCGGGCGCTCTGAGCCGCGAGAGCGTGCGCTCGATGCTGCAGGACGCGCTCGCGGTGGCGGTCCGCGCGGAGAACAAGGGGGTCGAAGCTGCCTGCCTGATGTCTCTGGGGCAGGATTCCGGTTTGACCATTGCCGTGCGGCGCGGGCATGTGGAGAAGGCCATCCAGCTGAGCAGGAAGGCGGGCCGCATCGAAAACACTTTGTTCGCAACCCGGCTTCTGGCCAATCTCCAGACGCATCGAGGTGCAGCTGGAGAGGCCGAGTCGGTGCGGCTTCTCGGCGAGGCCATAGAAGGGGCGCGCGAGCACGGCATGGGCGAGCAGCTGGCGCGCTCCTACCTGATGCGGGCGAGCAACTACACGTACTATGGCCATCGCGCCGAGGCGATCCGGGACTCAGCCAAGGGTGTCGAGGTGGTGGAGAAGCTGCGCGACTTGCAGGCCGACGAGTCGGTGAGGGCGCGCTTTTTCTCACAGTGGGCATTCTTCTACGAGCGGTACGCGGGCCTGCTGCTGGGGCTCGACGAGAGGCTGCGGACTCCGCCAACGCTCGAGGACCTCGAATCGGGCTTCCAGGTGCTCGAAAGGATCCGTTCCCGCGCGCTTCTGGATCTGCTCGATGGCGCTGGCGCGACCGACGCCCTGGCGCCTGCGGGGCCGTTGCGGCAGCGCCGCGCGGAGACGCTGCGGGCGATCTCCACGGTCCAGAAGGATCTCCTGCGTCCAGACCTCGACGACGCCGGGCGGAAGCTGAAGCTGGAGGCTCTGGATCGTCTCGAGGCAGATGAGCTGATCATCCGGGACGAGCTGGCGCGGCAGGCTCCAGCCTTCGCCGCGGCCCGGCAGTTCATGCCGGTGTCGATCTCAGATGTGCGCGGCCAGCTTCGATCGGATCAGGCCCTGATCGAGTATCTGATCTGGGACGAGGGTTACAGTCATCCCGGCGCGCTGATCGTCACACGGGACGGAGCCCGTGTCGTCGTGCTCAGGATTCCGGCGGGGCTGCAAGATCGGCTCGCGGCCTATCTCGGGCTCGTGGATCGCCGCGATGCCGCAGAGCCGCGCGCCGCCGCGCGGCTGGCGGGCGAGCTGATCACTCCGATCCTGGCAGTGCTCCCTGACGGCATCCAGGAGCTCGTGATCAGCCCCTACGGCGACCTGCACCGCGTCCCGTTCGCCGCGCTGAGAACCTCCGAAGATCAGCCCCCACTGGCGGTCCGCTACCAGATCACTCTTATCCCATCGGCTGCTGTCTGGCTGCGCTGCGTGCGGATGGCGACTCCGCCTGCCGTGCTGGCCATGGCCATGCCCGACGCCAGCGCGCTGCAGAGGGGAGGGGAGCGGGCCCGCAACGCCACCTCGCCGCTGGGAGCACTGCCGCATGCGCCCCGCGAGGCGCGGGCCATGCTGCGAGCGTTCGGCGGCGAGGGGCTCGTGCTGGAGGGGGGGCTGGCTTCGGAGAGGTACCTCAAGAATTCACCCTTGGAGCGCTTCGGCCTGCTGCATCTCGCCGCGCACGCCATCGTGGACGATCTGCATCCCAATCGCTCCAGCGTGATGCTGGCTCCCGGGGCGCCGGAGGAAGACGGTCTCCTCCAGATCCGGGAGATCGTGATGCTCCCTCTGCAAGGCAAGGGCATCCTCCTGTCGGCCTGCAGCGGCGCCTCGGGTGCCATCATCGAGGGAGAAGGGGTGGTCGGTCTGGCCCGGGCGTTTTTCCAGGCGGGAGCCCGAGGGGTGGCTGGGAGTCTCTGGCCTCTGCGCGACGATGAGGCGGCCGACCTGATGGAGGACCTTGCAGCCGGGTTGGGGAGGGGACTCAGCATCGGCTCGGCGCTGACCATGGCGCAGCGCGAGCGGGCCTCGGCCGGCATGCCGGCTGCCGCCTGGGCAGGGATGGTCGTGCTGGGAGACGGCGGGCTCACGCCGCTGCCCGGCGCGCCGGACAGGAGGCCGAGCCCGCCGTCCACCCTCTGGCCCTTTGTGATTCTTGCCGGCGTGGCGGCGCTGGCGTGGGCCTCACGCCACGCGCCGGCCTGAACCTGGCTCAGGCAGCCGGCGGTTCTGCGCCTACATCCCCGAGATGCCGTTCATGCCGAGGGACTTCACCAGAAAGGCCCAGCGGTCGGCAGCCTCTTCGATCTGCTTCGAGGTGGGCTTGCCGGCCCCGTGGCCCGCCTTGGTCTCGATCCGGATCATCACCGGAGCGGGGCCTGCCTGCGCTTCCTGGATCGCCGCCGCGAACTTGAAGCTGTGCGCCGGCACCACCCGGTCATCGTGATCCGCGGTGGTGATCAGGGTTGGCGGGTATGAGGTCCCTTTCTTGATGTTGTGCAGCGGTGAGTAGGCATAGAGCGCCTTGAACTCTTCCGGGTTGTCCGCCGAGCCGTAGTCCGACGCCCAGGCCCAGCCGATCGTGAACTTGTGGAAGCGCAGCATGTCCATCACGCCCACGGCCGGCAGCGCGGCGCCGAACAGATCGGGCCGCTGGGTGATGCTGGCGCCGACCAGCAGCCCGCCGTTGCTTCCTCCGCCGATCGACAGCTTGCCCTTGGAGGTGTACTTGTTGGAGATGAGCCACTCGGCCGCGGCGATGAAGTCATCGAAGACATTCTGCTTGTGCAGCTTCATGCCCGCCTGGTGCCACTCCTCGCCGTACTCGCCGCCCCCGCGCAGGTTGGCCAGCGCGTAGACGCCGCCCATCTCCATCCACACCATGTTCGCGACGGAGAAGTTCGGAGTCAGCGAGATGTTGAAGCCGCCATAGGCGTACAGGTAGGTCGGATTGTTGCCGTCGAGCTTGAGCCCTTTCTTTGCGGTGATGAACATCGGCACCTTCGTGCCGTCCTTGCTGTGGTAGAAGACCTGCTTCGTCTCGTAGTCATCCGGCTTGAAGGCCACCTTGGGCGCCCTGAAGATGCTGCTGGCGCCGGTGGTCATGTCATAACGGTAGACCGTGGTCGGACGGGTGAAGCTGGAGAAGTTGTAGAAGGTCTCCTTGTCGGCGCGCTTGCCGTTGAACCCCCCCGAGCTGCCGAGGCCGGGCAGCTCCACGTCGCGCACATGCTTTCCATCCAGCTTGTGGATGCGGATCTGCGAGCTGGCGTCCTTCAGGTAACCCAGCACGAACTGATCATTGATCACGCCCGCCGACTGAAGCGTCGCCTCGCGCTGCGGGATGATCTCCTTCCACTTGGACTTCTCCGGCGAGCGTGTATCGATGGCGATGACGCGGCCGCGCGGGGCATTCAGGTCGGTCTGGAACCAGAAGATCGGCCCGTCGTTGTCGATGAAGTTGTAGGAGGCGTCGAAGTCGTTGAGCAGCTCGACCACCTTGGAGCCCGGCGTGGCGAGGTCCTTGTAGAAGATGCGGTTCTTGACGTCCGTTCCGTGCGACGCCGTGATAATCAGGTAGCGCCCGTCGTCGCTCGCGCCGCCGAAGAAGCCCCACTCCTTCTGGTCCTTGCGCTCGTAGATCAGCGTGTCTTCCGCCTGGGTCGTTCCCATCCTGTGGTAGTAGAGCTTCTGGTAGTAGTTGGCCTCTTCCATCGCCGCGCCCGGTGTGGGCTCGTCGTAGCGGCTGTAGAAGAACCCCTTGCCGTCGTTGGTCCATGACGCCTGGGAGAACTTGACCCACTTGATGTTGTCGGGCAGCTCGCGTCCCGACTCCACCTCGCGCACGTACCACTCCTGCCAGTCGGAGCCCGAACGGCTGAGTCCGTAGGCCATCAGCTTGCCGTCATCGGTGATGTCGAAGCCTGAGAGCGCCACCGTGCCGTCGGTGGAGAGCTTGTTGGGGTCGATCAGCACCTTGGGCTGCGCGTCGAGTGAGTCCATCCAGTACCAGACGCTCTGATTCTGCAGCCCGTCATTCTTGGAGAAGAAATACCGTCCGCCGAGCTGGAACGGCGTCCCGTAGCGCTCGTAGTTCCACAGCTCGGTGAGGCGCTTGCGGATGGCGTCGCGCTGGGGAATCCCCTCGAGGAAGGCGAAGGTGACCTTGTTCTGGGCGTCGACCCACGATTTCGTCTGGGGCGAGTCGAGGTCCTCCAGCCAGCGGTAGGGATCGCTGACTTTGGTGCCGTGATACTCGTCCACCTGGTCGATGCGATCGCTCTTGGGGTAGCTCACGGAGTTCTCAGCAGTGCTGGCCGCGAATGGGAAAAGCACCAGCGCGATCGCGACGGCCAGGAGGGCTCGAACGCGTGGTGACGGACGGTTCAACATCGTGTCTCCTTCTCAGCGAGGCAGATTCAATCAGTCAGTCACACCGGTGGCCCCCAGCTTCGCCGCAGGGGCAGATCGAGCAGAGTCAGCATCCCGGGCCGGGGAGGGGCCACCGCCTGGGGAATGGCGTTGAGCAGGCAGGCGACCGTGGCGGCGTCACCCGGGACGCCCCCCTGCACCCAGAGGTTCAGGTCGGGATCTCCCTGAATCTTGATTGCGTCATGGGGCGCCTCGACGCCCGCCGCCATGAGCATCTCGAGGTGCAGGACTTCGTGTCCTTCCACGCTCCCCGTGAGGACCTGGTGCATGCCCACCACCTCCGCATCCGCCTCGGGGGTGCGGCGCGGGCGCCGCGATTCACTCAAAGGAACGTCTCCCGTGCACAGGATGCTCACCTCCTCCACCAGATCGCAGTGTTCCCAGCCCAGACCGCGTGCCACCAGCATAGCCGAATGCCTCAGGCCGACGTGTCCGAGCCTGCCCAGCTCGAGCTGGCGGCAAGCCTGGCGCCAGCCCAGTCCGATGCCGACTTTCTTCTGGAATGCCTTGCGCCGGGACAGCGGATCCAGCACGCGCTCGATGGCGATGTGGCTGATCCGGCGCGAGGCTCCGGACAGCGCCAGGGCCAGCGCGTCCATGACGAAGCCGGGATTGATGCCCGCGCCGATGATCGCCACGCCCCGCGCCCGCGCCAGCGCGTCGAGATCGGCCGCCACGCGGTCATCGGACATCAGGGGGAACGCCATCTCCTCGCTGGAGGAGACGCAGGGGATCCCCGCTTCGATGACCATGCGCAGCTGCGGGGCGATCTCGGAGAGGCGGGACCCGGTGCAGTGAATCACCACGTGCGGTGCTGCGCCGCGCAGCGCCGTCACCGGATCGTCCGTGACGGTGATCCGCGACTGGCCCCGCAGCCGCACCACGGGGTGCAGGTTGCGGCCGGTCTTCTTCGGATCGGTGTCGATGGCGCAGACGATATCCACACCGTCCATCTGCAGCAGCGCCCGGGCCACGGCGCCGCCGATGGCGCCCAGCCCGAAGAGAGCCACCCTCAGAGGGGAGGGCATCGGCTTCACTTCGCTGCGACCCTCCGGACGAACTCGCCGGTCTGCGTGGCCACCAGGATCCGCTCGCCGGTTTCCATGTAGAGCGGGACCTTGACGACCGCCCCGGTGGACAGCGCGGCATCCTTCATCACGCGTCCCGACGCGGTGTCGCCGCGCACGGCCGGCTCGCAGTCGGTGATGTCGAACTCCATGAACTGGGGCAGCTCGATGCCCGCCACCGAGCCGTTGAAGATGACCGAGACGAGCGAGGCGCCATCGGTAAGCCACCGCGCGTCCTCGCCCACAGACTCCGCCGCCAGATGGAACTGCTCGTAGCTTTCCGTGTCCATGAAGTGAAAATCATCCGCATCCTTGTAGAGAAACTGGATCGGGCGCAGCTGCAAGTCCGGCTCGTCGAACTTCTCGCCGGCCTTGAACGTCCGGTCGAAGACCGACCCGGTGAGGACGTGCCGTACCTTGCACTTCACCAGGGTGGAGGAGCCCCGGGCTGTGGGCGACTGGACGGTGTAGTCCACCAGAACGAACGGCGCCCCGTCGATCAGGATCCTGATCCCCTTCTTGAAGTCTGATGTCGTGAGCATCTTGTCTCGGGATCTCCGGCCGGAGCGCCGCCTGGGTTCTACGCAGGGACGGGACGAAGGATTCTATCAGACGCGGGAAAGCCGGCGTCACCCCGTGGCGGACAGCAGGCCCGCGGGCCGCCCGTCCAGCAGGGCCTCCGCCACCTGGACGCAGTCGCCGACATCCTTGCTGTAGCCATCCACGCCGATCTCGGTGGCGAAGCGCGGCGTGACCACCGCCCCGCCCACCAGGACCTTGTAGGGCAGGCGGCGCTCGCGCACGGCGTCGGCGACGACTTTCATCTGCATCATCGTGGTGGTCATCAGGGCCGACAGCCCGATGATGTCGGCCTTGTGCTCGTCGGCGGCCGTCATGATGGTCTCCATCGGGACGTTGCGGCCGAGATCGATCACAGTGAAGCCGAAGTTGCGCAGCATGATGGCGCAGACGCTCTTGCCGATGTCATGGATATCTCCCTTCACGGTGGCCATGATGATGGTCCCCTTGTGCTCCACCTGGCCCGACGCCTCCAGCAGGGGAGTCAGGATGGCCACGCCGCGCTTCATGGTGTCGGCGGCCGCCACCAGATGCGGGATGAACTTCTTGCGGGCGCCGAACAGATCGCCCAGATGCCGGATGCCTGGGGTCATCACGTTCACGAATAGATGGAAGGGGTCGGAGCCCTCGCCCAGCGCCGTGTTCACCAGCCCTTCGATGCTGTCGCGATCCCCTTCCACGACCGCCTCGTAGATCCGCTCTTCGGTGGTGCGCGGCTTGGCCGCTTCGGCTGCATCCGCGGCGTCGGCCTTGCGGCGCGCATCGGCCTGCGTCTGCACGTCGATGAACCGGCGGCAGTCGGGGTCGCGCCCCGCAAACATCGCGGCAGCCGCCAGCGCGTGCTTGAGCTCGTCTTCGTAGGGGCTCATGATGGCGGCGTCCAGCCCCGCGGCCACCGCCATCGACAGGAACGTCGTGTTGATCAACGGCCTGCCTGGCAGGCCGAACGAGACATTGGACAGCCCCAGGGAGGTCGGGCAGCCCAGCTCGCGCGTGATCAGCCGGATGGTCTCGAGCGTCTGGGCCGAGGCGGTCTGCATGGCGGAGACCACCAGCGCCAGCGGATCGAAGATGATGTTCTCGCGGCTCACGCCGTACTTTTCCGCGTGCTTCAGAATCCGCTCGGCGTTGGCCAGGCGGGCCGATGCCAGCTCGGGGATCTCGCTTTCGGCGCACAGCGCGATCACCGCAGCGCCGTAGCGCTTCACCAACGGGAAGATCGCCTCGATGCGCTCCTCCTCCGCGTTGATGCTGTTGACCAGCGCCTTGCCCGGGTAGTTGATCAGCCCCTGCTCGAGCGCTTCGATGTAGGACGAGTCGATCACCAGCGGCAGATCCACCACGTTCTGCACGGCGGTGATCGCTTTGCCCATGAGGGCCGGCTCGTCGGTGAGCGGCACGCCGACATTCACATCCAGCGCGGTCGCGCCGGCTTCGTACTGCTTGCGGGCCTCCGCCACCACCAGATCCATGCGCCCCTCGGCGATCGCGCCGGCGAACTTCTTGCGCCCCGTCGGGTTGATCTTCTCGCCGATCAGGCAGAAGGGATGCCCCGGGCCGATCATCACGGTGCGCATGCGGCTGGTGATGCGCAGTCCCGGCGCCACGCTGCGCGCGGCCGGAGGCTTCCCCTTGAGCTGGCGCGCGATGCGCGCGATGTAGTCGGGCGTGGTGCCGCAGCAGCCGCCGATGATATTGGCGCCGGCTGCGTGGAACTTCGGCCCGAACTCGGCCATCTCGCCCGCTTCCATCGGAAAGACCGTCACGCCCGCCTTCTGCACGGGCAGACCGGCGTTGGGCTGCACCGCGATGGGCCGGGTGGTGGACGACGCCAGCTTCTTGATGACCGGCAGCATGTGCTCCGGGCCGGTCGAGCAGTTGGCGCCGATGATGTCCACACCGAGCCCTTCCAGCGCGGCGGCGGCGGTGGCCGGATCGGTCCCCGTGTCCGTGAGGCCATCCTGGGTGAAGGTCATGAAGGCCATCAGAGGGATGCGGCCGCGCACGTCGTTGCAGGCCATCACGGCGGCCTTCATCTCCTGCAGGTCGAACATCGTCTCGATGGCGAGCAGGTCCACGCCCGCCTGAACCAGCGCCAGCGCCTGCTCGCGGAAGATCTCGTAGGCTTCCTGGAAGGGGATCTCGCCGAAGGGCTGCACGGTGGTGCCGCACGGACCGATATCGCCGGCGACCAGCACTTTGTCCCCCCCCGCTTTGCGCGCGTTGGCGACCGCGGCCTCGTTGATCTCCTTGAGCCGGCCCTGTGCGTCGTACTCTGCCAGGCGCCGCCTGCTGGCTCCGAAGGTGTTGGTCAGCAGGATGTCGGCGCCGGCCTGGGCGTACTCGCGCTGGACGGCCACGATCTTGCCGGGCTCCTCCAGATTCCAGAGGTCGGGGGCGTAGCCAGCAGGCAGCCCGCGCCCCTGGAGCAGCGCTCCCATCGAGCCGTCCAGGATCATCACTCCCTGGCGGAGCCGATCCATGATCATCATGCGGGGCTCACGCCGGACGCTCCCAGCCGATCACCGCGGTGACCGACTTGCGCGGCTGCAGGATGCAGCTGTCGGTGACGGTCACGCCGATCGCTTCAGCGCCCACGCGCTCCAGCAGCTCGGGCTGCACGGGCAGATCCCAGTCGCCGTAGCCGGGGCTGTAGCGCATCGTGCGCATGTAGCCGCAGCGCTGGACTTCGTTCTGGACGATGCCGTCCACGCGATCAGCCATGTAGTCGGCCATCCATCCTCCCACCGCGTCCAGGAAATAGGCGTCGGCGGTGTGCGTCTTCTTGATGTGATCCACTTTGCGCTCCAGCTCCGGGCCGATCGTGCTGGCCAGCAGCGTGGCGTGGTCGCACCGGGCCAGCAGCTTCACCATGTTGCGGCCTACGAACAGCGAGTCGGACCCCTCGATCAGCACCCGATCGGCCTGCACGCCGGTGAGCTTGAACGTGCGGTAGCAGGCCCTGCCGTGAATCAGGGTGTAGGCCGTATCGATGGCCTGCTTGATCGCCTTTGCCAGCCCTTCCTCGGGAATCTCCTTGACCAGCTTGAGCCTCGGGATCCGCAGCTCCCGCAGCACCCGCTTCTCCTCGATGGAAAAGGGAATGCTGCCGATGACCACCTGGTGGCCACCCAGACTCTTGAGTGCGTTCACGATTCTCCGGGAAGTCTTCTGGCTCGTGGAGTTTACGCGGTATTCTAGTGTCCTGCCCCCTGGCGATCAAGATGAGGATTGATCGCACCGGCGCAGAGCGGTAGGCTCGTCGTGCTTCAGAGCCCCGCCGGATAAACGCCTAGGGCAGGAGGAGTCATGTCCGATCTGATCAGGATCTATGGAAAGAACGGCTGACCCTACACGTCGGCAGCCCGTGAGGACTGCGCGCGGCGAGGGTTGGGGCACGAGTACTTCGACGTGAAGAAGAATCCGGTGCTTCTCAAGGAGCTGCTGGCGCTGAGCAAGGGGCGTCGCGAGGTGCCGGTGATCGTGGAAAAGGGGAAGGTCACGATCGGGTTTGGGGGAACGTGAGGGGTGTGACATCGCCAGCGGTTCGCTGGTGGCACCTCGACTGAAGTGCCGCACTTCCGTTCAGGGGCCGGCGCGCCTCCGCTCCCTCGGGGACGGGGTTGCCCGCCGCTCCGCGCGGCTCGCACCCGTGCGCCCTCACTCGGGCGCCGCCCCCGGGGTGGCAACCGCCCTCGGTCCGGGAGCCCCCTCGGGAGCGGAGGCGCGCCGGCCCTTGCCATGTCTCCAATCCTCGCCTGTCTGGATGGGGTGGGCGCGGGCATCGGGCCTTCGAGGCTCTCGGCCCGCCTTCAAGAGCGTTTCTCACCTGCGCCCGATGGCGGCGTTCTTGATCAGTGTGCTCAGCGGGCGAAGTAGCCGGCGCGGGCGGTGACCCGGGCCCGGGGGCGGGAGACCTTCACCTCGATGGGGCGCCAGCCGGTGTCCCCCTTGGGGCGTTCGGCGGGATCGGGAGGCTGGTAATAGGCCAGCGTGTATTGATGCCGCAGCGTGTTTTCGATTTCCTTGTAGGCGTCCTTCAGCCGCGAGGCCTTCTTGATGAAGTAGGCGCGGCCGCCGCTGCGCGAGGCGAACGAGTCGAGGATCGATCCCAGCGTGCGGCGGTGCTCGAAGTCGTATTCCTCGGCAAGGGTCTCGCCCGTGCCGATGACGTAGACGGCCACTTCTGACTTGAGGATCGCGTCCATGGCCTTTTCATAGCTGTTCAACGACCCGGGCCCCAGCCCATCGGCCGCCTCATCGCGGCCATCGGACAGCAGCACGATCGCCTTGCGCCCTTCGTGTCCCTTGATCAGGTCCGCCGCCGCGGTGATGGCGTCGTAGAGAGCGGTGCCGCCCTTGGCCTGCACCGCCTGCAGGTCGGCCTGCAGCACGGCCTTGTCGGAGGTGGGCTCGCGCACCAGGCGGGGGCCATCCGAGAAGACAAGCAGGCCGGCGGTGTCGGCCGGCTCCATCTCCTCCACGAATCCGGCCGCCGCCTCGCGGGCCACCTCCAGGCGATTGTCCTTGATCATCGAGCCGCTGACATCCAGCAGCAGCACCAGGCGGACCGGCTTTCTCTCGGAGGAGAAGACCGCGATCTCCTGGGGCTTGCCCGCTTCGGCCACGGTGAACTCATCCTTGCGCAGATTGTCCAGGAACTTTCCCTGGGCGTCGCGCACCGTGGCATAGACCTCCACCAGGTTGACGACTGTGCGCTGCGCGCCCTGCAGCGTGCGGGTGGTGACGCGGTCCGAAGCCGTGGAGCCGTCCGACGCGTACACCCGCGCGCGCAGCGTGCGCGCCCGGAGGCTGTCGCCGGAATCCCACGTGTAGCTCCAGGGCGGGTCCAGCAGCGTCGTGATCAGCCGGTCATCCGCGTACAGCTCGACCTTGAGGATGGCCGCGCCGGCGGCGGCCGAGACCTCCATGGTGATCTCGGTCTTGCCCACCAGGACATCTGAAGCGGATGGAGCGGTGATCCGGACCGAAGCGCCGCTTCCCGCGGCCCACGCGAGCAGGCCGGCGGCGCACAGGGCAGTCAGCGATGTCAGTAGGCCCGCGCGAAATAGACCCTGCGTGATGACGCGCCTCCGCAGATCAGACAGCTGCCGGAATCGGACATCTCGGGTGGAGAGGCCAGAGGGATGCCGCGGATGGTGGCTTTGGTTTCCTCCTTGATCCGCGCTTCGCAATCCGGAGACCCGCACCAGTGCGCCTGCAGAAACCCGCCGCGCCCGTCCAGCTCCTGCTTGAAGGCGTCATACCCCTCCACCGGGCGGGTATTGGCGGCCAGCCGGGCCCCGGCGGCATCATAGAGGTCCTTCTGGATCTCATCCAGCATCGCGGGCACGGACGTGGCCAGCGCGTCGAGCCGCATCGGCTGCTTGGCCTCGCGTCCCTCCGGGCTGAAGCGCCGCGCGACCACCACCTGGCCGGCCGCGAGATCGCGCGGGCCCAGCTCCAGGCGCAGCGGCACCCCCTTCATCTCCCATTCGTTGAACTTGAAGCCGGGCCGCATGCCGTCGCGGGCGTCCCCCTTGATCAGCACGACGGATGAGAGGTCTTTGATGATTCGATCCATGGCGCCAAGCACGGTGGCCTTCTCGGCTTCCTTGTAGATCGGCACCACCATCACCTGCGTGGGCGCCAGCTTCGGAGGGATCACCAGCCCCTGATCGTCGCTGTGGGTCATGACGAGCGCCCCGACAAGCCGGGTGGAGACTCCCCATGATGTGTTCCAGACAAAGTCAAGCTCGCCGGCTTCGGTCTGGTAGCGCACCTCGAAAGCCTTGGCGAAGTTCTGCCCCAGGTTGTGCGACGTGCCGGCCTGCAGCGCCTTGTTGTCCTGCATCAGCGCCTCGATGCTGTAGGTGCGCACCGCGCCGGCGAACTTCTCGGCGTTGGTCTTCAGTCCGCGCAGGCAGGGCATGGCCATCCAGTCCCTGGCGAAGGTGTCGTAGATATCCAGGATGGTGAGCGTTTCCTTCTCGGCCTCTTCTTCGGTGGCATGCGCGGTGTGTCCTTCCTGCCAGAGAAACTCCATCGTGCGCAGGAAGAGGCGGGTGCGCATTTCCCACCGGACGACGTTGGCCCACTGGTTGATGAGCAGCGGCAGGTCCCGGTAGGACTGGATCCACTTCGCGTACATCGAATAGACGATGGTCTCGGAGGTGGGGCGCACCACGAGGGGCTCTTCGAGCTTCTGGCCGCCCCCGTGCGTCACCACGGCGCACTCCGGCGCGAACCCCTCGACGTGCTCTTTTTCCTTGTGCAGGAACGACTCGGGGATGAAGAGCGGAAAGTAGGCGTTCTCGTGGCCCGTGGCCTTGAACATCCCGTCCAGCGCGTCGCGCATGCGCTCCCAGACGGCCATCCCCGGGGGCCTGATCACCATGCAGCCGCGCACGGGGGAGTAATCGGCAAGCTGCGCCTGCAGCACGATGTCGGTGTACCAGCGTGAGTAGTCTTCGGCGCGCGGCGTGATCAGCTTGGACATGGCTGCTCCCCTGGGGGAATCCTGTGAAAGGCGCGCATTATAGCAGCCGCGACGGAGCGGCCGGCCCTGGACCGTCAGGGCGCTGTGATGATCAGCTCGGTGACGGCGCCGCGCCGCTCCGCCTTCGAGTTGATGGCCCGCCGCGCGCGCACGCGGTGGATCCGGCCCCGCTTCGCATAGAGCTTGAGTATGAAGGGGGCGCTGGAGTTGGAGAGGACCACGTGGACGCCGCGTCCTGCGAGCTGCGTGAACAGATCGGCCAGCTTGGCCTGATCCTCCTGCGTGAAGCCCCCGCGGCTGTAGTCGGTGAACGACGAGGTGGAGGAGAGCGGGTGATAGGGGGGATCGAAATAGACCAGATCTCCCGGCCGGGCGCGCTCCTGCACCGCATCGAATCCGTCCTGCCGGATCGTGGCGTTGCGCAGCGCGCGCGCCGCGGCGCGCAGGTTCTCCTCATCGAGGATGCGCGGATTGGCGTAGCGGCCGAACGGGACGTTGAAGCGACCACGGGAGTTCTCGCGGTAAAGGCCGTTGAAGCAGGTCCTGTTCAAGTACAGGATGCGCGCGGCGCGGGCGGGAGCCGATAGCTGGGCGGGATCGATGGCGCGGACCCGGTAGAAGGTCTCCGGGTCGTTGCCTCCCTCGTGGGTCCGCAGCGCCGCGATCACTTCGGGCAGGTTTGTCTTGATCCGCCTCCAGACGTTGATCAGCTCGGCGTTCGCATCCGAAAGATGGGCGCGGCGCAGCCGCCCGGTGCTCCACAGACGGAAAAACAGCGCCCCGCCCCCCACGAACGGCTCGTGGTAGTCGTTGAATCGCGCCGGCAGGCGCGATTCCAGCTCGGGCAGCAGCTGCGACTTGCCGCCCGCCCACTTGAGAAATGGACGGGGCACGCCGCGGGCCGCCGGCATGCGCGCTCGCCGGGCGGCCAGGGCCTCATCTTGAAGGACGCTCATGACGCCGCACGCGCTGCGGCGTCGCGGCGCATCCGGTTGACCTCGAGATGGGCCGCGCGCGTGGGCTCCGGAATCCTGAAGCCCGCGCCGCACGACATCACCAGGCGTCGTGCGCCCGGCAGGCTCACCAGGTGTCCCGGCGAGACATAGATGGGGCGCACGCCGGCGCGCGTGCGCAGGGCGGAGCCGACGCAGCGTCCTTTGTGCATGATAGGCGCATGGGCGCCGGAATCGAATCCGGGCTCGGCATGCGAGCCCACCAGAAGCGACTTGGCGCAGCCGATCGACGGGATGCCGAGGATCACGCCGAGGTGGCAGGCCAGGCCGAACCCCCGCGGGTGGGCGATCCCCTGGCCATCGCACAGCAGAAGCTCCGGCGCCGCGCGCAGCCGGCGCCAGGCGCGCAGAACGATCGGCGCCTCGCGGAACGACAGATAGCCGGGAATGTAGGGAAAGCTGACGCGGCCCGAGGCGCGGGCGACCTCGGCCATCTCGAGCGAGGGGAGCTTCAGCACCACCACGGCGGCATGGAAGAGATCATCTCCCGGCTCGTACGACACATCGGCGCCGGCCACCAGCCGCGGCGCGTTGCGCCGCATGGAGCGCAGCAGAAGGCGCTCCCGGAGCGACACCTGGATGTCCGCGGCGCGGCGTGGCGAGACGTTCCATCGATGAGGAGCCCTGATTGCTTTCATGCTGCACCCGCGTCTGGGAAACAGTATCACAGCACCCGCAGCGTGGCGTTCGACGAGATAGAATGTCCGCCATGACGTGGCGCCCGGTGCTCTGCCAGGTGGTGCTCTGCTTGATGGCGCTCGCGATCACCTGCGGGTGCGACCGGGGAAGGCAGCCGACGGTGGCCGAAGAGGCGGCCGCGGCGGCGGGGCGCGGGCTCGACCGCGCGACCAAGGAGCGCACGCTGGGAGCGCTCGAGGCTCTGCGCGTCGCCCTGAGCCGCTATGCCATCGATCATGATGGGGAAGCGCCGCGCGGGGCATCGCTGAACGACCTCAGCGCGGCCCTCGTCCCCGCATACATGCCGCGCCTCCAGACCACCGACGCCTGGGGACATGAGTACTCCTATTACTCCAGCGGCGTGAGCTACACGGTCTCATCGCCCGGCCCGGATGGACGAGCGGGCACCCAGGACGACATCACGCTGGCCGACGGGGCGATCGCGGGGGCCGAGTGAAGGGTCGCCTCGCGGCGATCATGGCGCTGATCCTGTCCGCGCCGCTGGCAGCGTGCGGCCCCAATGTCAACGCCGTCAACGTGACCGTGGAAACCTACATCGCCGCGGTGTCGCTCCAGCAGGTGGCGCGCGTGCTGGAGCTGTCGGCGCCCTGCCAGCGGGAGCTTCTGGCTGCTGCGACTCCGGAAGCACAGCGCGCCGTCGAGAAGCGCTACCGCGACATGATCGAGCGGGGCTACATCCTCTGGGAGAACGCGAAGGCGACCGGCAAGCTCGAGGACGAAGGGCTCGGCGTGGCTCTGATCCGCGGCATCGGCCTCGGGCGGGAAGGGGGCGCGTCGTTTCCGCTCGGAGTGACCTTCGCCGACGCCAACGCGAAGGCGCTCGCCACGACCCGGGCCAACACCAATTACGACACCATCCGCTGGGGAAATCTTCCGACCGGAGGGCGGATGTACCTGATGGGCCATCCCTTCGGCACGGTGGTGAACTTCGCCACGGGATTCGACGATCCGTCGACGCTCAAGCTGCTCGCCACCGTGGATCTGGAATGGTCGCTGGTGCGCGCCTCGCCGGCGGTCCGGCGCGGGGGGACCGGAAAGGACGAATGGTTGATCGAATCGCTCCGGCCGCTGGCCGAAACCGCGACATCATGGTCGCCCCCCGCGCCCGCCGGCACCTGAGAGGCAAGCGCGGCACGGACCTCGCGCGCTTCATGCAATCCGGCCAGCGGGCCAGGGTCAACCGCATGAGCCGGCGTCTGGAGTCGGCCTACGGCCGCCCCGGCCCCGGCCAGCCCAAGGATCCGCTCTCCGAGCTGATCTTCACCGTTCTGTCCCAGAACACCTCCGACCTGAACCGCGATCGCGCCTGGGCCTCCATGTGGGAAGCGTTTGCCTCCTGGGAGGAGATCGCGCGCGCCCCACGCGCCCGGCTGCGCAGGTCGATCCGGGTGGGAGGGCTGTCGGCCACCAAGAGCCGCGTGATCCAGGAGATTCTCCTGAGAGTCCGCAGCGACCAGGGCGGCCACCACCTCGAAGCGCTCCGCCGCATGACGATGGACGAGGTCGAAGCCTATCTACGTGAGTTCAGAGGCGTTGGGCTAAAAACGATCCGGTGCGTCCAGGTCTTCTCGCTGGGCCAGCCGGCCTTCCCCGTGGATACGCACATCCACCGGATCACGCGGCGGCTCGGCCTGGCGCCGGCCGTGGCGACCCCCGAGGTGGTCCACAGAATCATGCAAGCGATCACGCCGCCTCAGGACGTGCTCCCGTTCCACATCAATCTGATCACGCTTGGCCGCCGCGTCTGCAAGCCGGCGAAGCCCCGGTGTCCCGAGTGCGTGCTGCGCGCGCTGTGCAGATACGGCCGGCACGCCGCCGCTTCCATGGTGCCAGGCTCAAAGAACTGAAGCTTGCGCTGATCGGGCGCAAGTTGCATATTCTTTAGCGTTTACGCGCACGCTTAGGGGAGTTGCGATCCGGATGGAGTCATTCAAGCTGGGCCTCGCCCTGGGCGGGGGCGCCGCCCGCGGTCTGGCGCACATCGGCGTGCTTCGGGCGCTGCACCGGGCCGGCATCCGCCCAGATATCATCACCGGCACGAGCATCGGCGCCCTCGTCGGCGGCTCCTATGCGACGACGGGAGACGTCGAGGCTCTGGAGGCGAGGTTCCGCGCCTTCGTGGCGTCGCCGCAGTTCCGCCGCACCGAGTTCGACTTCCTGAAGGACTCCCGCAAGGCAGAGCCCACCCTGCTCTACTCGGTCTCCAATATGATCAAGCGCGGGATTTTCTACTCGCTCTCGATGACGCGGCCGTCGTTCATCTCGGAAGCCAACTTCATGCACAACGTCTACGCGCTGGTGGACGACCTCGCGCTGGGCGAGACGGCGGTGCCCTTCTTTCCGGTGGCGGCCGATCTGGAGACAGGCGAGGAAGTGGTTCTGTTGTCCGGCTCGCTGCGCCGCGCCGTCTGCGCCTCGAGCGCCATCCCGGGGCTGCTGCCTCCCATCCGGATCAACGGGCGGGTCCTGATCGACGGAGGCTGGGTCTCCAAGGTGCCGGTCTTTGCCGCCTTCAGGCAGGGCGCCGACATGGTGGTGGGGGTGGATATCTCGGTCGACCTGGAAGACACGCGCGGTCTGCGCAAGGGATTCGACATCCTGGTGCGCGCCAACGCCATCAAGGCCGAGGCGCTCAAGAACTTCCAGTGCAAGCTTCTCGATGTGCTCGTGCGGCCGCGCGTGGGCCACGTGCACTGGGCCGATTTCAACGGCGGCCTGAGCCTCATCGAAGAGGGGGATCGCGCCGCCACGCTGAAGCTCCCCGAGATCCAGGAGAAGCTGGAGCGGGCGCGATGGAAGACGCGCCTGGGTTTTTCCCGGGGCCGGCGGTTCGCGCGCGCGTTTCTGTAGATCCCGCCGGCGCGCAGCCCGCAAGGGGGATTGCGCGCCGCCCACGCGGGCGAAGCGCTTCCCCCCAGAGCGTTCTTAGAGCGAGCTGAGGAACGTGATGAGCTTGCTGCGATCGCTCGAGCTCATGTTCTTGTACTTGCTGACAACGTCGCTGGCCTCCCCCCCGTGGGCGAGGATCGCGTCGTTGAACGTGAGCGCCCTTCCGTCGTGCAGGAACCGCGAGCGTGTCCGTGCGCCCCATAGCGGGGCCGTGCGCATCTTGTTGCGCGTGGACGGTCCTCCATTCTGCACGATCCCGTCGCCGGTGCCGACGTCGTGCAGGAGGAAGTCGCTGAACGGGTGAATGACCTTGTTACCGAGCGCCGCAGGCACCGTGAAGGCGCCGGCGTTGATCACGGTTCCCGCCGGAGCGGTCGTGATGTCACGGATGTGGCAGGTCTCGCAGCCGATGTCCCTGAAGAACCGGCTTCCGTCTCTTGCGTCCGACGTGGCCTCCAGAACGGTATCGCGCGGCGGGGCCTTGGTGGAGCGCATGAAGTTGGCGAAGAAGACGATGTCCGCTCCGTCATCCTCGGGGTCCGGCACGTCGTCATACGCTGCCACCGAGCGGCCGTTGGAGGTGTTCTCCAGAGGCTCCAGCGGGCTGGTGATCCCCATTTCGTTCTTGTAGGCATCCGCCGAGAACGATTCCAGGCTGGCATGCTGGTTCTTCCATCCAAACCGGCCAACCCGCAGTGCGCCTCCGGCCTCGAGGACCGGAACCTGGATCACCTGGCCGCGCATCGACCGTGGCTGTCTAGCGGCGATGTTCTCCAGCGTCCGGCTGTCGATCGCCTCGACGAAGCCGTCGCCCAGCACGTTAAGGGACGACCGCAGCGCGCGGACATTCTGCTGTGAGCTGCCGACGCGCTCCTGCATGTCCGGGTGGATCGCCCGATCGTTGATGAGCGAGCCGCCGGCAGCTTCCCTGAAACTGCGTCCGTCGAAGGATCCGGCGCGCAGCTCGGTCACCTGGCTGACGCCTCCCGAGACCGGGCTCTGGTGGCAGGAGACGCAGGCCTCGGCGTTGTACACCGGGCCCAGGCCATCCTCGACGAACTCGATTTCGTCGAAGACCTCCTTGACGAACTCGAACTCATCCTGGGTGAGAAACCCATTGGTGAGATTGTCGAATGCCGCGGGCGCTTCCGAGGACGACGGCGGCGTCGATGAGCCGACCGTCCAGGCTACGGGCAGAGCGACGGCTGCAGTGAGCGCGGCCGCGCCAATGAACTTGAGTGCGCGCATGAAACTCCTCCCCGTCCGCTCCGGTCCTGCACGTGGAGCCGCGGCGGACACAAACACTCCGTTGATGAGCTGGGCGGGATGCGGGCGACGATCCATGCAGCGCCTGAGAGCGGGGAACCCGGCCAGGAGAGGATTACGCGACCTGGCTGCGACAAGCATCCGAATGAACCGAGCACGCCCTGTCAGGTGCCGTGCTCGATCGCGTTTCGGTCGGCGACTGAAATCTAAAGTACCTTCATTCCGGAAAGTGTCAAGGCGAGACACCCGGATAGTTGATGGCCCTAAGATGTGAGAAAACCACTACTTCCACGCCTATACTGGCGGTATGGACTACACCGTCACGCTGATTCCGGGCGACGGGATCGGCCCCGAGGTGACCGAGGCCGCCATCAAAGTTCTCGATGCCTCCGGCGTGCCACTGCGCTGGGAGCGGGTCACAGCCGGCGCCGATGCTGTCGCGGCGCGCGGCACGCCGCTTCCGGAGGAGGTGCTCGCCTCGATCCGCAGGAACCGCGTGGCTCTCAAGGGGCCGATCACCACCCCCGTCGGCACCGGGTTCAGCAGCGTCAACGTGGCCCTGCGCAAGGCGCTCGACCTGTACGTCAGTTTCCGGCCGGTGCGTACGCTGCGCGGAGTGCAGAGCCGCCATCAGGATGTCGATGTGATCATCGTCCGTGAGAACACCGAGGGGCTCTACGCGGGCCGCGAGCACTCGGTGGTGCCGGGCGTGGTGGAGGCACTGCGGATCGTGACGCGGCGCGCTTCCGAGCGGATCGCGCGGTGGGCCTTCGAGATGGCCCGGCGCGAGGGGCGCCGGCGCGTTACGCTGGTGCACAAGGCCAGCATCATGAGACTCTCCGACGGCCTTTTCCTCGACTCGTGCCGCCGCGTGGCGCAGGACTACCCGTTCATCGAGTGCGACGATCTGAGTATCGACAACACGGCCATGCAGCTCGTCCTGGCTCCCGAGCGCTTCGACGTGCTCGTGATGGAAAACCTCTTCGGCGATCTCATGTCGGACCTGTGCGCCGGCCTCGTGGGCGGCCTGGGCGTGGTCCCGGGGGCCAACATCGGCGACCGGTGCGCCGTCTTCGAGGCTGTCCACGGCAGCGCGCCCGGCATCGCCGGCCGGGGGATAGCCAACCCCACGGCGCTCATTCTCTCTGGGGTGCTGATGCTGCGGCACTTGGGCCAGCACCGCGCCGCCGACGCGATCGCCCGCGCCGTCGAGCGGGTGCTGGCGGAAGGGCGCGTCGTCACTCCGGATCTGGGAGGCACCGCCGGCACCATGGAGATGGCCTCGGAGATCGCCGGGCACATTCAGGATCAACCGGAGCGAGCCGGTAGCTCCTGCCAGAAGATGGCACCGGCATGACGGAATCTGCCAAGGCGCTGGGGCATCTCAAGACGGCCCGCGCCGGTGCTTCGCGAGCCGCCGCGGGGCCCCGCAAGCACACGGTAACGCTGGTCGCAGGTGATGGCGTGGGCGAAGAGGTCGCCGAGGCCGTCGTGAAGCTGATCGAGGCCATGGGGGTGTCGCTCGGATGGGATCGCCAGGCCGCGGGACAGAAGGCCCTGTCGCGCGACGCGACGCCGGTGCCGCCGGCGCTGGTGCGCAGCATCATGGAGCACAAGATCGCGCTCAAAGGAAGGCTGACCGCTCCGGCCGGGGGGCCGGGCGAGCCGCCCAGCGTGGCGCTGCGCCGGGCTCTGGGGATCTACGCGTCCGTCAGGCCGGCCCGCAGCCTCGCCGGCCTGAAGAGCCGCTATGACAGACTCGACCTGGTGGTGATCCGCGAGAGCACAGAAGACCTCTACGCAGGGATCGAACACGAGGTGGTTCCCGGCGTTGTCGAGAGCCTGAAGGTGGTGACGCAGGCAGCCTGCGACCGGATCGCGGCCTTCGCCTTCGATTACGCGGGGCGGCACGGCCGGCGCTGCGTCACGGCGGTGCACAAGGCCAACATCATGAAGCTGACCGACGGGCTGTTTCTGGAATGCTGCCGGCAGGCCGCGTCGCAGCATCCGGGCATCGAATATCGCGAGATGATCGCCGACAACTGCATGATGCAGCTCGTGCTGGATCCGCGGCAATTCGACGTGCTGGTGATGGAGAACATGCTGGGCGACATCGTCTCGGACCTGTGCGCCGGACTGGTGGGCGGGCTGGGCACGGTGCCGGCGATCAATATCGGCCCCAACGTGGCGATGTTCGAGGCTATCCACGGCAACGCGCCGCATCTGGAAGGCCAGGACCTGGCGACCCCGTTGCCGATGATCACCGCTGCAGCGGCCATGCTGGAGCATCTGGGGGAAGCCGGGGCAGCGGGCAGGCTGATGGCGGCGACCAGCCGCGTGCTCTCTGAGGGGCGAGCGCTGACTCCGGATCTCGGCGGCACGTCCCACACGTCGGAGATGACGCAGGCTATCATCGGAGCACTGGAAGGCTGAGGGCGAGGCAGGAATGTCGAGATACGAGCGGCACATCTTTATCTGCATCAACGAGCGCCCCGCCGACAATCCGAAAGGGTGTTGTCTGCTCAAGGGCTCTGCCGAGATCCGCGAGCGGTTCAAGATGCGGCTCAAGGAGCTTGGGCTGAACAAGCGTGTGCGGGCCAATACCGCCGGCTGCCTGGACGCGTGCGCCACCGGGCCGACTGTGGTGATCTACCCCGAGGCGGTCTGGTATCAGGGGGTGAGCGCCGCCGACGTGGAGGAGATCATCCAGAAGCACGTCGTGGGCGGAGAGGTTGTCGAGCGGCTGCTCATGCCCGCGAGCGCCGCAGGGCCGAAGGTATTCCCCCCGCTGTCCGCGCCGGCCGGCAAACGGTGATGGCGGCCCCCACACCGCATGAGAGGATCCAGCGCAACCGGGCGATCGTGGAGCAGTCTCCCGCCAACCACCTGGCCCGCTTCGGGCTGGCCAACGCTCTGTTCGACGCAGGCGAGGTGGAGCAGGCCGAGGCGCAGTTCCGCGAGTGCCTCACGGCGCAGCCCGACTGGATGGCGGTGGTGATCAGCCTGGGCCGCTGCCTGGTCATGCGCGGGGCGCGGCAGGAAGCGCTCGGCGTGCTGGCCGAGGGCCGCCGCCTGGCGGCCCAGCAGGGGCACACCAGCCCGCTGGAAGAGATCGCCGAGCTGGAAGCGCGCTGCCGGTGAGCCCGGCTCCCTTCGGCAGCCGCATCAATCCTGCCGCCCTCGAGCTGAAGGAAATCGATGGAGGAAGCCGCATCAAGGTGCGCGTGCAGCCATCCGCGCGGCAGGACACCATCACCGGCGTGCACAACGGCGCCTTGCGCATGACCGTGGTGGCCCCGCCCGAGCGCGGCAAGGCCAACGAATCGGTCGCCCGCACCTTGGCCTCCGCGCTCAACATCGCCACATCGCGCGTGGCCGTGGTGGCCGGCTTCACCTCGAAGGACAAGACGGTTCACGTCGCCGGACTCAGCGCCGCCGAGGTGGGCCGGCGGCTGTCATCCGGCCCCCGGATCAGCACCGGCGCCGGCCGATGACCCGGATTGGTCATGGTCGCGGCGATGCCCCATGACCACCGCGACTTTCAGGGAAAAAGTTTTGCAATTCTTTGACAACATGAGTGCGTATACAACCTCATACTATCCGGGGCCCGCACAGGGCCGAGTCACCGGCAGGGGGTTTGAACCGTGAGAACCTTGAAGAACATTTGGGGCTGTGTGTTCGTGATGTCGCTCGCACCGCTCGCGTACGGCGCCGAGACGCAACAGGTGTCGCAATTCCGGGGTCCGGACTCGGCCGGCCCGCAGTTCGCCGGCAACGTCCCGCAGGGTAAGTTCGGCCTGCAGGTCGCGTGGACCCGGGACCTGGGCTCGGGCTATTCGAACGTGTGGCTCGAGCCGGGCAAGGCGGTGACGATGCACACCGACGGTGCCGTCGACGTGGTTGCCGCCTTCGACCCGGCCACGGGCAAGCCCCTCTGGCGCCATGAGCTCGGTCCCAAGTACGCGGGACACGACGGCTCCGACGACGGCCCGCTCGGCACCCCGACCGTGAGCGACGGCATCGTCTACGCGCTCGGTCCGCGGGGACAGCTCGTCGCGCTGAGCCTCGCCGACGGCTCGGTGAAGTGGCAGCACGTGCTCGACGCGCAGAACTCGACCGTGCCGCACTACGGGTACACGAGCTCGCCCCTCGTGCTGGGGCAGCAGGTCATCGTCGCGACGGGAGGCGACGGGCACGCGGCCACTTCCTTCGACCGCGGGACGGGGAAGACACTCTGGGCTTCAGGAGAGGATTCGGTGAGCTACCAGACACCGGTGCTCGCCGAGCTCGGCGGCCGGCGGCAGCTGATTCTGGTCACCGACCGCTTCCTCCAGGGCCTGGACCCGGCCGACGGCAAGGTCCTGTGGAAGCTGCGGCACACCGAGGGCACGGAGACCGAGCAGTCCGCGCATCCCACGGTTATCGACGGCGAGCGCTTCCTGGTCAAGTTCCACGAGGGATCGCGCATGTACCTCTACGCCGACGGCGGCGTGCGGGAGCTCTGGACCACGCGCGCTTTCGGCAACACCTACGCCTTGCCGGTCCTCGTGGGGAAGCATCTCTACGGCTTCACCGGAGCTCTCCTCACCTGCGCCAGCGCCGAGACGGGCGAGATCGTGTGGCGCTCGAGGGAGGTGGGAAGCTTCGGCCTTTCCCTCGTGGGTGGACTGCTCGCGATCTCGGCGCGTACCGGCGAGCTGCTTCTCGTCCAGCCGTCGCCGGAGGCCTATCGCGAGGTGGCGCGGGTGCCGGTGCTCAAGAACGGCAACTATGCCGTGCCGACTTTTGCCGACGGGCTGTTCCTTGTGCGTAATCTCCAGCAGGTGGCCGCCGTGCGCGTGGACGCATCCGTTGCGCCCACGGTGGCGCAGCCCGCGACCGCTGACCGGCTCCGCGGGGAGTTCGGCAAGTGGGTCGCGTCGGTGGAGAAGATGCCCGAAACGGGGCGCCAGGCCGCCGTCGACAAGCGCCTCGCGGAGGTCAAGGTGACCCCGCTGGTCGAGGAGAAGAATCTCGCGCACGTCGTGTGGAAGGGGAAAGCGAAGGACGTCGGCGTCGCGGGAGACATGGTCCCGAACGGTCAGGAGGTCGGCCTGCACGCAGTGCCGGGAACGGACCTCTTCTTCCGCACCTTCGAGCTGGATCCGAACGGTCAGTACGCCTACAGCGTGATCGTCGACTATGGCGACCCGGCGCCCGATCCGCGCAACCCGTTCTCTGTGAACAACGGCCGCGCCATGGCCTCCGAGCTGCGCATGCCCGGCTGGCCCGCATCACCACACGTCGAGGCCCCGGCCGCAGGGGCGCCTCGCGGCACCCTGGACAAGTTCCAGTTCCGGTCGCTGATCCTGAACAACACCCGCGAAGTGCAGGTCTGGACTCCGCCCGGCTACGGCCGCGACGCTCCCAGGCGCTACCCGGTGCTCGTGGGCAACCACGGCGACAACCTGGTGCGCGGGGGCCTGATGCAGAACACGCTGGACAACCTCGTCGGCCGCACGGTCGAGCCTCTGATCGCGGTGTTCGTGCCGCGCGTGGCCGGCCCCGAGTACGGCGGCCCCGACGCCGAGGCCTACACCCGCTTCCTCGCCGAGGAGCTGCTGCCGCACGTCGATCGACACTACCGCACCGACCCCGGCCGCCGGGCGATCATGGGGCCGGGCAGCGCCGGCGTCGCCGCGGTGGTCGCCGCCTTCCTGCGGCCCGATGTCTTCCAGCAGGCTGCGGCGCAGAGCTTCTATTCGATTCCGCCCATGAAGGAGCGGCTACCTGGCCTGATCTCGGGCTCCGGGGCCAAGCCGGGGCTGGTCTACGTGGTCTACAGCAACCGTGATTACGACCTGGGGGACGGCCGGCGCGCTCGCGAGGCGAGCGTCGAGCTGCTCGGTCAGCTGCGAGCCGCGCAGGTCAAGGTGGTCGAGCAGGTGGCCGACTACTCGCCCGGCTGGGCCGGCTGGCGAGGCCAGGACGACGAGATCCTGGCCACCATGTTCCCGCTGCCGAAGGCGACGCAGTAAAGCGGCTACGCTCACCCGCGGCGGGCACGCTGATTCTCGAACAACTCACCGCACCACCGCCCGCCGGCTGGTGCAGCGCAGACGGCTCTATTTCACGGTCCCCTTCTTCGGGACCCCGAGCGCCTCGAGGCGGGAGGCGACGTCAGCGCCCGCCGTGGCGGGCTTCACCGCCTGATCGACGTAGAGGATCTTTCCGTCGGAGCCGATGTAGATCGTGTGCCGCCGCGCGTACTGCCCTTCGGGGTTGAGGACCCCGTAAGCCCTGGCCACCCCCTTTTCGGGATCGCTGAGGATCGGGTAGTCCAGCTCGAGTGACTTGGCGAAGTCCCGGTTCAGCTCGGGGGTGTCGATGCTGGCTGCGTAGTAGGCGACCTCGTACTGCCTGAGCTGCTCACCGCTCGCACGGAGCGACTTGCATTCGGCAGTTCAGCCACCGGTGAAGGCTTTCGGAAACCAGGCGATGACGACCGCCTGCTTTCCCTTGTGCTCCTCGAGCGTGTGCGTTTTTCCATCCGACCCGGCCAGCGAGAAGGCCGGGGCGGGGTCACCGGCCTTCAGGCCTTCCTGGTCCTGGGCGAGCGCGGGCGTCCCTGCGGCGATCATGATCGCAAGCGCCAGTGTCGTGGATCTCATCCGATCTCCTCCGTCTCTGCCGGGAAAGGCACCGACTCAGCTGCGGCGCTTGGACTCTTCATCGAAGACCACACCGAAAACCACACCGAAAACCACACCCGGCCTACGCACGCCGCCAGCTTCAGCCGGTCGTGTATTCTGCCACAACTTATCGGCAGCGAGGGCGGAAGGGATCGGGGGCGAAGCCGGTATCCTCGAATCCGGAGGCTCGCTCGCGGCGCCCCAGGCTGTCATCACATGCCAGGACTCCCAGGCGCACCAGCGCGTCATGGTACTCGTAGCGGAGGCTCAGGACGGCCGCAGGCGAGCTTTCCGCGTCAAAGGGGATGCGTGTCACATGATGGTCTACTTGATGCCCGATGCCCGTGGCCGCCAGATCGTCGGCGTCACGGGAGCTGCGGCTGTCCTCGCGCTGCCCGAGCGAAGGGGCAGGAGAGCCTTCCTTCTGGCCGCCCAGCTTCTGCGGCTCGGGCGATGACGGCTTGTCCTTCCAGATCGGGACATGAATCGGCTGCCTCTCCCGGAAGACGGCGGCGGAGATGATGCCGAGATTGCTCGTTTTCCCCAGCCAGGCGCCGTACGACTCCTTCTCCGACGTGAAATAGAAGCGGCGCGCGGTGGCGGAGCTGGTCTGCCATCCATCCAGCGTTATCGACTGCCATGGGTCGAGGATCCACTTGGAGGCGGCGCGCGCCGTGGTGGTCTTTGCGTCGATGGAGTTGAGCCCGTCCACGCTCAGGGCGATCGCCACCCGCCCGCCGCTGTTGTTGCTCAGCCGGATCGAGTAGTCGCGTCCTTCGATCGCCTCGATGTAGGTGGCTCCGCGGGCGTCGTGCTTCTGGAGCGGCGCTCCGTCCACCAGGACCTCAATGGAGTACGGGACAAGTTCGGGTGGAGGGGTGTACCCGGTGCGTTCGTGCGATACGGCCGGCAGGACCGAGATGACGGCGAGGGAGCTGATGGTCGCGAGCATGCGCAGATTCATGGCGTCTCCTTGTGTCGATGGCGCCCCTGAGCGGGGTGCTGGAGATGGAGACACCGTCTGATCGCGGAGGTTCCCTGCCCGTCTCAGAATCCGGAACAGTCGAGAGGCTCGAGAGAGCCGCGGCCCGGGCCGAAGGTGCCCGCATTGCAGCCGTTGCGCGAGCGGACGAGGTAGTACCAGCCCGAGCCCGGCGCGGGATCCCCCTGCGGGTCGTTTGCCGAGGGTGAGGTCAGGTCACCCAGCAGGCAGGAAGTCGCGGCAGCCAGGCCGACGGAGCGCAGCCCCCCGATCTCTCCGCTGACGACTTCATATGTGACGCCCGGACCTGCCGTGGCGCTCTGGGAATCCCACTCCAGAAGCGATGCCGCGAGAGTATCAACCTGAAGCCCCGACACCTCCGTGGCCGGGCCGGTGGAGCCCGCGTCGGCCGGCGCGCAGTCGTCTGAATTGAGCTTGCCATCCTCGTCGCGATCGGTGCCCATCCGGGCCCCCGATCCGCGCGGAACGCACAGGAACGTGATCGGCCCCGAGGCGGTGGTGCGCAGTGCGGCCGTGGATACCTGAAGCGCCCCGGCTGCATCGGCCGTCCAGAGCGAGCCATTCAGATACCAGCTCCGCGGGGCCGAGCCGTCGCGCGCCGAGGCAACCAGATCGCAGTGCCCGTTCACATCGGCGGCATTGCCCAGAGAGATCAGCGTAGACAGGAGCTGCTCCTGGGCCGCCGTTCCGGTGGGCGGCGTGCCCTGCGGCACGGTCACGTTCCGACCCACGGAAGGCCGTGTTCCGGTGGGGAAGTGCATCATGAACATCGTCAAGTCGCGCACCTGCGGGGCTGTGACGGTGAAGACCGACGCCGACAGGAAGGTCTGCATGTCCGGGATGGCCCCATCGTGGATGAAACCGAATCCCGACTTCTGGCCGGCCGGCGGGTCTGCGGGATTGGTGTGGCTGCCGAAGCGCGGCCCGATCTTCTCGTACATGTTGCGCAGGTGCGGGATCTTCAGATCGCTGTGAGGCGATTCGTCGGCATCGCCGTTAAAGAGCGCGGCGGGGGCCGTGGGGGGATCGCCCGGCTCGACGCCGCCGATCTTGCCGCCCGCCGTCCCGAAGGGGAGCTGATGACAGGCCGCGCAGGGCTGGTTGGCGTCGGCTCTGCCCGTGTTGAAGACCGTCTCCCCGGCAGCCGGGTTGCCCGCGAACGGGATGCCCGGGATGGTCACCGGCGCGTTGGGCAGCGTGTCGTTCACATTGCGAAACGGGTTGGGAGGAAAGCTGATCCCGAGCGCGAACTGCCGGTACAGCTCCATCTCCGCCGCAGACAGGCCCGCCGGCTTGCCGTTGATCGGCCCGATGTCCTCGGCGCCCATCAATCCCGGGAAGGCCTGGTTGAAGTCGTTCATCGTGCCGCGATCGCCGCGCCAGTGCAGCGGCTCGAGCATGGCCCGCAGCGTCTGCGTGGTCATCGGCCCCTTCTGCGGGTCGAAGCCGTCGTGCGCGGCGCACAGCCCGGGCGGGCAGTCCAGCGGTGAGCCCCCGAAGGGCACGACGAAGCGCACATTGTCATCCGGCGAGCCATATGGAGCGAAGCTGCCTTCCGGGTCTCCCAAATCCCAGGCCAGTCCGTCCCGGTCGCCCGAGATATGGCAGCTGCTGCAGGCCGCGTCGCCGTGGGCCGAGCTGATGGCGCCGTCATAAAGAAGGCGGCGTCCCTGGCGCACGGTCGCGGAGGAAGGATCGTGCAGCGGCACGTCCGCGAGCTTGGTCATGGAGGAGGCATCCACGACGGCGATCGAGTTGGAGAACCGGTTGAGCACGAAGACACGATTGGAAGCTTCGTGAAGCGCCACACCGGTCGGGCCCTCTCCCACCTCCACGGCGTCGGGAGTGGCCCGCGCGGAGCCGAAGATGCACGGGCCCGAGGCGCAGGCGCCGTCCACGCGCCACAGCTTGCGCGAGCCGATCGCCGTCAGCCACGCCCGGGTCCCGGCGCCGTTCCAGGCCATCATCCCGGGCTGCGACAGCGATGCCTCCCGCTCGGCGAGATTCGAGGCGGGGGAGCTGGCGCGGTCGATGTGCGTGTTCAGATCGATCGTGGTGACCGCGAAGCCCGCGCCGGGATCGACCACGCTGAAGCGATTATCCACCATGTGTCCCTGGACTCCTTTCGGATGCTCGAAGCGCACCTGGTTGCGCGCCTCGGTGTTCGGAATCCAGATCCGTCCGGTGGCAGGGTTCACGGAGACTTCGAACAGCGTCGTGCCGAGATGATCCACCTGGGAGACAACGCCAGGCGTGCCGGCTGTGTTGATCACGAACAGGTCAAGGTCCGGCAGCCGGAACGGCAGGCAGTGGGTCCAGTCCTGCCCCGCCTCGTCCTTCCAGCGGCCGGCGGCGCGGTCCCACTTGACGATCAGCGAGACGGGCGGCTGGGCGGGGGGAGCCGGGTCGGTCAGAGCCGGGTTGCGGCTGATTCCCGCGGGCAGCGGCGGGTACGGTGGCGGGGCGCCATTGCAGATGATGTTGTTGAGTCCCAGCGCCGTCAGTCGCGCGGTGTCCAGGCCGCTGTTGTTCGCAGCGATGACGTTGGCATTCACCACGGCGGTCTGGTTTCCCGAATCCTGCACGACCGCGTAGACATGGGCGCCCGAAGGGGAGACCGCCAGCGCCCGCGGTTTTTCGCCGAACAACACCACGCTCTGCGGCGGCAGGCTCAGGTCCGCCAGATTGAACACCTTGACGGCATCCTCGCCTCCCACGGCCACGAAGGCACGGCCGCCCGCGAAGGCGACATCGTTGGGCTCGTCGCCCGTGAAAAGCGTGCGCGTGACGGTGGCCTGCGTCAGATCGACCACGCTGATGGTGTCTGAGAGGTGATTCACGACCCAGGCGGACGTCTCCGAGAGCGCCCTCACGGAAACCGGCTCCAGACCGACCAGCACGACAGCCTGGCGCGTCAAGGTGCCCGTGGGGCCGACACCGAACACCTCCAGCGTTCCATCCGGGGTGTTCACCACCAGCAGGCGCTGCCCCGACGGGGTCAGGCCGATGGGGTGGACCTGCGAGGATTCGAAGTTGAGGTAGGCTGCCCGCGCGGGGGCACCGCAAAGCACGATTCCCGCCGCCAGAAGCGGCACCAGCCGTCGACGCATACCTGTCAGGGCCATCGCAACTCCTCCGCGCAGGGCTCGCAGCAGGCGCTGCCGTAACATACCGCCACACTGCCCAGGGTCAATGGGCGACTCGGTTGCGCCTGGGTGGGCTTTCAGGTGAAATGGCCGTCATGCAGAGGCCCGCGCCAATGGACAGAACACTCAACATTCTGTATTTGACCGTGAAGGGGCTGCGGCTGACCTCGAGCCAGCAGCTCGGGCTGTACGTGCGGCGGTTTTCCAACGAAGCGTTTCGCTGCGATGTGGCGACATACAAGCCCCTCGACGACGCCGACGAGCTGCGCAGGCTGGGAGTGGGGCTCCACCGGGTGCGCGGACTGCGGGAATGGCGCAGGCCCGATGCGATTCTGATGCGTCCGCTGACGCTGCGGGCGCTGTCGCGCATCGTGCGCGAGCGCTCGATCCATGTGGTGCACACCTTCCAGACCAGCAGCGCTCCTTACGGCTTGGCGCTGTCGGCGCGCACCGGCGTGCCCCACATCGCCCAGGTGCGCAATACATATGACGCAGCCGCTCATTACGTGCGCTTCGGTCTGCACAAGGCCGAAATCCTGCTGATGCTGTCCGACTCGATGATGCAGCACTACAGAACTCTCGTGAATGGGCACGCGCGGGCCGACCAGCGCCAGGTGGTGATCCCGAACGGCATCGACATCGAGGCGTACGAGAAACGCGCCTCGGAAAGAAATATCCGCGCGGAGCTGGGGATCGGAAAGGGCGTTCCGGTGGTGGGGCTGGTCGGAGCGCTCTCGGAGCGCAAGGACACGCTGCTGGCAGTGGAGGTTGCGGCGCGCGTGCGCGCGCGGCAACCAGCCGTCCGGTTCATCTTCGTGGGAGGCTGGAGCGACGAGTCCTGGCGCGCGCGCGTGATGGCGCGCGTGGGCGAGCTCGACCTCGCGGGGGTCTGCCACTTCGCCGGATACCAGGAGGAGGCGGCTCCCTGGTACCGCGCGATGGATCTGCTGCTGCACACCGCGCTGCGCGAGGGACACCCCAAGGTGTTCAACGAGGCGATGGTCTTCTCCCTGCCGGTGGTTTCCTCGCGAATCACGGGAAGCCGCGATGTCGTGGATGAAGGTGTTACGGGGCTGCTCTGCGAGCCCGGTGACGCCGAGGAGTTCTCGGGCGCCGTGTGCAGCCTGCTGGAGTCCGAGCCCCTGCGCCGGAGGATGGGGGCTGCGGGCCGGCTCAGGGTCTCCCAGCACTATTCGGCCAGGTCCAGTCTCGATCGCCTCGCGGAGCTGTACCGGGATGTCGCCGCGCGGCACTGACGATCTCGACTGGGTCCGGCTGACCCTGACCCGCGCGGTGGCGCGGATCTGCCCCTCCCGTCTGGCCGCGCACCGGGAGGACATCGTCCAGCAGGCCATGCTCCGACTCGTGGAAAGGTTCGGCGAAACCCTCAGCCGCGGTGAGCAAACGGGCATCCGGACAGCGTCTTATGTGTGGAAGGCCGCCTACACAGCCACTATGGACGAGATCCGCCGCATGGAACGCCTGCGGGAAGTCCCGCTCGCAGACGAAGATCCGGACGCAACCCCTGCCCTCACGGAAGTCGTGGCCGGTGCGGGGGATGACCGCCTGGAGCTGGGCCTGGCGATCCGCAGCTGCATGGGCGCCTTGAGCCCGCCCCGGAGGGATGCCGTGGCGCTTCATCTATATGGGTATTCGGCCCAGGAGGTCTCCGCCATGCTCGGATGGGATCTCAAGCGGACCAACAATCTGCTCTACCGCGGGCTGGCGGACCTGCGCCACTGCCTGACGGGCAAGGGGGTGCGTCCATGATGCACGTGCCGGGCACCCCCGAAGCGACGCCCGGGCTGGATCGCCTCCGCGAAGCGCTGGCCCGCGCGGATAAGCGCTCGCGCCCGGCCGCGGACTGCTCCGCACACGAGATGATCTGGGCGGCAGCTTCGGGTCAGCTCCAGCCCGAAGAGGTTCGAGAGCTGCTGCGTCATGGCGCAGGCTGTGCCTCGTGTGGTCAGGCCTGGAGGCTTGCCGCCGACCTGATACATGCATCCGGATCGGCGCGCGCATCGGGATCGCATCAACGCGCCGGAATCGCGACGGCGTGGGCAGCGGCAGCGGCCATCCTGATTCTGGGATCGGCGGCGCTGCTGCTGCCGGCGCGCGAGCCGGCTCCGGACGCGGCATACAGGTCGCAAGGCAGCGACGCGATCACCGCGCTCGTGCCCGATCGGGCAGCGCTGCCCCGCGCGGCCTTCCGCCTGAGCTGGTCAGCGGCGGGAGGGCGGGCTCACTATCAGGTCACCGTGGCGACGGCTGACTTGAGAACGCTGCACGTGAGTCCATGGCTCACGCAGACCGAGCACACCGTGCCGAAAGCAAAGCTCGCCGATCTGCCTGCAGGCCTGGCGCTGGTCTGGACCGTGCAGACGATCCTGGCCGATGGGCGGCAGGTGGCGTCACCCGCCTTCCTCGTGCGGCTCGAGTGAGTCCGATGCGCCGGATGCGATCATCTCTGGCCAGGCTGACTATCGGGCTTGCATCCTGGCTGGCGCTCCCGGGCGCGGGAGCATGGGCGGTCACGATGCCCCAGTCCCTGGACAGCTGCGAGGAAATGCTGCGGGCGAAGCCCGGCGATCCTACGGTGTGGCGCTGCTTCTGGTACGTGGGCCGGAGCAAGGGGAAGGGCCCCGAAGCGGCCAGGCGGCTGCGAGCGCAGCTGCAGATCGAGCCCGCCAACGCGGCGGTGCTGCTGAACCTGGGCCGGATCGAAGCCGATCAGGGGATGGATGAAGCCAGAGCGCACATGGAAGAGGCGGTGCGCATCTTCCAGCGCGATCGGTTCGACGCCGGGGAGTTTTCGGCACGCCTTGCACTTACGTTCTTCTGCGCCATCCGGAATGACCACGCCTGCGAGCAGGCGCAGTTTCCCCGCCTCAACGAGATCGCCGCGGCATCAGGCAACGCGGATTTCCGCGCCAACGTGCTGGTCCACGAAGCGCTTCACGCAGGCCACGAGACGGACTTCGGCCGGGAGCTCGCCCTCATGAAGCAGGCCGAAGCCGTGCCGCTGCCCGAGGGACCGTATTACCTCAAGGGCCACATCCAGTCGGGACTGGTCGGCATCTACTGGGCTCTCGGCAGGCATCGCGAGGCGTTCGAGGCGGCGAAGCTCCAGGCGGAGAACTGCCGGCTCATGGGGGATACGTTCGAAGAGGCGCATGCCCTGCACAACATGTCGCTGCTGGGACGGCGGCTCATCGACTCCGGAGACCTTGATAGCGCCCAGGTCGAGGCGATGACGCGCGCGGCGCTGGATGCCGCACAGCGATCCGGCAACATCCGCGCCGAGGCGTCGGTGCGGCTCTCCCTTGCGCAGGAGAAAAGCCTCAGCCTGACGGCCCGCCGCCGGGAGGCGGCCCGCGCCCTGGAGCTGGGACGCCGCGGCAGGCTGACCTCGCAGACCTGTTTTGCGCTGCGCCAGCTTGCAACGATCGGCCTCACGCAGGATCCTGAGCAGATGGAAGAATCGCTGGCGCTCGTCGACGAGGCGATCGCGTTGGCGGAGCGAGCCGGAGAGCTGCTGCAGATTGCCCGCGGCTGGATCGTCCGGGCCAGCTTCGGCTGGCACAGGGGCGAGCCCGGGCAGGCCTTGAGGGACTCGCTGACCGCGCTGGATGCCGTCGAGAGGGTCCGCGACCTCCAGCCCGACGATCAGGTCAGGACCCGCTTTGCGATGGGGTGGACGCTGCCCTACTACCGGTTCAGCGGTCAGGTGCTGGAGCGGGCGCAGCGCGATGGGGGCAAGGTAGGCATCGCCACAGGGTTTGCCATCATGGAAAGGCTGCGCGGCCGCGTCCTGCTGGATGCCATGGATGCCATGAAGGTGACACAGGCCCTGAGTCCGGACGTCCCGGACCTGCGGCGCCCGCGCATTCCGCCGCTGGAGGAAGTTCAGGGCGCGCTCGATACCGGCGAGGCGATCCTGGCTTTCCAGGTGGCCGCAGATCCGACCGATGAGGTCGAGGGCGCTCTCTTTGAAGGGGGCTCATGGTTGCTGGTGGTGACCCGGGACGGCGCCGAAGTCCACCGGCTGCCGTCGCGGAGCCTGCTGCAGGCCGAGGTGACTCTCTACGAGGCCCTCATCCAGCGGCGCGATGGCTCGGATCTCGCGGGGGCCGTATCGCTCTACGGGGATCTCCTCGCCGATGCGCTGCCCACGCTTCCCTCCGAGGTGCGGAGGCTGATTGTCATCCCCGATGATGTCCTGCACCGGCTTCCGTTCGACGCGCTGCGGGAGGCTCCGGCTGCGGCCCCGATAGGGGCGCGGTACGAGATCTCCATCGCCCCGTCGGCAACGCTCTGGATGCGCTGGAGGCAGGCCGACCGGGTTCCCACACCGCGCGCTGTCCTGGCGCTGGCCGATCCCGACCTTTCCACACCGGGCGCCTCCGCGCCCGAGGTCTGGCGCGCCGCCGGGGCCGGCGGGATGCCGGGCGGGCACGGCCGGCTGCCGCGGGCGCGCCGCGAGGCGCGCTCCGTCACGGGGATCGTCGGCGGCGCCAGTCTCATGGTGACCGGCGGCGCCGCATCGGAGAGCTTCCTCAAGTCCGCCGACTTCTCCCGGTTCGGCATGGTGCATCTTGCCGCCCACGCGGTGGTGGACGAGCAGCGGCCCGAGCGTTCCGCCGTCCTGCTGGCATCGGACGATCCACGCGAGGATGGGCTGCTGCAGATGCGCGACGTCGCCGGATTGCAGCTCGGCGGCCGCGCCATCGTCCTTGCGGCATGCGGGAGCTCTTCCGGGGCTCTCTTCCGGGGGGAAGGTGCGATGAGTCTCGCGCGGGCCTTCTTCCAGGCGGGCGCCCGCGCGGTGGTCGGCTCGCTCTGGCCGCTGCGCGACGACGAATCGGCCCGCTTCATCGACGCCCTCTACAGGCACCTCGCGCGGGGCGGGAGCATGGCCGGATCGCTGGCGGCGGCCCGCCGGGGGATGATCGAGCGCAACGCGCCGACGGCGGCCTGGGCTGGCCTGGTGGTGCTGGGCGATGGCGACATGATCCCGATGCCGGCCGATCCGCGCGGTGCGGGCGGGACTGCCACCTCGTGGTGGCTCGCCGCCGGCGCGGCTGTCCTCGTCAGTGTGATGCTGGCGGGGGCGCTGCGACGACGGCGGCGGCGTGGGTGATCCGATCCAGCCGGAAGCTCTTGAGGGCGCGGTCCACATGACACAGGGCCAGAAGAAAGATCTCTCCGCCCTGCCGCTGCATGGCGATCGGTGTGATGGTCCTGGGGCCGTCCCCCTTGGTCCCTCCGGCATAGCGGATCGTGAGCTGGCTCGCGGCGGCGAGGGCCGGCTTGAGGACCGGTGACAGCCGCGGCGCCGCTTCGAGCGCCTCCTCCCAGGTGGAGAGGCGCATCTCGGACCCGGACAGCCTGGCCAGCCCCTCGGGCGTGGGATCCACACCCGGACAGCCCAGCATCGACAGGAACACCTTGCGGCAGGTCTCCACGTCCGCCAGGGCCCGGTGGGCTCCCTCGGGGGTGATCCCCAGCATCGCGGCCAGCGTGCCCAGCTTGTGATTCTGCGCGCCCGGCAGCAGCGCCCTGGCGATGGCGCAGGTGTCCAGCACGATGCAGCCGGGCGCCGCGGCGCGCCGGATGCCGGAGGTCCGCATGCGCGCCAGCGCCACCAGCAGGATCGCGGCATCGTAGGGGGAGTTGTGCGCCACCAGGATGGGAGGCCGGCCGGGGCTGGCCTCATCCAGAAACCGCAGGAATTCGGGGAGGACGGCCTCGAGGTGAGGCCGGCCCCGTACCATCTCGTCGGTGATTCCGTGAATGAGTGTCAGCTCGGGTGGAATGGCGATGCCGGGGTCCACGAGCTGCTCGAACCGGCAGAGTGTCTCGCCCGCTCCGGGGCCGGCGATCCTGAACGAGACGGCGGCGAGCTCGACGACCCGATCGTCCACAGGGGAGAGGCCCGTCGTCTCGGTGTCGAAGGCGACGTAGATCGGATCACTGGCGGAGGCCGCGGGGCGTTCCACGGATCGATTCTACTACCACCTGACCCCCTGTTTGACCCACGGCTGCTATAATCCTGCCTCCTTGAGGCGGAATCTGAATCTGCCGGAAGAACAACCCTCAGTCATGGAGAGGTCATGCCACTTGTTGAGAAGAGCGCGGGACGCCGGTCGCGGCAGGAGTACATCGCGCAGCACAAGGTCGCCCGCGTCGAGCTCGTCAGGCCCCAGGACGAAGCTCTGAACCCGGAGGCCGACATCGCCGATGTGCTGGTGCACATGGCCGATGGCAGCCGCTACCGTGGCACCGTCACCACGCTCCTGTTCATCCAGGAGGAGATGGCCCGGGCGAGACAGGAAGGCGGGGGCATCGAGGGCGACTACTGGTTCGGCGATGCGATCATCATGGAGCAGATCGAGGAAGGCAAGCTCGCCGAGATCGTCGCCGACTTGATTGACTCACGCCAGTTCGAGAAGGCCTTCCAGCGGGCTGAGGTCGGCGCGGCCGGCTGAAGCCGCGGCGCGCGCCTGGTGTCCTGAATCAGAAGTCCTGTGATATTCGGGCGCCATATCATCCCGGCTGCCGCGTCGTTCCTCGGTCACATGCACAATGCATGCGCCCTCGTCACTCCTTGCCAGCCGGGCGCTCTGGCGCCCTCGGTATTGCACAGGACTTCTGTCAGCGCGTGGTCTTGTATCCTGACTGAGTCCAGGCCTGGTAACCGCCCGCCATCGACTCGACACTCTCGTAGCCCATCTGGCGGAGGTTGTCCGCCGCCAGCATGGAGCGGTTCCCCCCGGCGCAATACAGGATGATGCGGGTGGACCGGTTGGGCACCATCTGGGGCACTCCCATCTCGGCCACGCCACGCGGGATGTTGATGGCGCCCTGGATGCTGCCCCGGGCGTACTCGTCCGGCTCCCTGACGTCCACCACCGTGACACCGCCTGCATCGATCGCCGCGGCCGCGGCATGGACATCGATCTCCTTGGTGTGCGCCCGGGCTTCGTTCACCAGGTCCATGAATGTCTTTGCCATGTCCTTCCTCCGTGCTCGTGTGCCGGTTCAGATGGGTGAGACGGCGCCCCGGCATCGCAGCACTGCCTCGATCACCTCGCCGATCATCACGTTGGGCGTCGAGGCGCCGGCCGTGATCCCCACGCGCGTGGGTCCGCCGGGCAGCCATCCCCGGACGAGGATCTCCTCAGCGGAGCCATAAGGCTTGTGGCGGATCGACTCGCTGTCGAGAATGCAGGCTGCAGAGTCGATGTGATAGGTGGGAACGCTGCGGCCACCCAGGCTGGCCAGGTGATTCGTGTTGCTGCTGTTGTATCCCCCGATGATGACGAGCAGGTCCACTCCCTCCTCCACCAGGCGCGTCACCGCGTCCTGCCGGTCCTGCGTCGCGCTGCAGATGGTGTCGAACGAGCGGAACCGCGCGTCGATCCCCGCCTCGCCGTGGCGCGCCACGAGCGCGGCGCGCAGCCGCCGCGCGATCTCGAGCGACTCGGAGGAGAGCATGGTGGTCTGGTTGGCCACGCCGATCCGGTCCAGATGCGCGTCCGGGTCGAGCCCCGGCGAGGAAGCCTTGCGGAACTCCTCCAGGAACTGCGCGCGGGAAAAGCCGTCGCGAGCGGCGCCGGAGATGTAGCCGCACACCAGGTCGGCCTGCCGCATGTCCCGCACGATGAGGTAGCGCCCGCCCTCGTACACCTGCGCCCTGGAGACGGTGGCGCGGGTCTCTTCGTGGTCGTATTTGCCGTGGATGATCGAGGTGAGTCCCTCGCGGGCGTACCGCTCGACGTTCTTCCAGACATTGAGCACGGAGCCGCAGGTGGTGTCCACCAGGACGCAGCCGCGCTCCTTGAGCCTGGCCAGCGCCGGCGCCGGCACGCCGAAGGCGGGCAGGATCACCACGTCGTCCGCGCTCAGGCCATCGGGCAGATCACCCAGCCGGCCATCGCTGCTCAGAAAGCCGATACCCATCCCGTGCAGGCGCTCGTTGACGCGCGGGTTGTGGATGATCTCTCCGGTCAGGTAGACCCTGCGGTCGGGGAACTTCTCGACGGTTTCGTAGGCGTACTCCACGGCGCGGTCCACGCCGTAGCAGAAGCCGAACTCCCGGGCCAGCAGGATGGTCAGATCGCCGGCTCTCACGGTGGAGCCCGCCTCGCGGATCCTGTCAACCAGGGCGCTGTGGTAGTCGCGCGCCAGGGTTCCCTGGATGGCCGCCTTGAGGCCGAAGCCTCTCTGGAAATAATCCTGTTCCGGCATGATGTGGCGCTGCTCCGAATCAGCTCAAACCAAGGGTAGCACGGGCACAACTTCGTGGAATCTAATCGTGCCCTGATCTTGACATCCGGAGGTATCATGGGACCGCTTCACCAAGGAGGTGCCCCATGGATGAATTCCTCTCCCTCCACGACGCGGAGCATATTGCTGAAGAGCACGCTCCCGTCACTCCTCCCGGCTACATGCGCGTCTTCACCGGGATGATCCGCGAACCGGAAAAGACGCTCGCGTCGGCGATCGCCCATCCGATCATGTCGTATGCCCACGCATTCGCCGCAGCGGGCGGCGTCTACTGGGCGTACGTGCTGACGGTGATCAATGCGTCGGGAGCCGGATTCACGCTGCCGGTGCTGCTCGGGTTGATCGTCCTTCTCGGCATTCCGGCCGGAGTTGCCTACCTGTATGCCGCTGCGATCCCGGCCCAGTGGGCCTGCGAGATCCTCGGCGGCACCGCGACGCGCAAGCAGGTCAGGATGGCGCTGGCCTACGCCGGCGTGCCCGGGATCCTGGCGCTGGCCCTGTTCGGCCTGCCGCGGCTGGTGCTGTTCGGCCAGTCGCTTTTCATGCCGGAGCGGGCCTGGATGAACACCCATCCAGTCATCTCCTGGGTGCTCTGGTTCGGCGATGCGCTCTGCTTTGCCTGGTCGGTGATGCTGCTGGGGAGGGCCTTCAAGATGATGAACCGCTTCAGCGCCGCGCGGGCCGCCGCGGCGCTGATCCTCCCGCTGGGCCCGATCATTCTCTTCGGGCTGCTGATGCTGGCCATTCGATCGGGGGAGGCGCTCAGAGGCTTCTGACATTCAGTTCAAGACGATGGCCAGGGCGGGCACCTCGCCGGCGCGACGAACACGCGGCCGCAGTACCAGGCGACACTGATGGATGCCCGTCCTGGCCAGCCTTCCTCTCTCGCACGACGCCCCGGCCGCTGCTAGACTCGCGTCATGCTCGCATCACTCATGACCCGGGAGGTGTCCCGCCGCCCCGACAAGCTGCGCGTCAAGGGGCGCGTCCTTCTGCTCGTCGACGACACGGAGCTCATCCGCAGGCAGCTCTCCGGCGAAGAGATCCCGTACTCGAGCGACATCAGGCTGCGCGACGACATCTCCACCGACGAGATCACTCCTGCGTACATCTGCTTTCACTACAACGATAAGCTGGGTGATTTCCCCTACCTGGGGTTGCGCGCTGGGGGGGAGTTCCCGGTCAAGCCAGGCAGCGTGCGGGCGGGGGGATTCGTCGCCTCTGTTTCCGGCAAGCGGCGCGGCAAGGGCTCATCGCGCGAGCAGTCCCCCTACGCCGAGATGTGCGCCGGCATCCAGGTGGTGATCGCCGAGAACATCGAGCGGATCTACAGGCAGAACTGCCAGAACCTGGGGCTGCTGGTTTCCACCGATTTCGGCCTCATCGAGAGGATCCGCCGCGGCGAGGAGATCCCGCTGTCGGAGTTCACGGCTGGCGAGGACGACATCACCCGCCAGATCATCGAGTACGGAGGGCTCTTTCCGTTCAATGTCGCGCGGCTGCAGGGCAAGGCGCGCGTCCCGGCGATCGCCACGGCCAGGCGCCCCATGACGCTGGCAGAGAAGATCCTGGCGCGGCACATGGTGGTCGACCTCGCCGCCGGCCGCGATGGCGTCGAGGCGGTCAAGCCGGGCGACTCCGGGTTCGTGCGGTGCGACGTGCGGTTCTCCCACGAGTATGTCACCCCCATGGCCGCGATCTTCTTCGAGACGCTGGTGGGACGCGACGAGAAGGTCAACGACCCTGGTTCGATCTACTTCTTCCGCGACCACCTGACCTTCCTCGATGACGTCATGCCCCCCGAGCGCGTCAAGATGGGTCTGCTGGATCTTGCCCACGATCTGGAGCGCAAGCAGAAGCAGTTCGCGGCGGCGCAGGGGATCCGGCTGCACGGAGAGATCGGCGGCCCGGCCCGGGGCTCAGAGGGGATCTGTCACAGCATCGTCTATCAGGACTACGCGCTGCCGGGGCAGGTCGTGGTGGGCAGCGACTCGCACACGCCGCACTCCGGGGCGCTCGGGTGCGTGGCCTTCGGCATCGGCACGACCGACGTCTTCAACTCCTGGATCACGCGCGACGTGCGGGTGAAGGTGCCCGAGACCCTCCGCGTCGTCGTCAAGGGACGCAAGCCCGACAACGTCACCGCCAAGGACTTCATGCTCTACATCCTGGCCCACCCGTACGTGAAAAGCGGTCAGGCGCTTGCGAAGGTGATCGAGTACTGCGGTCCCGCGGTCGAAGCCCTGGATGTCGACGAGCGCGCCACCATGACGAACATGGCGGCCGAAGTGGGAGGCTTCACGGGGATCGTCGCCCCCGATGAGCGCACCGCGGAGTTCCTGGTGCAGCAGCGGGGAATGCCGCGCGAGGAGGCACGCGGGGCATGCGAGGGGTGGTTCTCCGACGAGGATGCGCAGTTTGCCCACACGCTGGAGTTCGACGCCTCCACGATGGAGCCGCTCGTGGCGGCGCCGGGCGATCCGGGCAACGGCGCCCCGATCAGCAGCCTGGCCGATCGCGTGCGCATCAACATCGCCTACGGCGGCTCCTGCACGGCGGGCAAGCGCGAGGACATGGACATGTACGCGCGCGTGCTGAGCGACGCTCTCGCGGCGGGGCGCAGGGTCCATCCGGATGTCATGTTCTACATCCAGTATGGAGCCCAGGAGGTCAAGGCCTATTGCGAGCGGCAGGGATACGCCGAGATATTCCGCAAAGCAGGCGTTCACATCGTGGAGCCGTCATGCGGCGCGTGCATCAATGCCGGCCCGGGCGCTTCCACCAGCAAGGATCAGATTGTCATCTCCGCGCAGAACCGCAATTTTCCGGGCCGCTCAGGGCCCGGGCAGATGTATCTGGCCAGCCCGCTGACGGTGGCTGCCTCCGCGGTCGAAGGGTTCATCGCTCCGTACACACCCGCTGCAGTCCACGCCTAGCCCGCATTTCTCACCAGATTTCTGCTGCGACCGCGGATCTGCTCGCCATGCCGGACGTCCTCGCGGCTCGGCCACTCAACGTATCGTCAAGATACGCCTGGCGGCCTCGCCGCGAGGACGTCCGGCCTGACGGCATCTGCGCGGTCTCGCGACGAAACCTGGTGAGAAAAGCAAGCTAGGAGCCTGTCCGAGTAATCGTGCCTGATTGTTGTCTGTGTTCCCGGCGGCTCGTCATGCTTACTCCTGACAGGTGTCGGCTGAGGTTTATAGCGCTCTTTTGTTCAGCTGCGCGCTCG
>Ga0187894_10000714_pt1 | contig 44906 bp, 47 predicted proteins | sample GBC1701081metaG_FD_136650 | JGI IMG/M metagenome (GOLD analysis project Ga0187894, IMG submission 136650) | White microbial mat communities from a lava cave in the Kipuka Kanohina Cave System on the Island of Hawaii, USA - GBC170108-1 metaG ... | reverse complement strand
CTCCTTCCAAGAAAACTTCTCTCTCGCCTTTCTTAATTCAAGAAGCAAAACTTCAAGCTCCTGATAACGCTCATACACAAACTCGCCTCTTCGCTGCATATCCTTCGCTTGAGATTCAACCTTCTCAAGAAGCTTGGTTTGCGCCAAAATAACATCCTCAACCTTTTTTCTTTTTTCAGTATAATCAGATTTTGCCCTCTCAACTCGCAACTTCTTTAGAGTCTCGCTTAATTGGTCATCAATTAGCGCGGAAAAAGAAGGATACGGCACACCTTCCTCAGAATACTGCATAAGTTTAATCGGACTTAACTCACCATCAGAATAAAGACGAGCGCTTTCTTTTTCTGCCAAAAGCTCCCTATACCCCTTAAAGCCACCTCTTGCCACAATCTCCTTCGCAAGAACTTTTCCAAAACCCAACATCGCAAGTTCCTTCTCGTCATTTGGCAAATCAGGCTCACTCAAATTAAACAAATCCTTTCTTTGCGGAGGCGCGCAATACTTGAGGCCTCTTCGAATTTCTCTATCACGCCAAGCCCGCTCTTCTTTCGCAAGAACAATTTTATCTTCTTTATCAACAACAATAAGATTGCCGTTACTAAACAATTCAACAATTAAAACAAAACGATCATCTTTAGTCTCAAAAGTGAACTTAACAATACGTTCGCACCCAACCTGTTCTACTGACGCGAGACGCTTCCCTTCCAAAAAACTCCTCAAACTAGAAACCATATGCGCAACAGCATCAGTCTCAGGCTTTTTTTGCGTAAGCCAAACAACTTTTGGAGTAATTCTCAAAAAAGTCTTCTTTCCTTCCTTGTGAAAAGCAAGCAAAACACCATCAGATTCGTAAACCTTATTCACACGAGAACCTACAAGAGGCATAAACTCCTTCACCAAAAAATGCACTTCCAAAAAGTTTAGCTCAGTTCTCATAGAAATCAATAACACAGGCGCTGTTTTAAATTTTACCTAATGACACAAACAAAACTCCAACAACAATGCAAACAAGGCCAATAATTTTTAGCGAAGACCACTTCTCTTTTAATAAAAATATGCCCAGAAGAGAGGCAAAAACATACAACAGCGCCGTGAAAGGAAACAAAAAAGACAAAGGCGCAATTTTAAGGCCAGCAACAAAAAATATTGTCGCAAAAACATAAAGAATTCCGCCCGCAGCTAAAAAAAGATTAAACGGACGCCTAAACGACCACTTAACAGCGCCTTTCTTTAACAAAATCGCGCCAAAGGCGCCAAGAACTGAAACAATCAAACCATAAAGAACAACAATCATTTTTTCCACCCAATCAATCCAACACCAAAAGAAATCAGAGCGACACCAGCCCAATTAAAAACACTAAGAATTTCACCAAACCAAAAAACAGACAAAATAGAAACCCAAACAAAACTTGTCGCAAGAATAGGAAAAACAACAGAAACATCAGAAGTTCTAAGCGCCCAAATTATTAGAACAGCCGCAATACAGTACAGAAAAAAACCAAACAAAATTTCCCAATTGGAAAACAAAACAGGAAGCTTTAGCGCTCCTGCTTTGTAAAACAACTGAGCTATCGTTGTCAAAAGGGTCGCTAAAACTACCAAATAAATCGTCTTATTCATTTCTCAAGCAAAACGCCAACGATGGTTCCAAACGCCGGACGCGTGATGAAAACACCGCATAACAAGGTTAGAATAGTTGCGATAGCAAAACCCTTTAGAAGACCCGCGCCAACAAAAAGCAAAGCACCCATAGCAACTGCGGTGGTAAAAAATGAACTGAAAATAATCGCGAACGCGCGCTTCATTTTCTCTTTCCAACTACGAGACGCATCAGAGTCTTTACCGCTTAGAGCTTCATCAGTAATGATAATTTGATCGTTAACACCAGTTCCTACCGCCAAAACTATTCCCGCAATATACGCAAGATCAATATTTTGGCCAATAAGCGCGGCAATTCCAAACGTCAGGAAAATCTCAAATAATGAAGTAAGCAAAATAGGAACCGCTATTTGGACTTTTCTGTAAACCAAAAGCAAAAGCAAAATAACACCAATAATTGAAAATACCCCAACCCAAAATGCATTATTTAGAAATTCTTTTCCAAGAGTAGGAGAAATGTGATCAATTCTCACAATGTCCAACTTAACGGGCAAACTTCCCGTTATAAGAACTGTTTGAAGACGCTTCATATTGTTTAGCGTGTCCTCAAGAGCTGCCTGCTCTGAAAGCCCTTGCCCTCCGCCACTAATCGCAATATCAGTAACAGCTCTTCCACGCAAACTTGTCGCAATAGTTAAACTATCGACTTCCTGATCGTCCAAATAAAGAACGAGAGGTTCTGATAAAGACTCGCCAACAATTGACAAGTTTCTCGTAATATCCGCCTGACGCTGAGCTGCGGCAGGATCAAGAGTTATAGAGAACATAAAAGCGCACGCCCACCCACCTTCAACAGTTCCGCAACCTCTGTTTGGGTCAAGACCTGAACATTGAGCCGTTTTACAAACATAAGTAATATCATTTCCGCCGCTAAAAACAGTTTTATTCGCAATCTTTGCCTCAAACTTACCCTGCTTTGAAAGCAAATCAGTCACTTCATCTTCTGACGCACCCGCTATTTCAACAACGATAAAACGGTTGCCTTCACCTAAAAAGTCAGGACGATCGGATACCTGCCTTACAACAACATCACTCAAACCGTAAACATTAAGACGTTCAGTCAAAGAATCCGCAACCAAATCCAAAGTTTCCTGAGGAACCGGCTCGATTGGTTCTAAAACAACACGAGTTCCACCCTGCAAATCAAGACCTTTCTTTAAATTATTAGTAGGAGCGTTATCAACAACAAAACCAAGAGGCTCAACACCTATTGTCTCTCGAAGAACTTTTGGCTGCTCGATTTGCTTTTGAATAGTCTTGTTAACAAGAACAACAGAATCATTCACTGTTTCATTCACTTCAACAGTCTCATTCACAAAAACAGTCTCAGATTCATTAAGAATTGTTTCTTTAATCAAAGGACGCGCAAGAAGCGTATACGTCGACTCTGACGTCTTGACCATAACTGAAGAATTTGGAGTTATTGAATCAATCGCCGCCTGATAATCAGACAAAGAATTAATTGGCTTATTGTTAATAGCCAAAATCTTCTCACGACTCATTGGCGAGCCTTTTTGAGAAACTTCAATACCTGCTGACGCAGCACTGCTATTTGACGCGATTCCTTTTATGACAATACCATCATTCCAAGGATTTGGAGAAATCGCGACAAAAGCAAGAACTAACGCTAAAATAAGAACCATAACACGGAAATTTAGGAAAATTTTCTTAAGCTTTGACATTCTTCTCCTTCCTTTCCAAATACAACCTCAAAATACCCGCGTTCTGGAACCAAGTATATAACAAATCAAACGCGGTGCCAATCGCGACAATAATCATAATCTGACGCATTACCTCTGAATTCGTAAAAATCGCTCCAACGGTCGCCGCAATTAAAGCGCTAAGCGACATTGTGACACCGGTCTTTAGAGCCTCAACAGTTCGCTCAAAAATATTTCCGCCCTCGCTCTTACGCTTCATAACTTTTGTGGTCAATAAAATATCAGTATCAACGCTAAAACCAATAAGCATCAAAAACGCAGCAATACCTGCAGTTCCAATTCGCATACCCATAAGGTCAACAACCGCAAGAGTGCTGACAATATCTGAAAACGCCGCCAAAACAACAAAAGATGAAGGAATAATTGATCTGAAGGTTATAAAAACAACAACAGCCATAGCAACAAAAGCGAATAAAACAGCAATTATCATCTGGCTAAAGAACTGGCTGCCAAGCGAACTTCCAACGCTCTCGATGCTATAATTATCATCGGTAATTTGCACACCAAAATCAGAAACCGCCTTAACTAAATCATCCTGAGAAATATCGCTCGCTTCTATTATAATGGCGGACGCCCTGTTGTTTGTTGTAACCTCACGAACAACAACATCCGCTCCGCTATGACCTGCCTTTATGGCAGACTCTAATGAGGACACATCAACTAATTCAGAAATTTGAACTGTTAGAGTAATACCTCCTTTCAAAGAAACACCAGCGTTAAAAAGCTCACCAGTACTAATATAATTGTAACCTAGGCTGCCCATACACAAAAATAGCACCAAAAGGCTAAACAGAAGCAACTTCTTGTACTGCGTATCGTATGTTCGAAGCAGGAATGATTTCATAGAAGAAAGGGCGGTTATCCTTGATTTTTAAACTTATCTATCATTAAAACCCAAACCACTGGAAAAGACCACTATACACTTTCCACCCGTCGAAAAGAGGAATTGGCAGCATATTGAAAATGAATAAAAAACCATTAATCTGCCTTGTAACAAGCCAGAATAGGGCTGTTTTTCCTTTAGGCTTTGAAAATTTCAAAACGCAAAACGCAGTTACAAACAAAATACCGTTCACAGCAGGACCTGCCAAAGCAGTCATTGACATTGGCAAGCCAGCAACAGCAGCCCCTCCAATACTCACATAGGCAGGAACAAAAAAAATAAAACCGGTTCTTAACAGCTTAAGCGCAACACCAATACCTAGCCACAAATAAGCCGCGTGAAAAGTCGCAGTATAGCCGAACGCCAAAGCAACAAACTTATGACCAAACTCGTGCAATATAATTGCGGGAGCCGCGACCAAAATCGCGAACAAAAACGCCTTCTTGTTGAACTTCTCACCCGGAGGCGAAAACAAATCCATAAAAATAAAACCCACAGCAAGAGTCATCACGACCATGTCAAACAATTCTAACAATGTAAACAACATATCATACCCTCACGAAAAAATTCTTTAACACCTGATCAACATGAAACAGAACGTCATCATAAGAATCTTTCGTAACAACCATTGGAAGCTTGCCACCCGATGCAAAAGGCCTTCCTCCACCGCCAAAAACACTCGCGACATCAGAAACATCCAAAACAACACCCTCACGGCGCCTAAAAGCAATCCTTGCATCACGGAACAAAACAACAGAAACATCAACACCCGCATGACCATCCAAAACACGCTGGCACGCATCGGCAGACGATAAAAGACTTGGCGCAAGAGTAAAACCAAAACGATAATTCAAATAAATCTTAATAACTAAAGAACGCAAAAGCTCATCAAGAGCCGCTGATTTTTTTTTCTCATAATCATTATGAAACTTCTCAAACTTCTCATTCCAAAAAACACCCTTCGCCAACGACTGCAAAAGGTCAAAGGGGTCATACTGCGCAGCGATAAGATCAGATAACTTCATCGCGCGCTCATCGGATAACTGCCAAAACTTAATTTGATGAGCCATTTGAGCGAGCTCTCTTGCCAAAGAATCCCTTGGCAAAAACCTCTCGTACGCAAGTTCAGACGCGCACTTACCCTCTTTTACGCCATCAAAAATTTTAGCCCCAACAACAACACTACTCGCATCAGGAGTGTTCCAATAAACAATTTTATTTTTTTGAGAAATACGCTCAATTTGAGAAATGTGCTCAGGAAGAACACTAACATCAACAACAAACAAAAGCTTATTTTCCTCTTTTGACAAATCGTCAAGCTCAACCGCTAAATCTGAAGGATGCAAAAAACCGCCAAAATGCGCAGGCAAATTCATCAAATTCGCATGCCGAAGCATAATCGCAGCTCCAGCAACCCCATCCAAAGTCTCAGAGCAATAAATGGAAATCATACGATAATCAATGAAATAAACGTATAAAAGAGTTGCTACATCTTTAAATAAAGGAAAAACAGATTTAGCCCATGACACTTCTAATAGCCGCCCTAGGAGAAGGAAAAGGAACCTGGCAAACAGTATTCAAACTCGCAAGCATGAGCGAATGGGAAAAAGTAATATTCGTAGGGCCAGCGTTCGCCAAAGAAAATCTGCAATTAAAAAACAACATGAAATTCATAACAATTGATGAAACACAAACAATACCAAAAATAATTTCACACCTTCAAAAAGAATTCGGAACAATATTTGGCGAAGTCGGAGTAAACCTAACATCAGGAAACGGCAACACACACATGGCAATAATTAGCGCCATACTTCGCTCGGGTGGCGGAATAAAACTCGTAACATTCACAGACAAAATCGAAGAATTATAATTCTCACTTAATTATTTTATACCACTGATAAAGCAACCTATCCGCGGACTTAACAAGACCAAAATCAGAACCATACAAAGTTATACAACGATTATCAAGAACAATCTTAGGCTCGCCTTCTGGAACAACGTAAATCACACTCGCGTTCAAAGAATCACACGAAACAATAGACCGCTCAATACACGCGTCAGTCTCGTTTTTAGTGCAAGCACCTTCAACAGACACATTAAGCGCTCTTACCATATGCAAAGAAAGCTCAGTTACCGCCAAAGCCTGATACTTAAAAGACTCAGGATTTGAAGTCGGATCAAAAGTTATGAAAACAGGAGGAGAATTGAATCCTTTTGACAAATTTCCCTCAATTGAAACATTCTCAACTTCAAGAGGATTAAAACGAAAAGTTCCGCGATAAATTTGTTTTCCGAGCAAAATATCAGTCTCCCAAAAACCACTCACGTTGTAAAAAGTAAAATAATTGTACTCAACAGTTTGAAGAGGCGCAGGAGAATCATCTGCAAAATATTTCAAACCAAAAATAACCGCAAAAAACGCAAAAACAGCAATTGCGGCGCAAACATAAAAAACAGTGGTGGAATTCGACTCGCTCATTTCATAACACCAAGAACGTGATAAACAACACGATCAGCATGGCGGAACAAATCAAAATCATCAACCGCGCCAACTTTCACGCAATTGTTCTCTAAAACAAACGAAGTCTCGTTCGCAAAAGAAAGCAAAATAACAGGCTGATCAGGTGTTGCGCTCTCACACGTCTTTTGAGGCAAACTCTCAGTTGTCACATTGGTTAGCGCAATCTCAATTGATTTTTTATCTGAAAGATGAGACTCGATGTAATATTGCGCGTCAGCTAAAGACGAATTTCTTTCGTCAAAAGGATTGTAAGTAACAGTCCAAACAGGCGAATCTATTGCTGATTTGACATCATCAGGAATCACAATATATTCAAGATCTTGCGGGAAAAACAAGAACTGCCTTGAAACACCATCAACAGTCGCTTGAAATGAATTTCTAAGAGCGGTAAATTTAATATCATTATAGATTAAAGGCGCCTGAGCTGGCGAAGAATAATTTAACACAATACCTAACACTGAAAAAATCATAATAAACAAAATACCAAGCGATACAACAACCTTTGATTTGTCCATAACCTAACGGCGAGAAGAAGTAGCTTAAAAAGATTGCGAACCAATAAAGTTTATAAACGACACGAGAGGCAAACCACATATGAAATGCGACATTTGCGGCAAAACACTTGGCGAGACATTCCTCAAGAAAATCATAGGAAGCTACGTTAAAGATGAAAAAGGAAAACAGCACCCAATATGCCAAGAATGCCAAAAAAAGTTTTTGACAAAAGACAAAATTCTCAAGAACTTAAAATAAATGCCTTCGTAGCTTAGCAGTATAGCGTCGGTTTCGTAAACCGAAGGTCGGGGGTGCAACTCCCCCCGAAGGCTTAATTTTTAGAAAATTAATTTCTGTTTCCGCCGCGATTGCCAAAGCTTCTTCTTGGCTTAAAGCCGCCACGACTTCCACCGCGACTACCGCCACGGTGACCTCCGCCTCTGCCACCACCGAACCTACTTCTGTGATGGTCGCGTCCGCCGCGTCTATCAACATCTCTTTCATCAGCAGGAGAGACAACAACTTTCTCAAACTCAGGAACTTGGGCAACGTAAACTTGTCTTCCAAGCTCACGCAAAATAGCCCTAAAATCACGGACATCGTGAGGAGTTATGAAAGTAATCGCATCGCCTTTCGCTCCTGCTCTTGCTGTTCTACCAATGCGGTGAACATAATCATCAGCAACTTGAGGCAAATCAAAATTGTAAACGTGCGAAATATTATCAATATGCAAACCACGAGACGCGACGTCTGTTGCCACCAAAATACCAACGCCTCGCTTATGCAATCTATTAATCGTATCAGTTCTTTTATTTTGAGACAAACCGCCGTGAATCGCAATCGCGTCAATTTGCTGACTTCTTAATTTTCTCGCGACTTTATCGCAGCCGTGACGAGTCTTGCAAAAAACAATCGCAATCCCTGGAGTTTCATTCTTCAAACAATGAACAAGCAAAGAAAACTTATCAGCGACAGAGACTTCGTAAACTTTCTCACTAAGCAAATTTGAATCAACTTGAACTTTCGCCTCAACAGAAACTGGAGATTTCATGTATCTATTTACAAGACCGCGCAATTTTGGAGAAAGGGTCGCGCTAAACAAAAGCGTTTGCCTCTCTTTTGGGGTTGATCTTAAAATCTTCTCCACATCGTCAATAAAACCCATATCAAGCATTCTATCAGCTTCATCCAAAACCAAATGTCGAACGCCGCTTAGCTTCACGCCGCGCTCCATAACGTCAAGTAAACGACCAGGAGTTGCGACAACAATATCAGCAGTTCTTAACGCGCCAAGCTGAGGGCCAATACCAACACCGCCAAAAACAGGAACAACATTAAGACGCGCATGCTTTGAAAAACCCTTAAGCGCATCGGAAACCTGCATACAAAGCTCACGAGTCGGAGTTAAAACAAGAGCTCTAATTCCCTCTCTTCCATGAAGCTGATTAATTATAGGAAGACTAAAAGCCGCAGTCTTTCCTGAACCTGTTTGAGAATGACCAATAATATCTTGACCATTCAAAATAAGCGGAATCGCTTTCTCTTGAATTCCGGTTGGCGAATCATAGCCTTGGTCGGAAATCGCTCTAAGAACCTCTTCCTTTAACTTAAAATCTGAAAATTGCATGTCTTCACTCCAATCTATTCTTCAAAATATACGTTTTAGAATAGTAATCTTAATTTCGCTAACCCCCCTTTATAAATGTTTGTATGGAAACCGACGATTTCAGTCAATGGTAAAATCAGGCCTTTTACCAAGAACTTCATCCAAAGATTCGTTCACATAAACAGAATACTTATCAAGCAACGCCCTATAATTTTCCTCAACAATAGGTGAACTCGTAACTCCACCAATCGCAATACCTTGAATGCTATGAACGTCGCAATCACAAACAGTTCTGTTATAAATATTAACAAAAAAGCAATCAACTGAAGGCGTTGAAAACCTTCCTCCTTTAACTTCAAACAATGAAGACCTTGAAGACGCACCATACAAATCCATAACAACATAAGTGGTTCTTGTCTCTTTAGGAACTCTAACAACAGCCTCAGTATTAATCGAAATCAAACCATCAACATTAGGATAAATAAACGTCGGACTCTTCACAAAATCAGCAGTCCCATACTTCTCAGTTCTATCAACAACAAAACTCAAAGTTGACAAACGCTCAGAACCTGTCGTCTTAAAACCTGTACTCACATCAAGAGGAGCTCTTGCAACCTCATCATACAAATCCTGCAAACTCTGACCGCAGACGCTTGGAGGAAACACAATCTCTGAAGTCTTAAAAAAATCCATGGCATGAGAATGCAAAGAATACATACTGCTGCCTTCAACAATATTACCCGTAATCGAACTATCAGACAACAACAAGCCGCCCAATAAAAGAACGGCAACCGCACTGTAAATTGCTAATCTCATCCTCTTTTTACTTCATAAAGACATATTTGTTTAAAAAGCTATTTTTTAGGGGAACTTTTAAAAACAACATAACACGAAATAACCCGTATGCCAAGAATCGCGATAGTTCGAAAGGACAGGTGCAACCCTGTCGGATGCGGAGGATACCTTTGCGCTAGAGTTTGCCCTGTAAATATGGAGGGAGAGGAATGCATAAAACCAAATCCCGCTGGCGATAAAAAACCAATCATAGACGAAAAACTATGCACAGGATGCGGAATCTGCCCAAACAGATGCCCATTCGGCGCGATAGACATCGTAAACTTACCAGAACAGCTCGAACATCCAATCCATCGCTACGGCAGAAACGGATTTCACTTGTACAAATTGCCAATTCCAATGTTTGGACAAGTTGTCGGCATCGTTGGAAAAAATGGAATAGGAAAATCAACAGCGATTAAAATTTTAGCCGGAATGCTAAAACCAAACTTTGGCAAAGAAGAGGAAGCAAGCTTTGAGGAACTTCTAAAACAATTCAAAGGAACAGAAGCCCAAAACTATTTCGAAGCGCTCGCAAGCGGAAAAATAAAAGTCGCGTACAAACCACAACACGTAGAACTAATCGCGCAAACAATGAAAGGAACTGTGGGCGAACTTCTCAAAAAAACAGACGAAACAGGAAAATTTAACGAAATCGTAGACAAACTAGGATTAAAAGACGTTCTTGACAGAGACGTAAGCCAAATCTCAGGAGGAGAACTGCAGAGAATGGCAATAGCCGCAACAGTTCTTCGCAAAGCTAACTTCTACATATTCGACGAACCAACATCATACCTTGACATCAAACAAAGAATTGCGGTCAGCAAATTCATAAAAGAACTCGCAACACCCGACACAGCAGTTTTAGTTGTCGAACACGACCTAATAATTTTAGACTTTATGACAGACCTTTTACACATCATGTACGGAAAAGAGGGAAGCTACGGAATAACATCCCTTCCAAAACCAACACGAACAGGAATGAACACATACCTTGAAGGATTTATTAAAGACGAAAACATGAGATTCAGAGATTACCCAATACATTTCCTAGCAAGACCTCCAGAAAAACCAATCAGCAAACTAACACTTGCAAACTGGACAGACCTTGACAAGACACTTGGAACTTTCAAACTAAAAGCAAAACAAGGAACAATCGGCAAAAACCAAATCATCGGAATCTTAGGAGAAAACGGAATAGGAAAAACAACATTCGTAAAAATACTCGCAAGCGTAATACCACCTGACAGCGGAAGCGTTGACAGCAAAATCAAAGTATCATACAAACCACAATACCTAGACAACCGCTCGGACGAACTTGTCATAAACGTTCTTGACCAAGCAATCAGAAAATACCAAAACCAACTCGTACACCCACTAGAACTTGACCATCTCCTAATGAAACCGCTAAACACACTATCGGGCGGAGAACTGCAACGAGTCGCGATAGCACACTGCTTATCGCAGGACGCAGACCTTTACTTACTTGACGAACCATCAGCATACCTTGACATCGAACAAAGACTCGCGTTTAGCAAAATAATAAGAGACATCGCAGAACAGAGAGGAGTTTCAATAATAATAGTCGATCACGACCTGCTCTTTATCGACTATCTTGCAGACAGAATTGTTGTCTTTGAAGGAACACCCGCAAAAGAAGGACACGTCACAGGACCTTACAAAATGGAAGACGGGATGAACCATTTCTTATCACACCTAAAAATCACAATGAGAAGAGACATTGAATCACACAGACCGCGAATTAACAAACCAGACTCACGCCTTGAGAGAGAACAAAAAGAAAGCGGCAAACTATACTACTCCTAAACATTTTTATAACAAACAACATAACAACAAAACAAATGACACAAAAAGAGATTTTCGCACTATGGAAAAGCTTGAACCCTCTTGACTCTTTCTCACTCGGACTAAAAGAATACGCAGGAAAACTTTGGATACCAAGCCATCACAACACAAAACAGGCGCTTCACAAAATAGACGCGCTCATCAAAAAAAGTGATGAGAGCACAAAAGCTTTTCTTCGCAGCATAAAAGTAGAACTTCTATACGACGAGCCGCAAGACCCGCCAGGAGAAGTTCTATCCGCATTCTTCGCTCATCTGGTAATTGAAGGAATAAACAACAAACACCTGCTAACACTATCTGAAGACTGCATACAAACACTTCAAGTGCAAAAAGACCTTTGGAACAAACAATGGCCAATAGAACTGCAAATATTCACGGCTCAAAACTGCGACGGAGCAATCAGCATACTTGACACAATAAAGAAAAAAACAAACAGAGAAACAACAGAGTCAATAACAAGCCTTCAAAAACAAATAAAACAATGGAAAGAAAAAATCTGCAAAATAAAAGTCAAAGGACACGACTACAAAACAATAATCCCCCTTCTTAGAAAAAGTTCAGGAATAAACAGACCACTATATGGCAAAATACTATCAGACGAATACGGATACATCGAAAGCGCCGAGAAAATAGAACAACTTGCTACAAAATGGCTGGTCGAGGAAGTTAAACACTTCAATAAAATACAAAAAAAACTCGCAACGAGATACAAATGCAAACAAAGCGTTCCAGAAATCGAGAGAAAAATTGAAAAAGAATTTCACGTCCCGCCAAAAAAATTAGTCAGAACAATAAATAGGCTAAGACAAGTCCTTGAACCAATGGCGAACAAAAACTTGGTCAAAATAAACAAAGGATACACGGTAAAAGTAATAGAAACACCTTCTTATTTGACGCCAATGCTCCCAACAGCCGCAATGCAACCATTCAACGGCCTCACAAAACCATTCAACATATTCTTTGCGACAACAGACACAAAAGCATCACCTAGCACATCACTTCCTGACGTTATTCAAACACTTATACACGAAGAATACGGACACTGCGTAAACTTTCACAACAGCTACACAAAACGCAAAAAACTAACCGATGTACTGCCCTGCGGACTTGAAACACCAATAACAGAAGGAATAAGCTTCAACAGAGAACAAGAAGCGCTAACAACACTGAGACAAAAACCTGACTCAAAATTAAAAAAAGAAGTTGAAAAATTGGCGCCATACACAAATTTTGTGGATGCATTCGAATACACAGTAAGACAATGGAGACTTGTTCGATTCTTACGCGCAATAAGCGACTCACGATTGAATCGAGGCAAGCAAACTTTGTCTGAATTTATAGATTGGGCGCACAAACAAACAGGACTTGAAAAAGACCTGATATTCCATCAAACATTCCACTTTCAAGAAAACCCAGGATACGCGCCATGCTACTCGATATTCGGACAGCGAATCAAATCAATGCAGACAAAATTAAAAAACATCGTTCCATTCAACACATACTTGGCGTCAAGAGGATTCCCGCCACGAAAACTGCTTGAAAAAGAACTCAAGAAAAAATTCAAAGTTTAATCCTTCTAACAAAAACCAAAAAAGCACTATGACCAATAGGAGAATTCTTAGGCCTTGAACGAAGCTCATCAACAGCCCACAAACGCTCAATTAACTCAACAGATTTCTCATGAATCAAAACATCAGACTTTCTAACCTCATCCAAAAACAAACCAACCTGCGAAACATGAGGACAATACGCAACCAAAAAACCACCAACCTTCAACGCCTTCGCCGCATGATTCACAACACGATGAGCCTCAGGAACATCAAGAACAACTAAATCAACACCAGTCTCATCAATACCATCATAAAGACTTTTTCTCTTAACTTCAACATTTGAAACACTTAACCTCTTAAAATTCGCTTTCGCCGCAGCTTCTGATTCATCACGAACTTCATAACTAATTACTTTCTTTGCTATATTCGCCAAAGACGCAGAAAGAGCGCCACTACCAACACCACCCTCGACAACAACTGAATCCTTGTTAATTCCTGTCTCCGCAATAATTGAACCGATATCCTTTAACGGGATTGTTTGCGCGAACTTTTTTAGCCGCTTATGAATATCAATAAAGGACGCATCAAAAACAACAAACTCTTTACCTTGATCGGATTTTATAACCGAACCTGACGGCTTTTCCAAATCCTTTTGACTAATTTTGCCAAGCAAAGTATGAACATCCTTTGACGTGTCCGTAATGGCATAAGTTCTCGCTTTAGACACTATGCGATTCACGCCATCAACAACTTCCTTCTTCTCACGATGAACTAATAATCTCATATAGAAGAAACCCCTGAAAACCCTTTAAAAAGCTGTCGGATTATACGACGAAAGAACTCACAAGAGCCGAAACTGCCATACCAAGAATCGCGACACCAAACCACAAGAAAATAGCCTTCTTCCAATTCCATCTTTCGCTCAAAAAGAAAATCGAAGTCATCGTTAAATGAGACAGCTCGCACAAAACACAAACCGCGTCAAGCCTAAAAAACATCAAATAATTGAAATAACCCGCGGCAAAAACACCAAGCAAAGAAAGTTCGGCGTAATGAAGCCACTTATTATCATGCTTCCAAATAAGAAACAGAATTGACGCATAAACTAGAGCGCCAAGAATGGAAACCGGAATACCAAAAAATGTCGAATACTTACTTGACAAAACAGTATTACACGCCTCAGGATCAGACGCGATACACGGCGCGTTCTTATGCGCAATGCTAACATACGTAAGATAACTCATCAAAACCAAGCCAAACAAAGCAAGGACGAAAATAATTTTGCGTTTCATAATTAGTCAACTACGACAATAGAATAAAAACATTGTGAAAATGAATTAAAAAAAGGCGAGGGAGAGACTCGAACTCCCGAATCGCAGGGTTGCAGCCTGCTGCCTTAGCCGCTTGGCTACCTCGCCATACACAGAACGCCACTCGAGATGGTTTAAATACCTTGCGCCAAACTATAAAAATAACCAAAATAGCCAGACATTATGAACTACAAATACCTTGAACGGCGAGAAGACTCTTGGTACGTAAAACCAAAACACTCAAACGGCCAGGACATAAACGCGAATGAGATTCTTGTCAAATTCAACATCTGCCTCATAACTACTGATGAGGGCTGCGCGAAAGCTTACGGAATTGAAAAAAAAGTTGTTGAAGAAATAAGAAAACTCGGACAAGAACACCAAACCTCAAAGAAGGCATAACATTTTAAAAACCACTCACTGCTTCTTTAACCCATGACACTTGACTTTCACAAAATAGCAAGACGCTGGCAGCGCCAATGGAAAGCGCAAAAAATATACGAATCAGACCCTGACAATAAAACAAAATTCTTCCTAACAACACCATACCCATACGTTAACGGATTCTTGCACATCGGACACACTTACACTTACATGAGAGTTGATGCGCTCGCGCGCTACAAAAGAATGAGAGGATTTAACGTACTATTCCCATTCGCGTGGCACTGCACCGGAACACCAATAACATCAGCTGCAAGACTCGTACAGAACAATGACGCGAAACAAATTGAAATTTTAAAAATGCAAGGGTTCAAAGACGAAGAAATACCGCTTTTCAAAGAACCAATACACTGGATAAAAACATTCAGCAAAAACGCCGAACAAGACCTTCGAGATTACGGAATGAGCATTGATTGGCGACGCGCTTTCATCACAACAAACCTAAACCCGCGATACGACAAATTCATCAAATGGCAATTCAACACATTAAGAAAAAAAGGATACGTAGTCAAGGGTGAACACCCTGTTGTTTGGAACCCTGTAGAAAATGTCCCAGTAGGAGACCACGACAGATCGGAAGGAGAAGGCGAAACGCCACAAGAAATGCTTCTCATCAAGTTTAAATCTGGCGACTTAATTTTCCCCTGCGCGACATTTAGACCAGAAACCGTATTTGGCGCGACAAACATTTGGATAAATCCTGAACTCAAATATATTGAAGCGAATGTTGACGAAGAAAAATGGATAATCACCCACGAATGCAAAACAAAACTTTCAGACCAAAAACGAAATGTTGTCGAAGTTAAGGAAATAAATGGAAAAGATTTGATTGGAAAAGAAGTTACGAACCCAGTAACAGGACACAAAATTCCAATACTTGCCGGCGCATTCGTAAGCAAAGACACAGGGTCAGGCGTTGTAATGAGCGTTCCTGCGCACGCGCCCTATGACTTTGCCGCGCTTCGCGACACAGGAAAAGAGTTGAAACTGATTTCTTTGATTAAGGTAGATGGATACGGTGAATTTCCCGCAAAAGAAATAGTTGAAAAAATGAAAATTAGCAGTTCAACTGACTCAAAATTAGATGACGCGACTCAAGAAATTTACAAAAAAGAATTCCACACGGGAACACTAAAAGAAAACTGCGGAAAATACAAAAGAAAAACAATCCAACAAGCAAAACCCGAGATAACCAAAGACTTAATCTCTGAAAATAAAGCAGCACCAATGCTTGAACTTGTAAATCCTGTAATTTCTCGAAGCAACATAAGATGCCACGTAAAAATAGTCGACAACCAATGGTTTTTGACATACAGCAATCAAGAATGGAAAGACAAAACAATGAAAGCAATCAGCGCGATGAAGTTCTACCCAGAAAAAGCTCGCGCGCAATTTGAACACACGGTCGGATGGCTAAACGATTGGGCCTGCGCAAGAGAACACGGACTTGGAACCGCCCTCCCTTGGGACAAAAACTGGAAAATCGAGAGCCTATCTGACAGCACAATATACAACGCGTTCTACACTCTAGTTCCACACCTTAAAAAAATCCCATTAGGAAAAATAAACGACAAATTATTCGATTACGTATTACTAGGAGAGGGAAACTTTGAAGACATAAAGGTTGAAAAACAAACACTTGACTTAATGAGAAAAGAATTCACGTACTGGTACCCTGTAGACTTTAGAAACTCAGGAAAAGACTTGATACAAAATCACTTAACATTTTACATTTTCAATCATACGGCAATATTCCCAGAATCAAAATGGCCAGCAGGAATTGGAGTTAACGGCTACGTCACATTAAACAAAGCGAAAATGAGCAAAAGCAAAGGCAACTTCAAAACGTTGCGCGAACTCATAAAAACATTCAGCGCAGACATTGTTCGATTCACAATTTTATCCAACGGCGAAGAACTAAACGATACTGACTGGGACACTGAACTTGCCGAAACAATGAAAGGAAGATTAGAACAAGCCTATGATTTTGCCGTTGAAAATTACTCTGAAAAAACAAACGAAAATCCAAGAGACATCGACAGATGGATGGAACACCAAATCAACCTTTCAATCAAAGACTGCAGTAAAGCAATGGATGAAACACTCTTTAGAACAGCACTGCTTCGCGGATTCTTTGACTTGTCGCGACACTTCAAATGGTACCAACGCAGAACGGCAGGAAAAATGAACAAAGAAACAGTTAACCACTATATCATCACGCAATTGAAACTGTTAACGCCATTCTGCCCGCACATATGCGAGGAAATATGGCACAAACTTGGCAATGAAAGCTTCATCGTAAACGAAACTTGGCCAATCGCCGATGAAAGCAAAATAAACATACAACTTGAACACACAGAAAAAATGATGAGCCAATCACTTGACGATGTAACATCAGTTCTTCGCCTGGCCAAAATCGAAAAGCCTCAAGAAATAACTTTTTTCATCGCGGTAAACTGGAAAGCGGAACTATGCAAAAAACTAAAAGCACAACTTGAAAACACAAGAGACATCGGCTCCATAATGAAAGTATTAATTCCAGAATTCAAACAATACCCAGGAGCTCCAGAACTAATACAAAAATTAGCAAAAGACCCAAGCAAAATGCCACTCACAATTGAACATCAGGAAGCAGAATACCAAAACTTAACTGATTCCGCAGCATTCCTAAAACAAGAATACAACTGCATAGTTCACGTTGTAAAAGAACAAGACTCAACTGAGCCGAAAGCAAAACAGGCACTGCCAGGAAAACCGGCGATACTTGTGAAGTAAAACTTCTACTGTTTTTAATTAAAAAAAGTAGGCGGACACGCCCTTAGATGAACACGCACTGAATACAGAAGTGGATCTTATGCTCCCCTCGGCTCCGCTACCCGACAAGCACTGAGAACTACAGTGAGCGTTGCTCCCTTCCGGGCCTTACGCGGTTCTTGCAGCTTCAATCCAGCCGGACAGAACGTCAGCAGTCGGCACAAGACTTCTGCACACAATACGGGCTGCTCTAAAGACTTCGACCCCGCATAAAGCTCGTTTACGGTAACAGGAAGAGAGCTAATCTCCCGGTCTAGTCCGCCCACACTTAAAGTCCAAAAAGACCTTTTTAAAGGTTTCCTAAAACTTGGGACAATAAAACAATTTATACCAGAGATTATTCCTCCTCTTTGTGGCAGCCATACTACACTTTTTAGGAACTGGCGATAGCACTGCTCGAGGAACCCTTAGCGAAGCAGGACTTTTAATTCAAACAGACAAAAGCATAATTCATATTGACCCAGGAATTGGCGCAAACGCCGCGCTAACAAAACTAAAAATAACAAACATAAACGCGATTTATTCAACTGACGAAACAAGAAGCCAAGACAAAGACCAAATAAAAACAGACACACCTTCTAAAGATATTATCGCAGAACACAAGCCATTCGGAATACTCTTCAAAACATCAGACGCGCACATAATGTACCTCACTAAAGAACCTGACTCAAAACAAATAAAAGAATACAAATGCGACGTTTTGATTCTCTACAACAACACGAACGCAGGACTCATACAAAAAATAGCGCCAAAACTATGCATACTAACAGGGTACACACCAAAAATAATAGAACAAAACCCATTATACATCGCAAGAGACATAAACAAAGCGACAGGAATACAAACAATCGCAGCTCAAGACAACACAACAATAGACCTCAAAGATTACAGCGCACTTCGCCAACAAAAATCACTTAACAAATTCACAGAAGAATCGCAATAACATAACCTATCGCGCAACCAACAGTTAAAAACGGCATCGCAGGATAAAACCTATCTTTCTTGCTTGCAAGAAGCAAACAAACAAGAGCCAAAGTCGCGCCTGCGGCAACCCAAAGCGCTGAAACCATATTTGACGAAACAAAAACTGTTCCCGCAAAAATAAGAGGAAAACCAATATCCCCTCCACCCAAAACCGCTGTTCTAATTTGCGACTGAGCGCCCTTTGTTTTTCTTTTTGAAGATTTTGCCTTCGCAATCTTATACGAATAAGGAATCAAAAGACCCGCAAAAATACCGCTCTTGGTTTGAAACTTTGCCATAGAAACCATATGCTTACTCGACCACACCGCGTACATATCATAAAATGAAAGAGCTATAAGAAGAATGAACGCGTAAAACACATTAAGAATCGGAACAAAAATCGCAGCAAGACCGCCATAAATAAACAATTCCGTAAGATTATGAACAATAATATTTGGACGAACAACTTTCCAAACACCCAAAACAAGCGCTAGAATAAACGCGAGCCAACTTCCAAAAAACGCGCCAAGCGCAATAGTCAAACACATAACAATCGCAAGCAAAAACCACAACTTCCACAAAAGAACCTTTCCAAACTTAACTATAAGCAAAATCAAAACTGTCCCAACTAAAACCGCGACAAGAATGTACCAAATGCTAACGCTTGGAGCGACATCAGGACGCTCAATTGAAACACCCGCGACAGTTGGAAGAGCTTTCCAAGAAACACCCTCATCAGACTGCACGATGTAACTGTTTAAAATCGCAAGACCCATTAACTGAGCTCCAGCAAAAAGAAGAACCAAAAAAAACGTTACAAACCACGAATGTTTCATAACAACACAATACCCTAAACTTTTTATAAACCTTCCCATCAGCCTAAACTTATGAGATCAATGCACTCGATAACAATAACGGTCTTTTCAAAACCTGAAGACGATTTACCCACTATAACTCAAGGACTTGTAGAACTAATTCCTTTTAACTTAGAAGAAAACAAAATAAAAATAACAGACGATTGCGAAAAATTCGAAGACAGAACAATACACATCCTGCGAATAACACTAACAAAAGCAAGCCACATCAACCAATTCCTAAAAGACTTTCTTTCAAAACTAGAACCAGAACAGAAAAAAACGCTAAAAGAAGAAGCTGAAACAAGAATTGACGAAGAATACAATTTTTTCATAAGAATAAGCAAAACAATGTGGGCAAAACACAAAATGATAGAAATCACAGACTCAGGCGATTGCTATCACATTAAGTTCACACTCGCGTGCTACCCGAAAAACCGCGAAACAGCGCTTAATCTCGTAAACAACCTTTTGTCTTAAGAAAAATATATAAAGAACAAGGCCGACGATAAACCAATGGCAAAAATAGCACCACTCAACAGCGCATTTCTCGTAACAAGCATAATAGGATTTCTAATAAGCGCATTTTATCTGCCACAATACAGCCAAACATGGGCATTCACATTCGGATTCATATTTATAATCATGTTCGTAGCGAGCATGATTTCCATGGCCAAAGGCCCTGCGGAACAACAATTAAGATAGGGAGGGGAACTAAATGAAAAAAACACTCTTCGCTTTGCTTGCCATCCTCGCAATAGCAATGATTGCCTGCACAGCGCCAACAGAAAAAACAGGAATGGACAATAAAGATAAAACAATGGAGCCTTCAGAGTCTGATTCAGCTCCAAACGAACCACCAACTACTACTCAAAGTGAACCTGAAACAGGAAGAGAACCTCCAAAACCAGCAGGACCACTTCCTTCAGAAAGACACGAAACAGTAACTCAACCAGCAGTAAAAGTTGAAACACCAACAGAAATGAATCCAGCACTTCGAGACCTACTCAAAAAGGCGGATGAAAAAGTAAAAAGCCTGCAATACTTGTTTGGCGGCTCAGAAACTGGAAACTTATTCCTAAACACATACTACATCAAACAAGACAGGATGAAAATCAGATTATACCAAGAAGACTACTACGTTCGCGACGGATACTACGACACAATATACGTTAGCGAAGCGATTGGCTGCTGTGAAGTACAATCACGCTGTAAAAGCCACAACGTAGACAACACAAACAAAGACTTTGAAGTTGACGTATCAACACTTAAAGTTCCAAAAACACCATACCAATGGTTAAAAGAAATTCCAGCCACCGCGGAAATATTAGGACCACAAACAATAAACGATAGAAGCGTTACGCAAATCAAATACAAAAACGCTGCTGGCGAAGAATTCGTTCAATGGATTGACCAAACATACGGAGTTCCACACAAAATTGAACATATGGTTGGAGACACTAAAATAACATATCAATTCAACGATATGAAATTCAACCAACTAAAAGACGCGGACTTTGACCCAGTTTGCGACTAAATTTTTATTTTTTTAATTTCTTTTTCTTAAAAATTTTAAAAAAATTATTTAAACTCAAAAGCTTCTTTTTTCTCCTGAACAAGACCTGGAGCTCCGCCACCGTGCCAACTAAACCTTGGGCGAATACGCATAGGATACATACGCTCATTCACGTCATCAACAGCAATACACGCGCCAGGAACCCTTGGAAGATTCTCAAGCTCCTTATCAAGACCTGTTCTCAAATAACTTTGAAGAAGCGCGGCCAGAGCATCGGTATCGACCTTTGCGGTCAAACGATGAGCAAGAATTATATCAGACTGAGTCATCGCATCGGTATGAATTTTACCCGGCTGCTGAGTCGCCATAACCATCGCAATACCCGGCTGACGACCCTCCCTTAACAAAGTAATAAGCGCATCAGAACTCGCAGTTTTTCCCTGATTTGGCAAAAACTCGTGCGCCTCATCAATCATAAGCCAAACAATCGGCATCCTCTCACCCTTAACACCCTCATCATCCAACAAATAATGAGTCGCTTGCCTAACTGCTGAAAATTCCTCCTGCTTTCTTGCCTTCATACGCTCAGTAAAAAGTTTCATTGAAACAAGACCAATAACAAGATGCTTAATTCTCCAACCATTCGACATAACAGCATACGCCGACAAATCAAGAATAGTAATCTGCCCGCCTTTCACCAAATCCTTTAGCGGAGTTGCATCGGGAGAAAACAGACCCCACTCTTTTACGGAAACAAAACGATTCTTCGCAGCCTGACGAACACGAACCTCCTCAGTCTCATCTCCTTCAATCGCAGAAATAATATCGTCAATATCATAAGACTCATTGTTTTTTTGCAAATCCAAAATAAGACGCTCCAAAAAAACAGAAATAGGGTCAGTGCTTTCAAGCTCAAAAGTTAACATCCAATCCTGAGGCGATAGCTCGGAAGGATTTAGAGCGAAAGGAACATCAGTTGGAATACCATCACTTTTCCATTTCTCAAAAAAACCAAACGGCGTATAAATTTTAATATCAATACTCTTGCCTTCAAAACCCCACTCCTTAAGAAGCATCTCATCCTTATTATTGGGGTACTTCATCGTCCAATAAATGCCCATAGTGTCAAGCAAAACAACAGACAAATTATTTTTTTGCTCATCAGGCAGCTGAGAAATTCCTTCCGCAATAACACCCATGCAATAAGACTTACCAGAACCTCTTTTTCCGCACACAAAAACAACGTGCGCCTTATTGATATCAAGAAAAACAGGCTGAGAAAGAGTAGTCACTGCACCCATCTTAACATAATGCCTGCCAAGAAGAATAGAACCATTAGTTCCAAACTTTTCCTGCTCTTTACGCTCTCTGCCTAAAACAATCTCATATACCATCTTTTTTCAAATACACCAAAACGAAAAGGAGTATAAAAAAGAATAGGAAAAGAAAAGAAAAAAAGAAGAAAAAATTAAAGCTGAGACGCAGTTACAACCATAACGCGCTCATTTGGCTTTGCTGAACTGTCCATCGCGACAACAACTTTTACACGGCTTTGGTCAGCAACTGACAACAGCTCCTGATCAACAACGCCATCAAAGACAACAGCAAAAACACCGCCGCTTAACGATTTTAGAGTTCCCGCAAGCTCAGTAAACGGCACTTTGCCCAAAACTTCAAGCTTCTCGTCAAGAACACAAGCGCCTCTTGTGCCAATTAAGCTTTCAAGCATCTCACCTAGCTTTTTCTTCTCATTATCGCCTATGCGAGGCTTTGGAGAAGACGGTCTTGCTTCAGACATTTCACGTCTTGGTGGCTCTCTTGAATCCATACGACGATCATCACGAGGAGGACCTTGACGCTCCATTCTTTGAGGAACTGGGGGTCCTTGGTTGTTTCTCATAATAACCGGCTTTCTAATTGACTGCTGCGTCCCCATACTTTGAAGTTCAAGCTTTGCCTGCTCTGCAGTAATTCTGCTTCGAAGGGCCTTATGAATTTCCTTCTTCGCTAGCTCTTCGACTTCTTTGCCATCAGGCGCTCTTGTAACGAAATCAACTTCCGAAACACCCAACATATCACGGATAATCAAATTTCCACCGCGGTCGCCATCAACGAAAAGAACAATATCTTTTCTTTTTGACAAATCAATAACAGTTTGAGGAACAGAAGTTCCGTTCATCGCAATCGCGTTCTTAAATCCGTGCTTTAACAAATTAACAACGTCAGCACGTCCTTCAACAACGATAACTTCCTCAGAATCCTCAATATCAGGACCTGCAGGAAGCCGGTCTTTACCGAACTCCGTAACTTCCATTACACGAACAGAATGCGAAACTTCTTCCGAAATCTCAAGGCTATCAGGCATAACTGTATCCATAAGCTCACGAAGAAGCTGCTTTGCTCTTTCAATAACGAAAGTTCTTTTGCTGATACGAACGTCTTCGATATTTTTGACTTTTACTTTAGCATTACAAGGACCGATTCTTTGAATAACTTCAAGGGCCGCTGCAACAATTGCAGTTTCCGCCTTGTCTAAACTTGACGGAATGGTGATTGTTCCGATCGCCTTGCCGCCTTTAGCGTCAAGATCGACTTCAATACGCCCGATTCTTCCCGAGCGCTGAAGCTCACGCAATTCTAACTCTTCACCAAGAAGACCTTCAGTTTGGCCGAAAATCGCGCCAATAACGTCAGGACGGTCAACAACACCGTCAATCTCAATTGAAGCATTAACTATGTATTTCGTTGATACTGGACTAATTTTTCCCATGGTTTCCCCCGCTAGAACAAGACCTTAAGCCACCAAATAGCCGCCGAACTTTGGGTTACATGGTTAATGAATCGTGAATCGTGAATGATAATCTTGTCCTAGCTCGTTTCGTTTTTTGAGCTAAAAGGTCGTGTAGCCCCCCAACACTAACCCCCAAAATCACCGCTTGGCAGTCGCCGTAGGCTCCGTTGGGCACTCTCTGAGAGAGGGCTGTGAATATGACCCTAATACTAACTATGCACCAAAACCCACTTAAAAAGCTTTCGGTTTTGGGCAACCGCCTTTATAAGCACCAATAACCACACAAAGAATATGCCAAGAATGGGAACCTCAGGAAAGGACAAGTACAAAACATTCAAAACAGTATTTGATGAGTTTACTGAAAGGAACATCTTCCAAATAATGAGCCAAGGATACATAGACGGACTCATCGGACCAATATCTGTCGGAAAAGAAGCGAACATATTCTCCGCAAAAAAAGACAACGAACTTCGCATATTAAAAATTTACAGACTCCAAACATGCGATTTCAACAAAATGTACGATTACATAAAATCAGACCCAAGATACGCAGGGCTTAGCAAAAGACGACGAGAAGTAATCTTTGCCTGGGCGCATAGAGAAGCAAGAAATCTTCTTCGCGCAAGAGAATTTGAAGTTCGAGTCCCAACAACATACACAAATCTTCAAAACATACTCGTAATGGAATTCATCGGAGATGAAAACCCCGCGCCAAAACTAAAAGACGCAAAACCCCAAAACGTTCAAGAATTCTTTGACGATTTAATACTACAGATGAAAAAATTATACAAAGCAGGACTTGTGCACGGAGACTTATCAGGATTTAACATACTAAATGACAACGACAAACCAGTATTAATCGACATGAGCCAAGCAGCGCCGCTTGACGACCCCAACTGCAACGACTGGCTAAGACGCGACATAAAAAACATATCAACGCTTTTTAAAAAATGGGGCGTTAAAATCGACGAAGAACAACTATTCAAAAAGATAACGAATACAAAAATTTAAAAAGAACGCATAAACGACATCACACTATGACCTCCACTCCAACTTCGGAGTTCGCATACGAGCTACGCATTCCCAAGGATCGCGTCGCCGTGCTCATAGGCCCAAAAGGCGAGACAAAAAGAAAACTTGAGCGCGACACCAAGACAAAAATCGAAATAGACAGCGAAGACGGCCTTTGCCGCCTTAGTGGAACTGACGCTCTTTTGCTGTACTTAGGCCGAGAAGTAATACGCGCGATAGCAAGAGGATTTAACCCTGAAGTCGCGCGAGAACTATTGCGCGCAGATTTCGGATTTGAAATAATAAACATCGAAGAATTCGCAAGAAACCAAAACGATCTGGAACGCCTTCGCGGAAGAGTAATCGGAGAAGGCGGAAAATCAAGACGAACAATCGAAGACTTAACAGAAACTCATATTTGCGTCTACGGAAAAACAGTAGGCATCATCGGACCCGCAGACAACATATCCGATTCAAGACGGGCAATACAGAGTCTGCTTGCGGGAAGCCCTCACGCACACATTTACAAATGGCTCGAAAGACGACGAAAGGAAAAGAGGATACGAAACATATGAGCGACACAGCAGAAAAACTCGCGCTAAAACAAAGAAATATCTCAGTAGCAGAATTTTTCGAGAGAAACAGACACCTATTAGGATTTGACAACAAAAGAAAGGCACTTCTCACAGTCATAAAAGAAGCTGTTGACAACTCAATTGACGCATGCGAAGAAGCAAAAATACTCCCAGAAATAAAAATACAAATAATCGAGATGGGAGAAGACAGATTCAAATGTATAATTGAAGACAACGGACCAGGAATAGTCAAAAAACAAATCCCAAACATCTTCGCAAGACTTCTTTACGGAAGCAAATTCCACACAATGAAACAAGCAAGAGGACAGCAAGGAATTGGAATTTCCGCAGCAGTTCTTTACGCGCAACTAACAACAGGAAGACCAGCTCGAATTTGGAGCAGAACAGACTCTGACAAACCCGCACACTACTTTGAACTTCACATAGACACAAACAAAAACGAACCAGAAATCATCAAAGAAGAAGAAATTCAGTGGAAAAAAGACCACGGAGTAAAAATAGAACTTGATGTATCCGCAAGCTATCAAAAAGGAGACCAAAGCGTTGATTCATTCCTGAAACAAACAGCAATCGCAAACCCTCACGCCACATTCATTTACACAAATCCAAAAGCAGAACAACTAATATTCGCAAGAGTCGAGGAAAAACTGCCAAAAGAACCAACAGAAATTAAGCCTCACCCATACGGAGTTGAGCTTGGAATAATGTTAAAAATGCTCAAAAACACAGAAAGCAGAACATTATCCTCATTTTTGCAAAACGAATTCTCACGAGTAGGAAACCAAACAGCAAAAGAAATCTGCGACAACGCAGGACTCTTCACCAACATGAAACCTGACGAGCTTCAACTTCCTCACGTTGAAAAATTGCTTGAAGGAGTCAAAAAAACAAAAATCATATCACCAAGCACCGACTGCATCGTTCCAATCGGAGAGGCACTACTTGAAAAAGGACTTCGAAAAGAAATTCCCGCAGAATTTTACGTAAGCGTGTCGCGCAAACCTGAAGTTTACAAAGGAATACCATTCGTGGTGGAAGTTGCGCTGGCGTACGGCGGAGAACAACCGTCTGATGAAAGCATCAGAATTTTGCGATTCGCGAACAGAGTCCCCTTACTTTACCAACAAGGCTCGTGCGCGAGCAACAAATCAATAGTTCAAACAAACTGGAGACCATACGGACTATCCCAATCACAAAATTCAGTTCCTCAAGGCCCATTAACAGTCGTCGTTTCATTAGTATCAGTTTGGCCACCATTCACATCTGAAGCAAAAGAGGCCATCGCTCACTATCCTGAAATAATAAAAGAAATGAAACTCGCGCTTCAAGAAGCAGGAAGAAAACTCGGCTCATACGTCAACAAAAAACGAAGAATTTCAGACCAACAAGAAAGAATAAACGTCTTCGAAAATTATATCCCTGAAGTCGCGGCGTCACTATCAAAAATAGCCGGAACAAGCAAAGAAAAACTTGTCGAAGGCCTAAAAAAAATGCTCGAGAAAAACAAAGAATACATCCAAGCGCACAAAGAAGCTCACGCTGTTGAAAAACCAAAAAAGAAAGACAAAGAAGGACAAATAGCTTTAAGCGGATTTGAAAATGACGAAGAATAAAAAATCAATAGAAGTAATTGAAGACTTAGGAAAAGACCTATCAAAAAACATTTTAGGACAAAAACCACCAATAATGGAAGTTCCAGTAAGAGCTCTTAGCAACGTGACATTTGACAAAAAATCACAAACGCTTCAGCTGGGCGACAAAAAATCAGAAAGAAACTTCTTCAACGTCGCTCACGCCAAAAAGTTCCTACAAACACTAGAAGTCGCAAGAGCGTCAAAAGAGCTTCTCGAAACAGGAAAACACACCTCACTTAGAGACGTATTTTACATGATTAAAAGAACAATCCCTGGAACAAAAACAAACATTGTCGATGAGCAATCAGAAAGCGATGACGCCATCGAAGACTTAGAAGTAATCACAAACTTATCAAGAGAACAGCTTCATATCAACGCGAACAAAATGGGCTCAGTTGCCGGCCACGTCATAATCGAAGACAAAGGAGACGAAATTGATTGGAGCAAAATGGGTTCAGGAGGATGGTCAATACCATCAAACGTCGAAGAAATCAAATTCAAAAAAGTCAAAGCCAAATACGTAATATACATGGAAAAAGCGGCCGTTTGGGAGCGCCTTCATGAAGACAAATACTGGGACAAACACCAATGCATCATAATTTCATCACAAGGACAAACAACAAGAGGAATCAGACGCCTTCTTCAAAGAATGGCGCAAGAACATGACCTTCCAATCTACGTCATGGCAGACTTTGACCCTTGGGGATTTTACATTTACTCAGTTCTCAAATACGGCTCGATTAATCTTGCCCATATGAGCGAGAGCATGACGCTAAATACTGCAAGATTCTTGGGAATAACTGCAGATGACATCGAAAATTACGGACTTCAAAAACTATTCATCGACTTAAAAGAAGTTGATTTGAAAAGAATAGAACAACTGCAAAACTACGACTGGTTCAAAGACAACAAACAATGGCAGCGCCAATTCAAAATGATGAAACAATTCAAATCCAAAGCAGAAATCCAGTCGCTTTCTTCCAGAGGAATCAGTTTTATCACAGAAAAATACCTGCCTGAAAAAATAAAGAAAGGCGACTTCTTGGATTGAAAATTTAAAAAAAAGCGGGGCCGATGGGATTTCCCGCAACTGACGTTGCGGTCCTTCGAGCCGCTTCGCGTCTCAAAGTGAACCCACGATTAAAAAAAAAGGCGGGGCCGATGGGATTTGAACCCACGATCTTCTGCTTAGAAGGCAGTCGCTCTATCCAAGCTGAGCTACGACCCCATTGAAAACTGAAACCTTTTTGAAGGTTTATAAGGCTTTCTTTGAAACTTAAAAGTCATCCTGAGACTTTAACTTCTCAACAAGCTTATCTGAAACAACAACCTTGCCATCCTTTAACAAATATTTATACGGCAAACTAACACTCTCATTTTCACCAGTTTCAATCTCAAAACCTTCTTGGAACTTTAATTTTTCAAGAGCAGTTCCATCGCAAATTAGTTTGGTTACTATAACCGCAGTATCAGTACTCATCTGCGCCTTGCCAAGATTAAACGAAGGAAAATTCAACTTCGAAGTAAGCTCAGGCTCAGTTCTTTTCCTTGGAGGATCATCGCCTAAAATCCCGCCAAATATAAAAAAATCAAACTTTTTTGCGAGTTCTGGAGTTAATTGGGCCTTTGCGTCAGGATCAAGAACACACGCATTCTTAAGATTCAAATCCCAAACATGATGCTTATCGGACTTACAAAAAGACAATTTTTCTTTAACATTCGCGACAATAAGATTATCTTTCCCAACCCATTCAGAAATATGAGAATACTCTATTCTGCACCACTCAAAAAGTTCAGGCTCCAAATGCTCTATGACAAATGTTTGCATCAAGATTTCTTAAACTGGGCAACAGTATCAATTAAGTCGACCTGACCCAAGAACATCGCTCGGCAGCAGTATCTATCCATTCCCAAATCGTCAAGCACTTCTTTCTTTCTCTCTCCCTTTTGAACACGAGACAAGTATTCCTCGTAGTTTTGGGCGATTGGTTTTCCGCAACTCCAGCATCTTACAGGGATAATCATTTTTGGTCTCCTTAACGGTAGGACTTCTGACGCTTCGCGCGAGCCTTACCGTGAGTGTTTGGTTTTCTTGTTTCCTTACGTCTAACGTCAGGAACAAGGAAATTACGATCATAATCAAGATATTTGGTCTTTAACTTCTTATCAAAATGAGCAAGACAATTTGAAATCGCGATACGAACAGCTTCAGCTTGCCCGTTTGGACCGCCGCCAGCTACAGAAACCGTAATGTTAACTTTTCCCGCAACATCGCCCGCAAGAAGCAACGATTCCTCAATTTTTTCTCTAAACATATTCTTTGGCATCGCCGACAACAAAAGCTTATTCACACGAACAACACCCGCGCCAGGAACCAAAGTCGCTCTCGCAACAGCTTGCTTTCGTGAACCGCTTTCTTGAATAACCTTCATTGTCTAGCCCCCAATGACTTGCACAAATTCTCAACAGACAAATATTTCCAACGAGGCAAATCCTTTAACTCTTTTGCAACTTTAACCATTTGCGCTGACGCGAACTCAGGAGGCACGCCAACATAACACATGATTCTCTTATACGCCAAAAGACCGCGCTCGTTCTTGTGATCAACCATGCCACGAATGACACGCTTCACGAAACGATCAGGACTTCTTGGGAAAAAAGGACCTCTAACAGGCTGACCCATACTAAACATCAAATGCTCATACTTCGCGCGAATAAGACGAGGTTCTCCGCTAAAAATAGCTTTCTCAGCGTTAAACACGTTAACTTTGTTGCCCAAAAGCGCTTGCTTTGCTACAAAAGTCGCCATACGGCCAATAATCGCGTTCGTCGCGTCAATGTTAATCACTTTAGCTTCTGCCATTTTTTCAACCTATGATTCTTATTTGCTTAACGTCAGGCTTTTGCTTTAACAACTCGCTGATTGTCAACGCTTTACCCTTAACGCTCTCGATTCTTTCACGAGCGCCACCACTAAATGAAAGCGCCGCAATAGTAACATTGTGAACTAAAACACCTGAACCTAAAACTTTACCTGGAACGATAACTACTTCATTCGCCTTGGTTGAACGTGATAAACGACTCAAGTTCACAACACGGCGCTGCCTTGTTGGCTTCTCAAGATCATCTGCGATTCTACTCCAGAGAGCAGTTTTTGAGACTGAACTCTCTTTACGCAAGCTCGCAATGAGCTCCTGTGTTATTGTATTCGTTGGACCTGTTCTCATATTGATAGAGCATAAGTGCGGGGGAAGGGATTCGAACCCTCGCATCCACTAAGGAACTAGCACCTCAAGCTAGCGCATTTGACCAGGCTCTGCCACCCCCGCGTTTGTAAGTTTGCCGGAAAATTCTTCCAGCAACTCGTTTAACCGGTCGGCAGCTGCCGCCACAATCTCCTGCACTGAAAGCTGACCAAACGGCTCAACTGTGAACACGAAATTGGAAGCGTCTTTCTCAACCTTCACAATATCCTCGTTCACGCCGTCGACAGCTTCATAGAGGTTATGTTCCTCGATAAGCTTGACATCGATTTTATTATCCTTAAAAATTTGCGGAGGAAATTTGTCCTTAAACGCCGCGAAATCCTTTGATGAATTGTTAACAATAACTTTTGGCTTGTAACTATACCACGCAAGACAAGGCGCGAACTTCATATGCTGTTTTCCACGACCCAAAACCGCGGTCGCTTCAAGCTCTAGCTCTTGACCTTTAAGCAATTTGACAATAATGATTTTTGGAAACGCAGGCTTGATTTTTGGATCCTTACTTTTCAAATCTTCGGCATAAACTGTGCAAGGGCCTTTCGCTTTCAAAGTTAACTTAACTGAATTCTTCGCGCTAACTTCATCTTTTTCGCCCTTAATTTCATAACCTTTCAAATCAGTTGTAAGCGGGATAAGACCTAAGCGAAGCGCAATCATTTCATCGAATAGAGCACTTGAATTTTGAACAAACTCAACATCTTCAATTGCCATTGAAGGAACTTCCTCTTGCATAACACGACGAAGAGAGTTCGCAAAACCTGGGTTTGTGCTCTTTAACAAAAACACAGTTTTCCCTGATTTCTTATCCTTACTCATGATTTCAATCATACTCTTCGTCCTCTCTTGCCGCCCGCTTTTCGGCAACCGCCGTGCGGAACAGGAGTAACATCTTCAATAATTCCAATCTTAAGACCCATACGGCTAAGCGCTCTTACTGCAGCTTGCGCGCCAGGACCTGGACTCATTGGACCATTGTGTCCGCCAGGAGCTCTAACTTTAACGTGAATACCGCCCAAACCTTTGTCAAGAGCGCCTTCCGCTGCTCTCTTTGCCGCCATCATAGCAGCAGTTGGAGAAGATTCCAAACGATCGGACTTCACCATCATACCACCGCTTGCGATAGCCAAAGTTTCTGTACCAGTAATATCTGTAATGTGAATAATAGTGTCGTTGTATGAGGCGTAAATGTGACAAACTCCCCAGCGAATATCAGATTGATGTCTCATGATTTAGCCCCCTTTGACGCTTCTTTCTTTGGCGCTTCTTTTTTTGGAGCGAAAGTTCGAGGCTTTCTTTGACCGCGTTTTGAACGAGAATCTCTCTTTTCTGGAGGAGGAGCTTGAGGCTTTCTCTCAACCTTAATACGAGCAGGATGCTCAGCTGAAACCAAAACACTTTTTTCAACAAAAGAAATTGTTGGCTCTTGAGCGATAGGAACAATATAGCTTGGAGCGCAAACCATTTTGCCACCAATAGTAATGTGACCGTGAACAATAAACTGACGAGCCTGGCGAGCTGTTTGAGCAAGACCTTGCTTTACAATAATAGTTTGCAAGCGACGGGCGAGCAAATCACGAGCAGTAAGCGCCAAAACATCGTCGGATGTCGCGCCAGCGGCAACAAGACCAATTCTTTGCAAATGACTAATCAACTGTTTTGTTTCAACATTTGCCTGCTCGGTTCTCAGAGCCAAAAGACGCTTCATGTCATTCGCGAAAGATTTAACCTGAGTTTGAGACTTCCAAATTTCACGCTTGTTTTTCAAACCAAATTCCTTTGACAAAGCTCTCTCTTCTTCAATACGAGCTAACTGCCAAGGATGACCTGGACGCGAATACTGCTTGTGAAATTTTCTCGGATTTCCCATTTTTAATCCGCCGCCTTCTTAGCAGGCTTTGACGCGGAAGTTGAAACTCCCGTGACTTTACCTTTGTTCTTTCTAAAGTTACTGCGCGTACGCTGACCGCGAACAGGAAGCTTTCTCGTGTGACGAGAACCCTTGTAGCACTTAATACGACGCATAAGCTTGATATCGTTTTCTTGCGCGAAAATCATCTCGCTTGTAACAAGATGCTTTGTCTCGCCAGTTTCCAAATCTTTTTGACGATTGTACATCCATTTTGGAATATTGTATTTGTGAACGTTACGCGCAATCTCATCTAATTTTTTAATTTGCTCGTCAGATAAATCACCGCACTTTTGCAATCCATCAATTTTTGCTATAATGCAAATCGCGTGAGCAAGAGGAACACCAACACCTTTGATGTTTGCCAGTCCATACTCTACTGCTTTTTTACCATCAATGTCTGTGTCCGCGATACGGAGCAAGTGTTTGAAGTCTGCCATGTTTTGTTTGAATAATTGTATAGTTGGTAGAATGCGAAACATTCCACCCTACACGCGCTCCTTAACAGGAACTCGGGCGATAACCTCTTTTGCGAAGAGGGTTGTTTATAAAGGTTACGATTATTTAGTCATGAAGTGCTGTTCTGCGAGTTCAGCCGCACTTAGGCACTTTCTATCATACCATTTCTCATCTGATTTTTGGCCGCGAAGGTTCTTGTACTTCGCAATAACCGAATCAACGCTTGAATCATCAAACTTGCCATCAACTGCCACAGCTTCCATTAACTTCGCCGCAACAAGAGAAGACTGCTCTTTTGTTGAGCCAAACTCCTTAGTTGAATACTGATCGACAATTCTCATAAACGCAAGCCACACTTGCGCTTCCTCACCTGAACGAATAGCCGCTTTGGTCAAATTCGCGCAAGCAATATGACGATACAATTCATCATCGGTCACGCTATGGCGCTCAAGCTGGCCTAGGAAAATCTTGTAGACTTCATCAGAATTTCGAGCGACTTTTTGCTGCTTATTTTGCTTGTCAACTAAAGCCTTCACATCCTCGAACTTACCTAAAGACTCATATTTCTTAACTTCAGCTTTCAAAGAATCAAGCTCTTTTGTGAGCTGAGAAATTTGAATTTCGTATTCTGAATTTTTCTTAACAATTTCATCAAGAGACTCTTTTGGAACGTAAGATGAGTATTTTTCGGCAAGCTCTTTTAGAAGAGCATCCTTTTGAGACAACTGCGTTTCATACTCTGATTTTTGAGATTCAAGACGCGCGTCTTTTTCACTTGAACTCTTTTGCTCGTTCGCAAGGCGAGCCTCAAGGTCAGACTTTTCTTTTTGAACATTATCCAACTGAGATTTAACTTTATTTTCCTCAACTTTTAGAGCATCATATTCTTTTGAAAGCGCATCAAAGTCTTCCTTTGAAACAACAGACTCGAACTTTTTCTCAATCGCTAATTTCTCATTCTTTAACGACTCAACCTTTTGCTTCAAATCTTTTTCAGAATCGACAAGAGTGTTATACTCTTTTGAAAGCTTCTCGTATTTTGAATTCGCTGAATCGCGCTCAGTTTTCACTTTCGCAAGCTTACCTTCCAAATCAGAATTGCTCGCAGGCGCTTTGTTATTGTTTAGGAAATAACCCCCAACACCTGCCGCCAAAGCAAGAACAGCAACAGCCGCATAACGCTTAATCTTTGACGGACGCTTACCGCCTGAAAGCATAACAAGTTCATTATAAGAACCAAGCGCATGGTATTTATCAACTTCGGACTGAAGAGTTTCAACTTTCTTTTCAGACTTATCCAAAGATTTTTTCAAAGGAGCTGATTTAGAACCTTCAACTATCGCAGCGATTCCTGTGACTTCGATAAACTTTCTTTTTTGCTCATCTGAAACATTTGAGTTATTGTGAACTTTCAAATAATACAAATGCGCCCACTGAGAAAGAATTTGATTCTCGATAGATTCTGGAGAAAACTTGAGAGCGTCATCGTAAGTTGAACCGCCAGCCGCATAAACCTGAGTCAGAGCGAAATCATCAGCATTAATTTTTGCCTTATCCAAAATGTCTAAAAATTCTTTAGGCGCCGCAAAACGAGTATCAGACATTTTTTTTGCAAACTCTTCAGGAATCAGGAACCCTATCTCTCCTGTTTGCGGATAATCCCTATAAACAAAAGCCAAGCCCGCATCTTTTCCAGCCTGAATAACTTTTTGAACGTGCGCGATTTTATTTTCATGCGCCTTCGCTTCCTCTTTTTTGTGCTCTTCCATTGCCTGCTCAATTGCACTTTTTGGAACTGAAACACCCGCCGGTCTTTGAGCTTTAACTCGAGGAGGCAACTTAGGAGCAAGACGAGGAGATGAATTATCAGGAGGAACTTCATTCGCATCCATCAAAACATAATCCTCCTGCTTTCTAATGGGAGGTAAATGCTCTGTCTTTGAACCAGGAACATAATCTTCAGATTTCACAGGCTCCATATTAAGCTCTGTATCCTCACCAACATCATCTGTTGGAGGCGGAGAAAACATATCATCTGAAAAATCAATAGTTTCAGCAGTTTCATTAGCGTCAATAAACTCGTTAGGAACCTCTTTAGGAATATCCTTTTTACCCAAAACTTTGCTCGCAGGAATATCATTCTTTCCCAAAATACCTGAAATTTTATTTGGAACATCAGGCAAGTTAATTTCAGTTGTGAGGCCGCGCAATCTTGCAGTATCATCGTCATCTTGGTCTCGAGAACCGAAGTAATCTTGGGCAGACTTTTCTTTTGGCAGCGCCGGAATCATTTCTGTATCAGAAGGGCTTAATGGAGGCGCTGACGCATCTAAAAACTTTTCATCCGACCCCGGCTTTGCAAGTTTGCCTGTTGAAGTTCTATTAAGAAATCTTGTGTCACCGAGCTCTCCTTCCAAATCAACAATTGCCTCATCATCTTCACCTAATTCAATGTCTTCATCGGATAGCTGGAGATCGTCGTTAACAGGAGACTGATTATTAAAAATTACACTCGTGTTTGAAGGAGAAAGCGAAGGAACCGGCACATCTTTTTCGGTTTTATCATCAGAATATTGAGTATCATCAACCGGCATCAAAGTTGAATCTGAAGACTTTTTAGGCGAAACATCGTCGCGGAATAATTGAGAAGTGTTTGAAGGCTCAAGCTCGTGCTCCGGAGGAATGCCAAACTCGGCAGCGGCAATTTCTTCCGCACTAAAACCGCTTTGAGACCGAGGAGCAACAGGCTCAGGCGACTGCGATTTTTTTGTTGGAATCTCAGTATCAACTTGCCTTTCAACATGACTTTCGTTAGAAAAATTATCACGACGAGTAGGAATTGGAGTGTCACGGATCGGCTGAAGATTATCTTGAGAAACGGAAGGAAATCCATTTTGCTGACGACTTGTTTCGTAAATCATTGTATCACTTGAAATTTTTCCAGTAGCTAAATGCCTTGGAGAAGAACTTGCCCTGCGCTCAAATTCTGAATTAGGAATCAAAGAACGCTCAACTTCAATTGGAACACCGTCTTTGTTTTTTATGATGACAGAATTTAAAATCTGTCCCTGAGAATTTAGGGTAATTAAAACAGCATATTGCCCAGGTTCAATTTTTGGAACAACACTTTTCATCCATTCCTCTTTAGAGGGGACACTTCCTTCCAAGCCAAACTCGCAATAGTGATGACGTATCTTCAGAGGGAGATTTTTTATCTTAATGTACTCATTCATTACCTCTTCAGACTCTTCGGCATCAGATTCCGAAACTATGTTCTCCAGGTCAAAACTCTGCTCATTTACCTGCTCCAAAGAATTATAGAATTTCTTTGAAAACACGATCCCTGACTGAATTCCCTGTGACAATCTCTGTGTGGGCCTGTTTTTTGCCATATTATCACTACTGAAGCGTGGTATTTTTAAAGCTTTCTGTTTTGTTCCCACGAGGAGTAGATTTATAAAGCACTAATTTCGCACTTTTACAATGTCACACATGGCGGCCGTGGCGTAATGGCAGCGTACGAGACCAACGTTTAAGAAACGTTGACGAAAGCGCTCCTTGCTCGGGCTCGAGAAGCAACATGACAAATATTTGCTTCGCAAATATGATTACTACTCTTCTCTCGCCCTCACGAAGTCGCGCAAACACATTTATAAGCAAACATACACGGAATCAAAAATAATGGCGGCCGTGGCGTAATGGTAGCGTAGGGGACTGTGACTCCCCTGGCCCGAGTTCGATTCTCGGCGGTCGCCCTTACTTTTTCCTTCTAACAACTTTCCACAAGGCGCTTGGAAGAACATAACCTAAAGTATACGCCGCGCCAACAATCATAGGATTATGGGGAGGAGTTGAGAGCTCTAAAATCGCAATCAAATCGTTGCTTAAAACCGCAAAAATACCGACGTTAATTAACGCAAGAGCTGGAATAAAAATCTCCCAAATAATGCGCTTCTTTTTTTGCACATTTTCTATGCTTTGAAGAATAAACCAAAACACCGAACCGAAACTCGCGCCAATAAAAAACAAAGAAAAATACAAACCTAAACCCTTTAGGACAAGAAGAAACGGAACCAAAACAACCGACAAAACAAAATTACCCAAAATCGCGATAAACAAAACAATCCAATAAACAAGAGTATCAGAAATATAACCCCAATAAGGAACTCCACTTTTCGCGTCAAACTCGTTATTCATCGACTTATCCTCTTAAGAGAAGACTGGTATTCTAAGTTCATAAGCCTTGCGGCAATTGAAAGATAAGATGAGCTTCCTTCGCAATCAGGATGAAGTTCAAGCAAAGCATGACCCTCATAAACGCACTCGCGCATTTTATTATCAAAAGGAATTGAACCCAAAACAGACATCTGCAAAAACTCACTAACGTTTTTCTCAGACAAACCGAAACCATCACCTTTCGCGCGATTCAAAACAACACCCGCGCAATTAACATTCTTTGACAGACGGCGAACATCCATCACCGACGGAAAATCGTCACCCGAAACAAAAACAGCCTTCCCGCAAGAAAACCACTTTGAATCGTGAGCAGGCGAATCAATAATTATTATATCCGCAAAAGATTCAAGCTCTTTTTTTAAAACAAAAGGGTGGCTAACAACTGGGTCCGCAAGACCCGCAAAAAGAAGCTTAACGCCAGAGGGCATCTGATAAATCGCTGAACGCAAAGAACAATTCTTTCTAACAACCATCTGAATAGTTTTTTGAGGAAAAGGAACACCAACATAATGCCCAAGTCTTGGAGTTTTCACATCGCCATCGACTAGCAAAACATCAAAACCAAAATGCCGAAGCGCAAGAGCAAAATTTAAAGCAAAAGTAGACTTACCCTGACCCGCATTGCCCCCTATAACAAAAAAATCACTCACTTTTAATCAGCCCTGAAATATAATTCAAAAACTCTTTCGTTCTATCAAAATAATCCGAAATAATATCAATAGTGATTTCCGCCTGCTCGCCGTCCATCTTCGCAGTCATAGTAACATGACGGCGATACTCTTGCGCCCGCCCAAAATCAGCCTTATCTATTCGTCTCAAAAGAAGATAAAACTTACAAAAATCAGCAATGGTTGGGTCACTCGGATACAACTTTAGAGCCTGATCAACACGAAGCCTTGGCAAAGACTGCACTTCCTCAATCTTACCCTTATCTTTAGCGTGAATTAACAAAGCCTCAATAGAAAAACCAATAGAACCAATAAGACGCTCAACAATACTCTTGATAACATCAACAGTTCTAGTGTACTTTAAACTGACCGCAATACTGTGGTCTGCACGTTTCAATTCTTCGTTCGCTAAAACAAGCGCTTCAGATACCATCATACTCACTACGGAAATAATGCGTGAGATACCCTTCTATATAAATATGGCTATTGACTTAACTTTAAAATAGCCTCAACAAGATCGCCTTTGGACTCTTTAATCGCTTCAAGAGCTTTTTCCTTAGAAACATTCGCCTGAGACATCACAGTTTGCACGTCCTCTTCTTTAATTTCAGGCTCTGAAGACCTTGATTTTTCAATCGCAACACCAGTAATTTGCCACGATTCTTGCCCCATCATACTAACTTTTGCCACCTGAGGCTTTTGAATCACGATATCCTTATCCTCGCAACGAATGATAACTTCAAGAGCTTCAACTTCTTTTTGCTGAACACCCATTCGCTGCATAGCCTTTTGCAAATCTCTAGGATTAATCATACTAAGAAACCAGACGCCCACAAATGAAGCGCCGCAATAACAATCATAACAACAACAGCAATAACAATAACGTGCCCAGGCTTTAACTCAATCTTACTCTTATAATCCTCAAAGTAAGTTGTAATACCCGCAGTACTCATCGGCATACGCACATTATCTTTCGCCATAAATTTTGTTCACCTGATATTGTATATAAAAGTTGGGGTTGGGCAGACATAAGCTGCCTTTTGTTCGCCCCCATCCACTGATAGACAGCGGCGAATGGTTTTAACATTCCGGACGGGCAATCGAGGCATTCTACTAAGCACGCACAAAGGCGCTTGCACCGGCAAGGGCTATCCGTTTCATCCAAGCGTTTGGAAACATCCACACGTTTGCCCAAGTCGCCTCGGGAGTCATGTATCCTCTTATCCAAACACGGTTCGTTTCTGTGATGGAGCCACCCATTACTGAGTCTTGCAAAGCAAGTTGCCTTGTTATGGTGGGCAGACTTTCCTGACCCTTTCGAGCCAAGCCTCGTATCCACCCAACCCCGAGAATAACTGCCTTTTAGGGGTTTTTAAAGGTTGTGGTTTATTAAATCAAATCTTCCTCTAGAATTTTGAGAACTTCTGGTGCAACATAAATTTTATTTCTTTTGTGTTTAGTATACAACTTAATTGCCCCACATTCTGAAAGATAGTTTATCCCTCTTTTCGTTTTGGGATAATTTTCTTTTCCTAATTCCTCCTGTAATAAAGTTATATACCAATAAGGGCTTTCAAAAAATTTATCCAGTAATTGATATGAAATTGGAGTCGCGTTAATTTCTTCAAGTCTTTTTTTGTAATTATTGTAAAGTTCGATTAATTTTCTTACTTTTTTCGATAAATTGGTCGATATTTCTATAATGCCGTCTAGAAAGAATTTTAACCAATTTGAGTAATTTCCAGTTTCTCTTACTTCCATCAATAACCCATAATAGATATCTTTGTATTTTTTGAAGAATGGACTTAGATACAATATGGGTTCTTGCAACACTCCTTTTTGAATTAAATAAAGAAGTATCATAGTTCTTCCGACTCTTCCATTACCATCTTCATAAGGATGAACAGTTTCAAAATAATAGTGAATTAGACCTGCTCTTATCAACCTCATGTGACCTTGACTATTGTTGATGTAGTTGAAGAGATAATTCATTAAACTTTCAACTTTATTCTCTTCAGGTGGGACAAAAACTGCATCTACAATCCCTCGAGAGGTTTTACTTCTAATCCAGTTTTGTTGTTGTCTATACTCTCCAACCGCATATTCTTGTCCGCGAACTCCTTCCAATAAAGTATGATGCATGTTGTTAACTAGTTCTTTACTTAGAGGTCTGCCTTCCCTTAAAGCGTCAATGGAGTAGTTGATGGCTCTAACAAAATTAACAACTTCCTTAATATGAGGGTTGACAAATTGGGGCTTTTTGCTTCCAGCCTCGCTCAAAAAAACATCTGTAAGAGAAACAACTGTTCCCTCAATTTCTGAACTATCTACCGCTTCTTTTCGGATATATGGTTCGACAAATAAATCTAAATGACCAATGTTTTTTGTTAAACCTTGGAGTTCTCCAATTGCTCGATTTGCTTCGTTAGATTTTTCCATCAATAATAAATCAGTACATAGTGATTGCATATCCGGTAATTCGTTAGGAAGAAAATAGTTGAAAGTAACTTCTTCGTCTTTGCCTATTCTTGCGGTCCTCTTGATTAATTTTCCTGCCTTACCATTAAATTTTTCTAACATAATGATTATAAGGGCTTACAAGTATTAATACTTTTCTTAATTAATGATATTAAAGATAATTTAATTAATCTTAATACAAAATAACGTTATTATGGGTAAAAATATAGTGTGCCACCGTTAGATATCTTTAAACATATTAATATTTATTAAGTAAAACGTTAACAAGAACCAAAAGGTTTAAATACTTCTTTTAAACATATTAACATAATTAAGTAAAAACGTTAATTTATTCACTTCCCAAACAACAAAAACTCTAGCTTTTCCTCTCCCTGCCAGACTTCCAAAGAGTTTTCTAAAGTGAACTTGAACTTTTCAGCGTTGCGCTTGACAACATCAGAACCTCGCTTCATACACAAAGCAATCTTGCCGGTCTTTTTCATAATGAACTCAGCGTGGTAAAAAAATTTATGAAAGATTTTATCCAAATGTTTTTCATCAATCGTACGCCCCTGCTGGGTTGGCAAGCAAACAATTCTATCCAAAAAATTCTTGCCAAACTTCGCGTCAAGCCACTTCAAATCAGTCCTACTAAACTCAATTGATTTCACAACACCCGCAATCTTGGCGTTCTTACGCGCCGCAGAAACATGCTTAAAACTCTCATCCATAGCGATAATCGTGCCGGAAAACTCAGTCTCCTTGTCCTTAAGCTCAACCTTCAAACTAGGAAGACGAGTAAACGCAAGCTTCTCCTTCACAAACTTTTGAGGAGAAACATTAGTCGCGATAAGCGCAGCTTCAATAGGAATCACACCATGACGACAAAAAGGGTCACAAAGAGCGTGCTTTTTTTCAACCCCTGCAAAAGTTAGCAAACCCGCAGCAATAGTACCTTTTAGCGCATCAGTTCCTAAAAACACACGATAATCACGACGGCTCAAATCAATACCAGATAAATCAATTCCCAAAACACCTTTTTCTCCATCAATATTCAAATAAATAATCGTCTCTGGAACTTTTCTCTCAAGCTTATAGCCCATCTTAGTTAACTCAGAATGCCAGAGCTGCTCAACATCATACGAAGTAAAACCCTGATCGCCAGAACGCTCACAAACAACAAGAACAGACTTGTCTAAAAACGGCTTCACCTTTTCAATTAACGAAACATCAGGCATATCAGAAACAACAAACTCGTGAACAACACGAACAACTTTAGAACACAAACGAGTAGCGTAAGTAAATTTCGCAAGCTTTCCTAAATCATCGCAATCAAAAAACACCTTGCCATTATCTTTACGCACTATCTTTACATCAAGAAAATCCTTAACTTCACTTGCGGCAAAATCTTCAAGACCTTTTTGCGTTATTCCAAGAGCGCTCATTCTTCAGGAATAATAGTCGCAACGCTCATAACTTTGTCCGACTCCTCAATTTGCATAACGCGAACGCCTCGAGTGTTACGACCAACAACGCTAATTTGCGACGCGGTTGTTCTAATCAAAACACCGCCCTGAGAAATAAGCATAAGCTCAGTTGAGTCCTCAACACTCGCGATACCAACAACCTTACCATTCTTATCAGTAATATTCAAATTGATAACACCAACACCGCCACGACTCGTCAAACGATACTCGCTAATTTGCGTTCTCTTACCATAACCTTTCTCAGTAACAGTTAGCAAAGTTTTCTTATCATCAGCAATAGTCGCTCCAACAACCTTATCATCTCTTAGACGAATACCAATAACACCGGTCGCAGTTCTTCCCATAGGACGAACATCCGCTTCATCAAACTTAATCGCAGAACCATTCTCAGTCGCGATAAGAATTTGCTGCTTGCCATCAGTTAACATAACAGACTTTAATTCATCGCCTTCATCAATACCAAGAGCAATGATTCCTCCCTTTCTTGGATTGCTAAATTCAGACAAAGAAGTTTTCTTCACAGTTCCATTATTTGTAACCATAAACAAGAACTTTCCTTCCTCGAATTTTTGAACAGGAATAAACGCGGTAACTTTCTCATTATCACTTAACTGCAAAACATTAACAATGGCGCTGCCTTTCGCATAACGCCCCGCTTCAGGCAACTGATAAACTTTAAGCCAATGCACTTTACCCTTATTCGTAAAGAACAGCAAATAATCGTGAGTGTTCGCGACGAACAAACTCTCAACAAAATCATCCTCTTTAGTTTCAGCGGCAATAATTCCCTTTCCGCCTCTGCGTTGAGCCTTATACGTGTCCATCGGCAAACGCTTAACATAACCCGCATGAGTTAAAGTCACAACCATATCCTCTTCTTTGATAAGAGACTCCTCTTCAATAGCGTCAAAACTTCCCTCAACTAACTGAGTTCTTCTGTCATCACCATACTTTTCTTTGAGCTCCATCAACTCCGCTTTTATAATTCCCAAAATTCTTTGAGCGCTCGCCAAAATATCCTTCAATTCCTTAATGAGCTTAATCAAATCATCGTGCTCTCTTCGCAACTTTTCCTGCTCAAGACTTGTCAACCTGCGCAAAGTCATATCAAGAATCGCCTGCGCTTGAATTTCTGATAACTTATACTCGCGCATCAAACCTTGCTTTGCTTCCTCAGAAGACTTACTGCCCTTGATTAACTTCACAACATCATCGATATCATTTAGCGCAACAATGAGACCTTCCAAAACATGAGCGCGCTCTTCAGCTTTTTTCAAATCAAACTGAGTTCTTCTAGTAACAATTTCTTTACGATGAGAAATAAACTCAGCAATAATATCCTTTAACGAACAAACCTTGGGCTCTCTTCCAACAAGCGCCAAAAGATTAATGCTAATAGTTTCCTGCAACCTTGAATGAGCGAAAAGCTGGTTTAGAACAACATCACTATTCGCTCCCTGCTTTAACTCAATAACAACACGCATACCATCTTGGTCTGACTCATCGCGCAAATCAGAAATACCAATAACTTTCTTGTCACTAACCAAATCCGCAATAGCCTCAAGAAGCTGAGATTTATTCACCATGTACGGAATTTCATCAATAATAATTCTCTGCTTATTCTTATTTTCTTCAAGATGAGTTTTCGCGCGAACAATAACTTTTCCACGACCAGTTCCATAAGCTTGAACCAACCCGCTCGCGTTCATAATCGTCCCGCCGGTTGGGAAATCAGGACCTTTAACAAATTGAACAAGCTCTGAAACTGAAATTTGAGGATTGTCAATAACTTTCATAACACCATCGCAAACTTCCGACAAATTATGCGGAGGAATACTTGTTGCCATACCAACCGCGATACCAGAACTTCCGTTAATTAGCAAATTAGGAACTTTAGAAGGCAAAACGCTTGGCTCATCTAACGAGCCGTCAAAATTTGGAACAAACTCAACAGTATCTTTGTCAAGATCCTGCAAAATTTCTTCAGCAAGCTTGTTTAAACGCGCCTCAGTATAACGCATCGCAGCCGCATTATCGCCATCAATGCTACCAAAGTTACCCTGACCATCAATTAGCGGATATCTTAGCGAGAAACCCTGCGCCATACGCACCAGAGTGTCATAAACAGCGGAGTCTCCATGCGGGTGATACTTACCAAGAACTTCTCCAACGATTCTTGCGGACTTCTTGAAGGGCTTGTTATGGAGCATACCCATATCATACATCGCGAACAGAACACGCCTATGAACGGGTTTTAGGCCGTCACGAGCGTCAGGAAGCGCTCTTCCAACTATAACGGACATAGAATAATCTAGGTAAGAATTCTTCATCTCCTGCTCGATTAAACGAGGCACGATTTTTTCTGCCGGTTCCGAACCTTGTTTTGTCTCTGTCATAAAATACGTTTTGTCGACGATAAAATAAAACAGAAGATGGTTTATAATGATTGCTATTTTTGGTATTTATTTTCTATATAAATAATAAATATAGTTTTTGACTAATTTGAAAGCTGTTTTAGAACCGCGTTTTTCGCCAAAAAACTGCGCCCGCAATAAACACACTGCTTTGATTTTGGAAAAACACCGCGCGACTCATACTTCATTTCATTTTTGCATTCGGGACATCTCAGCAAAAAAATCATTCCTTCTTTTCCTCATTACTTTCAGAACTATTTTCAGAATCATCATCCTCACCGCGCATCAATTTGCCAATTCTTTCCTCAATTTTTTGCTCAACGCTTGGAGGAATACCTTTTTGAAACAAACCCTTGCCCTCTTTTGACTTTAATCTTTGAGAGCGCTTTTGCGCCTCATCTGAAACAGACTCGGCAGAAATTCTCTCTTCAACAACTTCTTTAATTTCTTCTTTAACAGGCTCTTTTTCAACTTCAACTTTATCATTCTCAACTTTTTCTTTTTTATGGTACTTCTTTTTATTTTCCTTAGCTGAATTCTTAACTTCTATTTTCTCTTCAACAGACTCAACTTTTTCTTCAGGCTTTTCCATTTTTTGCTCAGAAATTTCTACTTCTTCATCCACTTCACCGGACTTTTCTTCTTTATGCTCTTTTTTCTTATGAGCTTTTTTGTGAACAGGCTTTTTTTCCTCTACTTCAGAACTATAAACTTCAAGCTCTCCAACTTTATCTTCAGCGACTTCAACGCCAGGCGGCAAAGAAGGACCCACTAAATCAACAGACGCATTGTAAGTTTCAAGAGCCTTGCCGTCAACAACAACCTCTTTTTTTTCCAAATTCTCGCTAGTTTGACGCTTTTGCTCAATTTCAAAATCCTCAATCTCCTTTTCCTTATTCTCAATCGCCTTTTCAACATCAGATGCGTTGCCAAACTTTTTCTTCAATT
>Ga0187894_10000713_pt1 | contig 44933 bp, 45 predicted proteins | sample GBC1701081metaG_FD_136650 | JGI IMG/M metagenome (GOLD analysis project Ga0187894, IMG submission 136650) | White microbial mat communities from a lava cave in the Kipuka Kanohina Cave System on the Island of Hawaii, USA - GBC170108-1 metaG ... | reverse complement strand
GCGGGAACAGAAAGGCTGTATCACGATCGATCGGGCGGAAGTTGCTCATCTCGCTGCCTTGCCGAAGAAAGGTGACATGATTATCTCGCATCCACCCTCGTTAAGCCCGACAGGCTGCTAGCATTCCCCAGAACGGGAAGTGCTCGAGCGCCGTCGCGTACTCGAAGAAGAATGCCATCAGGACGCAGAGCAGCCCGAGCGTTGACAGTACGAGCCGCGCGACCGGTTCGAGAATGACAAGGAAGGCGAATATTGGCAGCCGAACGGATTGCCAAAGGAACCATAGCGCGCCCGCCACTGCTGCGGTCAGTGCGCTCCTGGCTCGCAGGTCATTGCCGGCCATAGGTTCCACGCTGCGCCCGCCCGTCTGAACTCTCACTGAATTGACCCGCATGGGGGCGGTAAGTTTCGGGTGGCAAACCACGCAACTCAAGGGCGCTTTTGAGTGGTTTCGGCACAAAATTCTCCGATACCTCGATAGCTCCACGCGTCTGAGAGTGCTCGACTATCGCTGCCCAAGAAGAAGTATCAGGGAAGCGATAAACGTGCAGCGAACTGTCATGAAGGCTCTGCTGGTCGCGGTTGTCCTCTTGCCGGATCTGGCGCTCGCCCAAGCGTCGCCGTTCCTGACCGGCGCAACCTCCCTTCAGGCGAACATCCTGGCGTGGGCGACTCCGATCGCCGTGATTCTAGTCATGGTGCTCGGGATTCTGGCGATGGCCAATCGCATCTCCTGGGGATGGCCGATCGCCGCCATCGTCGGCATCGCGATCGTTTTCGGGGCGCCCCAGCTCGTGACGTGGGTCCGCAGTATGTTCGGCGTGTAGGACCGCACCGTGAGCGAGAGAAACGCAGGGCTGGCGATCGATCCGCTGTTTGTCGCCGTGACACGGCCACCGATGCGCTGGGGCGTGACGTTTTCGGCGCTGCTCTTCAATCTCGTATTCACGATGGAAGTCTTTCTGTTCACGAAGAACCTCCTGACGCTGCTGATCGCTGTTCCCATTCACGGGGTCTGTGCACTCCTTTGTCTTCGTGATGCGCGGTTCTTCGACCTCATTCTCCTGTGGGGGCGTACGCGGTTGCCGGCCTATGCCACGACCTTCCGCTTCTGGCGGGCGAGCAGCTGCAGTGCTCTGACGCTGGATCCGCCGAACATCCGTGGACGTCGGCGACTCGCCGTCGTGGCCCATGCATCGCACGCGCAGGGGGCAACGTGGCGATCGCTCTGAAACGCCACGCGGCGCTCCGGCGCGAGCCGGCGGCGGCGCGGCACATTTCCTATACGGCTCATGTTGCCGAGGCAGTCGTCAAGACTGACGCCGGCCACTATGTGCAGGCGTTTCGGTTGAGCGGCGCGAGCTTCGAAAGTGCAGATGACGAAGAGCTCAACAACTGGCACGAGCGCCTGAACGTCACCTGGCGGAACATCGCGAGTCCGAACGTGGCGCTCTGGGCGCACGCCATTCGCCGCCGCGAGCAAGCGGTACCGGCGTGTGGTGACGGACGTGATTTCGCGAGTCGGCTGGCGTCGAAGTATTCGCAACGCCTCGCCGGCGAGACGCTGAGGGTCAATGAGATCTACCTATCGGTCGTGTACCGGCCGGTCGCCGGAGCCGCCAGCGGACTTCTATCGAAGGCGCTGGCGCGAAGTCCGCGTCAGGCCGTGAATGTTGACTTGGCGGATGCGCTCGATGCCTGCGAGAAACTCGGACAAACCGTTGCCGCGTCGCTTACACGCTACGAGCCCGAGAGGCTGGATCTCTATTCACGACGCGGTCGCCGCTATTCCCGGCTCCTGGAATTCCTCGCTGCACTCCTGAATGGCGAGCACAAACCTGTTCCGTTGCCGTGTGCGCCGATCGCCGAGGTGCTGGCGACGACACGGCCGATCTTCGGTACCGAAGTGATCGAGTACCGCCTTCCGACCGAAACGCGGTTCGGCGCCATGCTGGGCATCAAGGAGTACCCGACGCCCACGAGCGTTGGCATGTTCAACGCGCTCCTGTCGGCACCCTTTCCGTTCGTGCTGACCCAATCCTTCGCGTTCCTTACCAAGGCGACCGGACAGGGACTGCTGCAGCGGCAGCACGCCCGGATGGGAAACGCTGGCGACTTCGCGGTCTCGCAGGCCGAGGAGCTCGTCGAGGCACTGGATGCCCTCACGAGCAACGAGTTCGCCATGGGCGATCACCACCTCACGCTGCAGGTCCTTGCGGACTCCGTGCCCCAACGCGCGGGCGATGCCGACGCGCATCGCCTCAAGATCCTGAGCGATTCCGTTGCTCGGGCACGGACGCTGCTCGCCGATACCGGCATGACCGTTGCCCGCGAGGACTTGGCGCTCGAGGCGGCGTTCTGGGCCCAGCTACCCGGCAACTTCGCGATGCGGCCGCGCAAGGCGCCTATCACCTCGCGCAACTTTGCGGCGATGGCGGGGTTTCACAACTACCCGGCGGGGCGGGCGAGCGGCAATCACTGGGGCGATGCGCTGGCGCTCCTGATCACGAGTGCGCGCTCGCCGTACCACTTCTCGCTTCATGCGAGCGATCCGAAAGATCCAGAGGGCGGTAGCCGCAAGGACACGGGCCACACGTTCATTTGCGGTCCGACGGGATCAGGCAAGACGGTGTTCATTGGATTCCTGGCGGCGATGCTGGCAAAGGCAGGCGCCACCCAGGTGCTCTTCGACAAGGACCGAGGCCTCGAGATCCTGGTTCGTGCGCTCGGCGGCAAGTACTTCCCGCTTCGGAATGGCGTCGCGACCGGGTTCAATCCGCTGCAGATGCCAGCGACGCCCGGGACGATGGTGTTCCAGAAGTCCTGGTTGCGGATTCTCGCTCGAGGTACAGCGCCGCTCACGACGCGGGAAGAAACAGATCTGGACCATGCGTTGCGCGGCACACTCGCGTTGGAACCCGAAGCGCGCCGGCTGTCGCGCCTGATCGAGTTCACCGACGCGACGCGGCCGGAGGGCATCCATGCGCGCCTTGCGCGCTGGTGTGAGTGCACCGGTGGCGACTACGCCTGGGTGTTCGACAACGCGCAGGACTCCGTAGTCGAGCGCCTGGCGGGCCAGCCCGTGATTGGCTTCGATGTCACGGAGTTTCTCGACCACGAAGTCATCCGCGCGCCACTCACGCTCTATCTCTTCCACTGCGTCCGCAAGCTCCTGGACGGTCGCCCATTCGTGTGCTGGGGCGATGAGTTTTCGCGGTTGCTCTCAGACTCCGCATTCGAGCAGTTTGCGAAGGACGGCCTCAAGGTGTGGCGCAAGCTCAACGGCGTCTTCTGCGCGGCGACCCAGAGCCCGAGCGACGCGCTCTCGAGTCCGATCAGCCGCACGATCATCGAGCAGACCGCGACCAAGGTCTTTTTCCCGAATCCGGCCGCTTCGGCGACCGATTACATCGAGGGCTTTGGGCTCACCGAGCGCGAGTTCAAGCTCATCAAGGAACAGCTCGAGCCGGGCTCGCGCATGTTCCTCATCAAGCAGGGACATTCGAGCGTCGTGTGCGAGCTCGACTTGAAGGGCTTCGATGCAGAGCTCGCCGTCATCTCGGGGCGCACGAGCTCCGTCGAACGATTGCAGCAGATCATGGCAGAGGTCGGTTCAGACCCTGCGCGATGGCTACCCATCTTTCAGGGCGGCACCCAGCCGGGGCGCCCCGGATCAGCACCCATATAAGGAGTGGGCAATGTTGCGTTCCAAAGTCGTTGGTCTGGTATTGGGGCTCACGGCGGTGCTGGCGGCGCCGCTTCCAGCACGTGCGGCGTGGCCCGTGATCGATGTGGGCGCCATCGTACAGCTCATCATGCAGATCCAGACCCTCAAGCAGCAGCTCGATACGGCGAAGAACACACTGAGCCAGGCGGAGCAGGAGTTCGAGTCGATGAGCGGTGCCCGCGGCATGGAGCGGCTGCTCAACGGCACCGTGCGCAACTATCTGCCGCCCGATTGGGCGCAGTTTGAGGCCGCCGTGCGGCAGGCGGGCGGCGCGTATCAGCAGCTCGCGGCCGAGGTGCAGGCGGCAATCAACACCAATGCCGTCCTGACCCCGCAGCAGGTCGCCGCGTTGTCGCCGGCGGAGCGCGAACAGCTCGAAGCCGCGCGTCGGGCGACGGCCATGCTGCAGGTTACGGCGCGGCAGGCCCTCGCCACCACGAGCAATCGCTTCGCTTCCATCCAGCATCTCATTGACACCATTCCGGCCGCCCAGGACCAGAAGGCGATTCTGGACCTGCAAGCGCGCATTTCGGCCGAGCAGGGCATGCTCGCGAACGAGCAGACCAAGCTCAACGTGCTCTTCCAGGCTGCGCAGGCCGAGGAGCTGGCACGCCGGCAGCGCACGCGTGAGCAGGCGATCGCGAACGTCGGTTCGCTCCGCCGGCTCCCGCCACTGGGGCTGTAGTCATGTGGTTTCGGCACGGCGCACAGCGCGCGCGGCGCTGTTTAGGGATGGTTGTCACACTGGGTACCGCCGCCTGTGCGCCGTCGCCGGATCCCTCCGGGTTATCTGTGGAATATTACCGAGAGCACGCCGCCGAGCGCGATGTCCGACTCGCCAAGTGCGCTGACGATCCCGGTGGCCTCGGTCGCTCGCGGGACTGCACCAACGCACGCGAAGCCGCCCGAGTCGAGGGCATCGGATCGATCAAGGACTTGCCGCCGCTTGGCTTACCGAAGGTTGGTGACAAGCCCAAGGCGGAAACTGATGGCGAGGACGCCCGCTGAGGACGGATGAGTCATGGGATTCTTCGCCGAATTCAGCGCCTGGCTCAACTCGCTCCTCGCGACCTACATCGGCGATAACACGGCGCGTGTCGCAGGCGTGCTCGAGCCCGCCATCGTCACGCTCGGCACGATCTACGTCATGGTCTGGGGGTATCTGCAGCTCACGGGCAAGATCGAGGAGCCCTTCGTCGCCGGCGTGAAGCGCATCGTGATGCTGGCCTTGATCCTGGGCGTGGCGCTGCGCCTCTGGCTCTACAACACCGTAATCGTTGATACGTTTTTCGAGGCACCCGGTGCGCTCGCCGCGGCCGTGATTGGCGCGTACGACTCGGTGACGATCGTCGACCGGATCATTTTCGCAGGCGACGAGGCGGGCGGACTCCTCATCCAGAAGGGCGGGGTATTCGACGGAGACTTTTCGTACTACATCGCCGGGTTCGCCGTGTACCTGATCGTGGGGTTGACCGCGATCTACGTGATCTTCCTGCTGGCGCTCTCGCGGATCGCGCTTTCGGTGCTGCTGGCGCTCGGGCCGCTCTTCATTGCGCTCCTCTTCTTCGAGACCACGAAGCGGTTCTTCGAATCCTGGATCGCACAGATGGCGAACTATGCGTTCATCACCATCTTGACCGTGTTGGTCGCGGCACTGATGCTCACGCTCGTTACGACGGCCGCCGAGCAGGCTGCGAGTGCAGGCGGCGGCATCGAGATTGCGCATGCAGTGCGGGTCTGCATGGCGGCGGGGCTCACATTTCTCGTCATGCGCCAGGTGATGCCGATGGCTGCAGGCCTCGCTAGCGGCCTGGCCTTGAGTACTTTCGGTGCGGTGAGCGCGATGCTGGCGTGGGGCCTGGGTAGCGCGTCTCGCGGCACGAGCCAGTTCATGCGCGGCCTCGTCATGGACCGCGACACCACACGGTGGGACAGCGTGAGCCGCAAGTCGGGCTACTACCTGCGGCGGGCAGCCAGCGCTGGATTCAGGCGGCTGAGAGCGCGGCGCGAGAACGTCTTGGGGGCGCGATGACACGGTACCTCGCGCTGTTGCTACTGGCGCTCCTCGTGGGCTGCGGTGCTCAGGGAAAGCGCGTGCAGTGTGACGAGCGGCTCGAGCCAATCAATCAGCCCGCACCGGCGCCCCAGCGGGTTGCCGGCCCGAGCTCTGAGCCAGCGCCACGGGCGAAGGACCAAGCGAAGGAGGCGCGGTGAGCCGAGATCAAACGCTCGACGCGTATTTCGCGGAAGCTGCCTCTTGGGATGCGGACCGCGCCGCGCTGAGCCGCCGCAGTGCGCGGATCGCGTGGGTTGTGGCGGGCGCGGGTTGGGTGTGCGCGATCGTCGTCACGCTCGCCTTGATGATGCTAACACCACTGAAGCGCGTCGAGCCCTTTGTCATTCGCGTGGACAACACCACGGGCCTCGTCGATGTCGTCCCGGTGTTCGCGGGTTCCGCGGACATGCCGGACGCCGTGACACGCTACTTCCTCGACCACTACGTTACTGTCTGCGAGCGATTCAACTTTGCGACGGCCGAGAGCGACTACGAGGAGTGCGGCGCGTTTCACACGGCAGCGGGCAATCAGGCGTGGTACGGGTTGTGGACCAAGACCAATCCTGCTTCGCCCCTCAACGTCTACAAGGACGGCTCGTCCGTTCGCGCGCAGGTGAGTTCGGTGAGCTTCTTCATGCGCGCAAACGGTGTCGCCGATCTGGCCCAGGTCCGCTACACCAAGGCAAGGCGCCAGGCTGGCGCGGCCGACGAGCAGGTGACGCACTGGATCGCGACGATCCAGTACGCCTACGCAGAGCCGTCCAAGGAAGCGAAGACGCGACGATGGAATCCGCTCGGTTTCAAGATCGTGGAGTTTCGCCCGGAGCCCGAGGTGCTGAGTGAACAAGCTGTGTCAAGCGCCGTTGCCGCGTCAGAGGGCCGCTCCGCAGGACGGCCGCCGTGAACGCGACGCTTCGGTCGGTTGGTTTCGGGAAACCGCGTTGGCTGCGGTCTCTGCCGTCTTTCGTGCTGCGGACGCTCGTGTTGTTCGTCGCGGCGCAAGCGTCGCTCGCCGAGATCCTGCCCGCGAGGGGAAACGTTGACAGCCGCATCAGGACTGCTGCGTACAACCCGGAGGAGGTCTATCGCCTGTACGGGTTTGTCGGTTACGAGATCGAGCTGGTCTTCGAGGAGGGCGAGACGTTCGCGGGTCACGGCGGGGGCGACCTCGAGGGCATCACGTTCGGCTGGCATCAGAATCACCTGATCCTGAAGCCGAAGGCGGCGAGCGTTGGGACCAATCTCGTCGTGTACACGGACCGACGCGCATATCGCTTCGACTATTCCGTGTCAGCGCGTCGGCCGAATCCGATGGCTGACGAGGTGATGTACGCGGTGCGTTTCACGTATCCGCCGCCGCCTGCTGTGAAGGATGGGCCGACATCGGCGGAGCAGGTCGAGCTTGAGCTCGAGCGGGCCCGCGCGAGTCGGCCACGGAATGTCGACTACTGGTACTGCGGCAAACCCGCTCTCAAGCCCGTCGCGGCCTCCGACGACGGCGTGCACACGCGCCTGGCCTTCGGCGCGAAGGCGGAGCTGCCGGCAATCTTCGTGCTCAACGAGGATGGATCGGAATCGCTCCTGAACTTCAGTGTCGAGAACGGCGATGTCGTAATCCATCGTGTCGCGCCAAGATTTGTCGTCCGGCGCGGCAAGCTCACCGGCTGCGTGGTGAACAAGGGATTTGGCGGCGTCGGCGAACGGCTGGAGTCCGGCACGGTCGCGCCCGGAGTCCAGCGTGAGCGCAGGGAGCAGCGGCCGTGAGGTTCTTCCGCCGTGGATCCGAGCCACCGGCAGGCGAGCGCCGGGAAGTGCCACGTGACGACGCGGGCGCGGGTTCGACCGAGGAGGCGGCGCAGTCGCCGGAGCCCACAACAGTCGCTGGCGAGCGCGGGATCGCTTCGGTCAACCGCGTGCGCTCGATCCAGGCGCGCGTGAGCAATGTGCTCGCCATCGGGCTGATGTCGGTGCTCGGCCTCGGGCTCCTAACCTGGTACTACGCGCAGACCATCGCGCGCCAGTCGCGTGCGACCGAGGATGCTCAGGCCGCGTCGAGGTCGAAGGCGCAGGGCGAGATGCCCTTGCCCGCCCTCGGACGCGTGGACCCGCCGGTAGTGACGGCGACGCCGAGCGATCTGCCGCCTGCGGCGAGCGATGAAGAGTCCATCGCCATTGAGGCGGTGTTGGGTCCCGCGCCCGATTTGCCGCCCGGGCAGAGCACGCCAATCTACAACGCCGCGGGTGCGTACGGATTGCCGACGGGTTACGGCATGGCCTCGGAGAAGACTCCCGCACAGCTCGCATTCGAGCGACGCCTCGCGGGTCCCGTGCTTGCCGGTCCGTCGATCAGCGCGGCCGGCTCGGGCATTCCGTCCGGCGCGGTACCAGCGGTGGAGTCACCGGATCTCTCTGCTTTGCTGGCCCAAACTGATCAGGCACCAGGGTCGGGCCCGGAATCGAGTGCTCCCACGGACAGCGCACTCGTCGGCCTTCTTCGGCCCAATGTCACGCCCGCCGTGCAGGCGCAAGTGTTGCCGACGCAGAGAATGCTGCTGCCCAAAGGCGCCTTCATCGATTGCACGCTCGAGACCGCGATCGACAGCTCGCTGCCAGGGCTCACGACCTGCATCACCGCGACGAATACGTTCGGTGCGGACGGCAAGGTCGTTCTGCTCGAACGCGGTACCAAGCTCGTCGGTGAGACGCGTGGCGAGGTTCGCCAAGGCTCCGCGCGAGTCTTTGTTCTGTGGACAGAGGCGAGGACTCCGACGGGCGTCGTCGTGCCGCTGGCATCGCCCGGCACCGACGAGCTCGGCCGCCCCGGCTTGCCGGGCAAGGTGAACCGGCATTTCTTCGAGCGGTTCGGTGCGGCGATCCTGATTTCCGTCATCGACGGCGCCATCCAGGCCGCCGTGCAGTCCGAAAGCAGCGGCGGCACGGTGATCTACGACCCATCCAGTTCCCAAGACATCATGACGGAGGTGCTGAAGAGCACGATCAACATCCCGCCCACCGTCGTGAAACAAAACGGCGACCGCATCCAGATCCTGGTCGCCCGGGATCTCGACTTCAGGCCCGTCTATGAGCTCCGCCCTGTCGCAGCCGGCGGCGAGTAGCTCGGCCCCGAGGCCGACGGCCGTGACCGCGGGGGGCGAGGCGCGGCGGGCGTACGGTTCAGCCGCGGACGCGTCCGCGCTCGAGCTGAACCTCCGCGCGCTACGTCCACTTCTGTCCGATCCGGAGACTACGGAACTGTGCATCAACCGGCCCGGCGAGGCCTTTCTCGAAACGCGCGACGGGTGGCGACGCGAACCGGTGCCGTTCGCGGACTTCGATTGGGCGCGGCGCCTCGCGAAGCTGGTCGCGAACTCGACCCGTCAGCGAATCGACGAGGAATCTCCGCTCCTGTCCGCGTCGCTCCCGAGCGGTGAGCGCATCCAGATCGTCCTGCCGCCGGCGACGACGCCCGGCTGTGTGGCGATTACGATCCGCCGCCCGTCGGATGAGGTCTGGTCGATCGAGGATCTGACGAGACGCGGCATCTTCCGCGCGACACGACGCGCGACCGACGCGCTCGATGACACGGAGACGGAACTCGTGCGGCTCCTCCAGGCGCACGAGTACGAGTCCTTCATGCGGCTCGCGGTCGTGAGCCGCAAGAACATCCTCGTGTCTGGCCCGACCGGTTCCGGCAAGACAACGTACACCAAGGCGCTCATCCGCGAGATTCCGAGCGATGAGCGCCTGATCACGATCGAGGATGCGAAGGAGCTGGTGCTCGACCGGCACCCCAACCACGTGCGGCTTTTCTACTCCAAGGACGACCAGGGGCTCGCGCGGGTGACGCCGAAGCAGCTGCTCGAGTCGTGCCTGCGCATGAAACCCGACCGCATTCTGCTCGCCGAACTGCGCGCCGAGGAGGCATTCGACTACCTGCGCAACGTGAACTCCGGTCATCCGGGCTCGATCACGAGTGTACATGCCGCGAGCGCCGAGCTCGCCTTCGAGCAGCTCGTGCTGCTCGTGAAGCAGAGCCGCGCCGGCCAGGAGCTCGCGCGGCGCGACATCAAGAGCCTACTGTATCTGCTGGTCGACGTGGTGATCCAGTTCGGCGTGGAGCGCCATCAGCGCTACGTCAAGGAAGTCTGGTATGCCCCCGAGCGCAAGCGCCGCAGCCTGGCAGCTGCCCGGTAAGCCGGCGTGGCCGCGTGCGGCGCTAAAGGCGGTTGCGATCGCACTGGTCTTGCTCGTGACCACGCAATACCTGGCGGGCTACTTGTTCCTGTGGTCACTGAAGACGAATCCGCGTACCGCAACGCCGCTCACCATCGCGCGCTACGCGTACTACTACGGCGAGCGGCGCGACATTCGTCCCCGCCTGATCTGGAGTTCGCTGGGCAGTGCCGGTCTTATGGTGTTGAGCTGCCTCGCACTGGTGTTGCCGCGGCAACGACCGCTTCATGGTGAAGCGCGTTTTGCCACGCATCGTGAGATCGCTGCTGCGGGACTGCTCGGCGATCACGGAATCATCCTTGGCCGCCTGGGCGGGCGCTGTCTGATGTTGGCGGGGCAGCAGGGCGCCGCGCTCGCGGCACCGCCCCGAAGTGGCAAGGGCGTCGGCGTGGTCGTGCCGAACCTCCTCAACTGGCCCGGATCGGTCGTGTGCATCGACATCAAGAAAGAGAACTGGACCCAGACCGCGGGTTTTCGCGAACGCTCCGGCCAGGCGTGCTTCCTCTTCGATCCGTTCGCGGAGGATGGGCGGACCGCACGCTGGAACCCGTTCTTCTACGTCTCTGAGGACCCCTTGCGGCGGGTGAATGACCTGCAACGTATCGCCGAGATGCTTTATCCCGATCCGCCCAACGTCGATCCGTTTTGGACCGCGAGTGCCCGCTCGCTCTTTCTCGGGATAGCCCTCTATCTGTTCGAGACGCCTTCGCTTCCCAAGACTGTTGGCGAGGTCTTGCGCCAAGGCATGGCTTCCGACGACGAAGGGTTCGGCCAGCACTGGAAGCGGGTGATTGAAGGCCGCAACAGCGGGCGGTTTCCGCTGTCCGGAGAATGTGTGCGCGCCCTGTATGACGTGATCGATCTCGCACCCGTCACCGCCAGTTCGATCCGCAAGACCTTCACCTCGCGCCTGGACCTGTGGCTGAACCCGATTCTGGATGCCGCCACGTCTGCAAATGACTTCGACCTGCGCCAGCTCCGGTCGAAGCCACTCTCTATATATGTCGGCGTTAATCCGGACGACCTGCACCGCCTGCGGCCTGTCCTGAGCCTCTTCTTCCAGCAGGCGATCGGTCTGCAGACGCGCACACTCCCGGAGCACGACCCCGCCCTCAAGCACCAGGTCCTCATGCTCCTCGACGAGTTCACTGCGCTTGGTCGCATTCCGATCATCGCGGAATCGATCTCGTATCTGCCGGGCTACAACGTACGTGTGCTGCTGGTGATCCAGACGCCTGCGCAGTTGCGTGACGTCTACGGCGCCAACGGCGCCGAGACGATGCTGAAGACCTTGGCGGCACGAATCGTGTTCGCGCCCAAGGACTATCCGGATGCCCGAGAAATCTCCGACGAACTCGGCTTCACCACCGTCAAGGTCAAGACACTCTCGAAGCCGCTTTTCGACCTTTCGGACACCAAGGGCAGACGATCGCGCAGCGTGAGCGTGTGCGAGCAACGGCGCGCGCTGATGCTGCCGCAGGAAGTGAAAGCGCTCGGGTTCGATCAGGCGATCATATTCTATGAGGGTTTGCGGCCCATTCGGTGCTCCAAGATCCGCTATTTCGAGGATCGGCGCTTCAAAGCCAGGCTACTGCCGCCGCCGGCGCGAGCCTCGCCAGTAACAAGCCGCCCTGCGGGCGGGCTCCTTGGCAGGAACTTGCGCGACCCAGCGATCGTCGGCGCAGCCGCTATGTCGCCTGCTGAAGAAGCGCCACGTGCGCCGCTCGCTTTGCCGGACGAGACCGACGCGCGCGTTCGAGAAGCGACGATCGAGGACATCGATCGGCTAGGCTCGCTCAAGCTCGAGGACTTCGACGTTGACTTCAGCCACGTGAAGCTCCCCGAGAAGGCTCAAGGCGAACGCCTGACTTCGGAAGAGCTTCAGGCGGCGGCCGAAAGTTTTCTTGCCACGCTGCAGGAACGATAGGAGGGCGCGATGGCTGCACGAAACACCAAGGGGGATAGTGGCGGGAGCAACGACCATGTCGAGGGCTTTCAACTCGAGGGCACGGCAATCGGAAGGCCGCGGTCGAACGTCGCGCCTCGCACAGGAACTCGCGCGTCGGGCGACGCCAACTCAATCCGACCAGCACGCCGCCGGGCACCCGCACGCTCCACTACGTCGGCCGTTCAGGGTCCGCGCATCGACTCCAGCACCAAGCGCCGGGGTTCCACGCCGGTGGATTCCGCGCCCGCCGCGCGCGAAGCGACCGCTGTACCCGACGGATCGAAGGCCAGCAACGATGCAGTGCCTGAGAACGTGCGCCGGCGATTCCTGCAGGTCGGTCGCAACTACTACTTCCCCGACGGCACTCGGGCATTCACCGATCGCGGCCAGCGCTTGACTACGCCGAGCGAGAACACTGAGGTCATCCGTAGCCTGGTGACGATCGCGCAGGCGCGCGGCTGGCAGCACATCGCCGTGACCGGAACCGAGCGCTTTCGGAAGGAAGCGTGGTTCGCCGCGAAACTTGCCGGACTGGAAGTGCGCGGCTACAGGGCGGGTGACATTGAGCAAGCGCATCTGGTTCGCCTGATGGCGCGCGAGGGCCGAGACCACGGCAATGCCGCGGGAGATGCGGACGGCCGTTCCGGGACAGAGACGTCTACGGGCTCTGCGGATAGGCCAAGTTCAGCCGGGCGCGGCTCTCGCGATGCCGCGGGTGAGCGCCGCGGCGGCCTGATCATCGGCCGGCTCGTCGACCACGGCGGCGCAGTCTACCGAAATCAAGCAGGCGAGCCGATATCCTACTTCGTCAAGATCGAGACCGATAGCGGCGAACGCACGATCTGGGGTGTGGACCTCGAACGGGCGTTCAGGGAGTCGCTCACCAAGCCACAACCTGGCGAGGAAGTCGGGCTACGCGCAGTCCGTCAGGATCTCGTGACAGTGAAGGCCCGCGAGCGGGACTCTGAGGGGCGTGTGCTGGGCGAGCGAAACCTGGCGACGCACCGCAATCGCTGGATCGTCGAGAAGCGCACGTTCTTTGACGAGCGTCGGGCCGCGGCGCGTGCCGTGCGCGATCCCACGATTGAGCCCAAGCGCGCCGTGCAGGAACACCCCGCGCTCATCGGCACGTACCTGAACCTGCACGCCGCAGAGCTCGCGGCCAAGCGCTTCCGTGATCCTGAGGATCGGGAGCGTTTCGTCGGCATCGTCCGCAACGCCTTGGCCGACACTGTCGCCCGGGGCGAGCCGCTGCCACCGGTGCGAGTGCGAGAGCCCGTTACGGCACCACGTTCCACCCGCCAAGAACGTCCACCAACCCGGTCGTCACGCGCCGCCGAGCGTGATCGCGCGCCCGTCCGCGGGTGATGTGCTGGCCGCGGACCAGTCATGGGTGACCAGCGCGATTCCCGCGGCGTCTCTAGACCAGGCGACCAGGATCGCGCCGCGCCGCGCCTGCCCGAGGCCGGCCGCCGGCGCGACGGGCGGCTCGTCGTCGGGCGACTCGAGCAGCACGGCCGTGCCCCATACCAGTTCCGTCCGCAGGAGACACTCTCGTACTTCGTGAAGGTGCTGACCAATCGCGGCGAGCGCACACTATGGGGTAAGGACCTCGAGCGCGCCCTGGCGCGCTCCATCACGCAGCCGCAGATTGGCGACCTCATCGGCGCCCACCGCGTCGCGCGCGAGGCTGTCACCGTCACCGACCGTAAGCGCGATGCCGAGGGGCGCGTCGTCAGCCAGAGCGAGCACTACGCGCACCGCAACCGCTGGCGGGTGGAGAAGGTCAAGTTCTTCTCGGACCGCGCCCGCCTGGCGCGCAAGGTGCGGGACGAGCACACGGATGTGCGCGAGACAGTCCGCGCGCATCCTGAGCTCAAGTCGACGTTTCTAACGGTACGCGCGGCCGAGGAGTTCGCCGAGCGGCGCATCGCAGACCCGAACGATCGGGAACGGTTCCTGGAACTTGTGCGAGGGGCGATGGCGGGGTCGATCAAGAAGGGCGAGCCTCTGCCTGCTGTGCGTATTCGCGAACAGCCAACGGCGAAGCAGCCGGGGCGTAAACGCCACGAGGGGCCCACTCGCTAGAGATAACGATTGCAGGGCTCCTCAAGCGGAGCGCAGGTCGGCTGTGTGAAACTGCCCGTACTTCGCCGCCGCAAGCTGAACAGCTCTTACGATGCGCCGGGACTCGGCCTGAACGCTCCGCGTTGGGAGCCAGAGCAACTGGTGGTTGCCCGCGCAGTCGGTGACGGCGAAGCCATGGCCGACGATGCGCGGCCCACCACGGCGCCGCGCCGCCAAGAGCGTGAAGAACTGCCCATCCGCGAGATCGTAGAGTTCCTCAAGATACTCTGGGACTCGCACGCGACTCGCGAGCTTGTCCAGGTCAAAGGCGAGCTTCCCACGACGCACCTTCGTGACTGTCTCGAGATCAGTCTGTCCGACGAGAAGCCCAACGACGACGGCTATTCGCTTCGCCACCAGCTCGTCCAGATTCAGGGGCCGAATAATCCTCGACCAAGCTTTGGAAGCGAGCGGCATTAGCTCTTCCAGCATCGGACCGAGGTTGCTGTGGGGTATCGAATAGAGCCTCTGATGCTGCTCGACCTTGCCGGCCCGGTAAGTCTTGTGAAAGTCGAGCTCGCCAGAATTTGACCCAAAGTGCATGGTGATGTGCTCGCGGGCGCCCCGCGCCGCGAGTACAAGCTTGTCACGGGCGAAGAGCATCAGCATCTCGCCGAGGTCAATGCCCCTCACTCCGGGCGGCAACTGATGTATTCCTGACTGCTGCACTTTGCACGGCCTCGGAGTTGGCTCGATCGCACTCCTTCGCCATTTGATTCGGATACCACAGCGGACCGGACTCACGCAAGGCCAGGGAAAAGACTCCGTGGCCCGAATGGGCTGGCTCTGCAGGCGGACCTCGTGATGCCATCCCTCGTCTTCCGGCACGTCGCCATCTTTGCGCGAGCCTAGCGAGGCGCGCGTCAGAGGCAATGGCTTTCGCGGCATAAACGGCCGCCGCCCCGCGAAACGCGGGTCCCCTCCATTTATTCCACGAACCATTGCCTCTGCCGCTCATGCGCCTCGCTGGCCGGCTCGCACGGCGACGTGCCGGAAGACGAGGAAGACTTCCATGACGACGCTCTATGTTCGAGAGGAATGCGGTTACCGCCAGGCGAGGCCGGATGACGTGCTGGCGTGTGCACAGAGCCTGATCTCGCAGCGTTTCCGCGCCGGCTCACCGGTGATGGCCTCGCCGATGCGGACGCGCGAGTTCCTCCAGCTGAAGCTGGGTGCCCGTGAGCACGAGGTCTTCTGCATGCTCGCGCTCGACAACCGGCATCGGCTCATCGAGTTCATCGAGCTTTTCCGCGGCACCGTGGACGGCGCCAGCGTCCATCCGCGGGAGGTAGTGAAGGAGGCGCTGCGCCTAAACGCGGTCGCCGTAATCCTGGTCCACAACCACCCGTCGGGTGTCGCTGCTCCGTCCCAAGCGGACGAGCTCATTACACATCGTCTCAAGGAGGCGCTCGCGCTCGTCGACGTGCGGGTCCTCGACCACCTCGTCGTCGGCGAGTCGATTCAGTCATTCGCTGAGGCCGGGCTCCTGTAGCCCGGCCATTCCAATCGCGGGCGGAGTGCCTGCGCGCTCAGTCTGCCACGCCGTGCTCGCTGTCAAGGACGTGCGCGCAAAGCCGCACACGCGGCCTGGCGGCCGTCTTCGATCCCTGACAGCTGCGCTGCGGCGTGGCGTCCGGGCCGCGCAGGCAAGCCGCCTGCGACAGCCAGGAGAGTCCCATGGACCGCAAGAGCACCGCCGGTCGTCCGCGCAACACTACCGATGCCCAGGTCGCCGCCATCCTCGAGTGGCACCGCACCCACAAGACCAAGAAGCAGCTCGCCCGCGAGCTCGATCTCTCCATCAGCACCGTCAACTACGTGATCCGCATCAACGGCCAGTACAAGCAGTGTGATCCTGAACAGCGCACGGCGCAGCAATCCCTGCGTGCCAAACGCATCGCCGGCCTGCGCGCGCGTTACCTGCTGTGAGAACGTGCAAAGAGCGGGGAGGGCGCCACGCTCTCCTCGCTTTTCCGGCGTCTGGTCACTCTGGTCGGAAGCAAAGACAGGGGAAGATAGAGTTTGGAAAGAGGGCGGGCTTACCTCAGCCGCTTCAGCCTATCACGCCGTGCTCGCCGTCAAGGACGAGTGCGGGGACGCACTCGCCGCCTGCGGCGGTCTTCGATCCTTGACCGCTGCGCGCGCCGTGATTGCAAGGACGCGGGCAATCCCGCCCAGGAGAGAGCGGCCATCACGCGCCGCTCGAACACGAGGAAACTCTCATGTCTACTTCTATCGAACAGCATCAACTGCGCTTCATACCAGTCGAACGGCTGTCGCTGTCGCCGCTCAACGTCCGCAAGACCGGCGCCGAGAGCGGAATCGAAGAGCTCGCCGCGCTGATTCGCTCGCAGGGCGTCTTGCAGAACCTCACGGTGTACGAGGAACGCAAGCAGGGCCGCCAGGGCATGACCACGTATCCGGTGGTCGCCGGCGGGCGCCGCTGGCGCGCGCTTCAGTTGCTCGTGAAGCAGGAGCACATCACGCCAACATACGAAGTGCCATGTCTCGTGACGACGTACGAGCGAGCCGTCGAAATCAGCCTGGCTGAGAACAGCGGCCGGCAGGACATGCATCCGGCGGATCAGTTCGAGGCGTTCCACAGGCTGGTCGATACCGGCCAGTCGGTCGAAGACGTCGCAGCACGCTTCGGCGTCACGCCGCTCGTCGTGCAGCGACGGCTGAAGCTCGCCAACGTGGCGCCGGAGTTCATCACTGTGTATCGAGAGGGCGAGATTACGCTCGAGCACCTGATGGCGTTCGCCGTCACGGACGACCACGCGAAGCAGCAGCAGGTGTGGAAGGGCCTCAAGCCTTACGAGCGGCATCCCAGTGCGCTGCGCCGCGCGCTGACCGAGAACGAGGTCTCCGCGCGCGAACGCGTAGCGCGCTTCGTCGGCCTCAAGGCGTACGAGAAGGCAGGCGGGGCGATTCGACGCGACCTGTTCGCGGAGGACGGAGACGCGTTCATTCTGGACCCCGCGCTCCTCAGCAGGCTTGCGACGGAGAAGCTGGAGAAGCGCGCGGCGCAACTCAAAGCGGAAGGCCTCGCCTGGGTCGACGTCACACCGCACCTGGACTACGCCGGTCGCGCCGAGTACGGGCGCGTGCGGACGATCCTGCGCGAGCCGACCGAGCAGGAGCAGGCGCAGCTTGATGCGCTGATTGTCCGGCAAGCCGAGATCGAGGCGAAAGCGGCGGAAGCGCAGGAGGCGCAGGACGACGACCGCCTCGCGGAGCTGGCGGACCAGGCAGACGAGATCGATGCCGAGATGGACGTCATTCGCGAGCAGCGGACGATCCCGCATCCGGACCAGCAGAGTCTCGCGGGAGCGGTCGTGTCGATCGGCCATGATGGCAAGGTCCGAATCGAGGGCGGGCTGTTGAAGCCGGAGGACGCGAAGCGCTTCGCGCGGACGCGGTCCGCCGACAAGAGCGGCGAGCAGGAGGCGCGCACTCACTCAGCGGCACTGATTCGTCGGCTCACCGCGCACCGAACGCTCGCCCTGCAGGCAACGCTCGCGCAGCGGCCGGACATCGCGCTCGTCGCGCTGGCGCACCGGCTGGTGCTGCGGACCTACTTCGAGTACGGCATGGCGCGGGACAGCGTGGTGCAGATTGAAGCGAAGGAGGCCGCGCTTCTGCAACATGCACCAGACCTTGGGGAGTCCAGGGCGCACGCGACGTTGGAAGCCCGACGCAATGCGCTGCGTGCGGCGTTGCCGCAGGACCCGGATGTCTTGCTCGCGTGGTTGCTCGATCAGCCGCAGACGGACGTGCTCTCGCTTGTCGCGTTCTGCGTCGCCGTCACCGTCGATGGCGTGCAGTCCGATGAAGGCCCGAGCCCCGCTGATGGGCTCGCGCGCGCGGCCGGGCTCGACATGCACGAGTGGTGGACGCCGACCGCCGACAACTATCTCGGCAGCATCCCGAAGGCGCGCATTCTGGAGGTGGTCCGCGAGGCGGTGTCCGCCGAAGCGGCTGCGGCACTCGCGAAGCTCAAGAGGGCGCCGCTCGCAAAGGCGGCGGAAGAACGTCTCGCGGGTACGGGATGGCTTCCGCCCGTCCTGCGCACTGCTACCGCGTAGTTGACTGTTTCCATTGCCCGGGCGCTGGCTGGACGCTGGCGCTCGGGTCTTCTTCGTGTCCCAACGTGCTCGGCAGGACCCCGCAGCGAAGAGCGGAGGACGGAGGAAACGGGGAGGGGCGGGATTTCCTGTACCGCTTGAGCGTATCACGCCGTGCTCGCCGTCAAGGACGAGCGCGGGGACGCACTCGCCGCCTGCGGCGGTCTTCGATCCTTGACCGCTGCGCGCGCCGTGATCCCAGGGACGCGGGCAATCCCGCCCAAGCAAGTCTCGAGGATCACGTCATGAATACGACTCCCGACCTCTCCTTCGCGTCCCGTGCCAATGCGTTCACCGGCGCGCTGTCGCTCGATGCGGTCCGCCAGCAGGCGCCTGCCGTATTCGCGCCATCGGCTCACGAGCGCACGAGCTCGAAGTACACGTTCGTTCCGAGCGAGCGCGTGCTGTCCGGCTTGATGCAGGCCGGCTTCGTGCCGGTCGACGCCCGCCAGACGCATACACGCCGTGCGAGTCCGCTGCACGCCCGGCACGTCGTGCGGCTGCGGCGGCGCTTCGAGACCGTGCGCCTGGCGGATTCGGTGCCCGAAGTCGTGTTTTTGAACAGTCACGACGGCACCAGTGCCTATCAGCTGCGCATGGGCATCTTCCGGGTGGTCTGCACCAATGGGTTGATTGTGTCCCGTGGTGCGTTCCCGGCGTACTGCGTTTCCCATCGCGGCAATGTGGTCGATGAGGTGATCGCCGGCGCGCTCGAGTTCTCGGAGCGTTTCGAGGTCCTTGCGGCCCAGGTGGAGCGCATGGAGCGGCGCGTGCTGCAGGTGGACGAGCAGATCGCCTTCGCGGAGCGGGCTCTGAGCCTCCGGTTTTCGGACCTGGCTGAGTGCGGAATGCAGCCGTCGCAGCTCCTGACCTGCCGCCGGGCGGAGGATGTCGGCGATGACCTCTGGAAGACCTTCAACCGCGTTCAGGAAAACCTGATCCGCGGGGGTCTGAGTCGCCGTGCGGTCTCCGGGCGCCTGACGCGGACGCGCCGCATCACCTCGATCCGCCAGGACCTGAGGCTGAACAGTCAGCTGTGGGAGCTGGCCGCCCGGGTGTTGGCAGCCTGATTCTGGGTTGATGAGGGGAGACGGTAGCCTCATTGGCGCCTTCTCCCTTTTCCTCAGGCCCTGTCGAGCGGCGTGGTCCGGCGCGTAGCGGAGGTGGCGTGCGGATTGCAGGTCGGCGCACGGGCGCGTTGTTGGGTTTCGGTGCTATTTTCTTTGATATGCAGGATAGCCTGGCGGCTGCTATTTGCTACAAATGCTTTCACGGATGAGCGACGGTAAGCACCTCACGACTTGGGTGAGTCAGAAGACGAAGGAGCGGTTTGGCGCTCTCGCGCGGCATCGCGAGGTGTCGGAGTCGGCGCTTCTGAAACACCTCGTCGAATTCACGCTGCAGACGGCAAACACTGAGCAGCAGGGGGTCGCCGCGGACGATCGCGCCAGGCGCGGCACGCGCCTCAGCATCCGGCTGCGGCCTGATGACCAGCTGCTGCTGCGCGCGCGCGCACGTGCGCGGGGGATGCCGGCGGCTACCTATGTCTCGGTACTGGTGCGGGCCCACCTCCGGTCCCTCTCGCCTCTACCTAAGGAGGAGCTCATGGCGCTCAAGCGAGTCGTTTCGGAGCTTGGGGTCGTGGGGCGGAATTTGAACCAGCTCGCTCGGACGGCTAACCAAAGCGAGCGCGTGGCCGGACCGGCTCGGGATGATCTCAGGGCGCTCCTCAGGGTCTGTGACGGCCTGCGAGACCATGTGAAGGCGCTGGTAGCGGCGAACGTTCGATCTTGGGCGCAAGGCTATGGCGAAGCCGCATAGCGAGCCCCTATTCGATCTCCTTAGCTATGCCCGCCGAGGTCCGGGCCGGCGAGACCGCGTGACGTCAGCGGAGATCGCGCAGGTCGCACGTACAGTGAGCCGCACCCCGGAAGTCATGGTGAAGGTTCTGGCCCGAGGCACCAACGACCTCGGTGCGGTACGCAAGCACCTCGACTACATTGGTCGCAATGGACGGGTAGATCTGGAGACCGAGGACGGCGAGAAGTTACAAGCTGGGAAGGACCTCCTGGACGACTGGGACCTCGACTTGGACGAATATCGGGCTGGTTCGGACCTCTCCGCAGTAGAACGCAAGCAATCGCCCCGACTAATTCACAAGGTGATGTTTTCCATGCCGGCGGGAACGCCACCTGTCAAGGTGCTCGCCGCTGTGCAAGACTTCTGCCGTGAGGAATTCGGTCTGAAGCACCGGTACGTCATGGCTCTGCACACTGACGAGCCACATCCGCACGTGCATGTTGTGATCAAGGCCGTGAGCGAGCAAGGCGAGCGGCTGCATATTCGCAAGGCGATCCTCCGACAGTGGCGCGCAGACTTTGCCAAACACCTGCGTGCACTTGGGGTGCCGGCCAACGCAACCCATCGGTACATCCGCGGCGAGACGACCCCGAGGAAGGCGGACGGCATCTACCGAGCGAGCTTACGAGGCCAATCGACGCACATGAGAGAACGCACCGAGACAGTGACACGTGAGCTTCTGGAAGGCGGGCTGCAAGTCGAGCCCGGGAAGCCGCGAATGATTCGGGCGCGAAGTGAGATTCGCCACGCCTGGAGAACCGTCAGCGACATCCTGATGCGGCAGCAGCAATCCGACTTGGCGCGGCAGATCAGACAATTTACGGACCGCATGTCGCCGGTCATGACCGAGAAGGAGGCCATCGCCGCTCGGTTGCTTGAGCGCGCTCGGTGGCGCTCGGCGCCAGACCGCGGGTCACTTAGTCGGTGATGTGGGCTGCTGTGGCGTTAGCAACGCTCTCAGAAGGTCAGGTTTGCGGAGTGCGAGGTCCTCAGAATCGATGTGATCGGCATCCTTCTGCGTGAATCGAGCCAACCGATGTTTTTGCTCCAACGCGAAGTCGATGAACTCGTCGATAGTCTGGTTGGCCACCAGCAGCACGATGTCGCACTCGCGCGTCTGGGAGATGCGATGGATTCTGTCCTGCGATTGCAGGTAGTCGACCAAGTTGAAGGTGCGGTCGAGATAGATGGCTACGTTGGCCTCTGTCAGCGTCAGGCCTTCTCGAGCCGCAGCCGGGTTCGCGACCAGTAGTCGAACCTCCGGATCGCTTCGGAAGGCCCGAACGGCATGATCGCGGGCGGCGGTGTTCTGTTCTCCGTAAACGGTTACCGGACTGAGATGTGGGTATCGCGCGGCGAGCGCTCGGATGTTGCCAACGAACGAACTCCAGACGATAACTTTGCGTCTCGCAGTGTAGGCCGCCAACAGCTCATCAAGGGCGACGAATTTCGCGGGCACCTCGCCGTAACCGGTATCGATGAGCGCCGGGTTGCTGGCAATCTGCGCAAGCCTCAGCATGCGCGTAAAGATCAGATCGCCGTGGGTCTGCACCTCCTCGCCCGACAAGGAACGGACCCAAACAGCGAGCTCGTCCCGCATCTGCTCGTATAGGAACCTTTGGCGGCCGTACAGCTCGATGGATACTCGATGAAACTGCTTGGGTGGCAGCTCCAGCGAACCTTCCTTGGTGCGCCGGAGCGCGAGCTGCATGATGCGCTCGCGCAATTCGTCGACGCTCTGGTAACCACCGCCGCCCGTGCAGTATCGCCGTTGAAATTCTTCAAACGTCGCCCCCAAGGCGATGCCGTCGTCCAAGAAGAACGCTTGGCTCCAGAGATCCTCCGGCTTGTTCGCAACTGGTGTGCCGGTGAGCAAGTAGCGCCGGTGGGCTTCGGTTCGCAATTGCAATACGCCGCGCGTGACTTTGGAGTCCGGTGTCTTGATGCGATGGCTTTCATCCAGCACCAGAGCCATCGGCTTGAAGCGCAGGAGCGCCCGAAGGGAGGCGAGTTCGGCGTGAACGGCTTCGTAGTTGATAACATAGAACGCCGCTCGCAAGCTGCGAAATGCAACACGCCGCGCCTTGCGTCCGGAGCCGAATACTGCATAGGGCAAGGTGGAGAAGCGCTCGACCTCCTCGGCCCAATTAGTCTTCAGTCCATTGGGGCAAATGATCAAGGCGCCACCTAACGTGCCGTGGGCAACCTCGGCCGACACCGCATCAATGAGCTGCTTGCTCTTGCCGAGACCTTGCTCGTCGAAGAGCGCCGCGCGCTCGTTTTCTCGCAGGAACCTAGTGCCCGCGACTTGGTGCGGCAGGGACGCCGGCGGACGGTTGCCGCGAGACATGGATGGACTCCTCAAGCATGACATCAGGAATGTGCAATCGAATCACATGCCGCGCACCGATGAGCCCGGTCGCGATGAGCGTGCGGTCGAGCTCGTAGACCGCAGACCACGGAACCGCAATGTACAGGCGGCACAGGGCTCCGGAGCGTTTGTCGACGAGTCCGCCGAAGACACGGAGTTGGCGACGGCTGTGTTCTGTATCGAGATCGTCTGCCGTCTTGGCCTCGCCCACGGCGATCTCGCCCGTCGCGGGTACCGTACCGCTTGCGTCGCAGCGAACTCCCGCAATAGAAAACGGTTGCGGTAACCGGTTCCACACGCCGGCGTAAGGTGCAGGGCCATCTAAGCCTGTGAGCACAAAACCGTCGCGTGTCATTCGACGTGCGATCCAAAGGAGCAGGTGCTGGTGAGCGAGAGAAGGCATCTTTAAGAGGCCTTGCGCACCCGCATGGCGGCCTGAGTGATGCGCTCGATTTCTGCCTGCAGCGCTCGCATGATCCCCTGGCGGTCTTCGCTTTCACCCAACTCAACGAGCTCGGTCACGGTCATCGCCTCAAGGCGGCTGCGGGCCCGCTCCATGACGGCATAGAGCTCGTGCTCTTCAGGATGCTGCTTGGCGAGGTACTCGTCAGCGGCCTCGAATCCGACGACATCCAGCAGGCGCGTCGCCTCTGCGGAATCCAGTATGCGCGGCAGCCGGCGTACCCGAGCGCCCGTATCGACGCGCTCATCTCGCACCCAGCGCGAAAATCGCTGCGGAAGATCGCCCATCTGCTCCACGTGCGCCTGGATACGGCCGTTCTTCTGAAACTCCAGAAAATAGGAGAACTTGGTCTTGTGCTCCGGGTCCGTCGGGTCGGCAGTGATCGGGAAGTAGAGCTGGTCCATCAGCTCCACGGCCGCGAGCTGCTGGCGCACCTCGCGCGCGGTCATCCGATAGCGTTCGGCGACTTCATCCTCGATGAGCCCACCGTCGATGAGCCCGCGCATCTGAAGCGCCTTCTCATACGGTGCCCACCCCCTCACGGATCCCAGGTGAATCTCGTTGAGAAGGTCCTGGATAACGTGCTCTGGCGTTTCGGCAGGGATCATCCACGCTGGCATCCTCGAGTATCGCGAATCGTCAGGAAATTCTTCCTTGATGGCGCGCATCGCTACGACGCGGCGGTTGCCCTCCGCAACTCGCCCATCAGAGCGCACGTAGATCGGCTCCTGAACCCCATTCGACCGCATGATGGAGCGGCGCAGACCTTCGGTGTCCTCCTGGCTCGTGAGCAGTAGAGAGCACGCAGCCTCGTTGCGCTCACCAGCATCGAGCTGCCGCATGGAGAAGCTCACGCGCGGATTGGACGGGTCGAGCCGAACGTCGTGCGGATCGACTTCGACCAGTGTCAGCTCGACGGAGTGTCCTTGAATATTGCGAGTGTAAGTTGCCATAGGGGATTCCAATCAATCGTCAATGCCACAGAGCTCGAGGAAGTGCCCGAGTGCTTTCTTCAAATCCTGAGTGATGCGGCGCGCCTTACTGCCATTCGCTCGTCGCACGCGCTGGATGTCGTCAAGCTGCGCCTTCCGCAGAGCGTCCGTCATGTCCACCATCCGGCGAAACAGCTTGGAGTTGATCGCGGGGTTGTCCTCGGCTAGGACACGTTGCGCGGCCGCGAATCCTTCTTCCGACAACGCCTTGATGGCGTCCTCGCTCTCGAGGATCGCCGGCAGGTCGCGCACATGCACGCCCTGCGCCAACTTGCTGGTGCCGACCCACTCGACAAAACGACCCTCGGCAGCGCTGTCCGAGGCGACCCAATCGCGCAGCGGTGGTTTCTTGAACAGCTCCTCGAAATAGCTGAACTTCCGGATGTTGGCGGGCCCCGGATAGCGGGGCAGGAACTGGTTCTTCATCACGTCGAAGGCACGGATCAGTTGGTTCACCTTCGACTTGGACATGCGCAGCCGTTGCGCGATCTCATCCTGCGTCAGCGCGAAGTCCTTGTGCATCCGGTAGACGTGGCCAGCCTTCTCGAAGGGTGTCCAGGTGTTCTTGCCTGCGACGTGCATCTCGCCAAGGAGGATGGCGATCTCGCGGTCACCAATGTCATTCGGAAGGAGACGGGACGGGATTCGTTGCCACCGCGGCTCGGTCTTGTACTTCTCTCGGAGCTTGCGGTAGACGACGGTGCGGCAATTGCCTTCGACGGCGGTCCCGTCCGGACGCACGATGATTCGCTCGACGAGCCCCTTGTTGATCAAGACTTGTCGATAGAGGTCGCGGACATCATCATCCTCCCAGAGCAAGTTCTCCAGCCGCTTCTGCAGGGCAGGACCTTCCTCGGTAACCGAGACCGCCACGGTGTTGGCGATGCGCGGATTGCGGGGATCAAGTCGCACCTCATCCAGCGGCAGGTCGACGTTTTGGACTTGAACCTTCCGGCCGTCGAGCGTGATCTCGTCGACGACGAGGGGTTCAGCCGGCACGGTGTTGCGTAGTGTGGCCATGGTCTAGATCTCGAAGTCCGCGGTCTTCGCCACGTTCTTGATCGCGGCGGAGAGTTCGCGCAGCAGTTGCTGTGGTTTGCGTTCCTGGCGCACGCGTTGCAGCTCGGTTGACGCGAGGCTGCGAAGAAGCTCAGTCAGATCCTTGACCTTCCGAAACACGACCGAATCGGCGGTGGGATCTGACTTCCCCACCACCGCAACCGCCTCCTTGAAGCCGCTTTTCTTCAGAACCTTGGTTGCGCGCTCGTGTTTGAGGATCTTGGGGAGGTCACGCACCTGGGCGCCGTGCTTGACCTTCTTGTCGACCACCAGCGATACAAACTCGTCGATGTTCCTTTCGCTCTTGCGGTATTCCTCGAGATCCTTGTTCTTATAGAACTCCTCCACGTGGCTCCATCGGTCCAGGCCGCGACCACCCTTGATCTTGGGCAGGACCTTCTCACGCATGGTCCTGTAAGCCGCGAGCAGGCGTGTAACCACACGCTCCTGCATCCCGAGCGCGCGTGCGATCGCCTGCACGCTCATCTTCAAGTCCGTGTGCATCGTATGCAGGTGTCCGGCCTTTTCGTAGGCGCGCCACTTGTTCTTGCCGGCCACATGGAACTGGCCCTGCAAGACCGCCACCTGGCGCTCGGTGATCTTGGGCACCATGTAGACGGGCACGCGGCGCCACCGCACATCGGCTTTGTTGGCACCGTGGAGCCGCATCGTGGAGGCGGCGCGGCAGTTCCCTTCAATCACCCGTCCATCCGGACGGACGTGGATGGGCTCGATCAGTCCGCCGTTGTCGCGGATGGCCTTGAACAGATCGGAGACACCGGGCTGATCTAGAATCAAGTCGCGCAGCTGCTCGGGGGTGAGATGGGCACCGCCGTTGGTCTTTTGCCGCACGGCGTGCTGGATTCGCGGGTTATCCGGATCGAGGACGATGTCCTCGATGGCCATGTCGCGCCGCTCGACAGCGATCGTCTCGCCCTCGATCGAAATGTGGCCGGCGCTGGCCAGGGCGGCTGTCGACCCGGCTGCTGCCTTTCCGGTCATGATCAAGTACCCCTCATTATGTTTAGTATCTCAATACTGATGGATACTGTAGGAGACTCCTTGTACCCGAGGAGACCCGGGCCGTCAACCGCGCACCGGTCACTCGACGGATGGCGGAGCGCGAGCTCACCGGAGTGCCCGGAGAAATTGATCGACAACGACTTAGGAGATCGATAAAGTGCGTTCCGGCAGTGGCCAAACTGCATTGGCGCAATGCAGATTCTTGGGGGAACGGATGCCGAATGAGCTGATCACGCTGGATTGCTGGTACGGATACTCCGCGCAGCGGCGCGTCTTGCTCGGTTTCGCCCCAGCGGCTTTATTGCGCTCCGTAAGCTTCGCGGACGTGCTCGACGAGGACACGCGCCGAGGCTATCAGCGCCGCTGCAACCTTCAGCACAGTTTGGATTTCCGGCGCTACATCCAGAAGCCGAATAGTTCGACGATCCCGCTGACTTTCAATTTGCGACCTGCCGCCGACGGAGTTTGGCGTGTGGTCGAGGTGGGCGAGCGCCAAGCGCGGCTGGAGATCGCCCAAGGTGCCCCGCCTGTGCTTGCCCAGGTGGATTGTCAGCACCGATTGGGTCATCTCAACGACGTGAACGTTGAGCTGCCCTTCATGTGCTTTGTGGGGTTGAGCGAGCGTGAAGAGATGGAGGTCTTCAACGTCATCAACAGCAAGGCACGCGGGCTGAGCACGAGTCTCCTCGATTTTCACGACGCACAACTGTCCCAAGACCTGGCCGGCGACCGCCCAGAACTCTTCATTGCACTCCTGCTGAATAACGATGCGCGCTCGCCTTGGCATCGACAGCTCGATCTGGGCGGCAACTCGGGTATGTCACGACGTGCGTCCCTGCGCACGATGCAGAAGGCCATCAAACGATTTCTGGGCCAGAGCAAGATCTTAACGTCGCAATCGACAGAAGAAGCGTCACGCGTTGTTCTTGAGTTCTGGGCCGCCGTCACGATGGCGATGCGCACGGAATGGACAAATCCTCGCAAGCATGTGATCACCAAGGGAATCGGGGTCTATGCCTTGATGGACATCGCCGCTGACCTCTACCGAGAAGCGGGCGCCGCCTCTACGTGTGATCGCCACCACTTCGCGGCAGCACTCGCCGACTTTTGTACCGACTTCGACTGGTCGACCAACGGGCCACTCAAGGGCCTTGGCGGAGAAGGAGGCGTGAAGGCGGCGGTGGAAAGGATTCGCGAAGTGCGGCGCAAATCGCGGTTCAGGGTGATTGCGAATGGCTAATAAGAAGGTTCTGCTCATCGAGCCGGGGTACAAGAATAAGTACCCGCCGCTCGGCTTGATGAAAATTGCTCAGTACCACGGGCCTCGCGGAAAGCGAGACGACGTCCGCTTCATCAAGGGCGAGAATCGCGCCGTCCTAGGAACAGCGTGGGATCGCATCTACATCACGACCTTGTTCTCGTTCGAGTATGACCGCATCGCCGCGTCGATCGATTTCGCGCTGCAGGTCGCCAACGGCCATGCCGACAAGATCTTCGTCGGCGGGATTGCCACCTCTCTCATGCATCAGCGCTTCCTGGATGAGCCTCGATGGCATGGTGTCCGGTTTATTAAGGGGCTCCTCAGCACCCCTCCCGCCGTGTCCTTGAAGTTGGATGACTTCTCGGAGGAACTCTACTCGGATGACATCAGCGGGGTTCCGATCGAGGATCTCGTGCCGGATTACAGCATTCTCAGCCAGATCGACTACGTCTATCCGGTGCGGGATGCGTACTTCGCCTATACGTCTCGCGGTTGCATCCGCAAGTGCGGTTTCTGCGGCGTGCCAAAACTCGAGGGGCCCCAGCGCGACACGGAATCCCTCACCGGACTCGTCAAGGCCATCGATGAATATTACGGGGTCAAGAAAGATCTCATTCTGATGGACAACAACGTCGTCGCCTCCGCCCGATTCAAGGAGATCATTGCCGAGATCCGCGATCTAGGTTTCCTACCTGGAGCGAAGATCCGCCGGGCACACGAGCGCATGCCAGTGCAACGGCGCGTCGATTTCAACCAAGGCGTGGATGCTCGCATCCTGTGTAAGGACCCGATGTACCTGCGCGAGCTTTCCAGCATCTGCCTGAAGCCGCTTCGGATCGCGTTCGACCATCTGGGACTTCGGGGACCCTACGAAGCGGCAGTCCGGTATGCGCATGAGTTCGGATTGACCGAACTCTCGAACTACATGCTGTACAACTTCCACGATTCACCGGGGGATCTCTTCGAGCGCATGCGCCTCAACGTCACGCTGAACGAGGAACTAGGTGTGCGTATCTGGTCGTTCCCCATGCGCTTTCAGCCGACCGATCGTCCGGATCGCGGCCACGTCGGCAAACACTGGACGCGCTATCAGCTTAGATCGATGCAAATCATCCTGCAGGCGACGCACGGTATCGTGAGTGGCGCACCGGATTTCTTCAAACGCGCTTTCGGTGATACGCCCGACGAGTTCGAGACGATCCTCCTTCATCCGCATGACTACACGTTCAACCGCGAGTGGTATGAAAGGTACGATGAAAAGCAAGAACTGCATTCCTATCGAGAGGCGGCGACGTGCCTGACGCATGACGAAAGAGGTGAGCTGCTGAGACTCCTGTCATCGTGCGATCCGCGTGACTTCGGAACCCTGAAGTCGCAGACCAACAACGACCACATTAAGGCCGTGCTCCCGTTCTACGTGCCGAAGCCCAAGAGTGAGCTATTCGACATCTGGGCACGACAGAAGGCGCGCGCCAGCGAAACGAACGGCAAGCAGGATACGGTTGCAGAGGATGAGCGCGTTGAAGACGCGGGTCTCGAGCAGGATCTTGAGAATCTCGCATCTAACATCAAGTCCAAAGAGTCGGGCCGCAAGACCAGGGCGGTAGCATGAGCGAGCAAGCCGCACTTCGTGTTGTCAGCGCTTCTCGTGCCAAAGGGGGCGATAGCCTGGCGGATTGGGGGCGGAGCGCGGTGCCAGTTGTCGTCGGAAAGGACGTCCTCGAACTCCTGAGCACATCGATGTACGTAGACGCGATGACCATCTACCGCGAATACGTCCAAAACGCGGCGGATGCGATCGACGACGCCCGCGATCAGGGCCTGCTCAGCGACGGGGTGACCGGTAGAGTTGAGATTTCGATCGACACCAGCGCGCGACTGGTCCGCATCCAGGACAATGGGACCGGCATCGTGTGGCCAGAGTTCGCAGAACGGCTCAGTAGCCTTGGCTCAAGCGCCAAGCGCGGAACGTTAGCACGAGGATTCCGCGGTGTGGGACGACTTGCTGGCCTAGGTTACTGCCAAGAGCTGACCTTTCGATCGCGCGTGGACGGTGACTCGCACGTATCGGAGCTGCGGTGGGACTGCCGGGCGCTCAAGACGGCGCTGCGCTCCGCGCGCGACTCGCAGCCGATCGCCGCGTTGATCCAGAACATCGTATCGGTGCGTCGCGTCGCCGCGGAACGCCAACCCAAGAGGTTCTTTGAAGTCGAGCTACGAGGTGTCGTCCGCCATCGAAACGACCGGCTGCTGAGTCCAGTTGCTGTTGCCGAGTACCTTGCCCAAGTAGCACCTGTTCCGTTTTCGCCGGAATTCGCCTTCGGGGAGGAGATCGTGGCGGCACTGAGGCCCTACGTGCGGTTGGGTGACTTGGAAATTCGGATCAATGGCGCGGAGCAACCGTTATTTCGGCCCCACAGGAACCACGTCGAGGTCGGCGAAGGTCAGTTCGATAAGGTGGCAGACCTCGAAATCCGGGAGCTAACGGGGCTCGATGGCAGTACGGGGGCGATTGCTTGGGTTCTTCATCACGGATACTTCGGCGCGCTTCCAGCCAAGGCCCTGGTGAAGGGCATTCGCTTGCGCGCAGGCAACATGCAGGTGGGTGACAACAACTTACTTGAGGAACTCTTCCCCGAACCACGCTTCAACGGTTGGGCGATCGGCGAGATCCACGTGATCGATTCGAAAGTCATTCCGAACGGACGGCGCGATCAGTTTGAGCAGAGCGTCCACTACGACAACCTCATAAACCAGATCACGCCTTCGGCTCGAGAAATCGCTCGTCGATGTCGTCAAAGCTCAATTGGACGCAAGTGGATTCGAGAATTCGAACTTCACAAAGATGCAGCGCTAGCCCATGCGAAAGCCTGCGCACGCGGAGGTCTGTCGCGCGCGGCGAAGCGCTCTCATTCCGACGCTGTCGCGAAAGCGCTCAAGGCCATCAAGAAGGTGATTGCGACTCGGCATATCGGGGACGATACTCGAGCGGAGCTGTCAGCACAGTTCGATGCGCTCGAAGCCCGAGTCACGAAGCTTCTGGGGGTGCCTGCGTCTGAGCGAGATCCCCTGGAGGGCTTCAAGCCGCAGGCGCGTGGAGCGTACGAACAAGTCATCTCCATGATTTACGACTTCGCGAGCAATGCCGCGGCTGCCGCAAGCCTTGTAGATAAGATCTTGGCACGACTGGGCGAGAGCTCGCAGCCTCAAGCGAAGGTGCGCCGAAGTAGCGGCCCAGCGAAGCAGGCGAGCGCGTCTGGCCGTCGGCGCGCTGCAGGCAAGCGACGCTAAACGACGTCAGAATTCCTGAAATGCGGATTGAGTAATCAGCTGCGGAGCCCGCTGCGCACCAAGTCTCTTTCGTACGTGCGAGGAGGCCCCGACCTGACCACACCCTTCAAGCGCTGTCGTGGACAAGGAAACGTCGGTCGCGAAACGCAGCGCGAGCTTGATCAGCCTCTCGCTTGCTTCAAACTGTAGTTGCAAAGGGCCGCTCAGACTCTTCAGGCGGGACGCCTTAAATGTGCCATGGAAGAGCTTTGATGCAGTCCAAGCGTCATGCATGTCGTAGTTGACATTGTTGCGCTCCGCGATCTGCCACGCGAAATTGCCATTGACGGGACTTAGCGCAGACGCGAGCTCCGGTGGCGACCAGGCCGCAATGGATGCCACAGAGTCGTAGAAGAAATCCCAAAATATGCGGTGGCTTCCCGCGGCTCCGTTTGGTGAGGATAGCCGACGATAGATGCGAAGCTCCTGATCACCCGGCGCGGGGTGTTCTACGTCGACGACACGAATGCCATCCTGAGTTTGTCCAACCCATCCTCCGAACATGCCCAGAATCGCGTTCGCGGCGAAGAACGACGCGTAGTACAAGGTCACCTGCGCCCAAGGAGCCGAAGCCGGAACCAACATGTCCATGGCCCGCCGGTAGTGCGAGGTCGAAAACAGCAACCAGCGCTCGATTGAAACGAGAAGGCTGATCTGATGGATTTGAAAAGGTAGGTTCCCTTCGCGCATGCGAACCACGCCCTTCGCCAAGGAGTTGTGATAGTCCCTCAGCGATTGGGGCGTGACGATTGCGAATACGGCCGGTGGCGGACTGCAAAAGTAGCGCGCCTGAGGCAGGTCGAGCAGCCTCATTCGTCGGCGTCTCCCAATACTTGCTTCCGCATTTGGACGTAAAGGTCCTGGACACCTGCTGATCCCTGTGCCTTGCGCACTGCTTCCTCCGATAGCGTGGACTTATCGATCCGGCTGAGCATGCCTCTCAACTGGTCAGTCGTGAGCTTGTCCATTGGCATCTTAATCATGATGTCGGACAACACTCGCAACAGTGCTCGCAGCACGCGCGCCTTGAAGAAGGTGGAATCGGTGCTTCCCCATCCTTCGGGATCGAGTGAGCGAATCGCCACAAAGAACCGGATCAACAAGTCGACGTACTCGTCGAATTCCGCCGGTTTCCTCTTCAGACGCCTGCTAATTAGTGTCTTGATCTCGGGAGCCAACGATCCTTGCTTTATGGTCAAGTCCTTCTTCTCGCCAGTTAGGTCGATTCCAACGTCAGCGAACGGGCTGTCCTTGCGCTCTGCCAACTCATAGACGATATCGGCAGTCATGACAGTGCCACGATCGCCTTGACGCACGAGTCGTACCAGATCCCATCGCAAAGACGATGGAACCTTCTTCTGATTGTCATTGATCTCGAGAAACAGCTCAGCCATTTGCTGTTCCGTTCTGTCCATGTGGATGATGCAAGGATAGATCCCGACCACGTGCGAGTAGTGTTGTGCCCACAACCTGTGTTGACCATCGACTACCAAGAACTTAGCCTTCGGAGGAAGTTTCAGAAGATTCGCGTCGATAGAAAAGGACTTCGCTTTTGTGGCGAGTGTGATTGCATTTGGAAATGTGCGATGCGTGTCAAGCACGGTACGCGCTATTTCCCTGGCGCGTTGCTCTTTGACTATTCGTTGAAACCCCATCTGCGGATCGTCGATGCGCCAGGAGGGAGTTGAATGATCCAGCAACCAAGGGCCTTGTATCGCCGCGAGGTAGATTTGAGGATCTTCCCTTAAGGCAATCCCTCGTACATCGAGCCCTTCGGCGCCGCTCGCACGCGTCTTCTTGGTTGCCATGTTTCGCCTCAGCGTCAACGAAAAGATATGGATCCGCTGGCGCGGCTGTCGAGTCTATCGGCTCGTTCTGATCGCGTCGTGCTCTGCGCCATGTCCCCCGTGGAGAAAATCGAAATGAACTGACGACCTCGCCTGATCTCCAACAAGCGTCGATAGCGGTTGTGAGATTGGTCCGCCCAGTCCATGGGAACTGGAAGGGAGCACTACCGCCGTCTTCCTGCACTATCCTCCGAAGGTACGTCGCGCAGGCTCAGTCGCGCGAGCGCCCCAGGCGCTCGATGGCAGTTGCAATCGATCCGCCATGTTTCGATCTTGCGCTTGGTATCATCGATCGACAAGAACGTGGTTCGCGTTAGGCACGGGTTGCACAACTGCCCGTTGAGCGACTCGACGACGGCGCTATTTTGTAGGCTTTCCTTTTGCCGAATGAAATCCGGGCCGCGCCGCGACGAGGGGCAGCTCATCGAGCGCGCGCGAGATGGCAACACCCCGCCACCTCCATTTGTTTCCCGCGCCCTGACCTTCCTTCCGTCATGCTGCCTGTGCCATATCGAAGCGGCCGCCAGACTTCTCCACGGCCTCGCGCACGATGCGGACGACCTCGGTCAGAAACGCGCGCGCAGCAGGCTGCATCGACGCACTGATTGGCGGCGCACTCTCTTCGTATATACGCCGGATCTCGCCGACACGCCGCAGCCCCGACCCTCTGCCTGAGAACGCATAGGCTGACATCCACTCCGCGCGATGCTGCTCACCCAGCCGCTCAGTAACGAGGGCGTGGAGCGCGCTGAAGACCGCATTTCGTACAGGGTTGAGTGCCGCGACCAGCTCATCGTCGTCGCTCGGCTTGCGTGTCCATCCGGCAGGGCAGTCGAGCCAGCGCGAGATCTCTTCCTGGATGCAACCGATCAGGTCGCTCGCGGGCCGCAGCGTGTCGTACTCATCGCCCCAACTATTCGCAAATCGACGTGTCAGAGCTTTGACTCGAGTCCAGTGCTCCGTTCGAACGCCATCGCGCGCAACTATGCCCAAGCGCGCTTCCCATGGGCGCAGGAAGCTCTCGACGGCATCGCGCAATGCAAGTTCGAGGCCGCCTGTGGCATAGATCGGCGTAGCTTCAACGCGCTTCTCGGGCGCCGAGGCAGCCCGAAACAAGGTAAGCAGCCGAACCATCTCACCGATGACGCCGCTCGGAATCGCGTCCAGCTCTCGATCGAGAGCGCCGAACAGAAATGTGCGATCATCCAACCGGCGCTCAAGAGCCGCGGCGACGGACGCACCGAGTCGCTGACGCAAGCTAGCAATCGCGTTGCCCACGCTAGCGAGCACATGGCTGCGTTTTTGTGCGATCGTTCTCAGATTGTCGCCCTTGACCTGGTCGAAATGCGAGAACGCGACAGCGATCTTGTCACCGCAACCGGCGGCGCTGGCAGACTGCAGCAGCGCAATCGGCGCAGCCTGCATTGGCTGCTGCGCACTGTCGACGAGCAGGATGAGATCGATATCTGCAAAGCGGCGTGTGATCTTTGTGGAGACACTCGAGGCGGATTCAGCTGTGTGGCCGAGTCCCTCGCCGTCGATCAGGACAAGGCGGTCGGCAATCTGAAGCTCGGGTTTGAGCGGACGGAACGGCCCCCGCACGCGAATACCATCGACGAGCGGCGTCAGGAGGCGCCCGAACTGCGCCGAATGATTGCTGGAGAACCACCGCACTTGATCGAGGAACATGGCTCGATCATCACTGCTGAAAGATGCGAGCTGCGGCCAGCCGGTGGCGGAGCGTTCCAAAATGTCCGGTGCGAGCAAATCAAAGCGACTTTCGATGTCGTCCTTGATATCGAGTGCGAGCTTGGCGAACTCTTCGCTCTCGAACAGCCGGTCGCTGTAGAGCTCGAGCCAGGCCGCCGTATCGTCAGGCGTTGCCTGCGTCAACAAGGTCCCGAAGTCCTTCGCCGTTTCGTCGGCAACAGCGGCGGCCAAGGCCTTGATGCGCTCGACGTAGCCGCGTAGCCGCGCTGCGTTCGCCGCGCGATCACCCGCCGTCACGCCAGTCTGATCCTCAATGTCGCCAGGTGCTTCGAATTCAAACGCGCTCTCTTCATCAGCTGACGGTTCTTGCTGCGTCCACTCGCCGAGGATGTAGGGCAAGCGAAAGCGCTGCTCACGATGCATCAATAGGGCGCCAGCAATCCGCTCCTCGGATTGACTCTCGATCGCTGCTAAGCACGCCGCCTCGATGCATTCGTCGACATGCGCGCGAACTTCAAACTCCGACATGAAGGTGACGACCGCCTCAAAGGGACCATCGGCCGTCACGACTTCGGTATCGGCTATCGTTGTGCGGGCGGTCGAAGTGGAAGGAAAGCGATCGGCCTTGTGGTTCGAGCCGATGAGATGCCGCAGAAGGGTGGTCTTGGCGGCCCCGGTCGCGCCGGCCAAAAGGACGCGCGCGTAGCCCTGCTCACGACCGGGCAAGGGAATCTTCGACTCCCGAAGCGCCGCCGCGTCGAGGCGACCGACCTCGATGCCGTCAAAGAATGCAGACACGACGCGTAGGTCAAACTCTCGCTCCGCGTCTGCGCGACGGTCGGCGCTCCACCAACGACGATCGCTGAGCAGCGTGTTGAGCTCAGCAACGAGGTCGTCCGCGCGACTGTCGTCTGTCGTGTCGAGGCCGCGGCGAACCTTGAGGCCGACCTTGCCGCGCGCGTCGCGCCGAAGCGGGTGTCGGAAACTGACGCTCCAGCCTGGCCGGCCCGAGCGTGTCTTGGTGGCAGTGTAGGTTTCATCCACGGTATAAGGCCTCCAATTGTTGTACCGTGTTGTACCTACTCCGATCTTGCCAGTCAAGTACAACGCGGAACAACGAAACAAACGCTCTGCCCACCCCTTGCGCGCAACAAACCGTCAGCCCTTTCATTGGCTGGGCGCCGAAGCCCGAACAGGACGGACGGCGATTGAGCCTGGCGAAGGCGATGGACCTGGCAATGGGATCGCTTCGCTGCCGCCCGGCTGCTTCCAACGGCCCCCCACTCTTTGCGCCCGCAACAGCCGGACGAATTCGGACTCAGGACACCGGTCAACGTGAAAGGTCTTACGCGCGAACAGATGTACGAGCTTGTGTGGTCTACTCCCGTCGCGAGAGCTGCAAAGAATCTCGGAATCTCGGATGTCGCTCTCGCGAAGCGGTGCAGGCGCACTGGCGTTCCATTGCCTCCGCGCGGCTACTGGGCGAAAGTCGGAGCCGGCCAAACGGTGCCCAGGCCACCACTCGGCGCCGCGCCAGCACGCCAACGGTTGCCCGCCAAGATAGGGACGACGGCAGCGACGACTAGCGAGAAGCCAGCATCGCCGCCCGCGCGACCGCCTGTGAGAACACGTCGGCCACGCAGTCGGCTTACCCGCGATGACCGCCTCGAAACCTTCTGGTGCAAGATCAAGAGCTATCCACGGTCATACTGGTTTGGCGTGAATTGGCGTCCTTGGGAGTACAACCGTGAGTCGTTGACGGAGCACGATAGCCTGACGATCCTCTGCACCATTCGATCGAACACCAAGCGGCCGTACCATGAATTGGAGGTACGTCTGTTTGCGCTTCCCAGCTTTCCGTGGACACCCTCTTAAGCCAATAGCGTCTTCATTTCGAACTGCAGAGGGCTGAGCCCACCTATGGTCGAGTGACGTCGCACGGGATTGTAGAAGCGTTCGATGTAGTCGAACACCTCTGCCCGTGCCTCATCGCGCGAGCGGTAGCGCCGGCGATTGACGCACTCGATCTTCAGAGTCGAGAAGAACGCCTCCATCGCCGCGTTGTCCCAGCAGTCCCCGCGCCGGCTCACGCTGCAAGTGACTCCGTGCGCCGTGAGCAGGCGCTGGAAGTCCTCGCTCGTGTACTGGCTGCCCTGGTCGGAGTGATGCAGCAGTTCGAGCGGCGCACCGCGACGGCAGATCGCCATCAGCAGGGCATCGATCACCAGCTGCGCGTCCATGGCCGAGCTCATCGACCAGCCGATCACACGCCGCGAGTACAGATCCAGTACTACGGCGAGGTACAGCCAACCCTCGGCCGTCGGCACGTAGGTGAAGTCGGCGACCCAGCGCTTGTTCGGGCATGCGGCTTCGAACTGCCGATCGAGCAGGTTCGCTGCGATCGCCGCCTCACACCTCTCGCCCACATCGCGCGGCAGACGGCGACGCCGTGCCCTTGCGCGCAGGCCTGCCAAGCGCATCAGGCGCGCCACGCGGTGCACGCTGCAGCGATGACCCCCATCGTGCAGATCGCGCCACACGCGTGGGCTTCCATAGGTGCGCCGGCTCTGCTCAAAGCTCGTGCGGATCTGTGCGAGCAGCTGCTCGTTGCAGCGGGCACGCGCGCTCTGCGGGCGCCGCAGCCACTCGTAGAATCCACCGCGCGACACACCGAGACTCGCGCACATCAGCTTCGTCTGCCATGCCACCCGGTGCTTCGCGATGAAGGCGAATCTCACTCCCGCTCCTTCGCGAAGTAGGCAAGGGCTTTTTTTAAGATGTCGCGCTCCGCTTTGGTGCGCGCCAGCTCACGCCTGAGCTGCGCGATCTCCGCCTGCTCAGGCTTCAGCTGACCGTGTCCCGGAAACGCTTGCTTGGGATCGGCCTCGTAGTCCCGAATCCACTTGCGCAGCACGTTCACATGAATGCCCAGCTCGCGCGCCGCCTGGCTCTTCGCTACCCCGCGCTCCCTGACCAACCGCACCGCCTCGAGCTTGAACTCGCGGCTGAATACACGCTTCCCCATCGAACACCTCCCGATGCATCATCGCACCTGAACTCGGTGTCCGGAAAAACGTGGGAAACGCAATGAGAAGCCGGCCGAGGGCGACTTCGACAAGGAAGTGCCCAAGGCCTCAAGCCCAGACGACTTGCCCGCTCCCCCAGAGCCCAAGTTCGAACCGCCCGAACCAATTGTCCTCCCGCCGCCCGATTTCAGCATCGACATCGTGGACCCCCCGAAGAAGCCGGAGTGATTTTGACGGCAAGAGACTTATGAACTGGCGTACGGCGAGCCTGTGCGGGTTGTTTGTTGCCATTGCGGCAGGCGTGGCGATTTGGTCGACATCAAACACATCGAAGACCGCACCGGCGGACATCGAAGGTGCTATGCCTTCACGGTCCAACGCGTCGGCGGAGGAGGTTCTCGAGGAGCCCGGCCCAGTTGCAGGCGGTGCGGCCTCGAGTACAGGGGGTTCGATCGAACGGGAGCAGGAAGTACCGCTTCGAACGGCGAGGGCGCGCGTTCGCGTCGAAGGGGCGTCAGATCCCAATGCGGTCCCGTGGCTCACCCTACCTGTCCTGTCGCCAGACTGGCTCCACTCATTCATGGATATTTGTGAAACCCCACTCAGGCCGTGTGAGAGCGAACGAAGGTTCGCAATGGCGATCGCGGCGCATCCGAAAGGCGAAGGCAACTCGTGGCCCCATTGGATGGAATATGAACTCAAAGAGTACCTACGAACCAACGGCACCGCGGACGGCGTTGAGAAAGGATACGTGCTCTGCAACAGCACGGGTTGTCTCCTGTATGTCCAGGGCGATCACTTTCGAGGTGGATCAATCGCGGCCAACGCTTTGATCGAGCGCCTACGCACTCAAACGTGGATTCATGAGTTCGAGAACACGGTAGACAGATATGATCGATCGGAGCAGCCGCCAGGTACTTGGTACTTCAGCAATCAGAAACCCTGGAGCGTGCTGGTGATCTTCAAGCGCAAAGGTCTGGAAGGGCCGCCACGCACGGAACAATCGAAGGGCTAGTACGGCGGGCGTTGGCTCCACATGCGTCTAAGACTGATCGCCTGTTTCGTGTTCATGGTTTGGAGTTTCGGGTGCCTTCGCCGATCAACTGCGAACGGAAGCGAGAGTCCGGATCGACGTCCAGGTAGCGGGAGGCGTAACTAAAGACGGCCCTCCGTGGGGAAGAGCGGGCGCTTCGACATCCCCGAGCAATGCGAGTATGTCAGTCACGACGTCGAAATCCTCGATCGGGTTCCGACGGCCGCCGGTGTGAGCGGAGATGCATCTGCTGCTTTCGAGGAAACTATTCAGCGCTCGCGCTCACGGCGTGTAGCTAGCGTCAGGCTATTCGTCTTTGCTGCGAGAGCCGAACGCCCCGGTGATTTCGCGGCCGACGCTAGCTGTCCGCCTTGACACGGTCGTTCGTTGCGACGACGCGGGGATTGCCAAGCTGAAAGCACTCAGTGGATGTGCAGGTGGCCGGCACGGAGTAGTCGAGCGGAGCGATGCCAAGCCTGGTCCAGCTAGCGCACGCGAGCGCGCAGCCATTCCGCGTCAGAAATCCCGAAAGGTCGGGCAACTGCTCAATCTCCGAAGCCATCACAGCAGGCTCAGTGACGTGCCAGTGACTGACGCTTTGGTCGCGCGACGGAAAAATTCTTGCGCGCCTTCAGCTTGTGATGCACCGCAGAGGGTTGAGGGTTGAGTGGCGAGGGACAAGGGAGGGTCTATGGAAATGGGCGCGTCGCCGGAGGAGGGACCGACCAGGACGGAACTCGAACCTGGTCGGCGGAACGAGCTGGCTTCGACCGCGGTGTCCGCAAAGCCCCTACGATCTGTCCATGATCGCCACCGAGGTCCCGCCGCAGCCACAGGGTTTAGGGGTCACATTGGGGGCCACTCGCGACTGCCGAATCGAGCTTCTTCCGGCCACTCAGAAGCTTGCGTGCACTTTTCGATTCCGCCCCTGGCCATATCCCAGACTCTCCCACTCATTGCAGATCATCGCTGCGGAAGGCAAACAAGAACAGGGGGAGTTTCGCGGGAAATACGACCGAAACCCCATATTCAGCTCTGGCGCTCTTCATCTGCTGGATGGACGCTTGGTCGAAGGTCATTTTCATGATGCGCGAATGCCTCCGGCCAATCACGCGTCTGTCTGATTACTTCAGGTCGCTTGCGGTCGCAAAGGGCGAGAGGAAGGAGCCTTGAGCCTACGCAACCCGGCCGGGTCGTCGGGAGAGTTGAAAAAGCACATCGAAGCCTCTGCGCCCAATAGCCTGGAGCGATACGCTGAGGCTTTGCGGCTGACGCGCAGGGCAGCGCCGGCCTGGTGGAGTTGACGGGCGGGTGGGTTTCCGCAAACCATGCGCGACTCGTGCAATCAGCAGAGGAAGCGGCGCACGCGTGTTTCGAACCACCTCACTAGTCCTCGCATGCGTGTTTGCGGCCGCATGCAGCCAATCCGACTCTGTCGTCTTGTACGCTTCTGTCGACCGCCAGCTGGCCGAACCGCTGGTCGGCGCCTTCGAGGAGAGCACCGGACTCGACGTCAGGGCCGTGTTCGATGTCGAGGCGAACAAGACCGCCGGCTTGATCAATCGACTCGCGGCAGAGCGAACCGCGCCGCGCGCCGACGTTTTCTGGAGCGGAGAGGTCGGGCGCACGATCGAGCTGTGTGAGCGCGGCATTCTGCAACCGCTCGTGCACCCCGCGCTGGAGAAGTTGCGGGGAGCAAAGGACGACCCGCACGGTTGCTGGTTCGTGCTCGCAGCGCGCTTGCGAGTCCTGCTGGTTCACGAGTCTGAGGCAACGAGTGCCTCGGGGCACCTGTCGATCTCGGAACTGACATCTGCGCGATGGCATGGGCGCGCGTGCATCGCGAACCCGCGCTTCGGCACGACCGCAACCCACTTCGCTGCGCTGCTCACCAAGTGGGGGGAGGTTCGCTTCCGGCAATGGCTTCGCGATCTGCGCGCGAACGCGGTGGCTGTGCTCCCCGGAAACGCACAGGTCAAGGAATCGGTGAGCCGCGGCGCCTGCAGCCTCGGGTTGACGGACACGGACGATGCCCTCGCAGCCTTGACGGTGAGCGCCCCTGTGCGCCTGGTTATTCCGGACCAGGAGAGCGAGATGTCGCCAGATCAGCAGCAGCAGGGAGCGGCGGGTGTCGTCATGATTCCAAGCACCGTCGCAGCCGTCGCTGGCGGCCGCAACACGACCGCCGGACGACGCTTCATTCAGTTCCTCTTGTCGGGGGAGAGTGAGGGTCGGCTCGTATCTGGACCCGGTGGGTTCATTCCGATTCGGTATTCGGAGCTCGACGGGCCTGCTGGCCTGCCTGCGCTTGGTGAACTAGCGGTGATGCGCGTCGACTACGCCGCAGTCGCGAAGGCGATGCCGTCGATGCTTCGTATTGTGGACGAAGAGTGGCCGCGCTGACTGCGCCTTGGCTGCGTCCCCTTTCACGGAGCGCTCTGCTCGCGACGCTTGTGCTGTGCGGCCTGCCGCTGTTGGCGCTTGTTGCTGCGCTTCCCGCAGGAGATTGGAGGCCTGCAAATGCTGTGCTCCACTCGCTGCCGCGCACGCTTGTCTTGACATGCGCGGCGGCGATCACTGCCGGTGCGCTCGGCAGTGTCCTGGGACTCGCTTGTGCCCGTCTTCCCCATCGAGTTCGCCTGCCGCTCATGTTGTTGCTCTCGTTCCCGATCCTGCTGCCCACATACATCCTGGCTCTATCATGGGCGGTCTGGCTCCTCCCTGCGCTATCTCTTGGCCAGGGCGGGACAGCGTTTACCGCTACGGGAGCTCTCCCGACGCTCTGCGTATGGGCGGCGGCGCTCTATCCGCTTCCCCTGTGGGCCACCTTCGTTGCTCTGCAACGATGGAATGAAGCGTGGTCCGAAGCAGCATCCGTCAACGGTGTCGTGCCCATTTGGAACATCTGGCTTCGCGCGCGCTACCTCACTGTGCCGGTTAGCGCCGCCGTCCTGTTGATTTGGCTCTTCATGCTGTCGGACTTCGCTGTTCCCGACTATTTCCGTGTTTCGCTGTACGGAACGGAAACGTTCGTCGAGATTGCCAGCTACGGCAATGTACGTGGGGCGATCATCGCCTCGCTGCCGTGTGTCGCTGCCGCATTCCTTGCAATGCTCGCTATCGCGCGGCTGTGGCGTCGCTGGCAACTCACCACAGACGCTGCGGAGCGCGCGACACCCACGGCTCAACTGTCGACGACGAGCGCCGCTGCACGGAACGCGAGTGCCGGTGCCGTCTGCATTGCAGTTGGCGGAGTGTTGCTTTTCGTGGTCTTGCCCCTCATTACGCTTGTTCACACCGCAGGTGAAGTCGGATTGTTTGTCGCGCTCTGGCCGGCTATCTGGCCCGATGGCCTCTTGAGCGCTACGTTGTCGCTGATCGTGGCCACAGCGGTCGTGCTCCTCGCCACGGTTACGGCGTACGTCACGCAGCGCGGCGTCACCCGTTCGCCGAGCATTATGCGCGCGGCGCTAGCGGCGACATTCGCGATTCCGAGTGCGTTACTCGGCCTCGCCGGCATCGCGCTTTGGAACCAGCCGGGTGCGATCGGAAGCGTATACACCTCCGGCGCAGCGCTGGTCCTGTTACTAGTCGCCCGATGGCTGCCCCTGGCTCACGAGCTGCAATACGCCGGTTTTCGTTCTGTTCCACCGCAGCTCGAAGAGGTCGCCTGGACCAGCGGCGTCCCGTGGTCCCAAAGTACGGGTCACATCGTTCTGCGGTACTGCCGCGAGCCGCTACTGGCCACCGGCTTACTCATCTTTATCCTGACTTTCAACGACCTCACGCTCGCGGCGTTGCTCGCGCCTCCCGGTTGGTCGACGCTGCCGTTGCGCGTGTTCTCGACCGTACACTACGGCTCGGCTGCTACCCTGGCTGCAACGTGCCTGTGGCAGCTGCTCTTCCTGCTCATTCCTCTCGCTGCTCTGGCCTGGCTCGCGCGCCGCGCGGGCCAGCAACGGTGACAGGACTTCGATGCTGGTCGTCGAAACGCTTTCGAAGACTTTTGGAGCAACCACGGTTCTGAGGGACTTCTCCCTGCACGTCGCCTCCGGTGCCGTCGCCGGGCTCAGTGGTGCGATCGGGGTTGGAAAGACGACCCTGTTACGTCTGATTGCCGGGCTTGAGCTGCCGGATGGCGGCAGAATCACTTGGGATGGGACTCCATGGAGTTCGAGGGACGAACTACTGCCGCCGTGGAAGCGGCCGCTTGCCATGGTGTTCCAGCACCCGACGCTGTGGCCCCACTTGCCTGTCAAGTATCAACTCGAATTTGTGCTGCGTTCGTCCAGGTTCACCGCAACCGAGCGCCGTCATCGGACTCGCCTCATGCTGAAGCGCCTCGCACTCGATCACCTGGCGGACCGCTATCCGGCGGAGCTGTCAGGCGGGGAGCGGCAATGCGTGGCTGCGGCCCGAGCGCTCGTGCGCCAGCCGAAGTTGCTGCTCCTGGACGAACCGTTCAGTCATTTGGACAAGGAGACGCGTGATGGGTCTTGGAGCGTCATACGGGAGTGTCAGGCGGCCGACGGCGCGACGATAATCGTCGTGACGCACGATGCCGCTTGGGCGGCGCGCTCATGCGCGACCCTGCGGGAGCTGCGAAGACCCGAATGTACGCGCGAATAGGCGGCATCAAGGCCGCAGGAATCTGTGCGGCGCTCTGCTGCCTTTATGGCGCGGCAGTGACCAGCGCTGCGCAGTCGCGTGCTGCGTACGTCACGTGGCAGGGCGCAGAGCCCGACAAGGGCGCGTCGATGTGGCTGATCGTGCGCCACATCGATCCGCACGCACGGATTCTAGTAGTCCCCTTCGAGGCACCGCTCCCCTCGGGAATCCCGTTCGATGTCCCCGTGGCCAGGTATCGGCGCACGCACCACGCGTCCACGTTCGAATCGCTATTGCGATACCACCCGGTGGCGGACCCGATCGTTCAAAGGATGGCTCAAATAATTCATGACATTGAAATCAATCTCTGGCGTCCTAGGCGCTTTCCCGAGAGCATCGTCATCGAAAACACTACACTTGAGATCGCCGAGCGGTTCGGCGGCCGCAACATTCCCGTTACATGTTTCGTCCCTCTCTTCGACGGCATTTACTCCTGGCTCGCGTCCGGGCAGACTGAGCGCACGCTGATCGTGCCGCGCGAGTGTCGAAAAGAAAACGCGGGCGACCGGTGACGGGAGGAGTCAATCGGGATGACGACAAGGACGTGGGTCCTCGCGCTGGCAACGGCATCACTGCTTTTCAGTGGTGCGATTCTCTTTCACCAGGGCAGTAAAGGCCGCTCGCGCCCGCCGCTGATCCCAGCCGCTTCCGCCCAGGAAGTTCTGCGCTATGTCCGCGAGGGCAAACGCGTCGTGTTCGTGGACGCGCGCGAGAGCGCCGAGTTTCGCGAAGAGCGGATTCCGGGTGCCATCAATCTCACCTTGCGGGAAGTGCGGTCGCTGGATCCGGCCGAGCTCGGCGATCCCGCCCTCGTGATCGCGTATTGCATCAAGGATCTGCGTGGCTACGAAGTCGCCCGCGCTCTCGATCACGCGGGCGTGCGGAACGTGCACACATTCGCGGAAATCGGGTTCCAGGGCTGGAAGAAACTCGGGCTGCCCACCGAGAAAGGTGCGCCGGTGGTGAGCGCCGCGCCGAGCCGAGTGCTGGCGGCCTGCGCCGCTGACGTCGAGCAATGCACTGGAAGGTCGAGGACTTGAAAGCCCGAGTCGCCGATCCGCGCGCCTGGTTGCCGTCGGTGCTCGCGGCCACTCTGGTCGCAGTGCCAGTCATCACGTGGATGGGCAGCGTCGGAAATCTCGTTCCCTATCTCTACCACCAGGTGCCCGACGGGCAGCTGGTGTACCTCGTGGCAAAACTGGCGGGCTTGGCGGCCCTGGTACTCATGTCCGTCCAGCTGGCGATCGGACTTTCCGGACTCGCGCGCGTCACGGCTGAGCGCAACTGGTATCGCGTGCATCGTGGCCTCGGAATCGCGACGTTTGCCACAGTGCTGCTGCACGCAGTGTTGTTCGCCAGCGCGGCTTCGCTCAGGAGCCACTCGCTCTTGCTTGGCTACTTCTGGCCGGACTTCAGCCAAGGTTACTACCGCTCCATGATCGCCGTCGGCGCACTCGCGCTGATCGTGCTCGCGCTCGCCTTCATCGCTGCAATGCTGCGCGGCAGGTTTCCGCGCATCGCTGCGTTGCTGCACCGGCTGGTGCTGCCGGTGTACGCGCTGGTCTGGATTCACAGTTTGACCATCGGCAGCGAAAGCCGGATGGGTCTGATGCCGTACGTGTACGGCCTCTTGGCGATGCTCGTGGCGGCTGCTTTCGCCTATCGCATCGTCGTCACGGCGCAGCGCGCGAAACCGAAAATCGGATCGTAGCTGTGCGGCGCGGCCCGGGACGCAGGAGGGGCCGCGACTAGGGAGGAGGGGCGGAATGATGGAACAGTTGCATTCCCGGGCGGTCGCGGCCGCCGCGGGCCGGGCAGCGGTCGTTCGCCGGCGCCTGTGGACATTCCTGCGATTCGTGGCACTCGTCCTCGCTGGCGCAACCGCGCAGGCCGGGCCGCTCAAGTACTGGGTGCTCGCCCCCGAGCATCTCAACGGCGACCTGTCGCTGATGAGCCTCGAGCCCGGCAACGTCATCAGCGTGGATTCGCTGCAGTACAGCCTCGAGCAGTACGACTCTGCGACGGTCCCAGCCGCCGAGCTATACCCCGGACTGGTGCTCGATGGCACGGGT